>ERZ808246.4-NODE-4-length-306629-cov-24.149687_pt1 | contig 306629 bp, 292 predicted proteins | sample MGYA00521083_ERZ808246 | MGnify/ENA primary metagenome ERZ808246 (study PRJEB31516, sample SAMN03275577) | gut metagenome | biome: mammalia-associated habitat; material: feces | host: Papio cynocephalus | place: Kenya | collected 2012-07-07 ... | reverse complement strand
CGGCGCTGATGTTTACCGCCGCCGTTTTGAGATACGGCGCAACAACGGAAATGTCACTGAAGGAGCCCATTGCCTCACGGAAACCAAAGGAGCAGACAAATTCGGAAAACTTCGGGTTGTCGCAGTTGTAAAACACAGCGTCGTTGTTTCCTCGGCGATCCATCTCTACAATGTAATTTACATCGATTTGGATTCCGCTCCGTTCAAACGCCCTGGCGCCCTGTCCGCCGGTTTCCTCATCCTCGCAGAACAACACATGGCAGCGTACTTCGCTGATGATCTGTAAGATCATATATACGCCGCACCGGTCGTCGCCGCCGATCCCTTTTGGAGACATAATATAGCGCCCGTCCTCGGATCGGCAGATGATGTGCGGCAGCTCATTATGTACGGTGCCCAAATGGGCGACCAACAGCACCGGCACCGTGCCCTCGGCATAGAGGAAGCCTTTCTTTTTGACTGTCTCATAGCCAAGCTTCTTTAGGTGACCGGCCAGATAATGCTTTAGTTCCTTTTGCCGCATACGAAGAATATCATCAAATCGAATCATCTCGCACCGCCTTCCGCAACTGTGATCGAAGTCCTGCGGCAGAACGCATTGCCGATGATGTGGCAGATGCTGCAAACGCTGCAGGCTGCACACGGCTCAAGCGATGCCCGGTAACAGGATTCGCATATCTCTACCAATCGACCTCTGCGGTCATAAGCCGGATACATCGTTCCGTGGATCATTTCACCGCACGAGCCGCAGACATGCAGGCACGCCTGGCAATGATAGGCTCCTTCCGTGTATCTTGCATTTTGCTTGGGGACAGTGTTGCCGCAATCCTTGCAGACAACGGTATCCTCGCAGCGGCATTTCAAATGACCCGAATGGTATGCTTGGCCGCAGCAAACACAGAATGACGGTCCTCCAATGACAAAATGGCTGGGTGCGGCAGCGGTTTTTAGCATCGACAGATTCCCGTAGTAATTATAGTCGGGATATTGCCGGCTGCCTTCGCCGCTGGTGCAGCATTCATTCACATCCTCACGCTTCTTTTTCAGCACCCAGCGATTCGGTACACCGAGGCAGGTCGCAATCGCTTTCTGCACGATACTGCGGTACAGATCCATTTGCTCCGACAGATCGCTCGGATACAGTCTAGATTGAAACAGTGTCTGATCCTTGTAGAAAAACATCTGCCGTGACCGTCTTGGCGCACGGTAATAATGATCCTTTACTTCCGGGTCAACCGTAAAGAAGATCAGGCTTACATCGTCTGTCATATAGGACAGAGCGCCCGCCTGATAGCTGCCGCTTTCAAGATTGTGGCAGGAAGTCCAGGTGTTGTCCTTGTTAGACATCTCCAGAAAATCACACGGGTGCAGAGATAACAGCGCCGTTTTGAGCATTTGCAGAGGATTCAGGGAATCGGAAAGCTGGGCAAATACTGCATTATAGCGCTCATGCCCGTCCACACCGAAACTGCGGCATAGCTTGCCGATGATCCGGCTGGTTTTCTGCCCCTCAGCGCATTTTATACCGCCACGGGTTCGGATGATCTCCAGTGTTTGCTCGGACAGCGTGCTGCTGTATTCGTTGACAGCAGCACGCAGAGCAATGCGGAAATCCTCCAAACGCTGTTCTTCTTTGATTTGTTCGGCGGCGAGATCCTCCATAGTAAAAGCGATTTCATCCACGACATCACGCTGAATGCCGCGCCCCTCGTCAAAAGAAAACACGATTGCCTTTGCGTCCTCATCCCAATTCGGATGGCGGCGCAGCAATTCGAGCAATCCTGCTTTTTCTTGTGCCCATGTGTTCAGATTTGTCATAACACCGGTCTCACCAAAGGATTTTTCATACTTATACATGACCTCATAAAAGGCCTTTTTTAATTCTTCCATTCGTTTCAGCCCTTCCCTAAATTGTATTTGCTTCAAATTCAACGCAGATAAAATCATCGGCAATCAGAATATGCTTGCCGCTGTACCATAAAGCTGCTTTTCATATCGTGCTCCAATAGTTCGCACATACAAAGGTAATCCTTATAGTCGGACATCATCTCACGCATGGAATAATAACCAGGGGCGTAACAAGAGGTCCTTCGGTGTGCGGCAAACTGTTCCGTAGCATACCGCATCAGCTTATGGGGCGTCATATAGCGCAAAGGCACCATAATATACGCTTCCTCTCCGATGTTGTTTTTGCTGCACCATTTCATCAGCTCCAGATCCGGCCGGATATTATCCCGCAGAAATGCTTTGATCATCGTAAGCTGATCCGGCCCGGGGTCGATCGTCTGCAAAAGCGGTATATATTTTTTGCCGACGCCCAAAACCTCTGTTACGGTTTTACCCTTGCTGTTGAGCACGCTGTCGTCATAGAAGCGAGCCCCGCCTGTATCGCCGTAAGCGACATAGGTTGCGAGCCGATAGAGCTTCAGTTTTACCAGATACTCCAGCATAGGATAGCGTAAATACTTCTGCAGATACTGCCCGACATACAAGGGCGTGGGATCGCCTGCGTAATACTCCTTCAGTGCGGAATACTGCCACGGCGTTCCTTTCAGTTCACTGTCCAGATTCCGGTGATAGAGATAGCCGCAGCAGTCTGCCTCGAAATTGTAGTACCACCGGCTGAATACCGGCCTGTCACCCGAATGCCACGGTGTAATGCGATCCTGGGAATAACCGTAATAGTAGCTTTCGCTGGCTATGATCTTGCTGCCGTCCCATTGAAGAAACAAGCGTGCGTTTTCATAAGCATGAAACTCCGGCGTGTCACTTTTCGGATAACGGCGATAGGCTTTTACAAAGCGAATGATTATTTCGTTGCTACCCAGCCGCTGAATAACCTGTGCAGTGGAACGGTCAACTATATATCCGCGGCGCCCACGGCTCTTAAAGGTGATTTTCCTCTTGCAGTTTGGGCAAATGCCTTCGCCGTTGTGCTTGGCTTCAGTGACCGATACATTGTGCTTGCAGGCAGTACAGTATGCGTTTTTCGGCGCTTTTCTCTTGGCATAATCATAGAAGATATAATGCGGCAGAGTCTCTCTGTGCACAAAGCCTTTGATGTCCCTGGGCAATGCGCCTACCGGTTTCATCCGCTCGATGATCTTGCGCTGCTTTTTCAGTTCATTTTCCCTTTGCTTTTTCCGCAATAGATCCAACTGAAACAGGCTGAGGCTGTCAAATCCTTTTCGCTTTTCGGACTGACAATATCTTGTGACCCGTTTCTCGTCGGTTTGGGAATAGAAAGAGCATTTGTCCCTGAAAAAATAATCCTTTCCGAGATTCACAAACATCGACTGCTGCCAGCGTGCGCCTTTATCATCGGTGCATAAGGTGATGTAGCCGCCCTTCTGCTGAAACATTGTCCAGCGAGGGGTATGATTTCCGGCCAACACACTTTCCTTTGCGTAGATATACAGTACCAGCGTGCGCTGATGGTCGATGTTTTTGATCGCCGTGCGCACCACATACTTCACCTGATCGGCACAGAAGATGCCGTTTTTCGGGTTAGGGCTGCTGCTCGGTATTGCAAATTTACGCAAAACTCTTTTATTCATCATGCGCCCACCTCAAACAAATTCATCTGTGTACTATCGTTCGGATGTTCCTCTGCCGGCGGCTCCTTTTTGGGAGCCGGCTTTTTCTTGTCGGCCTTCTTCTTGGATTTCGAGGCCGGCTTTCCGGGATATGGCTTCGGAACGAATTTTTCCTCCTTTTCCTTGTCTTCCTCTGCGTCCATATCCATAAAGTATTCTTCGGCCCAGAGATAGCACATATCATCCGGCACATCACAGCCATAAGCGCCCGCAATCAGCTGTTCATCGTTGTCCTTCATTTCCTGCTCGGCAAAATCCTTGGCTTTGCGGGTAATGTAACGGAAACAACGAATCATGTTCTTGCGGGGGTGCATGACCTGCCGGGCAAACTCCGGTTCGCTGAGGCACTTGGTTTGAATATGCTCGGTCACGCATTGCTTCATATTACGGCGGGTCAGACGCTCGGCATCATCACCGACACGCTTCATCGAAGCCATCATAACCTCATCATCGCCCATAGCCACGGCGTTTTCCCATGCAGCCTGTTCAGCTTCGGCTTTTTCAAGCTGTTTTTGCTCCCATTCGGCTTTGCGCTTGGCTTCGGCCTCCTCGTGATCACGGCGCTTTTCATCCTCGGCTGCAGTATCCTGCATTCGCTGAAGCACTTCCTGTGCAGCCTCGGCTTCCGCCTGCTGCCGCTGATCATCTCTTTGATCTGCGATAGCCGCCAGGTTGGCGCCTTTTTGCAATTCCGTATTGTTGGTATCAACACTCATAGACCACGCTTGCATTCGGATCACCGACAAAATGCGCCGGGCTTCCGGAAGAGGTGCCTTTCGGCTTACCGGCAGACGAAAACCAGATGTATTTGGCTCCGTCCTTTTCCGGCGGATCATCCTCATTCTTCAGCGGCACATCCAAACGGATCTGAAAGCCGCTGATAAGCCCTTGCCTTGTCCGTGCAGGGATCATAATGCCGGCGGTAAAGCTGGAGCTTGCGATCGTCCACTGACCGTCCTTTTGATAAAATCCCGGCACGCCATCCAGCTGATGCCCGTTTTGCAGAAGCCGGTTTGCCAATGAACGGCACATATAGAAGGGCGGCATACTCTTGTAGCCTAACCTTTCGATCTGTTCGTCCGGCAAGCCTCTGACCGTTTGCAGATGCGCACGGTGCTCCTTGGATAGCGTCAGCATAGCAAGAAGTGCGGTGTAGGTCTTATGGCGCACGGCAATATCGGCAACAGGCGCAGCTTCGACATCCGTTTCCTTCGGCTTATCCGGGTACTTGACCGCATGATCCGAAAGGTTTACTCCGTTGAGCAGCGCATCGCTGATCTCCCGATAGGCAGTGCTCGTACTGATGCTGTGCACCTTTGCGTATAAAGCCAGCATTCAGCATAATATAGTGGCTGCGAAGAATAGGCATGATCACAATATCAAATTCCGAGCCCATCGCCTTATGCACGGTAGTCGCATAAGCCAACTCCATATGGCTCATTTCTTCCATACCGTATTCGGCAATGCGGTCGCCGGAAAATTCGATCGTCACGACCATTTCGTTCTTCTCGTTGCGCCCCATTTTGCGAATGTAGCCGATGTCACCGTTGGATGCCTTCGCATTATTTTTTGTCTGCATCACCTTGTCGCCTACACGGAAGTAGTGGCTGCCGACCTTCAGATCGGCAAACTCATCCCTCGCCGGATTGACAAGCTCGCGGATAGCAGCGTTAAGCTGCTCGACCGAGGCTGGTCCTTCCGAACGGAACGGAGAGAGTATCTGCACCTTTTCGATTCCGTGCAAAGCGACCTGTTCACAGAAGATTCTGCAGATCAGGTCAGCGGCTTCCTCCTGCGTCTGGCACTTGACGAATTGAAAATCCTCGCCGTACTGAAGGTCGATATTCGCCTCATTGATGCGCTTTGCGTTATAGGCAATGAGGCTGCCTTTTTTCTGGCGGAAGATCTCGTTGAGTACCGTAACGGGGATAAGTCCGCTGTCGATCAGCTCACGGAAGACATCACCGGCGCCCACGCTTTGCAGCTGGTCCACATCACCGGTCAGGATAACTCTCGTGCCTATACGGACACGACTGAAAAACTGCCTTGCCAGCCACATATCGATCATGGAGCTTTCGTCCACGATGATGAGGTCGGCATCAAGCGGTTCTTTTTGTTTATCCTTTTGGATTGGTTCACTGTCGCCCAGCAGCCCTAAAAGGCTGTGCAGCGTTTTGGCGTCGTTTCTGCCCGTGCTTTCTGCCATTCTTCGGCTGGCTCGTCCGGTCGGAGCGGCAAGCAGGATCTTCCCCTTGGGGTAGAGCGTCTGAAAGACCTCTATGATCGCCCGCAAGACCGTGGTTTTACCGGTACCGGGAGAACCTGTGATGATAGACAGATTACTGCGAAAAGCCATATACACCGCCTCGCTTTGCCTTTTTGAAAGGGCAAGACCGAGGTTTTTGCGGACATATTCGAGTGATTCGGATATATCCAGCGTGACCGGCGGTACAGCCAGCATTTCCGCAATTTTCCGGGCGGTTTCATCCTCCTGCACGAAAGCATTGATCTGATAGATGTTGCCGTTGCTTGAAACGATCTCACCCTTGAGGATCATATCCTGAACAACGGCGTCCACTTCCTCGGGCGTGACCTTGACCTGCCCATCGGGAATATTCTCATTGAGTAGCTTCACACCCGTTTTCGCAAGCGCATCCTCTTCCAGAAAAAGATGGCCTTTTTCGTTGCGCCCCGTATCCAATGCCGCAAATACGGCGCCGTGGATCCGCATAGGAGAATTCAGCGGCAGATCGCCCTTGCGGACGATAGCATCCACTCTCTTAAATCCGAATCCGGATACCTGACACAATTCATAGGGGTTCTTTTGCAGGATGTCTACGCTGCGAGAGCCGAAATGCTCATAGATCTTCATGGCCGTTACCGGCGTGACATTAAAGGGCGTGAGCAGGATCATCAGGTCCCGCACGCATCGGCTTTCCGCATAGGAGGCTTTGATGTCCTCCAGCTTGTCCGGGGTGATCCCTCGAATCTCCAGCAGTCGCTCCGGCTCGTTTTCCAGCACACGCAATGCGTCGGCACCGAAGCGGTTTACGATCAATGCGGCGGTCTTTTCACCGACGCCTTTGATCAACCGGGAGGAAAGATAGCCGTATACACCTTCTTTTGTCTGCGGCACGATCTCCTCGCATTTATCGACCTGCAGCTGAACGCCGTGCTTCCCGTTTTCCCATTCGCCGTCCAGGATCATGCTCACCTTGTCGGTTTGAGGCAATTCATACCCAACGGCGATAAACCGGATCATATTGTCCCGGTGACGGTAAGCGCTCCGTGCCTGCTGCGGTACGCTTTGGTCGGAGGTCTTCACGCTGATAATGCAATACTTATTGCCAGGATTGTAGAAGATCGTCCGGTCATAAGTCCCGACATATCCCACGGCTCACCACTCCTTTCTCATTTTCTTTCTGTGCATCGTTTTTCATCTGCACCATCCTTTCTTTCGTTTATGCCGCCTCGTCAAATTTGCGCTTTACATAGAAGCGGCGGCTTTCCGATACCGTCACATACTCCTCGTAAATATCGGGATGCTGTGCTTTCAGCCGTATCAGATTTTTTTTGCCGATGTCGGGTTTTCTCGTAGGCTTGTAGCTGATGGAATAGGAAACACCGCCGCTGTTTGCCGTAGCCGTGCAGCTTCGTCCCATTTCCGCCACAATGCGCCCTTGCAGCCGTTTCATCTCGTTTTCGACCCGCTTGACCTCACGGTTCAATTCCGACTTTTCCGCCTGTAGTTCGGTATAGCGCACCAGGCTGCTTGCCAGCGGCACGCTCAGTTCGATCTCAGGGGCGTTTTCGTCGGCAGGGCCGAAGTGACGCCGGACGCTTTCAAGCGTCAGCTCACCGTCCTCTGTGTACGGCGGCGGTGTCTGTGTCAGAACATGGTCGTTCCAGAAGTTGCCCTCCAGAGCAATCATTTCCGCCTCGTAATCCGGGTCACGCTCAATGTGCCGGATGATGACTTCATTTTCGTCGTTGCCGTAAAGGCAGCAGAAGTATACCTCATCCATATTCATCACGCACATATAATGGCGGCCCTGGATCTCGTAGTTGACGGGAACGATCTCCTGTCCGTCACACCACCAACGATCCTTGGCGTTGTAGTTTGTGGTCTTGATCTCGAGGATCGCCGTTTTGCCGTTTGGCAACCGGATGAAGTAATCAATGTCTGCCAGCATATAGGTGTAGACCGGGTGATAAAACATCTTCTTCACCTGATAGATCTCAAAGCCTGTTTTCACATGGAAAATCTCAGCTACCAGATTCTCAAGCAAATGCCCGACCTTCTTTTGTACCCAGTTGCTTTCGCCGTCCTCATACGATACGACTTTGAGTTTATCGTAGTAGAGGTCACGGGCGGTCGCAAACGGGGATACACCTAAAATGGCAGCGGCGTCACTTCCGCCGATTCCTCTGCGGCGATATTCCTGCCATTCATCCTCCGGCAGATCTGCCGTGTCAACCAAAACCAGCGGTTCGTAGGTACTCGTTGTGTTCGGCATGTTATGCACCTCGATTCTGAGGCTGATAAAGCCTTGTGTGAGGGACATACGCCGTTTTCAGCGGGTACTTTGCAAGCTTTCTTGCCTCCTTTCTTTTCACCTGCTGCTTGAACACAGCAGGCCTGGACACTTTTCTGTGAGAGTGCCGATGGGTTCGTCTTTTCATTCGGTTTCCGCCTTTCTAAAAATGTATTCCAAAAGCACGAAGGCTTTTTGGGCATAAAAAAAGCGAGAACAACAGTCGATGCCTTTTCAGGCATTCGTGTCCGTAATGAATTACGAACAGGTGTCATTCTCGCAGAGGATATAAATATCCTGAAAAAATAAAAAATGCCAGTACATAACCGGCCTCACGGCACAGTTATACTACTGACATACTGCAAACTTAACGATATGTGCAATGCAGAAGCTTACTGCCGGTCCTTACGGACAACGCACAAAAATCAATTACAGGAGAAGTATAGCACAATATATCGTGTTTGTCAAGAATTTAGAAACTATATATAGTTGTGCAGACAGTGCTATATGCTCTAAGTGACCTTTTAATCGGGATTTTTCTCACGGTTAATGAGGACACTTAGAGCATTTCTCGTAAAGGAGGACAACAATGTTGAAAACGAAGATAACACCCCTCTATGAGCGGCTTTCTCGCGACGATGAGCTGCAAGGCGAAAGCAACTCTATATCCAACCAAAAGCAGATGTTGGAGGACTACGCCCGACGGAATACTTCCTCTTTTTCAAAGCCCTGTAAAGTTATATATACAATTTCGGCGCGGCTCCCTATGCGGATAGGCGGTATTGCTGCTGTTGCGCCGGAGGTGACAATCGAGTGCATTTGTCCAAACTTTTTATAGCCGTAGTTATGTGGAAAGAAAAAGCGTGAAAAAAGCTGCACCGGGAAAAACTGCCCTGCGTGTGTATGACCACTGAGAACGAGGTCAACGCCGCAATTCATTTCCTGGGTGAGGTCGCCCGGCTGGTGATCCAGCACGATAATCGGATCGTCTGTGTTGATGCCTTGCAGTAAGGCAGCCATTGTTTTCCGCTCCGGGCGCGGCTTTCCCTCTGGGGTAGCATCTTCACGGCCAACGAGTGTAACACCTGCCACTTGAATAGCTTCATCGCGCAGCAGCTTTATATGTGCCTGCTGGAAGAAGCGTTCTGCCGCTGCCATATCACTATAATAGTCGTGATTTCCCAAGCAGGCATATACGCCGTATTTGCTCCGTATGCCTTGCAGCTCTGCGATGATCTGATCGACCTCAACCGCATTTTGCAAGCCGGAGCTAAATGTATCTCCCGTGATGCAGACTATATCCGGCAAGCAGGTATTCACTTCTGCAACAACCTTGCGAATACATTTGGCGTCATTGATGGCACCTATATGCAGGTCGCTGATTTGAACGATACGAAGCGGATCGGATTCAAGTGATTTTGAAATGCGGCAGGCGTATTCGGTTCTATGTAGTTTTTTCGCATGAATTGCACCGTGGAGTGTAATCCCGGCTGTAAAAAGAAGTATTACAAGTGATACAAGCGGATAATGCGGCTTCCCTACGAGATGCAGCCAGTCGGATATGACTTTTTCAGATATAAAATCAAGAATAGCCGCAAAGCAGAATGTTAATTGAAAACAAGTCCAGTAACTCCCAACCCATTCCAGCCGTTTCGCAAAAGTGGTGCGCGGCAGCAACACACTAACCGGCAGCAGCGCACAAAGCAATAGATATATTCCGGCATAGACAGGGAGAGAACTATTCGGGAAAAAGCCGTGCAGACAACGCCAGACGCGCCATGCGCCGAGCAGAGAAATGATCAGGTACAGCAAAATGGACGGCAGCGGCACGGTTTTCAGCTTCTTTGTTTTGGGTGGGTTCATTAAACATTTCCTCCTGTTTGAAGCGTGATCGCATTCTCGCCAAACAGCCGTGAAAATGCAATCGCGCTTTGGTGGGCTTGCGCCTGCGTCTGATGCTCGATTTGGTACAAAATCATGGAGCATAGCCCCCCGGACAGAAATGACAGGACGGCATGATCCTGAATTGCTTCGCTGCTATTCAGCGACATCGTTACAACATGAGGTAAAACACTTTGAAATTCCTCCAGCAGCAAAAAGTGCAGGTGGTTATGAAGCAGCAGGGTCACAAAATCTCTGTTCCTGTCAAAAAACAGAAAAGTGTATTCAGCCAACTGCGCCACGGTCAATTTTCCGTACTGGCGCAGTTCGTTTTCAAATTGCTCATAGGACGCTCGAATGAGAAAACGGATCGCGTCCTCTTTCGAGGTGAACATTTGGTAGAATGTCTGCCTTGACAGCTGTGCTTCCTGGCAGATCATCGTAATGGTCACTTCCTGAAATGTGTATTGCTGCATCAGCGATAAAAGCGCCTGCGAAAGTTCCTGTTGGGAGCGGAGAGCAGACGGGTTATTTCCGATATACATGACAAAAGCACCTCTTTGTAAGACTTATCGTAAATACATTGACAAGTGTCAGCCTTTCGATTATGATTGTATCATAAATATTGGCATTTGTCAATGTGCAAGGAGGCATTATCTATGAGTAAAAAAGCGTTTATCGCATCGGAGCAGTCCTACTATGACAAGCTGGGGCTCAAAAAGAATGTCGAGCCGTGGGAAGATGCGCTCCGCACCGATGGCAAAGAGGGTTCTTTCGAGTGGTGGTACTTTGATGCCGAGTATACGAACGGCACAAAGGTAGTAGCGATCTTCTATACGAAAAAGCTATTTGACATCGCAGGTCCTGCAAATCCGTCGATCTCCTTTGAGGTTACTTTCCCCGATGGCAGACAGATTCAGAAATTGACGAGTCTCGGTGAGGGTATCGTCATTGATGCATCTAAGGAAAAATGTGATCTGCGGATTGGCGACAGCAGCGTGAAATTTGTGGACGGGAAATATGAGCTGCACTATGTCGATCACGAAGATGGTGTTGATTACCGCTGCGTTATGACACCGAAATGCCCGATGTGGAGACCGGGAACGGGAATGCACTATATGGGCGAGCATCAGGAGCATAGCTACGCTTGGCTTGTTCCCCTGCCCACAGCCGATGTTGAGGGCGAACTCCGTGTTAAGGGTGAAATCTACCAGCTTCATGGCAGCGGCTACCATGACCACGACTGGGGCGACATTGCCATGAACGAAATCTTCAATCACTGGTATTGGTGCCGTGCCAGCATTGGCCCCTATACGATTGTTACGTCCGACATCATTGCGGAAAAGGCTTATGACTACAGCCGCATGATTCACTTCTTGGCGGTAAAGGGTGACAAGATCATTGCTGACGACAGCTCTAAGGTGGTTGTCAAGCGTGAGAACACCGTTATCCATCCTGAAACCGGGAAATTCATTGACAATAAGATTTCCTTTATCTACACAGATGATGAGCAGACGGTCACGCTTGAGTGCAACCGTGAAAAGGATATGTTCGTAGCCAAGCTGTTGGACTTTGTGGACATGACACCCGAAATGCGTGCTGCCACCCAGCAAATGGGAATTAACCCCACTTATATGCGGATGATCGGCACATCGAAGATCATTGTCGAAAAGAAAAATGGTGAAACGGAAAGCTATGAGAAAGAAGCTCTTTGGGAGCAGATGTTCTTTGGCGGAAACCGTGATGCCATTATCGGAGAGTAATATTACCGTTCTTTATGAGGTATGGAGTGTCAGCGCTTTGGCACTCCATACCTCAAATGGCAAAGTGTGAAAGGAACAGATGTCGTGGCAGATAGATACAAAAATAAAATCATAACAATTCCCAATATATTATCCATGCTGCGTTTGGCGATGATACCTCTGTTTGTAATCAGCTATATCAAAAAAGCAGACTATAAATTAACAGCCGCTATTCTTGCTCTATCAGGCATAACAGATATTGTTGATGGTATGATTGCCAGAAGATTTGGCATGATAAGTGACCTTGGAAAAGCTCTCGATCCAATCGCTGACAAGCTCACACAAATTGCTATGCTTGGTTGCTTGCTTTCAAGGTTTCCACGGATGGCCATTCCGTTTTTCGTGTTAATTGCAAAAGAAGCGCTGACAGGCATTTTTAGTTTGCTTGCAATACGAAAAACGAAAGTCGTATATGGTGCAAAATGGTATGGGAAAATCACAACCGTTTTCTTATACGGCATGATGATAATTCATGTGTTATGGTTTGACATTCCGGCCTACTGGTCAAATGTCCTTATATCGGTTTGCCTTTTCTGTATGGTGGTATCTTTCACGCTGTATATGAGTAGAAACATCCAAATGATCAAGCAATCATAAACCTCTATAAACTATGAGCTGTCCCGCTTTGCGAGAAAAGAAAAAAACCGCTTGCGGGGCAACTCAGCATTTTCACGCAGATTTGAGATGGTATGGCGGCGGTTCACATTCAGAGCCGTCGTTTCTTTGCGCTTGCAAACCTATGACGATTTGCAGGGACACGGCAGCTGGTGGGAGGTTAATTTGCCGTGTCCATTTTGCCTTTTTCATAGCGTCCATGAACAGTTATTCCTCGTCCACACCTACGCAAAAGACAATTTCGTGGACAAGGGGATGTGTGCTGAATTTGCCATCCATGACTGCGACACCAGCAACCCGCACAGCCACTACTGCAGTCGCAAACTCATGATTATTACCACAAATCTACGATTGGAGGAAATCAAGAATCCGCCAGATCTTGCCCATGCCCGTATCTGTGACCGCATACTGGAGCTCTGTGCGCCTATCTTCTTTGCAGGGAAGAACTTCCGAGAGGAAAACGCAGTAGCAGCAAGAACGGCAGCAAAGGAAATCGTGTCACCCAAAGAAAGGAGCCTTGCAGAATATGAGCATTGAGAATACACTCCGCACAACGACCATTCAGCCGGAGCAGAGCGCTCCGGCGCTGGTGCGGAAGATTGGAAAGGCGACCTACAAGGTGCGCATACATTTCAGCACCACCAGCACCGAAACCATGAGCGACAAGATCAAACGAATGCTGAAAAACGAAGTGCGGCAGATGTGAGCTGCTCGCAAATAAGCTGTCCAAGTCCGGGAATCCGTTGTGGATTCCCGGACTTGTTCTTTGTGAGCTTTTGCGAATTTGATGAAAAAGTCCTTGACTTTTCGTCTATGGTAATGCAAAAAAGAGATTTTGCTTTTTTGAATTTTGATTGCAGAAAAGGCGGGTATGCCCCCGTGTTTATTAGTGAACGGATAGAGGAGGAAGCTCTATCCGCTTATGCACCTTGAAAACCGAATATCCTTCCGCCGGGAGTTATACAGGATCTGCGGACAGTATGCCACGATGATCGATTCGGAGCGTGCCCACAGAAGAATTGCCGCATAGCGGCAGCCTGCCAATACGCGGCTGAAATGGGCGCAGGAAATGGCTCGGCGGACAGGCGTTTTTAATTTGAACACAAACTAAATATGAATATATGCGGACAGCCCCCCACACGGGATCTTTTGCGAAAAGTAGTATAATGACAATATCGCAAGGATACTCCGCTGCTGCAGGCTGTCAGAAAGGAGGAAACCATGGCGGAATACAAACCGACAGCATTACAGACGAGCAAAAGATACTTGACAGCAACGGATGTTGCCGAATTACTCGGTGTTTCCCGCAGCACGGCATACCGCATTATCAAACGGCTCAACAGTGAGCTGGAGAAAGCCGGAAAGCTGACTGTGGCAGGTAAGGTATCTGCCAAATATTTTTACGAGAACACCTACCTGTAAGTGACGAGGGAAACCGTATCCGGGCGATGAATCTTTTACAGATCGGAGGTGAAATCATTGCCGACCTACAAAGACGAAAAGACAGGGTTATGGTACTGTAAATTTGTTTACACAGATTGGACAGGCACCAAAAAGCAGAAAAAGAAGAAGGGCTTTCGCCTACAAAAAGAGGCCAAGCAGTATGAGCTGGATTTTCTGAGTAAGACTTCAAATTCCTGCGATATGCTTTTCAGTGATATGGTAGAGATCTATATGGATGACTGCAAAGCCAGAATCAGACCGACTACCTACAAAGGGAAAGAGGACATCATTGCTGTACATATTATGCCGTATTTCAAGAATTTGAAAGTCAATGAGATCCAGCCTATGAATGTGCGTCGCTGGCAAACCGAGCTGATGAACAATCAGAAGAATTATAAACCAACCTATCTGAGAACTCTGAACAGCCAGTTGTCTGCGATTTTCAATTTTGCAGTCAAGTATTACGGTCTCGGCAGCAATCCGGTACAAAAAAGCGGAACTATCGGTAAAAAGAATTCCGGCTTGGAACAAATCTGGACAGCGGACGAATTCAAGGTTTTTATTGATGCCGTGAGTGATAAGCTGCAGTCCAAGGTCATCTTTAATCTTCTTTATTGGACAGGAATGCGATCCGGAGAAATGCTGGCTTTGACCCTGAACGATTTCGACTTTGAGGAACGGACGGTTTCCATTACAAAAAACTATGCGCGTATAGACGGTGAGGATCTATTCCTTGACCCAAAGACGCCAAAAAGCAATCGCAAAATCACCTTGCCGCAATTCGTTTGCGATATGGTAAAGGATTATGCCGACAGATTGTACGGCTACGATCCGTCAGACAGACTGTTTGAAGTAACGAAGCATTATCTGAAGCACGAAATGGAAAGAGGCTGCAAGAAGACCGGACTCCGGGAGATACGGGTGCACGATCTTCGTCACAGCCACGCCAGCTTGCTGATTGAGCTCGGTTTTGCACCGCTGTTGATCAGCGAACGCCTCGGGCATGAGAGCGTGACGACAACTTTGGAGATTTATTCCCACCTGTACCCGACAAAACACGGGGAAGTTGCCGACCGATTGGAGGCTTTCGCATAAGTTTTTCGTGTACCCGCCGTGTACTTTTCGTGTACCCGGAGCAAAAAAGAAACCCGAAAACCCTTGAAAATAAAGGGTTTTCGGGTAAGTGGCGATTACTCCCACTCGCTCCCCGAAACCGTGACCTAAACGATTTTGTATAGACCGTTTAGCTCCGATTATCGGGATTACTTAAATTATCCAAGAATTATGGTGTATCATAATTCCCGTTGTCATTGTGTTGTCACATATCTGCTAAATATCGCAAGCCCTCACGCACAGAGACTGCTCTTTTTTGAGGAGAATAACATCCGCAGGCTTACGCATTCCAAAATTATTATACACTGTTCCATAAGAAAAATCAACTGGAAATACGATCTGTCCGATTTTACGGAAGACCTCGTATATCTTTTGCGTCAAAAATATGGAAATAGTTATCCCAATATGCTATAATCATAACAAAAGCAACGATATCGCATCAAATCACCCGACAAAATGGTGATCTCAATCGTTATACATACAGGAGGAAAGAATATGCCGGAAAATTCGCAGCGTACGGGCGAATGGTTCGAGGCATTCTATGAACGGAATTACAAGTTGGTGTATCGGCTCTGCTTTACCTATATGAAAAATCAGGCAGAAGCCGAGGACTGCACAGAGGATGTATTCGTTAAAGTGTTGACAGGAGATTTCGCTTTTAATGATGAAACGCACGAGAAGAAGTGGCTGACGGTAACCGCCATCAATCTCTGCAAAGACCGATTAAAGCACTGGTGGCGAAAGCAGGTCACGCCTATTGACGAAGCACCCGAAATTCCGGACGAGAATACCGCACCCATAGACGAAACCCTTGAGGTCGTTAAAAAACTGCCCACAAAATACAAGGATGTTATTTATCTGCATTACTATATGGACTACAAGACAGATGAGATCGCAGAAATGCTCAAAAAGCCGCCCTCCACGATCCGCAATCATTTGCGGGAAGCGAGAGAACTACTCAGGCGGCAGATAGGAGGTTTTGAGCCGTGAGTGAAAAGAAAATCAAAGAGTCCATCGACGCTATCGAGCCGGAAGCCGGTGCGAAAGAGCGGATGTATCAGAACATTATGAAAAAAGCACAGCAGGCAGCTCCGGCGGAAAAGCCTGCCGAGCCGAAAAAGAAACCAATTCCATTTGTACGCTATGCGCTGCCCATTGCCGCCTGTCTCTGCTTGGTGATGATCGGCGTGGCGAAATTCCTTCCCGGCAACACGCCGATGCACCCCGATGAAAGCAATGTGCAGGGCGGAAATCCGTTTGTGGAGGTGGAAGATGCTGAGGCGTTCAGGGCACTTTCTGTCACGCTGGATGCTCCGGAGGGGGCGCAGGAAACTTCCTATGCAATTATAGACGGTAAGATCGCAGAAATTCAATTTGAGCTGAATGGGAAAAGCTACCTTGCCCGTGCTTCGGCACAGGAGGGCGATTTCTCCGGTTTGAACGGCAAAGATCGTTTGCAGGAAACGATAGACGCAAAAAACAATGCCGTGTTGACCGAAGTACAAACAGACTTGTGCGCCTATTACAAGATCGTTTGGACAAACGGAAAAATCAACTATTGCTTGTACGGCACAGATGGGGCGGATAAATCCCAAGTCCTTGCCGTCTATGAGTCCCTGAAAAAATAAATATGAAAATGTCGGAAGAAATTTTGAAATTCTTCCGACATTTTTTATTTCCCGGTCGTTATATATACAGAAGCGTAAAAAACGGCGGCGCAGCGTACGAGCGCTGCCGAACGCTTCCACAATAATAACCTTCAAAGGAGCTAATCTATTATGAAAATCAAAAAAATCGCACTGATCCTGCTATCCCTCGTTATGGCATTGGGCATCGTAGCCTGCGGCAAAGCAACAGATAACAAAAAAACGGATGACAACGGTAAGGGAAATACCACCATTACTGCCACCCCTGCCGAGATCGAGCAGAAGATCGCCGACGCCATCGGCAAGGACAACTACCTCTGCGACACGGATGCGCAGAAGGACTATCTGGAAAACACCCTTGGGCTGGATCTTTCCAAAATCGAGAGCTATGTTGCAAAACAGAATTCTGTCAGCAGCGTAAATCCTGACACGGTCATCATCCTTAAAGTCAAGGACGGATATGCCGATGAAGCGGTAAAAGCATTGAACACAAGCTATGCACAGATGGTTGACTATATCCGTCAGTATCCGTTTGGTACTGCAAAGGTCTTGAACGCACGAATCTATCAGAGCGGAAACTATGTAATGTATATTCTCGCCGGTGCAAGCTATGACGGCGAAGACAGCGAAGCCGAAAGCAAGTTGGCAGTTTCCGAATACGCAAAAATTGATGAGGCAGTTAAGAGCGTTTTGGGAACACTCCCGAAGAATTCCGCTGTTGTTCCTGAGGATGATGGAAGTGCAGGCGGTTTGATTACTTCTGATGATAACGGCGATATGCCTATGCTCGGAGGAAACTAAAAAATGGTATTCTCCAGTCTGACATTTTTGCTATGGTTTTTGCCTTGCGTGCTGCTGGTGTATTTCCTCGTTCCCAAGAAAGTAAAAAATGCAATTCTCTTTGCGTTCAGCCTGCTGTTTTATGCGTGGGGCGAACCGATATATGTCGGGCTGATGATCTTCTCCACCGTCCTTGACTACTGCTGCGGCCGGGCGGTGGAGAAGCATCGGGGAACGCCGAAAGCAAAGATCGGACTTCTTGTTTCCGTGATTGTCAATTTAAGTCTGCTGTGTCTGTTTAAGTACACAGATTTCCTCCTCGGCACAGTAAACGGCATTTTCGGGTGCAATATCCCGCTTTTGAATCTACCTCTGCCGATCGGTATTTCCTTTTATACCTTCCAAACGATGAGCTACACGATAGATGTCTATCGGGGCGACGCCAAAGTACAGAATAACATCATCTCCTTCGGGGCGTATGTATCCCTGTTTCCGCAGCTCATTGCCGGACCTATCGTTCGCTATCAGACCATTGCCGACCAAATTGACGAACGCACCCACTCCTTTGATAAATTCGGTGAGGGTGTCAAACGCTTCGTCTGCGGACTGGGAAAGAAAGTTCTGCTTGCCAATAATATCGGGCTTCTGTGGAACACCATTTCCGGCAGCAGCGAATTGTCCGTCGTTTCGGCGTGGCTTGGGATCGTCGCATTCGCTTTTCAGATCTATTTCGACTTTTCCGGCTACTCGGATATGGCGATCGGTCTGGGAAAGATGTTCGGCTTCGACTTCCTCGAAAACTTCGACCATCCCTATTGCTCTAAAAGCGTAACGGAATTCTGGCGGCGCTGGCATATCTCTATGGGAACTTGGTTTCGGGATTATGTGTATATCCCCTTGGGCGGCAACCGAAAAGGTCTTGCCATTCAGCTTCGGAACATTGCCATCGTGTGGCTGCTCACCGGCTTCTGGCACGGAGCAAGCTGGAACTATGTGCTGTGGGGCGTGTTTTACGGCGTAATTCTGATCATCGAAAAGTTTTTCCTGCTGGATAAGCTGAAAAAAGCCCCTGCGTTTGTCGGACATATTTATGCGCTGCTGTGCGTCGCTATCGGTTGGGTGCTGTTCGCCTTTGAAGATTTCGGAGCGGGCTTTGCCTATCTGAAAACGATGTTCGGCGGAGCGGCGTTCTGTAATTCTACGGCGCTCTATCAGCTCCTGTCCTATCTGCCGCTGCTCATTTTGTGTGCTATTGCCGCTACGCCCATCGGTACAAGGGTCTATCACAGGCTGAATGAGAAATGCGGCACAGGACTGATGGCAACAGCCGATGTGACCGGTATTGTAGCGGTTGTAGGACTCGCCGTAACATATCTGATCAGCGGATCATATAACCCGTTTTTGTATTTTCGTTTTTAAGGAGGAATGCCGAAATGCGCAATAAAATCATTACTTCTGTATTTTGCCTGCTTTTGGCGGTCGGCGTTCTCTCCGGCATTCTTACGCCGGACAAATACTATTCCGAAAGCGAGAAAAGGACGCTGACACAGAAAAATGTGATCTCCGTCACCGATTTCCCCAGCGGTAAAATGGGAACGGAAATTGAAAAGTACCTTGCGGATCAGTTTCCTTTAAGAGATGGTTGGATCACCGTCAAGACACTTACCGAGCGGCTCAGCGGCAAGACCGAGATCTCCGATGTTTATTTCGGCAAGGACGGCTATCTGATCGACGCCTTCACCGGCTATAATCAAAAGCAATTTGCAGCTAACATCGAAGCCCTTGCCAAACTGTCGGCAGCGATGAAATCTGCCGGTATTTCTATGCAAGTAATGCTCGTACCAACGGCGGCACAGATCCTTTCCGACAAGCTGCCTGCCTATGCACCCAATCTCAACCAAAAAGCACTGCTGGACTTTGCCAAGGCGCAGGGATTGGATACCGTGAATGTGTTCGATATCCTATCGGAGCATAATGACGAGTACATCTACTACAAGACCGACCATCATTTTACGAGTCTCGGTGCCTACTATTGCTATGCAGCTTGGATGCAGGCACAGGGAAAGGCGGCTCAGCCGCTTTCCGCTTGGCAGAGCCAAAGCCTGTGCGACAACTTCCGTGGTACTACCTATAACAAGGTCAACTATCCCTTTGCCCCTTATGATACCATCACCGCTTACTATAAAACGCTGACGCATACCGTGAGCTATAACGGCGGTAATTATGTCACGGACAGCATTTACGAGCGGAAATATCTCAGCGGAAAAGACCAGTATGCTACATTTCTGAATTCCAACCAGTCCACCACTGTCGTTTCCGGCAGCGGAGAGGGCAAGCTGCTGATTCTGAAAGACTCCTACGCCAACTGCTTTTCGCAGTTTGTGATTGATGACTACGCCGAAACGCATCTCATCGACCTGCGTTTCTACAAGGATTCCGTAACGGACTACATCGAAGAAAACGGCATTACGCAGGTGCTGCTGCTTTACAATATCCCGAATTTTGCACAGGATACGGCTATCACCAAGACTGTGAGGTGAGCATATGCATTTTAGGAAAGCCTTGTTCGGTTTCTCCTCAGCGGAAGTTATAGAGTATATTTCAATGCTTGAAAAACAGTTATACGAAAGAAAAGAAACAGTCCAAAAGCTGGAGCATACCGTCCGTATGATGGAGTTTGAAAAGGAAGATTTAGAGCAAAAGCTCCGCATTGCGAATGAAATCTCTCAATATAGAGCACAGAGACAGGCTCCCGATTAAGGAGCCTGTCTCTGTGCTTTTGCAATTATGCGGAGATAATTTCGGTGTTTACAATTTCCGCAGCCCGATTGCGGATGTTGTTCATCCTGCCGACCCACTCCATCGGATTGGCGGCTTTCAGTGCCTCTGTGACACCTTCCGCTTTTGCCATCTGCTTTACCAGCCGAGAGAATAGGTCCTCTGCCTGCCGGTCAATGTCAACAAGATAACTGTTCAGCCTGCCGCTGGTGAGCAGAGTCGCATAGGTTGTCCGACGGTGCTCCTTCAGGTAGCGCCGGTGACGCTGACCCCACACGCCGATGGGCTGCTGTTCTTCTTCGGGCAGTTCCAAATTGGGGAGCAGATAATCCCCGACCTGCGTGTAAGTACCGCCCATTTCCTCAAAAATCGTCTTAGCCATTGTTTGTTCCTACCTTTCATAATTTGTATTTCTGCGCCTTGTGCGCTGGGTTTGCTTTCGCTGCTGCTCCATATCTTTCGCCTGTGCAATCAGATTGTCGATTTGCCGACTGCCGAGGACTTTCCGCAGAAAACGGAAATCTTTCAGTTCGGAGCGCAGAACCTCATTTTCTCCTTTGAGCCGGTCGTTGGTGGCGGTCAGATGCTCGTTCTCCCGGTACAGCCGACCGTTGGTGTTATTCAGCCGATGGTAGCTGTCCAGTGCCTGATAATAGTGGTAGAACACCTCTCGGATAACCTCTTTCAGCTTTTTGATTAACGGGTCAACAAACCGCTGCTTGTAGGTCTTGGCGGTCATCAGCGTGGGCGGTTCGGGAAGCTGAAACTCTGTATCCGTTTCAATCCGCTGCTCCAGCCTTTCAATAGACTGCACACCCTGATCGAAGTTGTCGATCCGACTTTGTACCGTTTCCAGCTCATCCTGCTTTTCGGCCAGCGTGGTATCCAGCGCAGCGATTTCTCTCTCTCGCTCCTGCTTCTTGTAATCCAGAACGGAGAGATGTTTTTCGTGTGTTCCTTTCTGCTCCCACTGAATATCGTACCGCTCCATCACGGCGGCAAGTTGTTCCTTTTCGGATTGTACCCACTGCGCCCATTCCGTTGCACCACGGGTGCCGCCCTTGAAGCCCTGCGCCGCCAGCGCCTGCTTCAACGACACACGGGTGTCAAGCCCTCGCTTACTCCCGGTGGTAAACGGCACAAAGTCAATATGGATATGGGGCGTAGCCTCGTCCATATGCAGGTGCGCCGAGAATACCCGGAGGTTGGGATTGCGCTCCTGAAAGCCCTGATAATATTCGTCCAGTACCTGCCGAGCCAATTCTGAATACTCGCCGGTGGCGCTCATATCTTCTTTATTTCCGATTTGTAGTACGATCTCGTGGAATGGCTTCTCCTGATTGCCGGAGCGGATTTTCTCATAGTAATTCGGAATACACCGGTCACTTCGGGTTTGCTTCTCGTTGTACCGCTTCAGAGCTTCATCGAAAAGCTGGTGATATACCGTCTGGATGCGTTCATTGCAATAATCAATGTTCAGGTGCGTGCGGCTTCCGTCTACATTTTCAGCTTTGAACTTGCGGCTGTTGTGATTGACAGAGCCTTTGCCGACCTCGGCACTGATTGTTCTTTTCATAAAATCTCACTTCCTTTCACTCTCCGGCCGCAGCCGGGGTTCTGTTACTCTTGTCAAGAGTAACGCAAAAGCACTTTTGACAGCCTGCGGCCATCAAAAGATGCTATTGCGCTCTCCGAGGGGGTTGTGGGGCGTTGCCCCGGCAACTGCGGTTGCCTCCCCAGCAGGGCTGCCCTTTGAAAAGGTCACCCTGCATCCCGCCGAAACTTCTGTGACGGTGTGTGACGATAGTGACGGTATTTTTGATACCGCACCCACCCATAGAAATATCGTCACACCGTCACATATCGTCACGCCCGCTCTGCTGCTGCAAGCTTTACGGTGCGCTCGTTCCGATTACGGCTGCTTTCATATCGGATGCCGTACTCATTCAGCAACCGTCCTGCATTGACATTCAGCCGCCTTGTCAGCGCATTGGGCTTCATATCTACACCGAGAAGCGCCGCAAGCTCTGTGGGCGTTCCTGCCCACTCCTTACCACCCGAAGAAAGAAAAGCTGAAACCTGTTCCAGCAGCGGCTCCGGCGGCGCTTTCCAAAGCTCCGTTTCCACACGCTCCAGCTCCCACGCAAGGGTTTCCTCGTTGCGGAAAAGGTGCAGCCGCTGATCCGGCTGATCTCTGCCGGACACATCAAGGCAAGCGGCGTTGCCGGTGCGCTTTTCCTTGGTAAGCAAAAATGCTCCATCCGCCGCACCCAGCAGTCCGTTGGTGCCGGAGATCATATCAAACTTATCGTCTGACTGCTGCTTTCTGGTGTGATGGACAAGGAGCAAACAGATGCCATAGCTATCCGCCAGCGCTTTCAATCGGGTTATGATCTGATAGTCGTTGGCGTAGCTGTATTTGTCCCCACCGACTTCTCGCACCTTCTGAAGGGTGTCAATGATGATAAGGGAGGTGTCCGGATGCTCTCGCAGGAAATTGGTAAGCTGCTCGTCGAGGCCGCTGCCAAGCTGACCGGCCGAAACAGAGAAGAACAGACTTTCGTTTTCTGCCGTGCCGAACATCCGATAGGAACGCTCCTGCAAGCGGCGGTAATCGTCCTCAAGAGCAAGATACAGTACCGTGCCGTTGTGGACAGGATAATTCCACAGTGGCGTACCAGTGCTGATATGATAGGCAAGCTGGGTCATCAGAAAGCTCTTGCCCAGCTTCGGAGCGCCGACAAAAAGGTAAGTGCCTCGGTAGAGCAGTCCGTCAACAAGTGGCGGCTTGCTCTGGTACACATTGTCCAGCAACTCAGACATTGACACGGTTTTGAGGTAGGATGGGTCCATCATTCGCAGAATTTCTCTCTGCATTTCATCAAACCCCTTGAAATCCGGGTCATAATCGGTTAAACTATTATAAGTACGGTTTTGGGATGACTGCTCCGTATCTGCGCCAACAGATACAACAGGAGCGGTCATTTCTTTTTCTTTGGTCATTCAGATTCCTCCTTCATTCCGCCGAGAATATCGGCGATCATTTCAATTTGGTCAAGCAGCTCATCATTGACTACGCTGCCGCTCTCAATTCTTTGCAATTCCAGAAGCACTTCGGCAAGCTGACTCCGCAGCGCCTTGAACACTCTTGGATTGCCCTGCACCACTACATCCCTGTGGGTGAGCCGCCGGGTGATATAGTCCTGCTTGGTCAGCCCGGAGAGCTGCACATAGCGTTCAATTTGAGCCTCCTCCTCCGGCGATACCCGGAAAGCAACCGTTTTATTGCGCCAGCGATTATGCTCGTCCCTGTTCTTCAATGACATCGTTTACACCGTCCTTTCTGAATTGATTGAGCTTGTCCGCCATATCGCTTTGCGTGGATGGGAACAGGTGAGCGTAGTTGTAGGTGATATTGATGCTTTCGTGTCCCACCCGGTCAGCAATCGCTACCGCCGAGTATCCCATTTCAATCAGAAGCGAAATATGGCTGTGTCTCAGATCGTGGATTCGGATGCGCTTTACCCCTGCGGCCTTGGCACCTCTGTCCATCTCGTGATGAAGATAGCTTTTCGTAACTTCAAACAGACGGTCATTTTTGCCGATTCGGTAGAGCTGTTTCATATAGTCCTGCATTTCCTCACAGAGAAACTCCGGCATCTTGATGGTACGGTTGCTTTTCGGCGTTTTCGGGTCAGTGATAATGTCCCGGCCACCGATACGCTGATAGGATTTATTGATCGTGACCGTCTGCCGGTCAAAATCAAAATCTGCCGGGGTCAGTGCCAGCAGCTCACCCTCACGGATGCCGCACCAGTACAGCATTTCAAAAGCATAGAAGGAAACAGGCTTGTCCATCATTTCTTCGGAGAAATTTTTATATTCCTCCTGTGTCCAGAAAAGCATCTCTCTTGCCTTGGCCTTTCCCATATTGCCGACCTTGGCGGCGGGATTGTCTTTCAGCCCGTAGAATTTCACAGCGTGATTGAAAATGGCACTGAGTTGATTGTGCAGGGTTTTGAGATACACCGGCGAATACGCCTCGCCGCTCTTATCACGACATTTGATCATCTCATTTTGCCAAGCGATAATGTCTTTGGGCTGGATCGAGTTCATTTTCCGCTTGGCGAAGTAGGGAAGCAGTTTGGTACGGATGATATGCTCCTTCGTGTGCCAAGTGTTCTCTTTCAGCCGATTTTTCATATCGGCTGTGTAGGTGTCGATAAAGCTCTCAAAGGTCATATCCAGATCGGCTTCCACCTTGTGGAGTTGTTCCCGCTCCCAAGCAAGAGCTTCTCGTTTGGTTGGAAAGCCTCGCTTCGTAGACTGGTGGACTTTACCCTGCCAATCCGTGAAACGGTAGTAGACTTTCCAAGTGTTGTTCTTGGTATCTTTGTAAACTGACATTTTTACCTCTCTTTCTGAACGGCACCGTAACAGGTGCGTTCCATAAAATATTGCTTGTTGATTCGTCCCGAAATCGTGAGAAAGCCTTTGTTTTTCAGTTCTTCATTCAGCTTTTGGACGATCTTATAGGCGTAGGATTTGGAAACGCCCAGTTCCTGCGCCACTTCCTCCACTCTCATAAAGCTTGTGTTTTCCATTTCATCACCCCTTTCATTTGCAGATAGTTTTCTTATTTAGTGTCGGAGAACTTTCTGGCCGCATTCCGATTTGCCCGAGCGGGTACGCCATTACCGTGACGCACGACGGATATTCTGTTGTTTGCAAATAACTTAACGCTATTTGCTATAGCTATTATACTAAGCGAATTTGCTATTGTCAAGAGGTTTGCAGAAAAAATATTAAACTTTTTTGCTTTCGCTATCTTGACATAACCTAAATCTATATGCTATACTGATTGCACAGAACAAAAACGAGGAGCGTAATCGCTATGGCAATCGGTGAGAGAATTCGCTTTTTCCGCAATCTGCGGGGAATGACGCAAAAATACTTGGGGCAGGTGGTCGGCTTTCCTGAAAAGACCGCCGACATTCGGATGGCGCAGTATGAGTCCGGCAGCAGAACGCCCAAGGCGGAGCTGACGGAGAGCCTTGCCGGTGCGCTGGGTGTTTCGCCGCTGGCGCTGTCCGTGCCGGATATTGACAGTTACCTCGGCCTAATGCACACGCTGTTCACCTTGGAGGATCGCTACGGTCTGACGGTGGAAACCGGCGAAAACGGCGTTTTGCTGCGTGTTGACCCTCGGAAGGGGAAGGATGCCGCTGAGCTTTCCGAAATGCTCACTGCGTGGGCGGAACAAGCTGAAAAGTACCGCAAAGGTGAAATCAACCGGGAGGACTACGACAAGTGGCGTTATAATTACCCGAAATATGACGAAACCTCCGGCTATGTGAAAGTGCCGTCCCAGCAGCTCAGCGATGCGCTGGTAGAGGCTTTCAAAGACCGGCTGAAGAACGACTAAATCTGAGTAAAACAAAAAGAGCTATCTGACTTCTCTAACAGAAATCAGATAGCTCTTTATTCTTGGATAATCTTAAAATGTTGTCATTTTGTTGTCACGGGGCAATTCCGTAACGCAAAAGTCCAGCATTTTCAAGGCTTTTCAGCCTTTCGGGTATTATTCCCACTCCACTGTGGCCGGGGGCTTGGTGGTGATATCATAGACCACGCGATTGATATGCTTGACCTCGTTGGTGATGCGATTGCTCACGCGGGCGAGAATATCATAGGGGATACGCGCCCAATCGGCGGTCATAAAATCGTCGGTGGTGACGGCACGGATGGCGACCAAATGGTCGTAGGTGCGGTGGTCACCCATAACGCCGACTGTGCTGACGCCGGGCAGCACGCAGAAGAACTGCGCCATGTGCTGCTCATAGCCGCATTTTGCCATCTCATCCCGCAGCACCCAGTCGGCATTCTGCAGAATTTCGATTTTCTCCTTGGTGATCTCCCCGATGATCCGCACGCCGAGGCCGGGGCCGGGGAACGGCTGCCGCCATACCAGCTCATGTGGGATACCCAGCTTCTCTCCTACGCGCCGCACCTCATCCTTGAACAGGTCGCACAGCGGCTCCACAACGCCGAGAAATTCCACATCCTCCGGCATTTTCACCTTGTTGTGGTGGGTCTTGATCTTATCGGCGTCTCCCTTGCCGGACTCAATGCAGTCCGGGTAGATGGTGCCCTGGGCAAAGAAACCCTTATCTCCCTGTTTGCGGATCTCATCCCAGAAAACCTTATAGAATTCCGTGCCGATGATATGCCGCTTCTGCTCCGGGTCGGTAACGCCCTTAAGGCAGGCGAGAAAGTGCTCCTGGCAATTCACCCGGACAAAATTCATGTCAAACAGCGAGGTGAAGGTCTTTTCTACAAAGTCCCCCTCGTCCTTGCGCATCAGTCCCTGGTCAACAAAGACGCAGGTCAGCTGCTTGCCGACGGCACGGCTGAGCAGGCCGGCGGCCACCGAGCTGTCGACACCGCCGGAAAGCCCCAAAATCACGGGCTTGTCCCCGATCTGCGCACGCAGACGGGCGACTGTATCCTCAATGAAGCTGTCCATCTGCCAATCGCCGGCACAGCCGCACACACGGTACAGGAAATTTTCCAGCATCCGGCTGCCGTATTCGCTGTGGGTCACCTCCGGATGGAACTGCACGGCGTACAGCCGCTTATTGCGGTTCTCCATGGCGGCGATGGGGCAGGCATCGGTCGAGGCGGTAACGGTGAAGCCCGCCGGCGCCTTGACAATCCGGTCGGTGTGGCTCATCCACACGGTGCTGCTTGCCGGCACATCGGCAAACAGCGGCGAGGTATCGTCCGCAATATGCAGCTCGATTTTGCCGTATTCCGATTGCTCCGCCGTTTCCACTACGCCGCCGCCCATCCAGGCGGTCAGCTGGCAGCCGTAGCAGATGCCGAGGATCGGCACGCCGAGGCCGAGAATGGCCGGGTCATAGTGGGGGGAGTCCATATCAAAGACGGAATTGGGGCCGCCGGTGAAAATGATGCCCTTATAGCCTGCCTGCCGGATCTGCTCCAGCGGGGTGGTGTAGGGCAGGATCTCTGCGAAGACCCGATGATCCCGCACACGGCGGGCAATCAGCTGGTTATACTGACCGCCGAAATCCAAAACCAAAATTTTTTCCATGCAGATCACTCCTCATCTGTGTTCGCTGTTTTGCCGTCAGATCTCCACAATCTTGCCATCATAGGCGACATCAAATCCCGCAGCGGCGGCGATGGGAACAAATTCATCGTGGATTGCCTCACCATTGTGGGAAAAATGGCTCAGACAGACCGCCGTTGTATCATCCGCCACGCCGGCCTGCCGCAGCCGCTCAACAAAGGCGGTGCAGGTATCCAGGGACAGGTGGGTCGCCGTCCAGCCGTGCTTTTGCATACCGGTGCAGTCCAGCGAGACAAAGTCGATGTGCTGGCAGTTCTGCGCCAGCCATGCCCACACCTCATCGCACAGGATGCCGGTATCGTGCGCATAAAACAGGGTCTTATCCCCATCCGAGATTAGGTATATGTAGGGGGTGGCGTAAGGGTCGTGTCTGGCCGGCAGAGGGGTCACAGTATACCGGTCGATGGTGATGGGCTGATAGGGGTACAGCAGCTGGACGGCTGCCCGGTTTTGTTTTCCCAGATCGGAGCAGGCGATGGTCCTCCGGATCTGCTCCGCGGCGGCAGGCCCGGTGTATAGCGTGAGCGTCCCTGTGGCTGTGGCCGTTGCCCCGTCACACCGCATTTCCAGATCAGCCGGATAAAGGTGATCGCTGTGCGCGTGGGTGATCAGGCAATGGCGGATATCGCCCAGGGACAGGCCGTGCTGCTGCACATGCCAGTTGGTATCCGCCGGAAAATCAATCAGCAGGCGGTCATCCACCAGTGCCTGGGAGCGGGAGCGGATATTCCGCCCGCCGGCTGCCCGTGCCCGCTGACAGACAGGGCAGCTGCAGAACATACCAGGGAAGCTTTCGGCCGCCGCAGTGCCGAGATATTGCAGTTTCATAGGGTCGTCTCCTTTCAGCGGATGATGATAGCCTCTCGCTCCGGGCCATTGGATACCATGTTGATGTGGTGGCCGATCTCCTGCTCGATAAATTCCACATAGGCGCGCGCCTCCGCCGGCAGGGCGGCAAAATCGCGGATGCCGCGGATGTCGCAGTGCCAGCCCTTGAGCGTTTTGAACACCGGCTTTGCCCGGTGCAGCCGTGTGGTGGTCGGGAAATCGCGGGTGATCTCGCCGTCGATCTCGTAGCCGACGCACACCTTGATCTGCTCCAGATAGGAGAGGCAGTCCAGCGCGGTCATGACCACCTGTGTGGCGCCCTGACACTCCACACCATAGCGGGTGGCAACACAGTCAAACCAGCCCACCCGGCGGGGGCGGCCGGTGGTGGCGCCGAATTCGCCCTTATCGCCGCCATGCAGGCGCAGTGCCTGCGCCTCCTCCTCGTCGAGGATCTCGCTGACAAAATCGCCGGCGCCGACCGCAGAGGAATACGCCTTGGTTACGGCGACCACATCCTCAATGGCGTGCGGCGGGATGCCGGCGCCCACGCAGCCGTAGCCGGCCAGCGTGGAGGAGGAGGTGACCATCGGGTAGATACCGAAATCGGGATCCTTCAGGGTGCCGAGCTGCCCCTCCAGCAGGATGTTCTTGCCGTCCTTGAGGGCCTGCTGGATGTAGGCGTGGGTGTCGCACACATAGGGGGCGATCTTCTCGCGGTATTCCAGGCAGGTGCGCAGCAGCTCCTCCTCGTTCAGCAGGGGCTTGTGGTATACATGCTCCAGCGTAAGGTTTTTCAGGGTGCAGATGTTATGCAGCTTTGTCCGCAGGTCATCCTCATCGAACAGCTCATTGACCTGAATGCCGATCTTGGCGTATTTATCGCTGAAGAAAGGCGCAATGCCGCTTTTGGTGGAGCCGAAGGCATTTTTGCCCAGCCGCTCCTCCTCGTAGGTGTCCAGCAGGATGTGATAGGGCATCAGGATCTGTGCCCGGTCGGAGACCAGCAGATGGGGGTCCAGGCCGGCTGCGCGCACATCCGCCAGCTCCCGGCAGAATTTTTCAATATCCAGCGCCACGCCATTGCCGATGATGCAGGTGGTGTGTGCATAGCACACGCCGCTGGGCATCAGATGCAGCGCAAAGCGCCCGTGCTCATTGATGATGGTGTGTCCGGCGTTGGCACCGCCCTGGAAGCGGATAACGATATCTGCCTGCTTGGCAAACATATCGGTGATCTTTCCCTTGCCCTCATCGCCCCAGTTGGCGCCGACGATCGCTCTGACCATAATGTAATAACCTCTTTCCTGTTATTTTGCTTTCTATCAGAAGGTGCGGATCCATTCCGCACTCAGCTCTGCCCAACGGTTCACTCCCGGCACATAGTGCTCCTTGTCCGCCGGGTCGGAGAGACCGAGTCCGTGGCCGCCGTGCGGGAAAACATGCAGCTCGAAGGGGATGCCGTGCGTACGCAAGGCGTTGGCCATCATCAGCGAATGGCGCACCGGCACGCCGTTGTCCTCGGCGGTGTGCCAGAGGAAGCAGGGCGCGGTGTGTTCATCCACCTGCAGCTGCAGGGAGTAGTGCTCCACTTCCTTTTCATAGCGGTCATCCAGCAGCATGTGGTGGCTGTAGCTGTGGCCGTCCTGCTCCAGCCCGGAGATGACCGGGTAGCACAGCACGGCGCCGGTCGGCTTGCTGCTGATGGCGGAAAGGTCGTCCTTTACTGTCGGGTCATCCGGCAGCACGGCGGTGCAGGCGGCCAGGTTGCCGCCGGCGGAAAAGCCGCACACGAACACCCGCTCCGGATCAACGCCCCATGCGGCGGCGTTGGCGCGCACCAGGCGGATGGCCCGCTTGGCGTCCGCCAGCGGGGCGGGGGCGCGGTTGGGCGCTACCCGGTAGTCTACCACAAAGGCCTGGAAGCCGCAGCGGTTGTAGAACTGTGCCACCGGCTCCCCCTCGTGGTAGGCGCGGTGGGCATAGGCCCCGCCGGGAAATACGATCACGGCCGGCACCGGGGCCGGCGTGTCCAGCAGATAGGCTGTCATGTTGTTCGGGGTGTCGGCCTCCGGGCAAAAAGCCGGAATGTCGCCATCCCACAGCGGAATACATTTGGTCATGCAGTATCCTCCTTTGGCGCGCACCGGTCGGCCGGTGCTCATACATAAGGATATTCTATCACACCCTTGGCGTTTTCTCAACACTTTTTCGCATTTTTTCCGACAAAAGCCGGCGGGGCGGACTGGCAAAAAGGACAGCCGTGCTGCATAAGGCTAAGGCAGGAGGGGTGCGATATGTGGGAAATGATCCGACAGGTGCTTTCGCAGATGTTTTTTATGGTGCTGCATGTGGTCAACAGCGGCTCCTTTCCGAAGCCGCTGACCGCCGCCGAGGAACGGGAGGCGCTGGCCGCCATGCGGGCGGGGGACAGGGCCGCGCGGCAGCGGCTGATCGAGCATAATCTGCGGCTGGTGGCGCACATTATCAAAAAGCACTATCCGAATGCGCGTGACCAGGAGGATCTGGTGTCCATCGGCACCATCGGTCTGATCAAGGCAGTGGATACCTTCGACCCGGAGCGGGGGCTGCATCTGGTCACCTATGCCGCCCGCTGCGTGGACAATGAGATCCTGATGTATTTCCGTGCAGGGAAGAAATCGGCGCAGGATATTTCGCTGTCCGAGCCGATCGACTGCGATGCCGAGGGGCGGCAGCTGACCCTGATGGATGTGCTGGCGCAGGAGGATACCATTGTGGACGATCTTGACCGCAAGATCAATGCGGAAAAGCTGGAACGGTATATCGGGGAGTGCCTGGAGCCGCGGGAGCAGACGGTGATCCGGCTGCGCTACGGGATCGGCGGGCCGGAGCTGACCCAACGGCAGGTGGCCGGCCGGCTGGGCATTTCCCGTTCCTATGTCTCCCGGCTGGAGACGCGGGCACTCAGCCGTCTGCGCCGCCGCTATGAGCAGGGCGACCGCAGAATATAGCGGGATGAGCGCTGTATGAGGGGCAAACGCCGAAAAAAGGCCTGTGCCGCACCCGAGCGGGTGGCGGCACAGGCCTTGGTTTTTCATCAGGAGGTTTTGCTGCGGCGCGGCACACAGGGGCGTGTTCTCTCCGGGAGAGGGGCTCCGTCAGCCGGCCGTTTTTCACAGCGTTTGGTTCTCAATGGCGATGAAACCGATCATAGTCTTGCCTGCATCGCGGATGAAAGCAAGCTTACGGTTGATCTTGGCATAGGTAGAGCAGCCACAGGCCTCCACCAATACCACGCCGTCACAGGCTGCCAGCTGCTGCATGGCGGCGGCATCGCGCAGCAGGCTGCCGGCGCAGACGATCTGCAGGTCGGGCAGCTTCTTGCGCAGCAGGTCTGCCTGCGCCTCAATCAGGGACGCATCTGCGCCGCCGCTGATCATCAGTGTTTTGCCGGGCGTGCAGTACTGCTGTACGCAGGAGGCAAGCAGAGCCTCGCTTTCCGGGGTGTTCTCTTCCACGCGTCCCTCTTTTTTGCGCAGCCAGCGGGTCAGGCGGCTGTACTTCTGCTCTCCGGCAGCCAGGGTGCCCAGGCAGCGGAAGCCAAAGTTTGTCTCCAGGGCGGTGGCGGAATACACCTTGTCGCTTAGTGCAAACAGCACACACAGGATCAAAATGACCACCAGGGCCCCGGCAATGCCACCCAGAATGCCCCATTTCACGAAGTCCACGATGGCACTTTTGGTGGTCACAACGGTGTTCGTCGGCTCCTTCAGATCGGCCAGCTCCTGCTTGGCTTTTTTCAGATCCTCCTTGTACTGGTTGAAAAGCTCGTTTTCGGTATCCTGCCGTGTGGCCAGTGTTGTATCCACCGTTGTGCCAACGGCGCCCACCGCGGTTTTCAGCGTATGCGTGCCGGCGCTTGCGGCCACTTCCTTTTGCACCTCGTCCAGCTGGCTGACCAGCAGCTCAACGATCTTCGTCACCTTTTCCGCCGTTTCGTGCTGCACCGTGACGGTCAGCGTGGTGTAGATATCCTTTGGCTGCGTTACGGTGACCAGCTCGCGCAGAAAGCGGGTCTCCATATTCACCTGCTGCGCAATGCCTTCCCAAAGGCGGCTGTCCAGCAGAGCCGTCTGATATGCGGCGGCAATGGTCGGGGTGGGGTCGGGGGTCTGATAGGTCATGCCCGGCAGGATCTGATAGTCGGTGCTGATATACAGCGAGACCGTTGTCGTATACACATTCCGGTAATCCAGCTTCATCAGGACAGAGTTTTTCAGATACTCCTCCTGATCCTTCATCCCCTGGCCGCTCTGCTCGATCGTGTGCTCCAGAAGATTTTTGGTGTTCTCATAGGAGACGAGCGCACTTTGGTAGTCCTGCTCCTGCTCCGCGTGGACGGTCTCGTCAGTGGCGGTCCTCCAGGCGCTTACGCCCTTGAAGCCGCCGAGAGCCAGCCCCAGGATCACCGCGGCCAGCAGCCATTTTTTCCATTGATACAGTACGGCAAAAAGCATATCTCCGAGAGTAATGACTTTTTCCTGAAAATCGTGGTTCATTGTATATCCTCCATCATTCACCGAAAAGCAGTAGAAATATACCGCTATTATACAACAACTTTTCCGTGCCGTCAACTGGTGTTGCAGCTGCCTCTGCCGGCCGGCGGCAGCGGTGTCGCCGCGATAAAAAAAGAACCGGCAGCCCCGGTTTGGGGGCTGTCGGTTCGGATAGCTGTATCCGTGCGCGGGCAGGTCTTACTGCAGGTAGCCCTCCCGCCCGTGGATGCCGAAGCGCTGCTCCAGCTGGTGCATCTGCTCGTCGGTGATGGTGTTCACCAGCGGCAGATGGGCGATCTTCATATAGATCTCCGCAGCCTTTTCGGCGGTCTCGATGAGGCCGAAGGTCTCGTCCAGATCCTTGCCGGCGCCATAGATGCCGTGCTGTGCCCACACCACCAGGCGGGCGGTCTGCATCTTTTCGGCGGTCGCCTGGCCGATCTCATTGGTGCCGCAGAGCATCCACGGCAGCACATTCACACCGTCCGGGAATACTACGATGCACTCGGTGCACATCTGCCAGAGGGTGCGGGTGAACGCGCGCTCCTCCAGGGTGTGCACATAGGTCATGGCCAGCAGGTTGGCGGGGTGGCAGTGCATCACCACGCGGTTCTCCGGGTCGATCTTCAGCCGTGCAGCGTGGCTCATCATGTGCGCCGGAAATTCCGAGGTGAATTTGCCGCCGTCGGTAAAGCCCCACAGCAGCTGTGCCGTCTCGCCGCCGTTGATCAGGCGGACAAGGCCGAGATTGACCTCCGGTGCGTACTGCACATTCTTGAAATACTTGCCGGTGCCGGTGACCAGAAAATACTTTTCGTTCAGCTCCGGGCAGGAAAAGCCCGTGGGGATCTCGCGCAGCACCGTGCCGTCCGTATAGGGCTGCACATCTGCCTCGTCCAGCAGCACGCTCACATTGCCGCCGTTGCGCTCATCCCAGCCGTGGGCGTACATGTTGGTGATGGTGCGGACCATCTCCACCATCCAGGGTGCGTTCAGAATGTCTTTCATACTGTTACCTCCAATGTGTTTTTCTCATCCATTTGTATTTTCAGATTTCCTAAGGCGGTGGCCTCGATGGGCAGGGCGATCACCTGCTTGCCGGTGGCCGCCTCGGTCAGGCGATTGAGAAAGCCGTTCTTGGCGCCGCCGCCGACGATGTACAGCCGGTCATAGTGCTTTCCGGTGTTGGTCTCCAGCTCAGCGATGGCCTCCTTATAGCACAGCGCGAGGCTGCGGTAGGCACAGCGGAAGTAGTCACCCGGCGTCTGCGGCTTTGTACCCAGCGCCGCGTCGAAGGCCGCCTTCATGCTGTCCGGCGACAGGAATTCCGGGCCGTTGGCGTTCACCGTTTCCTCAAAGCGGCTGTTCTCCGCGGCGGAGACGATCTCCGGGAACGGCAGGTCGGGGCACAGCTCACTTTTCAGCCGGTTGATGAGCCACATGCCCATAATATTTTTCTGATACCGGTTGTAGCCCACACCGCCCTCGTTCGACCAGTTGGCCTGCTCGCTTGCCACGCTGGTGATGGGATGCGGCGTTTTGACCCCCAGCAGCGACCAGGTGCCGGAGGAGATATACGGATGGTTCCCCTCCATGGGGATGCCCTCCACGGCGGAGGCGGTATCGTGCGTTGCACAGAGGACGCACCGGATGCCGGCGTATTCGCCAATGACCGTTCCCGGCTGGCTGAGCCGCGGGAACAGGCGCTCCGGCAGCCCGAGGGCAGCGAGGATGTCCGTGTCAAATTCTCCGGTCTGTGTATTGATCAGGCCGGTGGTGGTGGCATTGGTAAACTCCTTGGCTTTCACGCCGCAGAGCTTCCAGAGCAGGTATTCCGGCAGCATGAGAAAATCCGTTGCGCCATCCAGGCGTCCGTTCAGCTTGTCGCAATAGAGCTGATAGACGCTGGTAAAGGGCTGGAACTGGCTGCCGGTGCGGCGGTACAGCTCGGCAAAGGGCAGGATTCCATGCACCTGCGGAATGACCGCCTGTGTGCGGTGGTCGCGGTAGGCGTAGACCGGACGCACCTCTTCCTCGCCGCGCAGCAGCACATAGTCCACGCCCCAGGTGTCGATGGAAAGGCTGACGATCGTCGGGTATTTCTCCTTAGCAGCGGCGATGCCGCGCTTCACATGCTCCAGCAGCGCGTCAACATCCCACAGCAGGTGGCCGTCCTGCTCCTGCACGCCATTGGGAAAACGGTAGACCTCGTCGGTCCTGGTTTCGCCGCCCTCGCGCCAGCCGACGATATGGCGTCCGGAGGACGCACCGATGTCGATGGCCAAATAATACTTCATAAGCATTCCCCTCTATTGCTCTTATTGCCTTTTTATGCTCCGCACCAGTATAGCACAGGTTTCCGGGGCGGTCAACACCGAAAACGACATCGCAGGGCAGTTTTTCGGCCATGCGGGAAGCTATACCCTACCGAAAGCAACACACCCTGCAGGCTTTTTGCTGTCCTGCAGGGTGTGTTGTTCACTCTTTTACATCCAATATGATGGTTTCCTCTCCGGTTCCGCAATCGGTCACGGTTATTTGGATGCCCTCGTTCCAAAAAGAGATTGTGGCTTCCGTCATCGGGTCGATCCGATAAAAAAGTTCTGCAACCACACTCCGTTGTCCATACCGATCCGGTTCACCGAGCAGATCAATCACCTGCTCATCTGTCCAGTCGGACTTGATTTTATGAAGTTTCCTGAGCATCTTTTCTCCCTCCGTAGACTGAGAGCTCGCACAGGAAACAAAGCCAATCATGATTACAGCCAGAACAAGCGTCAATGCCAGAAGCTTTTTCATCGGTTTACTCCTCCCTGAATGGTCATTTTTTGGTTGTCGTCTTTCCAAAACCTCTGTCAATCTACGGCTGCTCCTCCACCGGCAGAACAAGGCGGGAGCAGTAGTGGCGGGTGTCGATCTCCCGGCCGGTGTAGGGAGCCACGATGCCCAGCACCCGGGGCGGGGCTACGGGTTTCATTCCCCGGGCCTTCACTTCCCGGCCCAGGGTCAGCCATGCCCCGTCTATGCCGCTGTATTCGCCGCAGTACAGCACCGATAACGCCCGGCATGCGGGCAGCACCTCGGCGTCCGCCGGGGCCTTGTCCGGCCGCACGGGCACACACACCGCATTGGGATACGGTGTGTCGCCAATGTAGCCCTCCAGGTAGTCCTTGCGGTCCAGGATGGCAAAGAGCGGCTCGTCGGAGAGCACGCAGCCCATGCGGACGCACTCGCTGTAAAAGGCGTACATTTCTGCATAGCGGTCTGCCGTGGTGAGCCCCATGCTCCAGCGTATGCGGCAGGTGACAGCGGGCAGGGTCATAAGCTGCACGGAGGTGCAGGGCGGCTCCATGGCCCGCAGACGCAGCTCCTCTACGCTGCGCTGCAGGTCATGCAGGCGGCTTTCCAGGGTGGTGAGCATGTCGGTTGCCTCCCCGCCATGGCTGAAGTAGGCGATGATATCCTCATTATCTACGCCCATGGCCCGGAATTTCTCAATCTGCAGAATGCGCGCCACATTGTGGTTGTCATAGTAGCGGCGGCCGCTGTCGGGGGCGGTGTAGGCGGGCGTCAGCAGTCCCTTTTCCTCCATGCGCAGGAGCGTGCTGCGGGAGACGCCGCAGGCGTGGGCGGCCTCGGTGATCTGGAAAAGTCCTTTATTTTCGTTTCCCATCGCAAAAGCCTCCAAAAAGTACTTGCTTCGTTCATGGGTGAACGGATTATAATACCATTGTAAGGAAAATTTTTGCTGCTGTCAAGCCCTTTTTGGGCTGACGGGTGGCGGGAAATACGGCGCAAACGGAGGCCGAGGCCTGTGGAAAAGGGCGGACGGAGAAACAGACAAAGGAGCGTGGGATGGATGACTCTTTGGAAACGGGTAGTAGGCATGGCGCTGTGTCTGTGCCTGGCGTGTACAGCAGTGCCTATGCAGACACAGGCTGCACCGGCGGTACAGGCGGCGGACGAAGAAGTGAAGCCCCAGATAGTCATTGACGATAGCAAGGTACATAAGGAAGTACTTGCCAAAAAAGATATTGGAAGCTCCACCTATTCAGCCGGCAGAGCAGACGATAAATCTTCTGCTAAATACACTGTCACCAATTTAACGAATGGCCAACGAATCGTATTTACCACTGATCTTAATAAATTGTCAGAGCTTTACATCGTTCCCTTCACTACGAGCCTTGAGGTTCCTGCCAACACGACCTGTACGGTGACGCAGACATTTAAATTTTACGGCGCAAATCAAATTGCTACCAGCAATCATGCCGTCGCTGCTGCCAGCTTCCAGCTCCTCTATTTAGACGGAACGACTGCATCGGGAACGACAATTACGCCGAGGACAAAAAGCAGCTCGAGTTACGGATCAAGCAAAGGAACCGTACTTTTCGGCGGGTCACGGTATGGAAAGTCCAACAAAGACAATGGCGATTATAACACTGAGCGTAAAATTACTGTGGCGGACAAAACCGATAAAGTGCTGACACTTGTTTACAAAAATGATACCAACACAAAAAAGACGATTTCGTACAACTTCGTCTTTTGGGGTTCTACACAGTACGCAGCAACATACGATAACAAATTCACAATTGGGTTTAATGTTCTCTACGACCAGGTGACCACCGAAAAAGTTACCTTTAACGCCAACGGCGGCTCGGTCAGCCCTACCTCGCAGACCGTGACTTTCGGCAAAACCTACGGAACGCTGCCCACGCCTACCCGGACGAACTACACTTTTGACGGCTGGTACACGGCAAAAACCGGCGGCACAAGAGTGACCAGCACGACCACGGTCGATACTTTTGGCGGCCACACGCTCTATGCGCACTGGACCGGCAAGAAATCCACGGTAACCTTTAATGCCAATGGCGGCGAGGTGTCCCCGACAAGCAAAACGGCGACCTACGGAGATGCCTATGGCACCCTCCCCACGCCTACCCGGGACAACTATGATTTTGCGGGCTGGTACACGGCCAAAACCGGTGGCACGAAGGTGACAGAAACAACGACCGTCACCAAAACGACAAACCACACGCTCTACGCCCGCTGGACTGGAAAACAATATACCGTGACATATTTCTCTGACGGTGGAGATGTTGACCCAAAGAGCAAAGTTGTGTATTACGGCGAACCCTATGGCGAACTGCCTGAGCCTGTTGGCAATGACGGTGGCTTTTTCCGCGGCTGGTACACAAATCGCTGGGGGCGCGGTACAGAGATCACAAGTGAATCCATAGTCGATCTCACCAGCAACATCACGCTCTACGCGCTTTGGATCTATCCGGTAAACCCCGAGTGGCGCACGGATAATACGATAGAATACGGAGATGGGTCCAAAGCATTTTTTGGGTTTCAATCAGATAGCGATTATACGGATTATTGGTATGAGTGGTACAAATGCGATAAGGACGGCAACAATGGCGTATTGGTGTATGAAAGCGATACAGTTTCCTATCATACACCCGGTGACTGGCCTGTGGGCACATACTACTTCTATGTGATTATTACCAATACAGACAAAGAATCCGGCAAAGGCGCCACAGCAAGGGGCCCGGTAATAAAACTGACAATTGTGCCGTCTGCGCCGAAGGTCGATGTATGGCCTGAGGATATTACTGTAGACCTAAGCTCGGGCAGTAATATCTTGGGTGACTACGAAATTCTTGGCGCTACCATGAAAAATAGGTACAGCGATGCACCCGTTTCCGGCAAATTCTCCTGGGTGGATCCCACTCTGGAAATCAAGACCTCCACGAAATATTCAGGGGAAACGCAGAAAATGCAAATTCTCTTCACGCCGGATGATACCACAAACTACAAGCCAACGACCTTTAATTTTAATATTGAGGTGTTGCACGCGCACAATTATGTGGATACCGAAGAGGTAACAGCGGCCACCTGTACGGAAAAAGGCAAGATGAAGCAAAAATGTTCCATCTGCTGGGTGACAAAAACGGTCACAACCCCCGCCCTGGGGCATGACTACGAAGGCGGCGCGTGGATGACCAATGAGACCCAGCACTGGAAGCAGTGCTCCCGGTGCGACAGCACGGACACTCCGGCGGATCACACCTTTGGCGAATGGGTTGGCGGCAAGCGCACCTGCGAGGCCTGCGGCTATGAGCAGGCGCAGCTGATAACCGTCACCATCACCTGGAGCGGAATGGCGTTCACCTATACGGACGGCGCCTGGGATGCGACAGCCCATGACTATATGGTGGGCGAATGGACGGCGGAGGAAGAGAACGGCGACAGGATCACCGTGGAGAACACGGGTGAGGGCGAGGTGACCGTGTCCTTCGTCTACACGCAAGATAATAACGCCGTGGAGGGAAGCTTCGCGGACGAGGATGGGGCCGCCATCGAAAGCCCGGTGGCGCTGCCTGCCGGGGATAAGAAATACGCCTGGCTGTGCCTGAGCGGCAAGCCGGAGCGGGAGCTGAATGCGGAGACCATCGGCAAGGTGACCGTCCGTCTGGGAGGGAATACATAATGGAAACAGAAGAGAAGAAGATTCATACGGCTCCTGCGCAAAAGGAGGAAGAGGAAGAAAAGGACAAAAAGCGGTGGCTTTTGCTCCTGCTTCTGCTGCTCCTGTTGCTCATTCTGGTTTTTGTAGGCATTTGGCTGCTGTATTTCCGGGGCGGGAACAGGGACAATACGCTGCCCCCGGACAATGCGCTGCCTGCTCCGAGCATTGAGACCAATGCCGAGTCCATCGCGAGTGACGACACTGGCGAAAAGCTGGATGCCCCGGAGGGCGGCGGCGCTGTATCCCTGACCTATTCCAAGGAGGTTAGCATCGACCTGACGGAGAAGAAGGCCTCCCTGGTGTTCGGCAACCCGGCCAGATCCAACCAGGATGCCGTCGTGCAGCTGGTCATCCAGAATACGGTGATCCTGCGGTCCGGCAGCCTGACGCCCGGCACCCAGGTGACGGCGTTGGATCTGGCAGAGGGTGCGGCGGAAAAGCTGACCGCCGGTGTCTACGAGGGAAAATTCGTGGTCTCTTTCTATGACCAGCCGACGGGACGCTGGGCTACGCTTAACGCCGAAATTCCCGTAACCGTCACCGTGACAAGGTGACAATATACAGCCGGTATTGACCCCGAAGCCGCGCTCCGGCAAAGGCGGAGCGGCAAGGCCGCCGGGTTGATATAGAGTACAATTATGCAGAAAGGATGAACAGTTATGAAAAAAATCGTTGCACTGGTTCTTACGCTGGTTCTGGTATTCTCCATGACCGCTGTCCCCGTCTTCGCGGACACCATTGACAAGAATGGCAGCGCGTCCAAGAATGTTACGGCCAGCTATAAAGCCGGTACCTCTGCTGGTACCACCGTTTACAGTGTGACCATCACCTGGGGGGCGATGGAGTTCACCTATACCGACGGTGCCTGGAATCCCGCTAAACACGAATATAACGGGAGCTGGTCCTATGAAGAGGGCAGCAATATCGTGACCGTCACCAACCACTCCAATGCACCTGTTACGGCACAGCTCGACTATACGCCTGAGCAGGGTTACAACAGCGTTACCGGTAGTTTCGATAAAGACACGCTGGACCTTGCCACTGCCGAGGGCACCGCTGTGAATGCCGCCCCCACCGATCAGGCAGCGCTGACCCTTGAAAACCCACTGAAGGATAAGGATGCCAGCAACACGACTGTCGGTAAGGTTACCGTTAAGTTAGTTTAAGTGCAGCCTGAGTAAACTATGATGCGTTCTTTGATGGCTCGTGTCTGTGGATGAGACAATTTCCCCATCCCGCCTTTGACGGACGCAGCCGCACACCCCACTTTTAACCAATCTTCTGCAACAACCCCCTTTTCTTAAAAAACCGCAGCACCTGCCGATCCTCGGCAGGTGCTGCGGTTTTGTAATAGTTGGTGCCTTTGCGAAGAATGATACAATAATCCTTGCGGCGCCGCTATTTCAGTTTATCAGGCAAACCGGAAATAACGGCAGGCTAATGGGTGCCCTATTTCATTTTGCAGGGAAAGCGATCAAGTCTGCAATTTCCAGCCGGCTGCCTGCTTACGCTCAACCACAAAGCGGCGGTAAAGTCCGTCTGCGGCTACCAGTTCATCGTGCGTTCCCTGCTGAACGATCTCGCCGTGATCGACAACAAAGATGCGGTCGGCAGTGCGCACAGTCTTGAGCCGGTGGGCGATCATGATGACCGTTTTATCGTGGGTCAATTCGGAAACGGCCTCCATCAGCTCTTTTTCGTTCTCCGGGTCGACATTCGCCGTTGCCTCGTCCAGAATGATGATGGGCGCATTTTTCATCATTGCCCGTGCAATGGAGATGCGCTGCCGCTCCCCGCCCGAAAGTGTTGCGCCGCCTTCGCCGATCACGGTGTCAAAGCCGTCCGGCAGGGCCATGATGAAGTCATAGCAGCGCGCCTTCTTCGCGGCGGCTTTTACCTCATCAAGAGAAGCGTCGGGCTTGCCGAAGCGGATGTTGTTGGCTATCGTGTCGGAGAACAGATAGGTCCGCTGGAACACAAAGGAGAAATTGCGCATCAGACTGTCATAGCTGTATTCCCGCACATCCCGTCCGCCGAGGCTCACGCTGCCGCCCTGCACATCCCAGAACCGCGCCATGAGGTTGCACAGCGTGGTCTTGCCGCTGCCGCTGGGGCCGACGATGGCGACGGTGGTTTTTTCCGGGATCGTCAGCGACACATCCTGCAGGATGGGTTTGCGGTCATAGGAGAAATCCACATGGGAGAGGGCAATATCCTCTCGCTGCGGTATCAGCTCTTCGCCGTCGATGTCCATAGGCTCCACGGAAAGAATCGAATTTGCCTTGTCCACGCCGATGTCGATGGAGCGGAAAAGGGAGGAGAAGCTGCCGGCGCTGTCCAGCTGCTCAAAGAGGATAAACGAGCAGATCAGCATTAGAAGGCAATTGGAAAGCTCCATCGTGCCGCCAAAGTAAAAGGCTATTGCCGCGGCGCAGACCGCGATGCCGGTGAGCTTATTGATGACAAACTGCGCCAGCATATACAGCACGGACGGTATTTCCATTCCGAATGAAGCCTTGCGGGCTTCCTCCACGGCACCGTGTGCCTGGGTGGTGGAGTCATGGGTCAGATCGAAATTTTTGACCTCGGCGATGCCCTGTACATATTCCAGAACCTTTGTGACAAGACGCTCATCGGCGTTGAATTTCCGCTGCGCCAGCGCCTGCTCTGCCCGCTGCATGGCGGCATTGACGGCGAAGAACAGGAGCAGCCCGGCAAGGGTGATCAGTCCCATGCGCCAATCAAACAGGAACATCATCACGGCGATGATGCCGGAGGTAAGGAAACCGCGCGTTGTGACCATGACCACACGGGTGGCGACATTCGCCATGTTTTCCATGGTGTTTGTCGTGACAGAGGTGACCTCGCCCAAGCTGTTGTCATTGAACCAGCCCATGGGCAGATACCGCAGGTGCTCGGCGATTTCAATGCGCTTGTTTGCGCATGCGCGGTAGCCGGCACGGGTCTGGAGCATGGTGGATTTCATATTGATGGCGATGGTGATGATAAGCGAGATCACGATGACGCCGAGACTTGCCCAGAGTGTGGTCATAGTGACATTCTTTTGCAGGAGTGCCCGAATGACGATGGCGGCGGCAGGGATACGCATAGCGGAGCAGATCGCACTGACAACGCCCAGCCAGATGGACGCGACAAACATCCTGCGGTTGTCCTCGCCGCAGAAGGCGAAGAATTTTTTGAGTGTCCGGAACATCACGCCACCTCCCCGTCGTCTTTTACGCTGATGTGGGCTTCCCACATCGTCTTATACAGCGGGCAGGAAGCCAGAAGCTCCGCCTGTGTGCCGGTGGCTTCGATCTGCCCCTGATTGACGACGATGATCTGATCGGCGTCTGCGATGGTGGACAGGCGGTGGGCAATGACCAGCAGCGTCTTCCCCTGCACCAGCTGTGCCAGTGCGGACTGAATGACCGCCTCATTTTCCGGGTCGGTGTAGGAGGTCGCCTCATCGAGTATGACGATGGGTGCATCCTTCAGCATGGCACGGGCAATGGAGATGCGCTGCCGTTCGCCGCCGGAAAGATGCCCGCCGGAGGCACCGCATATGGTCTGATACCCGTTTTCAAGTCCCATGATAAACTCATGGCAGCCGCACCTTTTCGCCGCGGCGATAACCTCTTCGTCGCTTGCGCCTTTTTTGCCCATGCGGATGTTATCCATGACCGACAGATCAAAGAGGTAGTTGTCCTGCGACACATAGGCAATACGGTCGGTGCACTCTTTGAGGGGCAGAGTGCGGATATCCACGCCGCCGAGTTCGATTGCCCCGTCCTTTACATCCCAAAGGGAGGCGATCAGCCGGGCGATGGTGGATTTGCCGCTGCCGGAGGGACCGACAAGAGCGTTAACGGTTCCCGGCTCAATATGTAAGCTCACACCGTGCAGCACCTCCTTTTCGTGGTAGGCAAAGCGGACATTTTTCAGTTCGATGGCGTTATCGGCCGGCAGCTTTTCCGCTTTTTCCGGGCGCTGCATATCCTCGCCGGAAAGCACATCCGCCACCTCGCCGACGATGGTCGTCACCTGTGCGATGTCGTCGGTATAGGAAAAGGCGGTAATCAGCGGCTGCATAACGCCGAAAGACAGCACAATGACCGAAAGGAAGGTTTCGGCTGACAGAGCCCCGTGCATATAAAGCAGGCATCCCACCGGCAGAATGCCCAGCAGAGTGGAGGGGAAAATCGCCATTCCGGCGACCTGCCCGAACAGGCTGCCGCGCATCCAGTCGATAAAGCAGTCGGCACCCTCTTTTGCGGCGGATACAAATTTTGCATAGCTGGTTTTGGATTGCCCGAAGGCCTTGATGACCTCGATGCCGCCGATGTATTCCACGGCGGTGTCGTTGAGCGCCTTTGTCGAGGTGACGGTGCGCTGAAACTTCTCGTTGTAGCCGCTGAACATGGACATAAAGCAGAGAATGCCCAGCGGCAGGACGACCAGCATGGAAAGCCCCATGCGCCAGTCCTCGATAAACAGCATCACCAGCACCGCCAGCGCGCCAACGATGTTGGCAGTCATTTCTGGGAGAAGGTGCGCAAGTGTCGTTTCAATGGAATCCACCCGCTCTACGATAATATTCTTATACGAGCCGGAGGAACGGTCAAGCACTGTGCCGAGCGGCAGTGTTGCGAGCTTGTCCAGCAGCCGGGTGCGGGTGTTGGCAAGCACATGAAATGTGGCATGGTGGGAAAGGGAGGTGGACACGCTGTGCAGCACATAGCGCAGCACCCAGCACAGCGCCATCCATGCGCAGAGCGTCAGACACCTGGACAGCTCTGCCGTACCGTTTACCAATGCAGTGATGATTTTAATGATGATAAAATACGGGACAAGCGAGCAGGCAACGCCGAGCAGCGCAACGAGGATGCTCCATGCGTATTCGCTCCGTCTGCCCTTTGCAAGCTCCATAAGCCATGAGGATGCGGAGCGCTGCGGTTCCGGGGTTTTGTTCATCGGTAATTCCTCCACTATATTACGCTGCCAGATGCTTCTTTACGATCCGCTTGCCGATGGTTGCACCAATGAACGAAGCAATGATCACGCCGGCAACCAGAGCAACCGACCACCACGACTGAAGAATTTCAGAAGCCTTCAGGATATTGCCCTGACGGCCGTCGGTCACCATCTGATCGGCCATCGCCTTTGCGGCAATGCCGTAAGGAATCACGGTGCTTCCGAAAGCGGCAAACACCTGATTGATGATATAACTGATGGTCAGCGCTTTTCCGTTGCCGTAGCCGATCTTCCACAGCAGCAGCTCTGCGATGACGCCGGAGAGGATAAACAGGAGAATGTACGGCAGATATCCGCCCATAATGGCACGGACGATGCTGTAAATCAGGATCGCGCCGGGCTTTTTCACCTTTGTGCCGATGATAAAGTAGATAACCCCCTCCAGCAGGGCAAAGAACACGGGCATGAGGATAATGGTGACCGGCGTTGCATACAAAAGTGAGCTTGCGAAGAAGATCACGACATTGATGAGCGCCAGCAGGACAACGGTGATGATGTCCTTGATTTTCAGCTTGTTTGTGTTTGCGGTTTTCATAGACCCAAAACTCCTTTATGTATGTATTTTATATTGAAAGCCACTTTTCGGGCAGCTGTCACAGAATAAGACCGGCAGCGACTGCTGCCGCCAGCAGAACGCAGAATATACTGTCCCAAGCGGAGAAACGCAGCGAGATGTAATTGCTCTTGCGCAGCCGCAGGTCGATGCCTCTCGTTTCGGCAGAGGCGGAAAGCGTTTCCGCAATACGGATGACCCGCAGCGCCATGGGAACCGTCAGAATTTCGATATAGGACGGCAGTGCCCGCAGCTTTTGCCACGGGGTCACAAACGCTCCGCGCGTGCGGATGGATTGCCGCAGCAGCTTCATATCGCCGGACAGCACCGGGAAGAAACGGAAGATCACAGCAACGATCATAATGAGCCGCTCCGGCAGGTGTATGTTGCGCAGCGCCGCCAAGGTGCGGCTTGCCTCGTTGCGCCCGATCAGCGTCCGCATGGCAATGCCGATGGCGATGATACGCGGAAACAGCATCAGCATAAAGGAAAACACCGTGTGGGGGAACAATGCATTTGCCCCCCACAGCGCTCCGAAGCTCACGCCGCCGGCGAGAGCCGTTCCGAGCCATCCGTCAACGGCGGTCAGCAGGATCAGTGCCGCGTAAACGGCATAAACCAAGGGGTTGTTTGAGGTGGATATCACGACCATCAAAGCGAGCCAGAAAATCAGCTTTGTCACCGGGTGGAAAAGCTCCCGGTGCTTTTTCTGTGATTTTCTTTCCGCAGGATGAAAACGCTCCATATACTGCCGTACCGCCTGCAGATCCTGTTCCGACCGCAAGGCAAATTCTGTTTCGGCGTGCCCGCCCGACAGTCCGATGCAGCGGTCGCACGCGCCTGCGATCAGCTCCAGATCGTGGGTGATGATGAGAACCGTCTTTTCCTTCCGCATATTGAAAGTCAAATGCAAAATCAATCATGGCAATCTCTTTTCTTTTGGTTAGCACAGCCTAACCGTTCGCTGTAAGAAACGGGCGGGAGTACCGCCCGGAATAGGGTAGGCCGTTTATTCCAGTAAATTACATAGTTGCCGCCAGCCGGCATTGAAAAAGTCCAGAATAGATCGGAGACAGGCGAACATTTTGTCTTCCTCCAAGTGTTCGTTGAGCAGCTGCCGGAAATACCAAAACTGCGAACCCATCAGCAAGCGTATGGCGTCCTCGTTGGGTGCTTTTCCGTAGACAGCGGAGAAAAATGCAACGGTCTGCTTGGTTTTTCGGTCCATAAGCTCTCGTAGTATTGTCTCAACGGAGCTGCCGTCGCTACGGCTGAAAAACAGGGTGCAATCGTCATAATGCTCTGTCAGCAGTTGAAAGTAGATTTTTTCCTCCGCATGAATCGCACGGATGATATCCTCCGTGCGGGCGCTTTTTTTCGCCTGTTCATATTCCGCCGCTGCCGGCGAGAACACTTCCTCCATCGTCTCAAAGAGACCTTGCAGGAGACTGACAAACAGGGCGTCCTTATTTTTGTACCGCGTGTAGATCGCACCGGTGGTAACGCCGGCTTTTTGGGCTATTTTATGAAGTGACGCTTTCTGAAAGCCGCAGGAAAGAAATTCTTCATAAGCGGCTTTTATGATGCCGCTGTCAAGGGAATGATCCTTGTTTGCCATGCCGTCACCTCCCGCAAAATCAATAACGCTATTATCAATAATGGCGTTATTATAGCACTGCAGGATAAAAAATGCAAGTAGTTTACCGTGCTTTTTAACAGCGGGGTTCGCTTATGCGCTGAAATAGGGGAAAAGCCTTATTTCCAGCCTTCGGGCATAGAAACGACCACCGTAATTCACAGAATTACGGTGGTCGTTTGGCGGAGTGGGTGGGATTCGAACCCACGGTACCGTGAGTTGTGATATTGTTCGTGTCGGCAAAAACAAAAAAGGAGTGAAAGCAAATGAATGCCACAACCACACTTGCAGCCAGCGTACAGGCTAAGAAAGGCCGTCTCTATGCCGTGATACAGGTCAGAGAGAACGGCAAGACAAAGCCCGTATGGCGCGCGCTGGGGCTGCCCGAGAACGCCAATAAATCAAAGGTGAACAAAGCCTACCGAGAGGTGGTGCAGGCCTTTGAACAAACCTACGCCGAGCAGATCGCGCAAAACAAAAAGCCTGCCTCGGATATTCCGATCTACGATTATATGTGTGCCTACTTTAAAAAGATCGAGAAAAACATTCAAAAGAGTACCGCCGAAAGCTACCGCGGAATGATAAACGGTAGAATTCGGCGGTATTTTACTGCCCGCAAGGAATTGACGGTCGGCAACATCACCGCAAAGGACATTGAGGATTTTTATGATTGGATGTTCGCATCTGGCGTTGTCGCCAACACCGTTATCCACTATCACACCGTCCTGCACAGCGCCTTCAAGCGGGCTTTCAAGGACGGACTCATTGACTCCAATCCCTTTGACCGCATCGACCGCCCAAAGAAAAATAAGTTCACGGGTGAAAATTATTCCGAGGAAGAACTGATTACCTTGCTCGGACTCATCCGCGGGGATATTATCTACCCGGCGGTTATGCTGGCAGGCGGCTTGGGGCTGCGCCGCAGCGAAGCATTGGGCGCGCGGTGGTCGAGAGTAGACTGGGAAAAGAAAACCATACTGCTTGATACCAAGATCATTGAGTATAAGGAAAACGGCAAGGTCATCGTCGAGCCCGTGGAGGAAATGAAAAACAAATCCAGCCGTCGCACGCTGCCGCTGCCGGACCCGGTGTATGAAATGCTGTGCGAGGAACGGGAAAAACAGGACCTGTACCGCCGTATGTTCAAGGGCAGTTACAACCGCAAATATGACGATTATATCTGCGTCGATCAGCTCGGCGGGCTGATACGCCCGAATCGGGTCACGCAGCGGTTCGCCGACCTTATCAGGCAATACGGTCTGCGCAAGATTCGGTTCCACGACCTGCGTCACACCTTCGCCAGCATCCTCATCAATCAGAATGTGCCGCTTCTGAATGTATCGACCTTCCTCGGACACTCCGACCTGTCCACCACGGCAAATATCTATGCCCATCTGGACAAGTCCAAAAAGCAGGAAAGCGCCGATGTAATCAGCAGTATCTTCAATAAAGCAAAAGAATGATGCGCCCACGGCGGGCGCATTTTTGCTGACAGAAAGGATGATTTTATATATGACTCGAAAAGAATTTATGAGCGGGAGCGAACTTCGGCAGTACCTGCACATCTCCACAAGGAAAATGAAATATCTGATGGACAATAACTATATTCCGCACGAAAACACGGGACACACGACCCATAAATATCGGGTGCGGACAGAGGACGCGGTGCAGTTTAAAGCACGCATGGATACCGAGCCGGAATTTTTATCGGAACTGAGCGGGATGTTCTCCAACCGCACCGAATGGCATCCGCTCCCGATGTTTGAAGCCACCCCGGAAAACTGCGCAGCCTTTCGGCGGTGGCTCGATTCGCAGTGGGCAGAGCTGCCGGAGGCTCTGCCCACGCAGACGGCGGCGGAACTGGTCGGTCACAGCCCGCAGCGCATCCACGAATGGATACGGGAAGAAGTGCTGGTCGGCATCAAGCTCGGCACTGTACAGTACTGCGCCAAGGCGGAATTCGTAAACTTTATGTCATCACCGCAAAGGCTGGCGCACCCGCGCACGGAAAAATATAAAGAACTGATTCGGGAATTCAAATACATACAGCGCCGTGAGCGTGAAAACGAACAGCGGCGCTGTAAAAGAAGAATGAAAAGAGGCGAAAACTTTGATTAAGAAAAAGGTTCTGACACAAGAACAGATATCCGAAAAACTTGACTATCTTCGCAAGCAGCGTGACGGTCTTATCGTAGGCGATTACAGAAATTATTTATATAAACTGTATATGTACCTCAAAGAGCGCTGCTCCGAAACCGAGGACGGCAGTTGCAATCCATATCCATGGCAAATGCTCGTCGCCCTCGGCAGAGATGACCTTCACAAATCATATCTTGGATATACTTACTGTGACGATCTCGAAGCACTTGGGTATATCAAGATGCAAGGATACGGCAAGGATAAAAAGATTTTTATCATAAAAGATATTGATTTTTAATCCTCTGCCGTAACAGAATGCCCCGTCGAAAAATCGGCGGGGCAGCATTTTTTTGTTTCTGATGAATTGAATTAAGAGAGGAACGGAACAAAGAATCCCTTATTTTGCACCGTATTTTAATGGAAAAGGAATGAAAATAAGGGAAAGCCTTTATTGGGTCAGTTTTCGCGGTGTTCATTTATAACGATTTTCCATTTTAAGACCATTGGGGAACAAAATTCGCAATTATCATCGAGATTTGCTCCCCAATATAGATGCTGCTTATTTTTTTGCAATATAGATATGGCAAATAACCGTAATTTCGATAGAAACCACTTAATTGGGTGCAGTTCTCGATTTGAGGGGGTGCAATACTTTCTTGTGTTGCCCTCCGATTACGATGTAGGTGCAGGCGGGTGTTATTCTTTGTGGGAGCTGTCGTAGATTGCACGGATGTCCTCCGGCAGCTTGTCGGGAATCATGGCGGCGAGCTTTTCCTCATTTCCGTCCCGGATTGCCTGCTCGTAGTACCAGCATTTGAATTTCAGCATATCCAGCGTGCGGTTCATTCGTGCGATCTCCTCCTCCATATGCGCCTTCTGCGTTTCAAACAATTCCTTGCGTTGCGGATATGTGGCAGGGCCCTCTTTACACCAATCCATGAACTGCCGAATGTCCTTGATCTCCATGCCAGCCTTTTTCAGACATTCAATGACCCGGAGCGCCTCGATCTCGGTTTTGCTAAACTTGCGGATACCGGATACTCGCTCCATGTTCGGGAAAAGCCCCTGCTTGTCATAATAACGCAGCGTGGAGATGGGCATTCCGAACATCTCTGCCGCCTGTCCGATCGAATACATAAAAAATCCTCCAAAAATTTTTGAAAAACATCTTGACCTGAAGTTAGGTTTAGGTGCTATCATTATCATAACACAAAAGAAACCGGAGCGCAAGGAGTGTTTTATAATGAGTAAAAAAGTATTGATGCTTTCTTCAAGCCCCCGCAAGGGCGGCAATTCGGAGACCTTGGCAGCAGCCTTTGCAAAGGGAGCCAAGGAGGCAGGTAATCGGGTAGAAATCGTATATCTGCGTGAAAAGCAAGTTGGCTTCTGCAAGGGCTGCTTTGCCTGCCTGAAGCTGGGCCACTGTGTCATCAAGGATGACGCAGTGGAGATCGCCGCCAAGATGCATGACGCAAATGTATTGGTTTTCGCCACGCCGGTGTATTATTACAGCGTCAGCGGTCAGCTCAAAACGATGCTTGACCGTGCAAATCCGCTGTTCGGAACGGATTATGCCTTTACGAAAGCCTACTTGTTGGCGACAGCGGCAGAGGATGAGCCGGAAACGGTGGAAGGTACGGTCAAGGCAGTACAGGGATGGGTGGACTGCTTCGAACGCTGTCAGTTGGTCGAGACGGTATTTGCAGGTGGTGTGAATGAAATCGGTGAAATCAACGGGCATCCCGCATTGGAAAGAGCTTACCGAATCGGAAAGGAGATTTGAAATATGGAACAGTTGAATTTAACACAGGAATGGGACAAGGTGTTCCCGAAAAGCGACAAGGTGGATCACAAAAAGGTGACCTTTCATAACCGCTACGGCATTACACTGGCGGCGGATATGTACACGCCGAAGGGCGCAGAGGCCAAGCTGCCTGCCATTGCGGTCAGCGGTCCGTTCGGTGCGGTAAAGGAGCAGTCCTCCGGCCTGTACGCACAGAAAATGGCGGAGCTTGGCTTCTTGACGATTGCTTTCGACCCGTCCTACACCGGCGAGAGCGGCGGTGAGCCTCGCTATGTGGCTTCGCCGGACATCAACACCGAGGATTTCTGCGCAGCGGTAGACTTCCTCTCCGTGCAGGAGAATGTTGACCCGGAGCGCATCGGTATCATCGGCATCTGCGGCTGGGGCGGCATGGCGATCAATGCCGCAGCCATTGACACCCGCATTAAAGCGACCGCGGCTATGACCATGTACGACATGACCCGTGTGAATGCCAACGGCTATTTTGACGCTGAGGATTCTGAGCAGGCACGCTTTGAAAAACGAAAAGCGCTGAACACGCAGCGCACCGAGGATTACAAAAACGGCAGCTATGCACTGGCAGGCGGCGTGGTCGATCCGCTGCCGGAGGATGCTCCGCAGTTTGTGAAGGACTATTACGCTTACTACAAAACGCCGCGAGGCTACTATCCCCGCAGTCTGAACTCCAATAACGGCTGGAATGTGACGTCTTCGCTGTCGTTCCTGAATATGCCGATCTTGCAATACAGCAGCGAGATCCGCTCCGCCGTGCTGCTGGTACATGGAGAGCAGGCGCACTCCCGCTATTTCAGCGAGACGGCTTACAGCAAGCTGACCGGCGATAATAAGGAATTGCTCATTATCCCCGGCGCAAGCCACACCGACCTTTACGATCAGATGAACATCATTCCGTTTGAAAAGCTTAACTCATTCTTTTCGGAGTATCTGAGATGAAGCGGCATATTCCGCTCATCCTGCTGCTGACGGTTGCGCTCTTTCTGAGTGGATGCGCCGGCCGACCCGACCTGCCGACTGAACCGCCGACTTCCGCAACAGAAGACACGCCGCTGGCAGCAGAAAGCGAGAAATCTACCAAAATGACAACAGAGGAAACGACCATGCCTGAAATCGATACAAACGAGCCGATGCTACTTTTGACCATTGACGGAACCGCTGTGGATGTTCAGTGGGAGAATAACGCTGCTGTTACCGAGCTATACGACCTTGCACAGAATGCCATTACCGTGAACACTTCCGCCTATGGCGGCTTTGAGCAGGTTGGCAGTCTGCCGCAGAGCTTTCCCCGCAGCGATGTGCAGATGACCACGCAACCGGGAGATATCGTTCTGTATTCCGGAAATCAGCTTGTGGTGTTTTTCGGCTCGAATTCGTGGAGCTATACCAAGTTGGGACATATCAAGGGTCTGTCTGCCGATGAGCTTGCAGCATTGTTGGACAAAGAGCAGACGGTTATTGAACTCCAGCTCAAATCAAAGTAAGCTGCGGACAGCAAGGCGGCTTGACTTGGGACAGAAAAGACCGCAGGCGGGTAAACCTGCGGCCTTTGTTTTGGTTGGGGCTAAACCCCGCCGCAGAATTACTCAGCTTGCTTTAATGCCGAAACAGACTAAAAGCCTTATTTCATGCGGTGTTTGGCGGTTTTTCATTCTAATATTCACGGACAGAAAAGAGCATAAAACCGGCTCGAAAAAGCGGCAGAAACACAAAAAATCGAAGCGGAAGAATTTTAACCGAATAGAAAGAACCCTTGAAAACACTGGGTTTTCAAGGGTTCCGTTGGCGGAGAGGATGGGATTCGAACCCATGTGCGATTGCTCGCAAACTGATTTCGAGTCAGCCCCGTTATGACCACTTCGATACCTCTCCATGTATGTTAACTCGGAAAACCGAGATTAACGCAAATATTCGGTTGTATTAGAATTTCTGTTAGAACTCACGGTGTGCCTGCGGCAGGCGAATGCCCGAAACCCGCACGGTTAAAGGCTTTTCGGAAGTCTGGCTTCCGTCAGCCGAGGGAGATTTCGAGTCAGTCCCGTTATGACCACTTCGATATCGCTCCGTGTCTATTTTCACCCGCCATTCTCATCGTTCCCAAAGCACTCAAAAATCCTTTGGAGAGAAAAGCAGGAGAGAAAACAAAAAAATATTCGATTTGACCTTTTGAAAACCCAGAATTAGCAAGGGGTTTCAGGGGGACGAAACGCACAGGCGCTGGAAAAATTTCGAGTGCTGCACCTTCGACCACTCGGACAACTCTCCGTATCTATTTCCATCCGTGTTTTCTTCCAAAAATTTGCTCAAAAATTCGTTGGGGAGAAAACAGGAGAGAAAGCAAAAAATATTCGATTTTGAATTTTTCGGTGTTGAGATGTATCAACGGAAATCGGGGGGACGAAAATCACAGGTTCTGCCGAAATTTCGAGTCAGCCCCGTTATGACCACTTCGATACCACTCCGTATGAAAAGAAACGCTGTGCAGACCGGACGGCTTTCGCTGAAACTCGGCAGCTGGCTACAAGCGCACGGCTATTATACAAAATCTGCGGGCATTTGTCAATAAAAAACCGCAGGTTTTTTGCGCACTAACCGACATGATACCATGGAGGAAAGGAAAAAACAAGGGCAAAAAACACTGCCGTTTTTTCATGGCATATTCACGGTTGACAAATGCGGGGGGTATGGTACTATGGGGGCAACCTGAAGTGTAGGGAGATGGTGACCATGCCCAAAACAGCCGAAACCACAAAGCACCTCACCGAAGAGAAGATCCTGGCCTCTGAGCCCCGGTTTATCGACATTTACACACAAAATGCCGGGAAAATCCGTCCGCTGCGGATGCTTTTCCGCTTCTACAAAGGATACTACGGACGGCTGCTGTTATCCGTCCTGTTCTTCATTATCAAATCCTCACCCACCTGGATATTGCCGCTGATCACGGCAAGGGTGATCGACCTGGCGACCAATCCGCCGGAGAATGTGCTGCAGCAGCTGCTGATGTACTTCATAATTGCGGCGGTTGCCTTGGCACAGAATATTCCTTTCCACATGCTGTATGTCAAGTGCTACAGCGAGGCCAGCCGCAGTGTGGAGGCCGGCCTGCGCGGGGCGATGATCCGCAAGCTGCAGCAGCTTTCCATTGCTTTCCATAAGGATATGGAGAGCGGCAAGATTCAGTCCAAGATCATGCGGGATGTGGAAACCGTGACGGATCTGACGCACCAGATCCTGAACACCGTGCTGGGTGTGGTGGTCAATATGACCATCTCGCTGGTCATCATTCTGAGAAGCAATGTCAGTGTTTTCTTCATGTTTTTGCTGTGTGTGCCCATCTCGGTTTTTGTGCGCAACCGCTTCCGCAAAAAGATGTGGCAGTATAACCGCGAATTCCGGCATAAGGTCGAAAATACCGCCTCTGCCGTATACGATATGGAGGAGCTGATCCCCGTTACCCGCGCGCATGCGCTGGAGAACAAGGAGGTCAAAAAGCTGACCTCGGATGTGACGCAGATGGCGGAGAGCGGGCGGAAGCTGGATCAGATCCAGGGGCTGTTCGGCGCGGTGAACTGGGTGATCATGCTCTTTTTCCAGATCGTGTGCCTCTTCTTTACCGGCTATCTGGCCATCAGGGGGCGGGTGTCCATCGGCGAAGTTTCGCTTTATCAAAGCTATTTTGCCTCTCTGACCGGCTATATCAGCAGCCTGATCAGCCTGCTGCCGATCCTGTCCCGCGGCACCGAGTCCATCCGCTCCATCGGAGAGATCCTGTGCGCCTACGATGTGGAGGAAAACAGCGGTAAGCCGAAGCTGCAGAGGCTGGACGGCCGCTACGAATTCCGGGATGTCAGCTTTGACTACGATGCCCGCACACGGGTGCTCTCCGGCCTGAACCTGACGGTCGAGCCGGGGGAGACGATCGCGCTGGTGGGGGAGAGCGGCAGCGGTAAATCCACGATCATCAACCTGGTCATCGGCTTTTACAGGGCGACCAAGGGGGAAGTGCTGGTGGATGGGCGGAATATCAATGAGATCGACCTGCGCTCCTACCGGCGGATGATCTCGGTGGTGCCGCAGAACTCCATCCTGTTTTCCGGAACCATCCGGGAGAACATCACCTATGGCAACCGCCGGGTAACGCGTGCCCAGCTGGAGTATGCGATCAAGGCGGCGCGGCTGGAGGGCGTGATCGCCTCGCTGCCGGATGGTCTGGAAACCAAGGTAGGGGAGCATGGCGATAAGCTTTCCGGCGGGCAGCGCCAGCGCATTTCCATTGCGCGGGCGATCATCCGCGACCCGCGGGTGATCATCTTTGACGAGGCGACCAGTGCGCTGGATAGCGTGACGGAGCGGGAGATCCAGGAGGCGATCGACGAGCTGACCAGGGACCGCACGACCTTTATCGTGGCGCACCGGTTGTCCACCATCCGCAATGCGGATAAGATTGCTGTGATCAAGGATGGCCGCTGTGTGGAGTACGGCACATGGGATGAGCTGCTGGAAAAGAAGGGCGAATTTTACCGATACAAAACCGCACAAAGCTGAAATCAAAAGCCGGTGGACTTGCCGCAAACGCGGCAGTCCACCGGCTTTTTCTGCTCAGGAGGGAGTCTCGGTTATCGCGATTTTGATATTTCCGGTGCCGGTTGTGATCTCACACTGTCCGCCGGCGGTCGTTTTCGGTACGCTGACCGTGCCGGTGCCGGTTTCGGTGATGAACACCTTTTCGGAAAGCAGCGTGCCGGTCACATTTCCGGTGCCGGTTTTGACGGAGATCCGGGCGGCGTCGCTGTCTTCAAACCGCACATTGCCCGTGTCGCTCTTAACGGAAATGCTGTCGCTTGCCACGACCCCGTGCAGGGTCATATTGCCGGTATCGCTCTCCGCTGCGAACTCCGTACAGGCGATATCGGCACATTTGACCGTGCCGGTATCTGTTTGGATATGCACCGTACTCGGAGCGGCTACGGCATTTAAGTGGATATTGCCGGTGGTTGTGGCCAGATCCATCCACCCGCCTGCGGTGTTATCCACCAGAATGTGGCCGGTGCTCAGGTGGATCTCGATGCTGTTGGCGGCCGCAGCCAAGCAATCCACATCTGCTGTGTCGCCGTGGATCTTCAGGCTGCCGAAAGAAAAGTCCGCCGGAATGCGGATATTGCCGGTATCTGTTTCGATCTGCAGGGAGGCATAGGCGGCTTCCGGCAGGTAAACGGTCATTTTGGGGGAACCAAAGGAAACGCTGATGTATTCATACCATTTCCGTGTGTCAACGGTGTCGATGACCAGTGTATCGTTTTCCACGGCGGCAGTATGCTGTACCTCTTCCGGCTCAAAGCAGACCACACGGCAGTTTCCGTCGGCAGCGGGGAGAAATTCCACCTGCACCGTATTCACGCGGATGGCAATGTGAGCAAATTCGTCGGTCACGGCATAGGTGGTGGTGGTATAGGCTCCGGTGCCGAGCCTGGTGAAATTCCAGCCACAGGCGGTCATGACGCCTGCAAAGAGGAGCAGCCCGAGGGCGGTGAGCACGGCCGCCGCGATGAGCCAGGCTTTTGCTGCTTTACTCATTGTATTGTCTCCTTTCCGATAAACAGGGATTTGACCCACAGGGGCAGCTTCTTTGTCAGCCGCAGAAGCCCCCCGGTGGCGGCTTTACAGGCGAAAAACAGGAAGATGGACAGCCCGGCGCACAAAAGGCTGCCGCTGAGCATGACCAGCCCTGTCAGCCCATTCCCCTGGAGGGTGAGCACGGCCGCTGACAGCACCCCGCCAAGCGTGCCTGCCGCAAAAGAGACCTCCACCGACCACAGGGCAACGGCAAGGGACCAGATCACGGCATAGACCGCCAGAAGCACGGCAAAGGCGGCGATCAACAGGGAGAGCCACAGCGGGGAACCGACGATCAGAAGGACGATCTCCCACCACTGCAGCGTTCTGCGCGGCCGGACCTTCTCCCTGACCAGCCGGGTGAGCGGCGTATCGGCCAGAATCTGGGCAACCACGGCGTTGACCGGGCCGATCGCGCTTACGGCCTCGGCCTCGGACAGCCCCTCCTCAATGCGGTCATCAATCATTTCGTTATAAAAGCTCAGGCGCTCCTCCGCATCGTCCTGCGGCAGGCCGGACAGGCCCTGGCGCAGCTGCGCCAGAAAGTCTTGCTTATTCATCACCATTATCCTCCTTGGTTACAAACCGGTATATTGACAGAATTTCCTTCCATTCCTCCTTAAAGTCCTCAATGCGCTTCAATCCGGCGGCCGTAATATGATAGTATTTTCTGAGCCTGCCGCTATGTTCTGCCGTGTGGACGGTCAGCATATCGGCGGTTTCCAGGCGCTTGAGAATGGTATATAGGGTGGATTCGGAAAGGGTGATATACGGTTTCATGTCTTTGATAATTTTATAGCCATAGGAATCCTCGTCTTTGATCGCAGCCAATACGCATACATCCAAAAGACCACGCTTTAACTGAATATCCATCGAATACCTCCTGTTGTGCTATACATCATATCACGAGGTATTGGGGATGTCAAGAGAGTTTTTGAAAAAATCCAAAAGAAAAAGGCGGCGGCGGAGAAATTCTCCGCCGCCGCGCGCGGCTGGCGATGAGTAGGATTGGTATGGGGCAGCTTGCAGGCTCAGCCCGCCGCACCCGGCCGCTCCGGGGAATTACAGGAGGATGCGCTGGGCATCGGTGCTCAGCACATAGTCCGGCTTAAAGGTCTGGAACAGCGCCATGTGCGGCGTCTGCACATGGGCCTGCTGATGGGCAGTGGTGTCCCAATCCTCCACCAGCAGGATCGCATCCGGATCCTGCGTATCCAGAAAGTAGTCGTAGCGCCGGCAGCCATCCTCGCGGCGTACGGCGGCCGGGATGCCGGCGTCGTTCAGCCGCTGCAAAAAGGCGGTGCGCTGACCGGGTCTGACATGATAGGTGACGAGCAATAGCAAACGCTTTTCCTGTTCCATTTTTCCAACCTCTTTGTTCTGTGCTTTTCTTTGGCGGTCTCAGACGGTGACACGCAGTAGCTGCGTTTTGTTGGTGTTGTGATCCGCTGCCTCTGCCCAGTATAGCACAGCGGTGGGGGAAACTCAATACTCAGTTCACTTGTGCCGCCTGTGTACGACCGTTTTTTATTTGTTTATGAAATACAGACCGACAAGGCATATAACGGTGCCGATCACTTTATTTGCTGTTATTGTTTCGTGATACAGAAATCCTCCGACAATGATCAGAGCAACTGCCAAAAACGCACTTTGCACAATGGAGGCTGTACTTACAGCCCAACCGTTTTTATAGGCATAAATATACCCAACCTCCAACCCAACGACCGAAACGCCGAGGAAGACGGTTGCCCAGTTCATTTTGGCATACTCTTGCAGCAGATTGCCATTCTTGTTCATCACAAAAAACATCATAGCGGAACACACAGCTCCAACAAGGTAGGTTATCGTCATGGATGCCATGGCATCCATATCCTTTGGGATGCCTTTTGCACAGATCTGATAAACGATATTTGAGAATATCACAAGTGTGATCGGCCAAACCATTGCCATTCGTATTACCTCCTCTGAATAAAAAAGACAGCCAGACTGAAACCAGCCTGACTGTCGGTAGGTGCTCACCCGTATTATGATACTGTTTCTTCCGGTCTTTCAACAGCTGTGCTTTACGAACCGGTGTCACTCAATACAGCTTTGCGCCGGCGGGGATGTGGTTATCCACCATGAGCAGATGCAGCTTTTCCTCGCCCTCCTCTTCGTGAATGGCGCTGAGAAGCATCCCGCAGGAGTCAATGCCCATCATCGCCCGGGGGGGCAGGTTGGTGATGGCGATGCAGGTTTTGCCCACCAACTCCTCCGGCTCGTAGTAGGCGTGGATACCGCTCAGGATGGTGCGGTTGGTGCCCGTGCCGTCGTCCAGGGTGAACTGCAGCAGCTTCTTGGATTTCGGTACGGCCTCACACGCCAGCACCTTTACCGCACGGAAATCGGACTTGGAGAAGGTGTCGAAGTCCACAAAGTCCTTGAACAGCGGCTCGATCTGTACCTTGGAAAAGTCGATCGGCTCATCCTTGACCTCAATCTCGACCGTCCCCTTGGCACCGCCGATGATGGTGACTTCCTCGGGCTTTTTCTCCGTCTTGGATGCGTCCAGCGGCTTCATAGTGGGGAACAGCAGCACATCGCGGATGGCGGCCGAGTCGGTCAGCAGCATGCACATCCGGTCAATGCCGAAGCCGATGCCGCCTGTGGGGGGCATGCCGTATTCCAGCGCACACAGAAAGTCCTCATCGGTGGTGTTGGCCTCCTGGTCGCCCTGGGCCAGCTGCTCCTCCTGTGCCTTGAAACGCTCCCGCTGGTCGATCGGGTCATTCAGCTCGGAGTAGGCATTGGCCATCTCCCAGCCGTTCATGAAGAACTCAAAGCGCTCCACATACTCCGGCTTGTCCGGCTTTTTCTTGGTCAGGGGGGAGATCTCCACCGGGTGATCCATGATGAAGGTCGGCTGGATCAGGTGTTCCTCGACAAATTCCTCAAAGAAGAGGTTGAGAATATCCCCTTTCTTGTGCCGCGGCTCATAGGCGATGTGGTGGGCATCGGCAGCGGCGCGCGCCTCCTCCAGCGTGGTGATGGTATCAAAGTCCACCCCGGCATATTTTTTGACGGCGTCCACCATCGTCAGGCGGGCAAAGGGCTTGCCCAGATCCATCTCGATGCCGTTGTAGGTGATAACGGTGGTGCCCAGCACGGTCTGCGCCACATGGCGGTAGAGATTTTCGGTCAGATCCATCATGCCGTGGTAATCGGTATAGGCCTGATACAGCTCCATCAGCGTGAATTCCGGGTTGTGGCGGGTATCCAGTCCCTCATTGCGGAACACGCGGCCGATTTCGTAAACCTTGGAAAAGCCGCCGACGATCAGCCGCTTGAGGTACAGCTCCAGCGAGATGCGCAGTTTGAAATCGGTATCCAGGGCATTGAAGTGGGTCTCAAAGGGGCGTGCCGCCGCGCCGCCGGCATTGGCAACCAGCATCGGCGTTTCGACCTCCATGAAGCCCTGGCCGTCCAGATAGCGGCGGATCGCACTGATGATCCGGCTGCGCTTGATAAAAGTATCCCGCACCTCCGGATTGACGATCAGGTCAAGATAGCGCTGGCGGTAGCGGGTATCGGTATCGCGCAGGCCGTGGTATTTCTCCGGCAGCGGCAGCAGGGACTTGCTGAGCAGGGTGATGGCGGTGGCGTGGATGGAGATTTCCCCCATCTTGGTGCGGAACACCCAGCCCTGCAGACCGATGATATCGCCGATATCCCACTTCTTGAACCCGGCATAGACATCCTCACCCACATCATTCCGGCTGACATACACCTGTATGCGGCCGGTGCTGTCGTGCAGGTCCAGAAAGCTGGCCTTGCCCATCACGCGGCGGCTCATCATGCGGCCGGCAATGGTCACCTGCATCGGCTCCGGCAGCTCAGTGCCCTGCCCCTCTTCCGGCTGGCCATGCTCGGCAAAGAAAGCAGCCTCCTGGCGCTCAAACTCCGCGCGCGCATCGGCGCAGCTGCTATCCACCGGAAATTTGGTGATCTCATAGGGGTTCTGGCCGGCCTCGCACAGGGCGGTCAGCTTGTCCCGCCGCACCTGCAGCAGCTCATTGATCTGCTGCTGGGTCAGCTCGGCTGTCTCAGGGGCGGTGTTCTTGTTTTGTTCACTCATGGAATTCCGTCCTTTTCTCTCAAAAAATGCGGCTGTGAAGCCAAAAAACGGCGGGTGGCGCATTGCCGCCACCCGCCGGAAGCTTATTTGGAAATTTCCAGCACCGTGTACAGCACGATGGCGCCGTTGGGAAGGGTAGCCTCACCCTTTTCGCCCACACGCAGGCCGACCAGCGCCTTGCCGACCGGGGATTCATCGGAGATCTTGCCGTGGAAGGGGTCGGACTCCGTTGCGCCGGAGATGGTGTAGGTAAATTCGCGTCCCTTATCATCGGCAATACGCACCTTGGAGCCGACATGCACATTCTCGCTGTTCATCTCGGACTCGTCAAGGATGCGGACATTCTTGAGCTGCGCCTCAATGGCGGCAATGCGGCTTTCCAGCAGCGCCTGATCGTTTTTGGCCTCATCGTACTCGCTGTTTTCCGACAGGTCGCCGAAAGACAAGGCCACCTTGATCTTTTCGGCTACCTCCTTGCGTTCGACCGTCTTGAGGTGCTCCAGCTCATCCTGCAGCTTCTTGAAGCCCTCGCTGGTCATGACCACTTCTTTCATCGCACTGTCACGCGCCTTTCCCATACGAATTCCACCCGCGGGCAGAGCGGCTCTGCCCTCTCCGGGACTTAACTACTCAATTATAGCACCCTTTTCGGTTTTGTCAAGCCTCGCCGGGGAAAAACCGGCGCCGGTGGCGGCCCGCCGGCAGAAAACCGCCCCCGCGCCATACAGGACGCGGAGGCGGTTGAATAAATGGCGCTTATTCCTCGGAAAGCTCTGCCTTTTTGCGGTCAAAGATGCGGGTGATCTCCGCCAGGTCATCATCCTCCTCCGGCCAGGTGGGCACAACGAAGGTGGGACCCTTATCGGGATCGGCATCGGCTGCCGCGGTCTTGCCCGGGCGGGCAGGGGTCTTGTTGTCCGAAACCAGGCCGGTAGCAATGACGGTCACGCTGATGGCGTCGCCCATATCCTCGCGCAGGCTGTAACCCCAGATGCAGTTGGCGTCGGGGCTGACAAGGTTGCTGACGGTACTGGTGGCCGTCTCCATCTCGTCAAAGTCCAGATCCTCCGGGCCGGTAATGTTGATCAGCACGCCGGTGGCGCCCTCAATGGAGGTCTCCAGCAGCGGGCTGGAAACCGCTGCCTTGGCGGCCAGCTCGGCACGCTCCTTGCCCTCGCCGCGGCCAACGCCCATGTGGGCATAGCCGGCATCCTTCATCACCGACAGTACATCGGCAAAATCCAGGTTGATATCGCCGGGGTTTTGGATCAGCTCGGAGATGCTCTGCACACCCTGGCGCAGCACATCGTCCGCCATCTCAAAGGCATTGCGCATGGTGATCTTTTCGGTGGTGACCAGGCGGATGCGGTCATTTGGAATGACCACCAGACTGTCCACATGCTCCTTCAGGTTGGCGATGCCGTCCTCCGCCTGCTCCATGCGGCGCTTGCCCTCAAAGGAGAAAGGCTTTGTCACGATACCGACGGTCAGAATGCCCATATCGCGGGCGATCTCGGCCACCACCGGCGCCGCGCCGGTGCCGGTGCCGCCGCCCATGCCGGCGGTGATGAACACCATATCCGCGCCCTGCAGAGCTGCCACAATCTCATCGCGGCTTTCCTCGGCGGCGCGCTGGCCGCGCTCCGGGTTGCCGCCGGCGCCATGGCCGCGGGTCAGCTTTTCGCCGATCTGGATCTTGTGGGTGGCCAGCGAGATGTCCAGCACGGCCACATCCGTATTGACGGCCAGAAATTCCACCCCGCGCACATCGGCGCGCACCATGCGGTTGACGGCATTGCCGCCGCCGCCGCCCACGCCGATGACCTTAATTGTAACCTTTGTATCCGGGACTGCTGCGTCAATCTGCATCATGCTGTCGTCCTCCTAATAATATGGGTGCCTGAACGCCCCGTATTTCATACTCTTAATGTTATATATCTACATTGTAGCATGGCTTGTCCGGTTTTTCAACTGGTATTTTTCTTTTGGGGGGGATTTTTTTGCTTTGCATGTGGTGTTTTCCATTTTGCTGTGTGAAAATTGACTTTATGTGCTGCCGCATGGTAGAATTGCCTCAAAAGTAAGGGGGAGAGTGCGTGAAGGATCTACACATTTTGGCGGATGACCCGCTTAAGCGTTCGTTTGTGCTGCCGCAGCGGGTGGTATGCACCACCGGCTGCGTGGAGAATGCGGAGGTGCTGCTGGAGGAACGCAGCCTGCAGATCAGCCTGGCAGAGACGCGTATGACCACGCTGCGGAATGCCGCCGATGGCGAGAAGGCCGGCGTACTGCTGGATTTCGGGCGGGAGCTGACCGGCGGTATCCGGCTGCTGTGCTTCGCGGTGGATACGCCGTCGGAGCAGACGCGATATCCGCTGGTGCGTCTGCGCTTCGGCGAATCGGCCAGTGAGGCGATGACGCCGCTGCTTGAAAAGAATACCGGCAATGACCACGCGGTGCGGGATTTTGTGGTGCCGGTGCCGGCGCTGAGCGACCAGGAATGGGGGCAGACCGGCTTCCGGTTTGTCTATATCGAGCTGCAGCAGCCGGACACGGTGCTGTGCCTGACGGCGGCGGTGGCAGCGTTCGCCCGCCGGGAGCCGGCGTGGCGCGGCAGCTTCCGCTGCAGCGATGAACGGCTGAATGAAATTTTTGCCGTATCGGCCTACACCTGCCAGCTGTGTATGCAGCACCATCTGTGGGATGGGGTGAAGCGTGACCGCCTGATCTGGATTGGCGACTCGCACCCGGAGATGCTGACGATCCGCTCGGTGTTCGGCCGGCAGCCGGTGCTGGAGGAAAGCCTGGATGAGGTTTGCCGCACCAACCCACTGCCCAAGTGGATGAACGGGATGTCGGCCTATTCGCTGTGGTGGCTGCGCATCCTGTGGGATTGGTATATGTACACCGGCGACCGGGAGTACCCCATGCGGCACCGGGCGTATGTGCAGGGCCTGGTTCGGCAGGTGCTGGCGGATATTGATGAAAACGGCTGCCTGACCTGGCCGTATTTCTTCCTGGATTGGCCGACCAATAATACGCCGGCGGCGCAGGACGGCGTGCAGGCACTGCTGACGCTGGCCCTGGAGGCGGCGGAAAACCTGCTGACCCTGTTCGGGGATACGGAGCAGGCGGCAGCGGTGCGGCCGGTGCTGGCGAAGACACGCCGCTATTCCGGTAAGGGGCACGGCTCCAAGGCCGCAGCGGCGATGCTGTATCTGGCCGGCATACTGCCGGCGGAGGAAATGGTTGCCTGCCTGACCGCGGGCGGCGCGGCGGGGATGTCCACCTTCATGAGCTACTACCTGCTGACGGCGCTGGCTGGGGTCGGGGAGACGGAAACCGCCCTGTCCATGCTGCGCACCTATTACGGCGGAATGCTGGATATGGGAGCCACCACCTTCTGGGAGGATTTTGACCTGAGCTGGATGCCGGGGGCGGCGCCGATCGACCGGCTGCCTGCGGCCGGTGAAAAGGACATCCACGGCGACTACGGAAACTATTGCTATGAGCAGTTCCGGCACAGCCTGTGCCATGGCTGGTCCTCCGGGCCGGCGCCGTTCCTGCTGGAAACGGTGTTAGGTGTGCATTTTGATACCCCCGGCGGTGAGGTGATCCGGCTGCGGCCGCAGCTTGGCGGGCTGACCTTTGCCGAGGGCAGCTATCCGCTGCCGCAGGGCGGTGAGCTGCATGTGCGGTGCGAACAGACGCCGCAGGGGGTGCAGGTGCAGTACGATGCCCCGGCCGGCGTCCGGGTGCTGACGGAATAAGCAAAGCCGCATGAAAACGGAAAACCGCGGCACAGGCGTCCGATCGGACGCCTGTGCCGCGGTCTTTTTTTGTGCCGGCGGGCGGGTCAGCCATCATTCTCCCACTCATCCCAGGCCTCGTCAAGGTCATCATAGTCGCCATCCTCAAACAGATCCTCCGGGCTATCGTAATCATCCCGCAGGGTGTGGCGGCTGGTGGTGTCGGAGGAGTTTTTATTGCCGAAGGTGCGTGGCGGCCGGTCGGCGATCTGTACCAGCAGGCGGTCGCCGTTCCAGCAGGCATCTTTCACCTTTTCGGCCTGCACCACCTTGCCGAACTCACACCGGACAGAGAATACCCACTGCCCATCGGTGCTGTACCAGTTGTAGTGGGTGATCGTTACGGTAGTGCGCTTGGGGCTTTTCTGTACGCGGGTGGAGGTGTGCCGTTCGCTCGGCTTGCCGAGCACGCGGGTGGCGGTAACCTCGCTTTCGTCCATGCCGACATAGGGCAGGCCGCTGGCTTTCAGTGCCGCTATCCGGTCAGCCTCTGCCTTGGCCGCAGCGGCCTGTGCGGCCTTTTCTGCTTCGATGCGGGTGTGCAGTGTGTCCCGCAGTGCCCGGATCTCGGCGGCGCAGTCGCCGGCGTAATCAGCCGGGACGGCATCCAGCGTTTTGTAAGCGCTTTCCATCTCGGCCAATGCCGTGGCTGCCTCAGCGGCCTCACCGGCCCTGGCAAACAGCCGCAGCTGCGCTGCATTGCGATACTGCGATACATCCTCCAGGGCGCTCAGCGCCCAGGAATAGTGCTGGTCTTTCAGCCTTTCCAGAGCCAGATCGTACAGGAGCTGATTCAGCCGGGCGTTTTCGCTTTCCAGCAGCTGCGTGGCTCCCTCCCGGCACAGCCCGCTGCGGTTGTCGGCAGCGGCTGTGTACAGCGCGATATGCTGCCGCAGGGTATCCGGGTCTTCGGTTGGCGCGGCAGCCGCCGCGGCGCACACGCGCTTGCACTGCCGTTGTGCGCCGGTCAGCGCCGGCAGCCCGGTGGTCGTTTGCGCGGCCGTGGCATAGTCCCCGGCAAGCAGGCTGTCAGCCGCCAGGCGGTAGCGCTCCCTCAGGGCGTACCAGCCGAGTATGCCGCCAATGCACAGGCATCCGGCGGCTACGGCAGCTGCCAGCCAGCCGATCAGCCGTCGGCGGCGCAGTGGCCGGGCAGATGCGTCCGGTGCGCTTCCGGTTGGCGGTGTATCCTCCGGCGTGGCTGCCGGGATATCCGGGATCTCGTCGGGAGCCGGGGGTTCCTCCGGCTCCACTGCCGGCCCGACAGCCGGGGAGGTGGGCTCTGCAGAGGGAATATCCGCCGGCTGTGGCGGACGGGCCGGCCACCGGCGTGTTTTCGGTTTGGGCGGCGGCAACGGCGTACCGTCGTCCCGGCCGAGAATAAACTTGGTTTTTTCCGGCGGGAAAGGGGCTTCTTCGGCTGTATACAATCCTGTGGCGGCGATCCGGCCGACCCGGACGGTATCGTAGCGCCCGAATGGAACGCGCACGGCGTCACCGACCGTCAGGGTATCATCCTCCGTGCGGTAGGCATAGGGCGTATCGACCCCCGCAACGGTGACCTGACAGTAGCGATAATACACGGTATCCTCCACCCGGTATTCCTCCTTTTCCGGATATGGTCTGCTGCGGCTTTATTCTTCCGCCGCCGTCTGCCGGTCGGGCGGCAGGGTGCGCAGCACCGTGCCGCATACGGGAATGGCTGCCGCAAAGGTGATGGCATCGGCCGCTGGCTGTGCCAGCTGCACCCCCAGCAGCGCCGGCAGAGAAAGCAGTGGCAGCAGGCGGGGCAGTGCCAGCACCAGCGGAATGAAGAAAATGCCCTGCCGCGCCATGGCGATGAAGCTGGCGCGTCCTACCCGGCCGATATTCTGCAGGAACATATTGCTGATGGTGATCCACGCTGTCAGCGGGAAGCTGATGCACTGCAGCCGCAGAGAGAGCGTGCCGATGCGGATAACCTCCGGGTCGCGGCTGAACAGCCCCACCAGCGGGGCGGCAAACACCGCCCCGGCTGCGCTGGCGACCAGCAGAAAGATGGAGCCGGTGCGCACACAGAACCAGAAGGCCCTTTTCACCCGGCTGTAAAGCCCGGCACCGTAATTGAAGCCGCACACCGGCTGGAAGCCCTGCCCGAAGCCGAGCATGGCAGAGAATGCCAGGCTCATGATCTTGGTGGCCACCGTCATGGCGGCAATGGCGGCATCCCCGCCGAACAGGCCGGCGGAAAAATTAAGGCAGATGGTGGAAAGGCTGGAAAGCCCCTGCCGGCAGAGGGTGGGAAAGCCGCCGCGCAGGATGGCGCGGTAATCCTGCCACCGCGGCCGGAACAGCCGCAGCTGTATGCGCAGGTTATCCCCCCGTGTGCAGCAGAACAGCAGGATGCAAAAGCCGATAAACTGGCTGATGACCGTGGCCGCGGCCGCACCGGTGACCCCCATGCCGAAGGTGAAGATGAACAGCGGGTCCAGCGCCACATTCAGCACCGCACCGGCGCCGATGCCCAGCATACTGTAAAAGGCGTTGCCCTGATAGCGCAGCAGATTGTTCAGCACCAGCGAGGAGGTCATATACGGCGCCCCCAGCAGAATCACCCGCAGGTAGTCCCGTGCATAGGGCAGAATGGTCTCGGTGGAGCCGAGCAGCCGCGCCAGCGGGGTGAGAAAGCAGAAGCCCAGCCCCATGATCGCCGTGCCGGCGATCAGCGCAGAGAAAAAGCCGACCGCCGCCATGTGGGCGGCCTCCTCGGCGCGCTCCTGCCCCAGCAGGCGGGAGATGGTATTGCCCGATCCCTGGCCAAAGAAGAAGCCAACCGCCTGGATGATGGCCATAAAGGAGAACACCACCCCCACCGCACCGGTGGCGCTGGTATTGTGCAGCAGCCCCACATAAAAGGTATCGGCCATATTGTAAAAGGCGGTGACCAGCATGGTAACCACGGTGGGCACTGCCAGCCTGGCCACCAGCCGTTCCACCGGCTGGGTGGTCATGCGCAGGAATTTTTCGTGTCTGTCCATGGCTGCCTCACAGCAGGGTGCGGCGCAGGGTGTCCCCGCCCAGCGGCGAAAGGTAGGCCGGGGGGATATCCAGCACCGTCCGGCAGCCTGTGGCGCCCTCGCGGCACAGCCGCCAAAGCGCACGGGCGTAGGCCACCAGCACGCTGCCTGTAAACTCCGGGTTGGAATCCAGCTGCAGGCGGTATTCGATCACCTGCGTGTGCTCACCGTGCGCACCGGTATCCCCGCTGCGGATGACACAGCCGCCGTGCGGAATGCCGGCGTGGTCACGCTGCAGCTCCTCCAGGGAGATGAAGTGCACGGTGGTATCGTATTCATCAAAATAGCGCGGCATGGTGACGATCTCCCGCTCGATCCGGGCGCGATCCGCTCCCTCCTCGGCCACCACATAGCACTCCCGCGTGTGCTTTTGCCGGGCGGTCAGGGTCGGCCGCTCACCGCGGCGCACCGCCTCCAGCGATTGCGGCACCGGCACGGTGTATTGCCGGGCATCCACCACCCCGGCAATGCGGCGGATGGCGTCGGAATGCCCCTGGCTGACCCCGCGCCCCCAGAAGGTGTAGTCTGCCCCCTGCGGCAGAATGGCGGCGGCATATGCCCGGCTGAGCGAAAACAGACCGGGATCCCAGCCCACCGAAATGATGGCCGCATGGCCGCTTTCCCGTGCCGCTGCATCCACGGCGGCAAAATGCTCCGGAATGGTCGCGTGGGTGTCAAAGCTGTCGATCACATGGAAAAGGCGGGCAAGCTGTGGGGTCTGCACCGGCAGGTCGGTCGCACTGCCGCCGCACAGCAGCAGCACATCGATCTTCTCCTGCCACTGCGCCGCCTCGGCGGCCGCCACCACCGGCACGGTGGTATCCAGCGGGTGCACCGCTGCCGGATCCCGGCGGGTGAAAACCGCCGCAAGCTGCATATCAGGGCTCTGCCGGATGGCCAGCTCCGCCCCGCGTCCCAGGTTACCATAGCCGAAAATACCAATACGCATCATGCTTGTGTCCTCCCTGCGGCCTTACTGGCGGCCTTTTTTGTCGGTGATCAGCGGCTTGATCGCCGTATAGATCTCACTGGCGCGTTTATTGTCCTTGAATTCCTTGAGCAGGGCGTTATTGATGCCCTGCTTGGTCTTGTACTGCTGGATGATCTTGACCACCGTCGGCACGGCCGTCTTATCGCTGACCACCTTGCTCACCCGGTCGTTCAGCTCGTCCTTTTCCTTGTCCTCGTCCCGTCCGGCCAGATCCATCACGATCTTGACCGGGACATCGCGGCGCGACCAATAGCTGACCAGCGCACCGAAGCCCTTATCCTTGGTGACAATATAAAACCGGGCATTGCGGTCGCGGTTTTCGCTGATCAGATAGCCGAGGTAGGAGGAAAGCTGGAAGTCCAGCGCATTTTTGGTGCCGGTCTCCACCTTCTGGTACTGGATCTCCGCCTTGGCCTCGCTGAGTCGCCGGTGCAGGCCGAAGGTCAGGGTGTCGGCGTTTTCGCTGTAAAAGAGGCACACGCTGTCCTCCCGGCCGAGACCGCTGATGCCGTCCAGCCCGTGTGTTTTGACATTTTCATAATCAATCAGATAATAAGTCAATACTATTCCCCCGTTTATTTATCTATATGCTATATGCAGTCCCGCTGCCTGCGGGGCGTTTTCTGTATATAGAAAAGTATACCACGAACCGGTGTTCTCTGCAAGAAAAAGGTGGAAAAATCTGTCGGCAGCCCCCGCAGGGGGCGGCGATGCCGCTATTTGACAACCGCCCCGGCTTATGCTATGATTACGGTGCTTATTTATGCGTGCAGCGGGGAGGCGGGCGCATGGCCGTGCGTGTTACTGCGGTGGTGGTCACTTATAACCGGCGGGAGAGCCTGCTGCGCTGTCTTGCCGCGCTGGAGGGGCAGGCGGGTACGCCGCCGGCCATTCTGGTGGTGGATAATGCCGGCACCGACGGCACGGAACAGGCGCTGCTGCCGCTGCAGGCGGCCGGCCGCCTGCGCTACCACCGCACGGCGGAGAACCTGGGCGGCGCCGGTGGCTTCCAGCTTGGTATCCGGCTGGCGGCCGAGGCAGGCGCACAGCTTTTGTGGCTGATGGATGACGATTGCCTCCCGGAGCCGGGGGCGTTGCAGGCGCTGCTGGCGGCGCACGACCGTCTTGGCGGGCAGTACGGGTTTCTTTCCGGCATGGCCTACTGGCGGGACGGCAGTCCCTGCCGTATGAATATCCAGCGCACCGGCCTGCACCGCAAGCTGCAGGACCGGGAAAGCGCGCTGGTGCCGGTAACGATGGCAACCTTTGTTTCGCTGCTGGTGCCGGTGGAGCGGGTACGGGCGGTTGGCCTGCCACTGCGGGAGTTTTTCATCTGGGCGGATGATCTGGAATATACCCGCCGTCTTTCCCGGCGCTATGCCTGCTATGCCGTGCCTGCCAGCCGTGTGCTGCACGATATGCACAGCAACGGGCGGGTGGATATTGCCACTGATGCCCCGGAGCGGCTGCCGCGCTACGCCTGTCTGTACCGCAATGAGGTGTATCTCTATCGGCGGGAGGGGCTGCGTGGCTGGCTGTATCTGCTCAGCCGCACGGCGCTGCATCTGCTGCGGGCGCTGCGGGCGCCGGATGGCCGGCGGCGGGCCGGCATTGTCTGGCGTTCCTTCTGTGCCGGGCTGCATTTTGCCCCCGCGGTGGAGTATCTGCCGGACGAGCTGCCGGCCGGCGGATGTACCGCCCCCTGAACGGTTTTATCTGTTGTTTGCTTTCTGTCCTATTCTGTGGCCGGTGCTCTGTCTGCCGTGCCGTCTGCCCGTGAGCCGGGCATTGGGAGGATAGCCTATGCCGCATGGCAAAGCCGGCGCAGCCGGCGATATCAAACGAAATTATGTATATCATACCCTGTTCCAGATCCTGTCGCTGCTGATCCCCCTGATCACGGCACCCTACATCGCGCGGGTGCTGCAGCGCACGGGTGTGGGGCTGTACAGCTATGCCAATTCCATTGCCACCTTCTTCTCCCTGGTGGCGCCGCTGGGCATCTCCTCCTACGGCCTGCGGGAGGTCTCCCGCGCGCGGGATGACCGTCGCCGCGCCTCCAAGCTGTATTGGGAGCTGAGCCTGCTGCGCATGGCCTCCACGGTGCTATGCCTGCTGGTGTACCTGCTCTTTGTGCTCATCTTTGCCGAGGATATCCGGGTGTATCTGGCCTGCGGGCTGGTCATCCTGTCGGCCGGCCTGGATCCCAGCTGGTTCTTCCAGGCGCTGGAGGAATTCCGTACGCTGATGGTGCAGAATTTTCTGGTCAAGCTGGCCGGCCTGATCTGCATATTCCTGTTCGTGCGCAGTGCGGACGATTTGGTGCTGTATATCCTCATCACGGCGGGCAGTACCCTGTTTTCCCATGTGGTGATGCGGCTGCGGCTGCTGCCGGTGCTGTGCTGGATCCCGCTGCGGCACCTGCGCTTCCGCCGGCACCTGCGGGAGACGATGCTGTATTTCATCCCCACGGTGGCTACCTCAGTGTACACCGTGCTGGATCGCGCTATGATCGGTTTTCTGACCCACGACCTGGTGGAGAGCGGTTACTATGAGCAGGCGCACCGGGTGGTGGGCACGCTGCTGCTGATCATCACCTCGCTGAATGTGGTGGTGGGGGTGCGTACCTCGTACCTGTTTGGGCAGGAGCGGGAGGCGGAGGTCCGCCGGCATATCCAGGATACCTTCCGCTTTATGTACCTGCTGGCGTTTCCGCTGGCGGCCGGGATGCTGGCCTGTGCGCCGGATTTTGTGCCGTGGTTTTTCGGCCCCGGCTATGAGCAGGTGGCGCCGCTGATGATGCTGTCCGCACCGCTGCTGTTTACCATCGGCACCAGCAATGTGCTGGGCACCCTGTACCTAACCCCCAGCGGGCAGCGTGCCCTGAGCAACCGGGCGGTGATCGCTGGGGCGGTGCTCAATTTTCTGCTGAACCTGCTGCTGATCCCGTTCCTGGGCGCCTATGGGGCGGTGGCTGCATCGGTCACGGCCGAGCTGCTGATTGCCGTGCTGTATATGCGCTATTCCCGGCGCTTTATCCCGGTGGGCGGCGTGCTGCGGCTGGCGCTGCGGTACTGCCTGCTGTCTGCGGGGATGTTCCTGCCGGTGTGGTGGATCGGGCGCAGGCTCGGCCCCGGGCTGTGGACAACCCTGCTGCAGATGGCGGTGGGGGTGCTGCTGTATACGGGCGAACTGATCGTGGTGCGGGATCCCGCCTGGCTGGGTACGCGCCGGCTGCTGCGCAGCCGGCTGGCGGCGCACCGCACCGGAAAGGGGGACGCCGCATGACCCCGCAGGAGGCCTTTTTGCAGCCGGAGGAGCGCAGCGGTTTTGCTGTTTCTGCTGCGCGCAAGCAGGTGTGGGCGGTGGAGCTGCTGCTGCTGGATCAGCTGGATCGCGTCTGCCGGCAGCACGGGCTGCGGTATTTTGCCGCCGGCGGTACGCTGCTGGGCGCTGTGCGTCACGCAGGATTTATTCCATGGGATGACGATATTGACCTGTTTATGCTGCGCCCGGAATATGACCGCCTGCTGGCGGTGGCCCCGCAGGCCTTCGCCGCACCGGTATTCTTCCAGTGTGTGCAGACCGACCGCCGCTACAGCCGCGGCCATGCCCAGCTGCGGCACAGCGGCACCACCGCCATTTTGCCGGGTGAGGGGCGGGCTTTCCCGTTCAATCAGGGCATTTTTATCGACATCTTTCCGCTGGATGCCGTGCCGGACGACCCCGCAGAGCTGCGCGCCCTGCGCCGCCATCTGCGACTGTGTGAGCGGCTGCTGAATATCGGCGTCCGCTACCCGGCCAATCCGCATAAGACGCTGCCGAAGACGCTGCTGCACGCAGCCGCCATGCTGCTTCCTTACCGGGCGGTCTGCCGGCGGCGGGATGCACTGGCCGGGCGGTACAACGGGCGGCCGGCCGCCCGCGTGGCACCGCTGACCTTTCAGGCGCAGGATGACCGCCTGCTCTACCCGGCCGAAAGCTTCCGGCAGGTGCAGTATCTGCCCTTTGAGTACACAACGGTGCCGGTGCCGGCCGGCTATGATGCCGTGCTGCGGGTGCAGTACGGGGATTACTGGCAGCCGCGCCGGGAACCCTCTTTCCACGATGGGGTCTTTTTTGACCCCGGACGCAGCTACCGGGACTATACGCGATGAACAGAAAATCGCCGTCTGTGCAGAGTGTTCTGCACAGACGGCGATTTTTTTGGCGGTTTATTGCTGCAGGAAACGGGAAAGGAAATCCCTGGTCAGCGGGTTCTGCGGGCTGCCGAAGATGGCCGCCGGGGCGCCCTCCTCCGCGATCACGCCATCCGCCATGAATACCACATGGTCGGATACATCGCGGGCAAAGGCCATCTCATGGGTGACCACGATCATGGTCATTCCCTCCTCGGCCAGGCCACGCATGACGGCCAGCACCTCCCCCACCATCTGGGGGTCCAGTGCGCTGGTCGGCTCATCGAACAGCAGCACCTCCGGCTCCATGGCCAGGGCGCGGGCGATGGCCACGCGCTGCTTCTGGCCGCCGGAAAGCTGCTTCGGCTTGGCATTGACATACGGCTCCATGCCCACCTTGCGCAGGTACTGCAGGGCGATCTCCCGCGCCTGCTCATGGGGGCGCTTGAGCACCGTGCGCTGGCCGACGATGCAGTTTTCCAGCGCGGTCATATTGTTGAACAGGTTAAAGCTCTGGAACACCATGCCCACACGGGCGCGATATTCGGACAGGGAAAAGCTTTTATCCTGGATATCCTGCCCGTGGAACAGGATGTGGCCGTCCGTCGGGGTCTCCAGCAGATTGATGCAGCGCAGCATGGTGCTTTTGCCGGAGCCGGAAGCACCGATGATGCTGACCGTCTGGCCGCGGCGCACCTGCAGGTTGATATCCCGCAGCACGGCGTGCTCACCGAACTGCTTTTGCAGATGCTCCAGCGCAATGATGGCCGGTGCGGAATTGGTTTGTTCGGTCATGCTTTACACCTCCCGCTGGATATGGATCTCGGCAGCCGTATCCGACTGGGATCCGAAGATCGTGTAGTTTTCCTTGCCATCCATCTTCTTTTCCAGCAGCCGCAGCAGGCGGGTGATGGTGAAGGTCATGATGAAGTACAGCACGCACACCACCAGGTAGGTCTGGAAGGTCTGGAAATTCTGCCGCTTGATGATGCCGGCAAAGTAGTACAGCTCGGTTACGCCGATCACATTCAGCACCGAGGTATCCTTGATATTGATGACAAACTCATTGCTGACGGAGGGCAGAATATTGCGCAGCACCTGCGGGATGATAACCCGCAGCATGGTCTGGCCGTGGGACATGCCGATGGACATGGCGCCCTCAAACTGGCCGCGGTCGATGGAAATAATGCCGCCGCGCACGATCTCCGCCATATAGGCGCCGGTATTGATGGACACAATGAGGATACCGGAGGGGATCAGTGCCAGTGTTTTGCCGCCGGTGGCGAAGGCATAGCCCCAGTAGATCACCATGGACTGCACCATCATGGGGGTGCCGCGGAAGATCTCCACATACACGGCGATGATACCGTTGAGCAGCTTCTGCAGAAACCGCAGCAGGCCGTTGCCGGAGAGCGGCGCTGTGCGCACCACGCCGGTCAGCATACCGATCAGCAGACCGGCCACCGTGCCGATCAGGGAGATCAGCAGGGTATTGCCGATGCCCTGCAGCAGCTGCGGGTAGTATTTCACCAGGATGTTCCAAACATCTTGAAAAAAAGTCATAGTCCTGTTCCCTTATTTCTTCCGGATGATGACTACGAGGTTCGACTCGTAGTAGGCGTCGGTAAAGTCGATCTCCTGCTTACGCTCGGCTGTGGGGCTCATGCCGGCCACAATGGCGTCGATATTGCCGGACTGCACGGCCGGCAGCAGGGAATCCCACTCCATGGCGTAGATCTCCAGCTTGAGGCCGAGCTTGTTGGCCACATACTGTGCCACCTGCACATCGTAGCCGTTGGCGTACAGGCCTTCCTTGCCCTCGCCGCTGATCGGCACCTCGCCGATGGTGCCGGAGGTGGTTTCGGTCCAGTTGTACGGCTCATAGGCACATTCCATGCCTACCTTCAGCGTGCCGGTGGGGTTGGCCGGGGTCTCGCTCTCCAGCACGAATTTGTCCACCGTGCCGCCGTTTGCCAGCGTTACGATCTGATCCATCAGCTGGCTCTTCTGCTCCTCGGTGATGGTCGCCAGTACCTCATTGATTTTGGCGGTCATGTCCGATCCCTTCTTCAGGCCGATGGCGATGCTCACATCCGCCGCGGTGGTCTTGAAGCCGGTGTCGTTGTTCTTCAGCGGGATATAGGTGAGGGTGCTGTCCGATTTCGTTACCGACAGGGCCGTCGGTTCCTCTGCCACATAGCCGTCGATCGAGCCGCTCTTGAGGGCGGTCAGCAGGTCGGAGAATTCCGGCAGGGTGGAGGACTGCACATCTTCGATCTGCTTTACGGCATCGGCGTGGAAGGTGCCGGTCTGGGCGGCGATCTTGGCGCCCTTCAGGTCGGCCAGGGATTTGGCCCCGGAGATATCCACACGGGTTTCGCTGCCGCAGCCGGCGCAGCCAAGCACCAGCAGAGCAGCCAGAACGATTGCAAGCAGTTTTTTCATTGTCATTCTCTCCTTTTCTGATGCGGCACAAAATCAAAAAGACCCGCGGTACCTCTGTGAAGGTATCCCGGGCTATAAATACGCCCCCCAAAAAGGGGAAAACGATGAAACCGCGATAGCTCTCCACAAATGTGACAGTCCCGTGCATATTCTGCACGGCCCCAGCACCAGACGGTTGGCAACCCGTCTGCCACTTCGGCAAAGCACCCTTTCGGCGGAAGCGGCTTGCCAGCCTTGCTTGCCCGCGCCTACTGATGAGCTTTGCGCCTCTATCAAGTGTTCCGTATCAAGTTTTCCTCATTATAGCACCGGTGGCGCGTTTGTCAACACTTTTTCGGCAAAAAAGTGCATTTTCACAAAAACGCCGGATATGCCCTTGAACGAAATGGAGAAATATGCTATGATTTCAGGCAGAAACGGCGGCGTGCCGCTGCGCCCGACCCGATAATCAGGAACAGGAGAAGTGCCCTATGCCCTTTTTGCCCATCACAGTTGAAGAAATGCGTGCCCGCGGCTGGTCGCAGCCGGATTTTGTCCTGGTGGCGGGGGATGCGTATGTGGATCACCCCAGCTTTGGCACGGCCATCATCTCCCGCGTGCTGGAGGCCGAGGGCTTTAAGGTATGCATCGTGCCGCAGCCGCAGGGCGATGCGGACTATCAGCGCTTTGGCCGGCCGCGGCTGGCCTTTCTGGTCAATGGCGGCAATATCGACCCCATGGTGGCGCATTATACGGCAGCCAAGCGCCGCCGCAGCGAGGATGCCTATTCCCCCGGCGGCCGGGCCGGGCTGCGCCCTGATCGGGCGACCATTGTGTATTGCCGTGCCCTGCGGCGGCTGTATGGGGATGTGCCGATCGCCATTGGCGGGCTGGAGGCTTCCCTGCGGCGCTTTGCCCACTACGATTACTGGGACGACCGGGTGCGCCCGTCGATCCTGTTTGACAGCGGCGCCGACCTGCTGATGTTCGGTATGGGAGAGCGGCATATCGTGGAGATTGCCCACCGGCTGGACGCCGGCGAGGATATCCGCACGCTGCACGATATCCTTGGTACCTGCTATGCGGTGGCGGCGGCGGATTTTCAGCCGATCCCCCACAGCGCGGAATGTCCCTCCTACGAGCTGGTCAGTGCCCCGACCGAGAGCGGCAAGCGCCAGTATGCCATCTCCTGCCGCATCCAGCAGCAGGAGCATGATGCCGTGCGCGGCCGCACGGTGCTGCAGCGCTGCGGCGACCGTATCCTGGTGCAGAACCCGCCCTCGCCGGTGCTGTCGACCGAGGAGATGGATCGGGTGTATGCGCTGCCGTATATGCGCAATTATCACCCCAGCTACGAGGCGCAGGGCGGTGTGCCGGGCATTGCCGAGGTGAAGTTTTCCATTATTCATAACCGCGGCTGCTTCGGCGCGTGCAATTTTTGCGCCATTGCCTACCACCAGGGACGGCAGATCACCGCCCGCAGCCACGGCAGCGTGGTGCAGGAGGCGGAAAAGATCGCCAAAATGCCGGATTTCAAGGGATATATCCACGATGTGGGCGGTCCCACGGCGGATTTCCGTTTTCCCTCCTGCGAGGCGCAGCTCAAGCGCGGCCTGTGCAAGGACCGTAAGTGCCTGGCGCCGGAAATGTGCCCGGCGGTCAAGGTGGATCACAGCGACTATCTGGCGCTGCTGCGGCGGCTGCGGCAGGTGCCGGGGGTGAAAAAGGTGTTTATCCGTTCCGGCATCCGGTTTGATTATGTGATCGCCGACCAGGACGAGCGGTTTTTCAAGGAGCTGATCAGCCACCATGTCAGCGGCCAGCTGAAGGTGGCGCCGGAGCATGTTTCCGACCGGGTGCTGCATTATATGGGCAAGCCGCCCTTCCGGGTGTATGAGAAATTCCGCACCCGGTTCTACGAGCTGACCAAAAGTGCGGAGAAAAAGCAGTATCTTGTGCCGTATCTGATGTCTTCGCACCCCGGCAGCACGGTGGACGACGCCATCAAGCTGGCGCGTTTTCTGAAAAAGGAGGGGCTGCACCCGGAGCAGGTGCAGGATTTTTACCCCACCCCCGGCACGGTATCCACCTGTATGTTCTATACCGGACTGGATCCCATGACCATGGAGCCGGTGTATGTGCCCCGTTCCCCGCAGGAGAAGGCGGAGCAGCGGGCGCTGCTGCAATACTACCGGCCGGAAAACCGGCGGCTGGTGCTGGCGGCGCTGCGGCGCGCCGGGCGGCAGGATCTGATCGGCACGGGGCCGAACTGTCTGGTGCCGCCGGAGCCATCTGCGGGCGGCCGCGGCGGCCGGAACGCCCCCGCTGGCCGGCGCCCGGAGAAAAAGCCGGGACACCCCGCCGGCGCCGGGCGGTACAGCCGCTACAGCCGCGGCAAAAAGAAGAAATAAGAGCCGCCGGCAGTGTTTCGTTTGAGTTTCGATTGGCCGGGTAGAATAGACAAAACGGTGCACAAGCGGAGGGCGATACCATGTTTCATATCCTTGTGGTGGATGACGATAAAAATACCCGTCGGCTGATCGAGGCGGTGCTCAGCCGGGAAAACTATACCGTGACCACGGCCGAGAACGGGGAGCAGGCACTGCAGCGGCTGGATGAACAGCACATTGACCTGATTGTGCTGGACATCATGATGCCGAAGATCGACGGCTACGAGCTGACGCGGCAGCTGCGGGCGGCCGGCAATGAGCTGCCGATCCTGATGGCCTCGGCCAAGCAGCTGCCGGCGGACAGGCACCGGGGCTTTCTGGTTGGGACGGATGACTATGTGACCAAGCCGATCGACGAGCAGGAGCTGCTGCTGCGTATCAAGGCGCTGCTGCGGCGTGCCCGCATCGCCAGTGAGCGGCGCATCGTGATCGGCGATGTGGTGCTGGACTACGATGCCCTGACGGTAACGGGGCACGGCCAGGTGCAGGAGCTGCCGCAAAAGGAGTTTCTGCTGCTGTACAAGCTGCTTTCCTACCCCGGCAAGATCTTCACCCGCATCCAGCTGATGGATGAGATATGGGGTGTGGAAACCGACAGCGGCTGGGAAACGGTGACCGTGCACATCGGGCGGCTGCGCCGCCGGTTTGAGGGCTGGGAGGAATTCCGTATCGAATCGGTGCGCGGGCTGGGCTATAAGGCGGTGAAGAAGCTGTGAAAATGCGTCTGGATACCGAAAAGCTGCAGCAAAAACGGCGGGAATATACCTCCCGTGTGTCGCTGACGCTGCTGTTTGCCGGTGCGGCGTTCCTGGTCATTCTGGTTGTGCTGGTTGTGGTGGGAACACTGGCGCTGATCCTGGTCAACACCGGCGTGCTGACCAAAAAGGATATTGGTCTTATCAGTGCCAACCAGCTGATCGCGTTTATCCTGCTGGATAGCTTTGTGGCCGGCGCTGCCGGGGCACTGCTGTTCGGCCGGCTGTATATGCGGCCGATCAACGCCATGATCAATATGATGAACCGGCTGGCGGCCGGGGATTTTCATTCCCGCATCCGGTTCAGCGGCCTGTTTGCCCGCCACCCGGCGGTGGTTGAGCTGACCGGCAGCATCAATACGCTGGCGGAGGAGCTGGAAAATACCGAGCTGCTGCGCTCGGATTTTATCAACAATTTTTCCCACGAATTCAAAACGCCCATCGTGTCCATCGCCGGCTTTGCCGCGCTGCTGAAGTCTGCCGAGCTTTCGGAGGAGCAGCGTGCCGAGTATATCGGCATTATTGCGGAGGAGTCCCGGCGGCTGTCTGCCATGGCCACCAATGTGCTCAATCTGACCAAGGTGGAAAACCAGACCATCCTTTCGGATGTGACGGTGTTCAATCTTTCCGAGCAGATCCGCACCTGCCTGCTGCTGCTGGAAAACAAGTGGGCGGACAAGGGGCTGGATCTGTGCCTGGAATTCCGCGAATACCGCATTGCCGGCAACGAAGAGCTGCTGCGGCAGGTGTGGATCAACCTGCTGGATAATGCGGTCAAATTTACCCCGTTCGGCGGTACCATCCGGGTGGATATTGCCCGGCAGGGCGATCGGCTGCAGGTAACAGTGGCCAACACCGGCAGCACCGTGCTGCCGGAGGACCGGGAGCGGATATTCCGCAAGTTTTATCAGGGGGATACCTCCCATGCCACCGAGGGCAACGGGGTGGGGCTGGCAGTGGTCAAGCGCATTGTGGAGCTGCACGGCGGCCAGGTGTGGGTGGAATCGGCGGAGGATATGACCCGCTTTACCGTCTGTCTGCCGGCCGGTGTGGCGCAGACCGCTTGACACGGCGGCGTTTTGCAGCGTATACTGGAGCAATACCCTGCAGATACGATTTGTTTTGTCCAAGTACCCGTTTTACAGAAGGAGGAGCCTCATGGAGAATAACCGTACAACCGGCAGCGTGCTGCGCAATGTGCTGTCCTTTTCGCTGCCATACCTGCTGTCCTATTTCCTGCAGACGCTTTACGGGATGGCGGATCTCTTTATCGTGGGGCAGTATGAGGGCGTGGCTGCTACCACGGCCGTGTCCGTCGGCAGCCAGGTGATGCATATGCTCACCGTGATGCTGGTCGGCCTGGCTATGGGCACGACCGTCAGCATCGGGCAGGCGGTCGGCGGCGGGGATCACCGCCGTGCGGCGGCCGCGATTGGCAACACCGTGACGCTGTTTATGGGTCTGTCGGTGGTGCTGACCGCTATTCTGCTGCTGCTGGTGCAGCCGATTGTGGCTGTGATGTCCACACCGGCCGAGGCGGTGGCCGGTACAGCGGACTATCTGCGTATCTGCTTTATCGGAATCCCGTTTATCACGGCTTACAATATCATCAGCTCTATTTTCCGCGGTCTCGGCGATGCCAAAAGCCCGATGATCTTTATTGCGGTGGCGTGTGCTGCCAATATCGGGCTGGATTATCTGTTCATCGGCGGGCTGGGACTTGGGGCGGCCGGTGCGGCGCTGGGCACCACGCTGGCGCAGGCGATCAGCGTGGCGGTATCGCTGGCGGTGGTGCTGCGGCAGAAAACCGGGGTGGCCCCCGGCCGGCAGGATTTCCGGCCGCAGCGGGCGGTGATGGGGCAGCTTTTACATATCGGCGTGCCCATCGCCCTGCAGGACGGTTTGGTGCAGATCGCCTTTATCGTCATCACGGTGATCGCCAACCGGCGTGGGCTGACGGACGCGGCGGCGGTGGGCATTGTGGAAAAAATTATCAGCTTTGTATTCCTGGTGCCCTCTTCCATGCTTTCGACCGTTTCGGCGCTGGGCGCGCAGAATATCGGCGCCGGCAAGCCGGAGCGCGCCGTGCAGACCATGCGCTACGCTATGGCGATCGCGGTCGGCTTCGGGCTGGTGGTCGCCGTCCTTGCCCAGTGGATTGCCGAGCCGGTGGTGGGGCTGTTCACGCCGGATGCAGCCGCCGTGAAGGCTGGCGGCCAATACCTGCGCGGCTATATTCTGGACTGTCTGCTGGCCGGTGTGCATTTCTGCTTCAGCGGCTATTTCTGTGCCCGCGGCCTGTCAGGGCTGTCCTTCCTGCACAATATGCTGTCCATCACCCTGGCGCGCATCCCCGGCGCCTGGCTGGCTTCCCGGTTTTTCCCGCAGACCCTGCTGCCGATGGGGCTGGCTACTGCCGCCGGCTCACTGCTGTCGGTGGTGGTGTGCGTGACAGCCTTTGCGGTGCTGCGCCGCCGGGATCGCGCAGCGAAAATGCCGCCGGCATAAAAAACACTTGCATTTTTCGCCGGATAGTGCTACAATATGCGCAAAATAGGGAAACCATCTGCCACCGGGTAGAGAGATGCTATACGCATCCGCCGCACATCGTTAGGTCTTAGAAGATGTGCCGACGGGTGCGTTGTTTTTTTAATTTAAGGAGGAAGCTATGCGTAAACGATCTTCGTGGATCACCTATTTCAGTGTCGGTGAGCGTCTGCTATGGCTTGGGTCAGTCGGCGGAATTCTGGCGGCCTTTTTTCTGCTCGGCGGGCAGGGCATTTGGACAGTGGTGGCGTCTCTGCTGGGGGTCACGGCGCTGATCTTCAATGCCAAGGGCAATCCGATCGGACAGGCGCTGATGATCGTGTTCAGTCTGTTTTATGGGTGGATTTCCTACACCTTTGCCTATTACGGCGAGATGCTGACCTACCTTGGCATGTCCATGCCGATGGCGGTGCTGGCGCTGATCAGCTGGCTGCGCCACCCCCATGCCGGCCGGAAGAGCGAGGTGCAGGTGGCGCATGTGAGCCGGCGCGAATGTGGCTGGATGTGGGTGCTGACGATTGTGGTCACGGGCCTGTTTTATTTTCTGCTGAAGGCGCTGGGCACGGCCAATCTGCTGCCCAGCACCGTGTCGGTGACCATCAGCTTTCTGGCGGTGTATCTCACCTTCCGCCGCAGCCCCTACTATGCGGTGGCCTATGCGGCAAATGATGTGGTGCTGATGGTGCTGTGGACGCTGGCAACCATTGAACAGCCGCAGTATCTTTCCGTGACCGTCTGCTTTGCGGCGTTTCTGGTGAACGATATTTACGGCTTTATCAATTGGCGGCGGATGGGCGCCCGGCAGGCGGCCGAGGCAGCAGAATAAAAGATGACCGGCGGCGTGACACATCCTGCCTGTGTCACGCCGCTGGTCTGTTTTGCTCATTGGGTATTCAGCAGCCACACGGCCGCGATACCGCACAGCAGCCCGACAGCCTGCAGCGGCCGCAGCTTTTCCCGGAACAGGAAGCGCCCGACCAGCCATACGGCAATGGCATTGGCGACCGACACCATCGGGAACAGCACCGAGGCCTTTTCGGTGGCAGCCAGGTACAGGACGATATAATTGGCCGCCCCGTTCATCACGCCGCTGCACAGGCCGGCGCCGCTCAGCGCGAAGGGCGGGCGCGGCTTCTGCACGCCGTACATCCCCATGGACAGGGCAAGCACCGTGGCCAGCGCGGCCAGCATGAATTCTGTGCGGTACAGCCCCGGATAGGCCAGCTGATGGTATTTCTGGATCAGTGAGCACACGCCGTTTGCCGCAAGCGTGGCGAGGGCGTAGAGCGACCAGCGCAGGGACAGCCCGCCCTCCCGCCGGCCGCCCAGCAGGGCAATGGCTGCCAGCAGCAGCGCGATGCCGAACCCTCCGCCGACGGTCAGACTCTCCTGCCATACCGCAATGCCGAACAGAAAGGGGATGATCAGGGAGAAGGAGGCGATAATGCTGGTCAGGGCGATTGGCCCGGTGGCCAGCGCCCGAAAGCCGGTGTGCATGGAGATGCACAGCGCTACGCCGTAGGCAAGGCCGAAGCCCCATGACGCCCAGTGGGCGTGCAGCCCGCGGATCAGGCCGGCCAGCAGAAAGACGGCTGCCCCGGCGATGGCCTTATTGGCGTTGAAAACCGCGGCATTTCCGCCGCGGCGGGCGTACAGCTTGCCAAGGGTGGACTGCCCGCAGGAGCAGAGCACATTGAGCAGGTACAGAACAGCGGTCATAGTTTCGCTCCCTCCGATGGCAGCTGCCACACAGTCTCCAGTGCCTCCACGGCCGCGGCGGCTGGCAGCAGCTTTCCCTGTGGGTAGCGCCGGCGGATCTCCTCAGCGATCCGCCGGTAAGCCCGGGTGCCGGTGACCTGCTCATACAGGGCCTGAAATACCTCGGCCGCCTTACAGTAGGGGGCAGCGGCATCGGTTGGTGAAATAATGCGTATAGCCACGGTTATCCCGCCCTTTCTTGGCTTTTTTCGTCCTCACGCAGTATAGAGTATAGAGCAAAGCGGGGCAGATGACCATATGATTTCCGACCGGATATTTGCGATTTTCATAACACGGAAAAACACAGAGTTGACAGAATAGCCGCCATACGATATGATTTTATCGGGTGATGGGATATGTTTTTCAACACAGCGGATTTTTCGGTGGATGCCATTGAGGCTTATAAGCTCAGCTGGACATCCCAGGATGCCGTATCGCCGCTGCGGCCATTCCATGCGCTTTCCCTGCGGGTGCGCGGCAATGCCCGCTTTATCCATGGGGAAACAGCGGTGGCGGTGCGCTCCGGGGATATTGTTTTTGTGCCGGCTTATTACCGCTACCGTTTGGTGGCCGGGCAGGAGGAGCTGTTTGTGCTGCACTTTTGCTCCGAGGCACCGCTGCCACAGCAGATTGTGCGGTTTTCGCCCACGGCACCGGAGCTTTACCGGCAGGCTTTTGAGGCCCTATGCACCCTCTTCCGGGAAAAGCCGGCGGGGTATGCACTGGAATGCCGGGCGCAATTTTACCGCATCGCGGCCGACCTGGAGCGGGACCACCGGGAGCAGGAGAGCGGCGGGAACGACCGGCTGCGCAAGGCGGTGGAGTATATCCACACGCACTTTACCGATACACAGCTTTCCGTCGGCGCCCTCGCGCGCTGTACCGGCGTCAGCGAGACCTATTTCCGCCAGCTGTTTGCTGCCCGCTTTGGGGAAACGCCGGTACAGTATATCCAGCGCCTGCGCCTGCAGTATGCGCTGGAGCTGCTGCGGTCGGGGTACTACACCGTGGCGCAGGCGGCGGACAAGAGCGGTTTTTCCTCGCCCTATTATTTCAGTGCCTTCGTCCGCCGGCATACCGGCCGGCCGCCAACGGCATTTGTCGGGGCTTTCTCGGCAGAAAAATAAAAAGAAGGCCGGAGCAGCCAGCTGGCTGCTCCGGCCTTTTGCCGGTCTGTGCCGTGCTTACAGGGAAGCCTTCAGGATCTCCAGAATATCCTGCTCGGTCAGGGGCGCCCAGGCATGCTCCAGCCCCTCGTTGACGGCAATGTGGTGCGCCATTTCCGAGAGGCGGGAGTCGTCGATCCCCACCTCGGTCAGGTGCATCGGCATGCCGAAGGAGGCGAACAGATCATACACCGCCTCAATGGTCTTATCGGCAATCTGCTGCGCCGGCAGTGCCGGGTCGATGCCGAAAATGTGGGTGCCGAAGCTGACAAAGCGCTCGATCGTGCAGCTGCTGAGAATATGGCGCATCCAGCGCGGGGTCAGGATGGCCAGCCCCTCGCCGTGGGTAATGTCGTAATAGGCGCTCAAGGCGTGCTCCATGCCGTGGCACGGCCAGCCGGAATAGCTGTTGCCGATGGACAGGATGCCATTGCAGGCCAGTGAGCAATCCACCATAAATTCGCCGCGCGCTTCATAATTATCCGGCTGCTGCAGTGCGATGCGGGCATTGTGGATCAGGCTCTTGATGGCGGATTCACACATGCCGTCGGTCAGCAGCGAGTGCTTTTCGCAGAAATACTGCTCCATGATGTGGTTGATGGCATCTGCGGCGCCGGCGGCCGTCTGCTTTTTGGATACAGAGAAGGTGTAGCGGGGATCCAGGATGGAGGCGACCGGGAACAGGTGCTCGTCCAGATACCCGACCTTATCGTTGGTCTCGGTGCGGGAGATGACGCAGCCGCTGTCGTATTCCGAACCGGTGGCGGCCAGGGTGAGGATATCCACCAGCGGCAGTGCCTTTTCGGCCTTGACCTGGTAGGTGATGAGATCCCACGGTTCCCCGTCGTACAGGGCGCCGGCACAGATGGCCTTGGAGCAGTCCAGTACGCTGCCGCCGCCGACAGCCAGCACGGCGTCGATGTGGTGCTCCTTGCACAGCCGGACGCCCTCCAGCACACTGGTGGTGTATTTGGGGTTCGGCTCGATGCCGGGCAGCTCATAGATCTCAAAGTCGGCCAGCAGCCGCTTGACCTCGTCATACAGGCCAATCCTCTTGATGCTGCCGCCGCCGTAGGTGAGCAGGATACGGCTGCCGAGAGGGCGCAGCACGGCCGGCAGCTGCTGTACGCTGTCCTTGCCGAAGATCAGCTTTGTGGGGGTGTGATAGGTGAAGTTTTCCATAGCAGTTTCCTCCCGTATGCCTTATTTCAGGGTCTTTCCGTCGTGGAAGGCGCGGCCGACAGTCTCGCCGAGTACCACATAGGTATTGTTGAATGGATCAAAGGTCAGTGGGCGGGCCTTGGCCACATCCACCTGGCCGTTTTCGTTCAGTACGCGCTCATCCACGCTGACTTTGACAATCTCGCCGACCATCCGGCAGCTTTCCGGATCATAGCTTTTCAGCCGGCACTCAACGGCGATCGGCAGCTCCTCAACCAGCGGGGCATCCACAAATTCCGAGTGCACAGCGTGGAAGCCGGCCTTGGCGAATTTATCCGGCTGCTGATTGCCGGAAACGATGCCGACATAGTCGCAGGCGGCCAGGTGTGCAGCGTCCGCCATGCTGACGGTAAAGGCCTTGCGCGCCAGAATGCTCTTGGTGGTCTTGTGTCCGGCACTGATGCACATGGTCAGCTCACTGCCGTCGCTGATGCCGCCCCAGGCGGCATTCATGGCGTCCGGCGTGCCGTTTTCGTCATAGGCGGCCAGGATAAACACCGGCTGCGGATAGGTGTACGGTTTTGCTCCAAAATTTTTTCTCATAGCGCAATTCCTCCTTTGCTCTGTTTGTATTATAGACCTTGGAGCTTGCTCTAAGTCAAGAGTCCAAATGAAAACTTTTTGTGAATAGCATCGCCGGTGGGGAGTCGGGGCAATAGCCGGCGACGGCACGGTCCTTCGGCCAAAAAAGACCGCCTGCCGGCAGGCAGGCGGTCGCATGGGCTATGAATAGGAAGCAATTGCCTCAAAGGGGAGGGTACTCCCGCAAGATGCCTTCACCAATTTGAATACGGCCGCCCTGCAGCAATCGTTGTTTAACTGCGCGTTGCAGAGAGGTTTCTGCTGGCAGCTCTGCCAGGGCAGTGCCCACAGGACAGTGGAAGAGATACCCAATCACCTCGTCGGTGCAGTCGGTGCCGTCGGTAATCGCACCGAACATTTTGCGGAAAGCGGCCAAATTCGAGTCAGGCCGGTAGAGGTCACGGATTTGGTTGCTCAGCAGCCAGGTTTTACAGCGGAATTCATCCGGATCTATGCCGTAGATCTGCCGAATATACGGTCCTGCAGCTGTGAGGGAATCCCTGACTGCCGCTGGCTCCAACCGTCCCTCCGGCGGAATGTGTATATTGACGCAGCTGAAGGCGCTTTTCCGATCGCCATTGTGAAACTCATACTGTAAGCGGCCAAGCTCCACCAAACGCAGGTTGCTGAATTCGCTGCCCCATAGTACATTGGTGATGGTGAGGGCCTTGTGTGGCCAACCCATACCAAGCTGTTGCCGCACACGGAACCGATGGGTCTGTTGCTGTGCCGGATCGACATTGAAATGCACAAAGTTCTGAGAATGGGTTAAATAACCGCTGAGCAGCAGCAGATCGGCCGAAAGAGGCGGCATGACACAACCAAACAGCTCTTCTAAAGAACGGAGGTGCCAAAGTGCCGACTGTTGGGCGGATATAGGAGTAAATAGCCTGTCGGCGGCCGCCTGAAAAGCAGCGATGTATGCAGGAAAACGGTTGATCTGCTGTTGGCTATCAATCAAAGCGGCCAAATAGGCGGTATCTTCAATGGTATAAAATGCGAGAGCCTCCCGTAACTGTTGCTCGGTCATATATGTGCCTCCTTTTGTGTTCCTCCGTAGTATTCGTTTGCATTATAGCAATCTGCCGCCTGCCCGGCAAGCAACAAAACAACGACAACAGTACAATTCTCTACTGCTTTTTTTCAAAAAAGACCGCCTGCCGGCAGGCAGGCGGTCGCATGGGCTATGAAGCGGAGTAACTATATATCAGTATTCGCTGATCGGGGTCATGTACAGGGCCTTTTCCGAATCCTTGCTGTTGACGATGATCAGCACATCCCAGTCATCCACGATGCTGTATACACCGTAATACTCGTTGTCCGGAAATACGGCATGCACGGCATAGCCGGATTCCACGATCTCATAGGTGCCGGAAACGCTGCTCTCGCCGTCGATCAGCTGCACATGGCTATCGTCCGTGAAAACGAACTGCAGCTTTCCGCCGAAGGCCTCCAGGACGGCGTCCACATCCGCCTGCTCCATCTCGGTATCATCGAATATGCCGCCGGCAAGCTCCCAGCCGGTATCGGCCAGGCTGTCCAGCTGGATCGCCGAAAGGTCGGCCAGCGCCTTCGGAAAGACCGATTTTTCAGTATTGCTGTTGTTGCTGCTGTTGCCAGCGTTGCCGGCCGTGCCGGTGGGTGTGCTTTCGGTGTTGGTGTTGCCGCAGCCGGTCATCAGGCCGGCCATCATGGCAACCACGGCCACCATGGCAATGACAGTCAGGACGGTGCGCAAAAATCTTTTCATTTTACTGCTTCCTTTCTGTAAAAGCTCCAACTGCCGCACAGGTCCGTGTCCTCAGTCCAGTGCGGCAGTTATCCCCTCTTGACGCAAAGGCGTTTTGCGTCTATACTGAAGTATATATCGTACATCAATGTACGAGTCAAGCCTTTTTTCAAAATTCGGCAAAAAATTTTTTCATGGGGAGAAAGTGCATGGAAAAGCAGGAAAAAGAGCTGTTTCAGATCGGCGAGGTGACCAAAACGCTTGGCCTGACCAGGCGGATACTGCTGAACTACGAGGCGCTGGGGCTGCTGCAGCCGGCGTACAAAAATCCGGAAAGCGGCTTTCGCTACTATTCTGCCGAGAATGTGGTGCATATCCGGCTGATCCGGGTGCTGCAGGGGCTGGGGCTGTCGCTGCCGGAGATCCACCGGTATTTTGACGATGCGGCCCAGCTTTCGGAGCAGATCGACCGCCTGGTGCTGCTGCGCGACCAGCTTGATCGGTTCATCGCCCAGCTGCGGCTGCGTCAGCAGGCGGCACAGCCGGAGATCTGCCGGGTGGCGCTGCCGGGCTTCACCGCCCTGTGCCGGCCTTTCTGCGGCACGGATACGGCTGCCAAGGCGGCCCAGCTGCGCACGGTGTATATTGAGGCAGTTAAGCACTATCGGCTGGATGTGGAAAACAAGATGTGTATGCAGATCCCAATCAGCACGCCGCAGGAGGGGCTGTGCATTGTGCCGGTGGCGCCGGACAGCCGGGGCAGCGAGATCAAAAACATTCCGCCGGTGGCAACAGCCATTTGTTTGTACTACCGCGGCGCCTACGAGAATTTTCCGCTGGTGCACGAACAGCTGCTGGCCTATGCCAGGGAGCACGATATGACCCCGCACGGCTATTTCCGGCATATCTACATGGAGGGGCCGCCGACGCACGGAGAAAACAAGGAGGCCTATGTGACACAGGTTGCCCTGCCGATCAAGTTTGTTGAGCTGTCCACCGGAGCGGAGTAAATGCACCCCGCCCCGGCCGCTATATGCGGCCGGGGCGGAGAGATTCAGGCTTGCGGCGGGGTTTCGGGTTCGCCATCCGGCGTGCTTGCGAGTGCTTCAATGGCTGTGCACAGCTGCTGGGTTTGGTTTTCTATGGTTTTGCGTAGCTGGTTGGCCTTTTGCCATTGTGTGTCCTGTATGTCACTCAGCAGCTGAACGATTTCGCCGAGGCCATAAAACAGCATCCCGGCTATAAAGGTTGAAATCCAGCAGATTACTGCTCTGATAAACGAAAACTCTGTTGTAGTAAGGCTGGAATAGTACCCGATCCTTTCTTCAACAGTGCCGAATGCAAACCCGGCAATCGCTCCGCCAATAAAAGTGCACCATGCAAGGACCTTGAATATGGAAGAAACCGTGTTTTTCATATAAATCCTCCTCAAGCGTTATATATGACATTCACTGAATGTCATATCAGGCAGCATTATACCATATAATTCCCTTGTTGACAAGCACTAAATGTCAAAAAGGGTGAAAATAGTATGTTCATCAATAAGGCAGCCGATCATACGAACAATCTCTGTGGCAGGCAGGTCGCGTTTTTCCGCAAGCAGCTGAAGATCTCCCAGCGGGAGCTTGCGGATCGGCTGCAGCTGATCGGCCTGGATATGGACAAGAATGCGATCCAGCGCATTGAATCGGGACAGCGGTTTGTGACGGATATTGAGCTGAGGGCGCTCGGACGGGTGCTCAACCGCCCCTTAGAGGATCTGGTTGGCGGGTAAAGCGCGCCGCCGGAAAAAGAAAAAAGCACTTGCAAGCGCAAGTGCTTTTTTCGTGGCTGCTCCTGTCAGGCTCGAACTGACGACATCGTGATTAACAGTCACGCGCTCTACCGACTGAGCTAAGGAGCAATATATGCCTCCGCTGTTGCGGAGACGATGTGTTGGCATCTACCTATCGTCCCGGGCCGCTTCCAGCCAAGTATTGTCGGCACCAGTGAGCTTAACTGCCGTGTTCGGGATGGGAACGGGTGTACCCTCACCGTAATCAACACCAACTATTGTGGTGACCCGTAGCGGATTCGAACCGCTGTTGCCGGCGTGAGAGGCCGGAGTCTTAGGCCACTTGACCAACGGGCCACGATAATGGTGCACCTTCAGGGACTCGAACCCTGGACACCCTGATTAAGAGTCAGGTGCTCTACCAACTGAGCTAAAGGTGCATTTGCAGGGCGGCTTTCCGAAACCGCTTGCCTATAATACACTAAGCTTGCCCGTTTGTCAAGAGAAAAATCCGAAATTTTTGAAAAAAAGCCGAAAATTTGCCATCGGCCGTCGGGAGATATTTTTGAACTTTTTGCAAACAGACGGTGAATTTCCGCCCCCGGTGCTTGCGCCGCCGGCGGATTTTTGGTATGATGGGGGCAGAAAGCTTCCCGCGGGAAGCAAAGAAAGGCGATGACCGCATGGCACGCGAGATGCTGCTGGCGGGGGTGGCGCCGGAGGAGCTGCAGCCGGAGCAGCCGGCACAGCCGCCCCGTTCCCCCCGGCAGAAATGGGAGAATTTCTGGTATCATTACAAATGGATCGTGCTGGGCTGCCTGTTTGTGGCGGCTGTGATCGCGGTGCTGGCGGTGCAGTGCGCCCGCAAGGACCCGCCGGACTACACCCTGCTGCTGGCCAGTGAGCGCGGCTATCTGGACAGTGAGCTGGCCCCGCTGAAGGAGCTGCTGGAGAGCTGCGGCGAGGATGTGGACGGCGACGGCAAGGTGGAGGTGCAGATCATCACCTGCCAGCTGGGGGAAAATATCTCACGCGAGATGCAGCTGGCCAACTACCAGAGCCTGCAGGCGCATCTGGCCACCGGGGATGTGATGCTGTTTGCCTTTGAGCCGGCGTACTACGAGTGGCTTATGGGCGTGACGGACGGAAAGGAGCACAGCTTTCTCTCTCCGCTGCCGGTGCAGGGCGCCGGGGTGAACGAGGATGGCTGCAGCTGGGATTGGAGCAGTGACCCGCGCATTACAGAGGACGCGCGGTTCGATGATCTGCCGCAGAAGCTGTATTTCGGTGTGCGGGCTGCCGTTGGTACGGCGGAAAAGCGCGGGGAGGAGCACGACCGGGGGATGGCGCTGCTGACGACCCTGATCACCGGGCAGCGGCAGGATGCGCCGCAGGAGTGACCCGCAGGCGCCCGCCGAAATGGGGCAAAAGGCCGCCGGCTTGTATAGCCGGCCGGCCTTATTTTTCGCCCTTGGTGGTGCGGCGGCTACCCCAGCAGCCGCGGCAGCAGGGCGATGGCCGCACCGACCCCGGCGCTGAGCAGCGTCCACAGAGTGCGGCGCAGCCACAGCCGCCGGTGCTGGCGGCGCAGCCCGGCATAGCTGTCGGCCTGCTGCACCACCTTGCCGGCCAGCCGCTGCAGGGTCTCCTCCGGCGTCTGGCTGCTGCCGGCGCGCACCACAAGGTAGGCGCGCTCAAAATACGGACTGCCGGTGTGGGTAACTTCGATCATCTGACGGTTGACACCTTTAATCATGGTCAGGCTCCTTTGTCTGCGGTGGTTTTTTCGGCATTTGCGTGGTTAGTATGGCGGCGATCGGCGGTGCTTATACACGGCGTTGCATGGCCGGGGGTGACAGAAAAAGGGAAATATTACAGGTTGTAAATCGACCGCCAGCCAAAGTTTTCCCCAAAAACGGGGGAAAACCCGGTGGAAGATGTGAAAAATGCCGTTTTTACAACCAGTTTTTCCGGCGGGTGGAAGTGGAAAACCGTTTTTGGCTTGTCAAGGGCAGATAACTGCGGGTTGAATGAGCTTGTCACAAAAAGAATTTTGCGGTTTTTTACATTTTCGGTTGAAAATTTCCGTTGTATTCGGTATAATAATAAACTGTCTTAATATGGATATACGGATCCTGCGCTGTGCGCACGGAACGCAAACAGAAAGAGGGCTGAAAACATGGCAGAAAACAAAAAGATGGTGGAAGCCATTACCTCCATGGACGAGGATTTTGCCAAATGGTACACCGATATCGTGAAAAAAGCGGAGCTGATTGAGTACACCAGCGTGAAGGGCTGTATGGTCATCCGTCCCTATGGCTATGCGATCTGGGAGAATATCCAGCGCATCCTAGACGGGATGTTCAAGCAGACCGGGCATGAGAATGTGAATATGCCCATGTTTATCCCGGAAAGTCTGCTGCAAAAGGAAAAGGATCATGTGGAGGGCTTTGCGCCGGAGGTGGCCTGGGTGACCTACGGCGGCAGCGAAAAGCTGGAGGAGCGCCTGTGTGTGCGGCCCACCTCGGAGACGCTTTTCTGTGAGCACTTTGCCAATATCGTCCACTCCTACCGCGACCTGCCGAAGCTGTATAACCAGTGGGTCAGCGTGGTGCGGTGGGAAAAGACCACCCGCCCGTTCCTGCGCTCCCGCGAATTTCTGTGGCAGGAGGGGCACACCGTGCACGCCACCGCCGAGGAGGCCATTGAGGAGACCGAGCGGATGCTGAATGTGTACACCCGCTTCTGCGAGGAATATCTCGGTATCCCGGTGGTGCAGGGACGCAAGACCGACAGCGACAAATTCGCCGGTGCGGAGGCAACCTATTGCATTGAGGCGCTGATGCACGACGGCAAATCCCTGCAGGCCGGCACCTCGCACTATTTTGGCGACGGCTTTGCGCGGGCGTTTGATATCCAGTTCACGGATAAGGACAACAAGAAGCAGTATGTCTATGAGACCTCCTGGGGCATGACCACCCGCATGATCGGGGCGATCATTATGACCCACGGTGACGATAACGGCCTGGTGCTGCCGCCCGCCGTGGCGCCCATCCAGGTGGTGATCCTGCCGATCGCCTCCCACAAGCCCGGCGTGCTGGATAAGGCAAATGAGCTGAAGGAGCGGCTGAGCAAGATCGCCCGGGTGAAGCTGGACGACAGCGACAACAGCCCCGGCTGGAAGTTTGCCGAATATGAGATGAAGGGTGTGCCGCTGCGGCTGGAGATCGGCCCGCGCGATATCGAGCAGGGACAGTGCGTGATCGTGCGCCGTGATAACCGGGAAAAGACGGTGGTGGCGCTGGATGAGCTGGAGACCCGGATCCCCGAGCTGCTGCAGGCGGTGCGGGACGGCATCTACCAGAAGGCACTGGAAAACCGTGAGCGCCGCACCTATGCGTGCCGCACGCTGGAGGAGATCGTGCCCATGCTGGAGAAAAACGGCGACGGCTTTGTGAAGGCGATGTGGTGCGGCGACCCGGTCTGTGAGGAAAAGGTCAAGGAGCTGACCGGTGTCGGCTCACGCTGCATTCCGCTTGCGCAGGAGCACATCAGCGACACCTGCGTGTGCTGCGGAAAGCCCGCAAAGTGCCTGGTCTACTGGGGCAAGGCATACTGAGAAACGGCCGCTTGACGGCAGAAGGGACGGCAACACCATGGAGCAATTGGCAAAACCGGCGGCGGGGGAGACCGTTGCCATCATGCATACCAACAAGGGGGATATTTCCCTGCGCCTGTTCCCGGAGCAGGCGCCCAAGGCAGTGGAGAATTTCATCACCCATGCCAAGGACGGCTATTATAACGGCATTGTTTTCCACCGTGTGATCAAGGATTTTATGATCCAGGGTGGCGACCCGACAGCCACCGGCTGCGGCGGAGAGAGCATCTGGGGCAAGAATTTTGCAGACGAATTTTCGCCGCTGCTGCACAATCTGCGTGGGGCACTGTCCATGGCCAATGCCGGCCCCGGCACCAACGGCAGCCAGTTCTTTATCGTGCAGGCGAACACCTGCCATCCGGCGCTGCTGGAGCAGATGAAGGAGCTGCCGGACTACTTCCCGCCGCAGGCGGCGCAGGCGTATGCCGCGGTCGGCGGCACACCCCACCTGGATTATCACCACACGGTGTTCGGCCAGGTGTATGACGGCATGGATGTGGTGGATGCCATTGCGGCGGTGGAGACCGACCGCAATGATAAGCCGCTGGCAGATGTGACCATCCTCGGCATTGATATTGTGCCCTATGCATGATGCCATCCTCCGGGCACGGGCGCTGCTGCAGGCGGTGACCCCGCTGGAAGCCGATTGCGGCCGGGCGTGTGGTGGCTGCTGCTGCCGCGCAACGGCACAAAGCTGCGGCATGCTGCTGTTCCCCGGAGAGGAGCAGCTGCCGATGGATACAGGCTTTATCGTTACGGAGGCGGCCGGCGGCCCCCTGCTGACCTGCACCGGGCAATGCGACCGGACGCGGCGGCCGCTGGCGTGCCGGTTTTTCCCCTTGTTCCCGCATTTGGGGGCGGATGGCCGGGTGCGTGCGGTATACGATCCGCGCGGCTGGCGGCTGTGTCCGCTGCTGCGGCAGCGGGCGCATGTGCCGCTGCGGCGGGATTTTGTCCGGGCGGTGCGCCGCGCCGGGCGGATATTGACGGAGGATCCGGCTGCTGCTGCTTTTTTGCGGCAGCAGAGCCGGGAGATCGACGAACTGGCGCGGCTGCTGCCGCCCGGTGACGGACGCACACCCATCATGCGGCGAAAACTTCATGAATGACAGGAGACGAAAACCATGATGAAAAAGCATCGGACGCTCAGCCTGACACTGGCTGCGGTGATGGCCCTGGGACTGTTGTCCATTGGCGGCTGCGGCAAGAAAACGGACACAAAACCGAAGACGGGGGATAATGGGGTATCGACTGCCTATACCGAGCAGGATTACGGCTTCCAGCTGGAGCAGCCGACCGCCGGCGACACGGTGGCGATCATGCATACCTCGATGGGCGATATCTCTATCCGCCTGTTCCCGGAGGCAGCACCCAAGGCGGTGCAGAATTTCACCACCCATGCCAAAAACGGCTATTATGACGGGTTGACCTTCCATCGGGTGATCAACGATTTTATGATCCAGGGCGGCGACCCGGACGGCACCGGCAGCGGCGGCGAGAGCATCTGGGGTGAGCCGTTTGAGGATGAGTTTGACCAGAAGCTGATGAACCTGCGGGGCGCACTTTCGATGGCGAACAGCGGCGCAAACACCAATGGCAGCCAGTTTTTCATCAACCAGGCGAAGCCCGACGGCAGCACCGCCGCGCAGCTGAAGGAGCAGTACGATTACGACAAGCTGAAGAGCAGCTATGAGACGGAATACAAGCAGCTGGCCGACTATTACGGCAGCAGCTTCACCACCTACTATCCGGATGCGGAAACCTATATCGAAAACTACCGCGGCGGGATCAACCCGGTGGATTCGCTGGTGCCGGATGCGGTGTGGGAGCTGTACGCCAAGGTGGGCGGCAATATCTACCTGGACGGCGCCTGGCGCCAGAGCGGCGGCCATACCGTATTCGGCCAGGTGTATGATGGCATGGATGTGGTGGACGCCATTGCAGCAGTGGAAACGGATAACAGCAAGCCGAAAACGGATGTGTTGATCAACAGCATCGACATCCGCACCTATGGGGAATAAAGCGCGACAAGAACGATTGAAATGACAGGAGGGAACAGCATGACGCTGACGCTGCAGGGCAAGACGGTGAGCTATATGGACAGCGATCCGGAAAATGCGGCCGGGCGGCCGGTGGTGCTGTTCCTGCATGGCTGGGGCGCGCCGGTGGCGACCTATCGGCTGCTGCTGGAGCACCTGGCCGGCTACTGCCGCGTGGTGGCGCCGGATCTGCCCGGCTTTGGCGGCAGCGAGGAGCCGGCGCAGCCCTTTTGTGTGGATGATTATGTGGAATGGACGCTGGCATTTGCTGCGGCACTGCAGCTACAGGGGCAGAAGCTGATCCTGATGAACCATTCCTTTGGCGGCCGCATCAGCCTGAAGCTGCTGGCGCGCCGGCCGCTGCCGCTGGCGGTGGAAAAGGCGGTATTTCTGGATGCCGCGGGGATCCGCCCGCGGCGCACGGTAAAATACTACTGTAAGGTATATAGCTATAAGGCGGCCAAGCGCCTGTCCCGTTTGCCGGGGGCGGAGCGGCTGTTCCCCGGCCTGGCGGAGCGGGTGCGCGGGCGCGCCGGGTCGGCGGACTGGCAGAATGCCTCGCCGCTGATGCGGCGCACCATGACGCTGTGCGTCAATGAGGATCTGACCCCGCTGCTGCCGGCGGATCCGGTGCCCACCCTGCTGATCTGGGGGGAGCTGGACACCGCCACCCCGCTGCGGGATGGCCGGCTGATGGAGAGCCGCATACCGGATGCGGGGCTGGTGGTTCTGCCGGGGGCTGGGCACTTTGCCTTTGCCCAGCAGTGGGGAATCTGCAGCCGGGCGCTGGATGCCTTTCTGAAACCCGGCAACCCGACCTGACGAAAGGGGCAAATGATGGAACTGGCGATGAAATGCCTGCTGCTGGCAGCGGCGGCGCTCAATTTTTCCCTGCAGGCGGTGTATTTCACCCATATGCTGCAGCTGAATTCCTATCGCCCGGAGCGCTACCGCAAATGGTGCCTGGAGAATGACCGGCGGCTGGTGAATGTACCGCGGCTGCTGCCGTTTCTGTGTGTGCTGACGCTGTGGCTGTGCGGCCGGGTGCCGAACAGCACCCTGTATGCGCTGAACGCGGCCATTTTGCTGCTGACGGCGCTGCTCAACCGTCCCCGCCGGGCAAAAAAGCCGCTGGTATGCACCGCACGGGTCAAGCGGCTGTTTTTCACGCAGGCGCTGCTGTGCGTGTTGGCGCTGGTGCTGGTGTGGTTCACCCTGCCGCTGCGCGGGGTGCCCTTTGCCGGGCTGTTTTCCATGATCGTGTGGCTGTGGACGGGGCTGGCCAACCGCATCAATCTGCCGCTGGAGGAGCGCATTGCCGCCGGCTATGTGCGGGATGCGCGCCGCATACTGGACAGTATGCCGCAGCTGACGGTGATCGGCGTGACCGGCAGCTTTGGAAAGACCAGCGTGAAGAATTTTCTGGCGGCGCTGCTGGAGGCCAAGTACAATGTGCTGATGACCCCCGGCAGCTATAACACCACCATGGGGGTGGTGCGGACCGTGCGTGAGCAGCTGCGGCCGAGCCACCAGATCTTTATTGCGGAGATGGGGGCCAAGAACCCCGGTGATATTGCCGAGATCTGCCAGCTGGTGCACCCGAAATACGGGGTGATCACCGCCATTGGGGAGCAGCACCTGGAGACCTTCGGCACGGTGCAGAATATTCTGCATACCAAGTTTGAACTGGCGGAGGCCATTCCGGCTGACGGCGCGGTTTTCCTCAATTGGGATAATGCCTACATCCGCGGCTATGCGGTAAAGGTGCCGTGCGTGACCTACGGCACCACGCCGGGGGCGGACTATGTGGCCTCGGATATTGCGGTGGACAGCCACGGCAGCCACTTCACCCTGACGGCACCGGACGGCGAGAGCTGCACCTACACCACCCATCTGCTGGGGGCGCACAATATCCAGAATTTGGCCGGCTGCATGGCGGTGGCGCATTATTTGGGGGTCTCACTGAAGGAAATGCTGTATCCTGTGCGGATGCTGCACCCGGTGGAGCACCGCCTGCAGCTTTTGCCCAATGGCTATATCGACGATGCTTACAATTCCAACCCAGCGGGCTTCCGCGGTGCGCTGGATACGCTGGCGGGCTTTGCCGCGCAGCGGGTGCTGGTGACCCCCGGCATGGTGGAGCTGGGCGATCGCCAGGAGGCACTGAACCGGGAGCTGGGCGAATACGCCGCCAGCCGATGCGATTGGGCGGTGCTGATTGGCCTGCGGCAGGCGCCGCCGCTGAAAGAAGGACTGCTGCAGGGCGGTTTCCCGGAGGAGCGTATCCATGTGGCGGCCACGCTGCAGGAGGGACTCAGCTTTGTACGCAGCCTGCCGGGGAATGAGCCGCGCATCGTGCTGCTGGAAAACGACCTGCCGGATAATTTTTAAGGCAGCACCGCACAAATGCTGTGCGGGATCGCCTTGGACAAAGCAATTTTTCGTATGGTTCAGCGAATGTGTGATCGGAGGATAATGCGATGAAGACAAGAGTTGCTGTACTGTTTGGCGGACACAGTGTGGAGCATGAGGTGTCCATCATTTCCGGTATCCAGGCGCTGTGGGCGCTGGATCCGGCAAAATATGAGGCCTTTCCTGTGTATATCAGCAAGGATAACCGGTTTTATATCGGAGAAAATCTCGGCCAGGTGGAAAGCTACCGGGATATGAAGACCTGTCTGGCGGCAGCACAGCCGGTGCTGCCCGTGGCGGGGGACGGCTGTGTGGAGCTGATCCGCCATCCGGCCAGAAAATTTGGCAACAATGTGCTGGCGGCCTTTGATGTGGCGGTGCCGGTGGTGCATGGCACCAATGTGGAGGACGGTACGCTGATGGGGCTGCTGGAGATGCTGAACATCCCTTACGCGGCCTGTGATGTGACCTCCTCTGCGCTGGGAATGGATAAGTTTGCGATGAAGGCCGTGCTGCGGCAGGCCGGTGTGCCGGTGCTGGAGGCACGGCAGTATACCGGCCGCGAGTATGCGGCCGATGGCGAACGGATTTTGGATGAGATCGAGCAGGTGTTTGGGTATCCGGTGATCGTTAAGCCGGTCAACCTCGGTTCCTCCGTCGGCGTTTCCAAGGCCAGGGATCGGCAGAGCCTGCTGGACGCACTGGATCTGGCGGTCAGCTTTTCTCCCCGGGTGCTGGTGGAGCGGGCGGTGCCGCATCTGCGGGAGATCAACTGCGCCGTGCTGGGCGATGCGGACAGCGCCCGCCCCTCGGCGTGTGAGGAACCGCTGAATGCCGAGGGCATTCTGACCTTCGGCACTAAGTACCTTTCCGGCGGCAGCAAAAAAACCGGCGTTTCCGGCGGGATGACCGACCTGAAGCGTCGCTGCCCGGCCGAGCTGCCGGAGGGCATGACGGAGCAGGTGCAGGCGCTGGCGGTAAAGACCTTTCAGGCGCTCGGCTGCCTCGGTGTGGCGCGGATCGACTTTCTCAATGACCGCGAAAGCGGCGAACTGTGGGTGAATGAGATCAACACCATCCCCGGCTCACTGGCATTTTATCTTTGGCAGGAGGTGGGGGTCAGCTTTTCGCAGTTGATGGATGAGCTGGTGGCGCTGGCCTTTAAGCGGCAGCGGGAGCGGCAGAAGCTTACTTTCACCTATGAGAGCAACATCCTGGCGGGGGTCTCGCTGGGCGGCGCCAAGGGCGCAAAGCTGTAACGGACAAAACGGGGAGCGGCTATGTCGTTTCAGAAATGGCTGTATCCCGATCACGCTGTTCAACAAACAATAAACAACACAACGGCATCGGCCTATAAGGCCGATGCCGTTGTGTTTCTTTTGTATAATTGAAATGTAAGCGTTTACAGCTTCGTGATATTGTGCGCGGCGATGAAATCGCGCAGGAAGAAGATGTAAAAGAGCACCAGTGCCACAGAGCACACGGTCAGCCCGGCGATCAGGAGCGCGTGCCGGACGGTCAGGCGTGGGGTGTCCTCGCGATCAACCAGGCCGAGGGAGCGCAGCGCCGGCATGGCAGCGCTGAATACAATGGCGATCACCGCCGCCTCCAGCGGAAAGACCACCAGATTTTTGACAATGCGGGAAAGATTGATCAGGGAATAGGCCTTTTCTGCGCCGTAAAAAACGGTATAGCTCCACTTGATCATCAGACTGTTCAGCACAATATTGGAAAACAGGTTCACGGTGAATTTGGCTGCCAGGATGCGGGGCACGGTGATCCGCTGCCGCCAGAAGAACAGACCGAACAGGAAGGAGCTGCTCATCTCAACCAGAATGAAGGGGAAGAAATACGGACCATTTGGGGCAATCAGGCAGCCGAGGGTGTCGCTGACGGCGCCCACGGCCAGCCCCACCACCGGCCCGTAGACCAGACTGCCCAGCGAATTGACATAGCAGTCCAGCGTCAGGCTGACGCCGGCGGCCACCGGTATGCGGGCAAATTTGACCGCCACCCGCAGCGCAACGATCAGGGCAGCAAAGACCAGCATATGCGTATTCCGCAGCATGGCGGCGGCCTGCCGCCAGTAGGCGGCGGTTAGAATAGGGGAACGGGCATTTTCGGACATAGAAAAACCTCCTTTGCGTAACAGAATGGCATAGAGCTGTAACGCAAGGAGGCGGAAAGCTTCGTATTGCGGGTCGTTTACAGCGGGATGCAGCAGACAGACCGCAGGATACTCCATTCGTCCGGCTGACAACTCCCCGTTCAGCCGGCACTGGGCGCGCAGTTTGCTGCGCGCGGCGCCTGTCAACTTACTCTGTAAGCAGTAGCATAGCACAAATGACGGCGGATGTAAAGCCCCTTCCGGGAAACTCTGCACGCGATTGCCCAGGGATCGCCTTAAATATCCGGCTGCAGGCACAGCACTTCCTCAATCATGGCCGCCTGCTGGGGGGAGAGCACCGCGGCGCCCTCCGGCAGCGTCACGCTGTGCCGGTAGTGCGCCAGGTATTCCACATTGCCATTGGTGCCGTGGATGGGGGAAACGGTCAGCCCCAGCAGGGTCAGCCCATTTTCGGCGGCAGCGGTGAAGATGTCTGTCAGCAGCGGCGGCAGATCGGCTGCCGGATCGCGCAGGATGCCGTTTTTGCCCAGCTGCTTCGGCTTGGCTTCAAACTGCGGCTTGATGAGGGTGATCAGCTCACCGCCGTCTTTGAGAATGGTGTGGATGGCCGGAAAGATCTTCTTCAGAGAGATAAAGGAGACATCCACCGTGACCATGTCGCAGATGGTTCCGCCAAGCTGCTCCGGGGTCAGGCGGCGGGCGTTGGTGCGCTCCAGCACGGTCACACGGCTGTCCTCGCGCAGCTCCCACGCCAGAATACCGTAGGCCACATCCACCGAGAACACATGGGCGGCGCCGTTCTGCAGCAGACAATCGGTAAAGCCGCCGTTGCTGGCGCCGATATCGCACACTGTGCAGCCGGCAGGATCCACTGCAAAGCAGGCCAGCGCCTTTTCCAGCTTGTAGCCGGAGCGGCTGGCGTATTTGCGGGATTTTTCCTTCATGGTCAGCACGGTATCGGCCGGCACGGCGGTGCCGGGCTTGTCCGCCGGCACGGCGCCGATGTAGATGCGTCCCTCCATGATCAGGGCGGCGGCGGTGGCCGGGTCGAGCTGCAGCTGGCGGGCGGCCAGTTCATCAAGGCGTACAGTATCCATGGCAAAAGAAACTCCTTATTACGGTATCAGAGGGCATCGCAGGGAACAGTGACGGTGCATTTCTCCAGCAGGGCACAGGGATGATAGGCCAGCTTGGAATGGCGCAGACCCTCGCTGCCGGCATCATCCTGCCGGTTGATATACTCCACGCCGGGGGCGGCACTGTGTGCGGCAAATTCCCGCACCATCATGGGATAGATGCCGGGGTAGGCGGTATCGGCCTTTTCCACATGCACATGCAGCGTGTCGCCGAGAATCTCGCCGACGGAAAAGGCCGCCAACTGCCCGTCAACCAGCAGCAGCCCGCCGAGAATGCGGGGGGCAGGCAGAGCCTCCGGCTGCGGCGGTGCCAGCAGGGCAAGCAGGCGCGGCAGCGCCTCTTCCTCGGCCTGTTCGGCGGCGGACAGGCCGCCATCGGCTGCCCGGCGGGCGTTGAAATCCCGCAGGAAGGCCTCCACTGTCGGTGCATCGGCTGGGGTCATCGGCCGGTACTGCCAATCGGGGCAGGCGGCGGTAAAGCGATGCAGATGGTTGCGCTGGGGGCTGTACCGCCGGCCGGCAAAGCTGCTGAGATCGGTATAGCGGTAAAGATAGTCCCAGGCGTCGCGGTGGGTGGTAACGATCGCCTGTGGCCAGCGGGCGGCCAGGGTGGCGGCCTCTTCCGGTGTGACCGGGGAAAACCGCAGCGGCTGCCCGGCTGCCCGGCTGTGGGCCGCCAGAGAATCGAGTGCAGCGGACACATCGCCGCCGGTGGGGTAGCTGAAGCAATCGCCCTCGCCATAGTGGCCAACGAGGGAAAAACAGCCATCGGTCAGGGTGTAGCGATAGCGGTAATAGGGCTGCCACAGGCAGACAACGCCAGCCGTCCAGTCGCAGAACCGGTCACGGCGGGCGGCAAAAAAGGGCAGCACTTCGGATATGGCGGCGGGGGTGAGGGGAGTCAGCTGCAAGGTGATACGGTCCTTTCTGTCTGGTCGGCGCGCGGCAGGTCGGCAAACATGGCCTCAGCCGCGGCCAGCGGGATGTTCTTAATGCGGTGATATTGGTGCGCCTCGCCATAGGTATACACCAGCACATCGCAATTATGCGCCAGCACCTGGAAGAAGGTCTGCTTGAGGTCGTAGGCGACGATCTTATCCTCCGGCACCAGCACGGTGTGGAAGGTATACAGGCGGGAATATCGCAGGGTGAAGAAGCCCTCCCTGCGGGTCAGCCCGGCGGTGAAGCGGTCGATGGTTTTCAGCAGCAGCTGCCATGCACAGGGAATATAGGCGATGAAGGTCAGATAATAGATCAGCTCACTCCACTGTGGGAAAAAGTCCTGCAGATAGCCGGAAGCGGGGTACAGCAGGATCATGGCCCACAGGGGATAGAAGATATAGCGGTAGATGGATAGCGGTGCCGCCTTCAGGGTGATGCGGTGGCGGTGATATTCCGGCAGCAGACGGTGTACCTCTTTTTGTGAGGTATTGACTGGCGAAACCGGCACCAGTACCGCCATGGTATTGGTATCCTTGCCGTAGCCAATGCAGTTGATAAACACCATATGCAGCCGCAGAAACTTGCTGAGCAGGCTCTGCCGATAGTCCACATAATTGATGGAATGGGCGGTGCAGATATAATCCCGGCGGATGAACAGGCCGGTGCGGATAGAAAGCACACTGCCCTGCCGGGTCACGCGGAATGGCAGCAGCCGCAGTAGATTGCGCATGGCGGCTATTGCCCAGCCGCACAGCAGCACCAGGGCGATGATAGCGGCGGTGCGGGGGATGATGGTGACATACAGCGTCACATAATCCGCCATGGTCTCCAGATCACCGAGCAGCTGCTCACGGAAGGTCTCGCTGAGCTGGCGGCCGGTCTGCCGCAGGGCGGTGGCCAGCAGGAAAATGCCGCTGAAGGAATTGGACATGAACAGCGACAGCAGCGCCACATGATACCACTTCGGCTGGAAGCGGTGGTGTGGCTTGCGGCCGGTGGGGCGGCGGTGGAGCAGCAGCTCCCGCGCCCATTTTTCGCCCACCGTCAGGCGGAAGTCCGCATGACGGCTGCTGCCGGCGTCGGTGTCAATGGCGATCTGCACGGCGCCCAGCGGGCGCAGATAAAACGGGCGTTCCACCGTCAGGGTGACCACATGCCGGCGGGGGATCACACTTTCCCGCTGCACGAATACCCCGCGGCGGATGATAAAGCCGTCCTCATCAAAGGCATAGGTGTGGAACTGCCATTCCAGAAAGGAGATCAGCAGCAGCGCCAACAGGGTGAGCAGGTCGATCCACGCGCCACGCACCCAGTTGTACAGTCCCTCCGGGGTGCGGATATACCGCAGGCCGCGTGCCAGCGGCACCAGCAGCAGGAAAAGATACCGGTAGGTATAGCGCAGCATGGCAATGGGGTGCTGCCGGCGGTACGCGGTGCCGGCGCGGCTCATGGCTCGGCCTCCGGCGGGGTGCTGCTGGCCAGCAGGCGGTGGCTCCATGCCTCGGCATCGGCCGCCGGCACACCCTCCACCAGCACCCAGCCGCCGGCGGCGGAAAAGACGACAAAAGCCAGCCCGAACAGGCGCTCCAGCGGGCCGCGGATGACCGTGATGTGCCGCACGCCGGAGAGCGGCAGTGTGTGGTGGCTGACAAAATAGACACCGCTGATGACCGTGACGGCCTGCTCACTGACAAGGTAGCGTGCCCGGCGGTAGCGCAGGGGGATGTACACCGTCAGCAGCAGAAGCAGCAGCACTATCCAAAGCCCGGTGAAAAGCCAGACGACAAGGCGCGGGATAAAGGAGAGGCGGAACAGCACAACGCTCAGGGCAGCGGGCACAAGGGCGACGACCAGGGCCGCCACGGCCCAGCTCAGCCGTACACGGCTGTCGGGACGCTGATAGGTCACGGGGATACCTCCTTGCTGCGATCTGTCCATCATAGTAGCATATTTCCGGCAAAATGTAAAGCCTTGCCGCACAGGAGCAGCGGGAAAAGTCCCTTGTCCTTATTTTTTTGCGCCCCGCTTTTCGACAGGATACGGCGGGCCGGCGGGACTATAATAGGATGGTAGGCTGCGGCGCTGCCTGAATGAGAGAAAAAGAGTGAGAGCCATGATTCTATATGTGGATATTCTGCTGGCGGTGAACTGGTGGATCGACTACCTGCTGCTGCTTGGCGTGCAGCGGCTGACTGGGGCAGAGAGCCGGCGCTGGCGCCTGCCGCTGGGGGCGCTGGTCGGGGCGGCGGCCGCGCTGACGGTGTTCCTGCCGCCGCTGCCGACGGTGCTTTCCCTGCTGGTGAAGCTGCCGGCTGCTGCCGCCATGGTGCTGATCGGATTTTGCTGGGCGGGGCGGCGGGCGTTCGTGCGCCGGCTGCTGTGGCTCTTTTCCCTCTCGGCGGCGCTGGCGGGGGTGTGCGGGGCGCTGTACTTTTTCGTGGCGCCGGCCGGCTTTTATGTTTTTAACGGGGTGGTCTATTACAGCGTGCCGCCGCTGCTGCTGGTGGGGCTGACGGTGCTGTGCTATGCTGCGCTGTGGCTGGTGGAGCGGGTGCTGCGCCGGCGGGCGCCGGTGCAGCACAGCTTTACGGTTACGGTATACCGGGAGGGGCAGGCGGCAACCCTGTCCTGCCTGTATGACAGCGGCAATCATCTGACGGAGCCCTTCTCCGGCCGGCCGGTGCTGGTGGCGGAGCGGGCGGCGCTGGCTGCGCTGGGACAGCTGCCGCAGGGGGCAGAGCAGCTATCCCGTGCCGGCCCCGGCTGGCGGCTGATCCCCTTTGAAAGTCTCGGCGGCGAGGGGGTGCTGCCGGCCTTTCTGCCCCAGCGGATCACAGTGCGCCGGGCGGGAAAGGAGCAGCCGCTGCCGCCCTGCTATGTGGCGGTGTGTGAACGGCTGGGGCGTGGTGAGTACCGGGGGCTGCTGGGCAGCGCCCTGGCGGAAGAACTGACAGGAGGCAAATGTATATGAAACGCATTCTACATACCCTGTGGCAGTGGCTGCGGCGGCTTTTTGCCGATTCTTTTGCGGAACCGGTGCATTATATCAACGGCACCGAGGTGCTGCCGCCGCCGCTTTCGGCCGAGGAGGAGCGGGAAATGCTGCACCGGCTGGAGGCGGGCGACAGCGCGGCACGGGATATCCTGATCACCCGCAACCTGCGGCTGGTGGTGTACATTGCCCGCAAGTTTGAAAGCTCCGGCGTCGGCATTGAGGATCTGATCTCCATCGGCACCATAGGGCTGATCAAGGCTGTGCGCACCTTCTGCCCCAGCCGGAATATCAAGCTGGCGACCTATTCCTCCCGCTGCATTGAAAACGAGATCCTGATGTATCTGCGCAAGAATGCGCAGAAGCGCAATGAAATCTCCATTGATGAGCCGCTGAATGTGGACTGGGACGGCAATGAGCTGCTGCTGTCGGATATTCTCGGCAGCGATCCGGACCTGGTCAGCCGCGATCTGGAGCAGCAGGCGGAGCGTGGCCAGCTGATGGCGTGCGTCAGCCGGCTTTCACCGCGAGAGCAGCGGATTATGCGGCTGCGTTTTGGCATCTGCGGCGAGAAGGAGCACACCCAAAAGGAGGTGGCGGATATGCTGGGTATTTCACAATCCTATATATCCCGGCTGGAAAAACGGATCATCCGCCGCCTGCGGGAGGAGATGGAGCGCGCGCAGGGATAAAGCAACAGCCCGGGGGTTTCCCGGGCTGTCTGTGTTACTTTCTATTGGGGGGCTGACCGGCCCGGTTGGCGGCATAGAACTCATTGATCAGCGTATGCAGCAGCGCGATCTGGCTGTCGCTCAGGCCGTCCACCGGGATGGTTTTTTCTGCCTGCAGACCGAGCAGATAGTCGGTGGAAACATGAAATTCCCGGGCATATTTGATCAGCATATCCAGGCTGACCGGACGCGCATCCGTCTCGTAGGCGGAGATGATGGATTTCTTGACCCACAGCCGTTCGGCCAGCTGGGCCTGTGTCAGATTTTTGGATAGGCGAAGCTCCTTGGCGATTTCGGAGAAGTCCCGCATTTTGTGCCCTCCTTTCCACAAGTACAACAGTATTATCATAGCAATGAGAATTGATAATTCGTGGAATTTTGTATTGACATCTGTGGAAAGTGATGGTACTATGCCATTGACGGACAGGATGTGGCGGAAAAAGGGGGGAGCAGAAACGGACGGATATGAGATCAGTATATGCCTATGGTGGCTGCTCGCCCTGGCAGCCTTGGCGGGTGCCCTGGCGGCCCCGCTGGCGCTGATCCCGGCCAGGCTTGCATGGAAGAAGGGACACGATTTCGGGCTGTGGTGGGTCTATGGCTGGGTGCTGTTTCCGGTGGCGATGATCCATGTCCTGCTGCTGCCGAAAAAAGAAAAGCCGGCACTGCCATGGGCGGCACCGGCGGATAAGGATACATGGGAGTGACCGGGGGACGCGCCGGATTGGCGGCGGTCTCATCGGGAATAAAAAAGCAATGGCGCACCGGGAGAAAATTTCCCGGTGCGCCATTTGGCTGTTTGGTATTTCTGCTTTGTTTGCTGGCAATGCCGCACGGGCTTGTGTGGCATTGCCGTTATTTTTTCAGTACCACATTTTCTTCGCCCAGCAGGCGGGTCAACTCCTCCAGCAGGATGGACTGCGGATCAACCCACCAGCTTTGCGGCGCCCGTACCATACGGCCGGTATCGGCAAAGCGGATGTATACCGGCAGCGGCCCCTCAAATACCCGCAGCAGGCAGTGGGCGTGGCGGTAGATCTCGCCGCTTTCGGCCGGCAGGCGCAGGAACAGGCCGGTGCGGCCGCCGGTGTGCTCCCCATGGGGGGCATTGGGTGCCGGCTGCTGTGCGGCAGCCTGTGTGGGGGGCAGCTGCTCCGGTACGGGGTCTATCCGGTCGCCGATCAGCTTTGGCTCCCCCTCCTCCGGGATATCCAGCCGCCCCTGCACCAATACGACCTGCCCCGGCTGCAGCAGACCCTCCGCCTGTGCCAGCAGCTTGGGAAAGGCAATCATCTCAATGGCGCCGTACAGATCCTCCAGCTGGATATAGGCCATGCGGGCGCCGCTTTTGGTCATCTGGGTGCGCACAGTGCCCACCATGCACAGCAGGCGCAGCCCGGCGCCGTCCTCATAGCGGTCGCTGTTTTCCTCTACTGCGGCCAGCACCCGATCCAGCCGGTCGGCACGCAGCGCTTTATAGTGCTCCCTGTACGGGCTGAGCGGGTGGCCGGTCAGGTACAGCCCGGTCGCCTCCTTTTCCATCTGCAGCAGTTCGGCATAGGGCAGCTCCGGCACATCCGGTATGGGCACCGGGGTCTCCCCGGCGCTTTCGGCCGTATCGAAGAAGCCCACCTGTCCCTCCACGGCGCGGTGGTTCTGGTTGTCCAGCTGATCCATGGTCAGCGGCGCTATGCGCAGCATCTGGCAGCGGTTGAGCCCCAGACCGTCCAGTGCACCGCAGTGAATGAGGCTGTCCAGCCCGCGGCGGTTGAATTCCCGGCTGGCGCTCAGCCGCTTGCAGAAGCTGTAAAAGCCGGTGAATGGGCCGCTCATCTCCCGCTCACGCACCAGCGCGTCAATAAAGCCGCGGCCGATATTCTTCACGGCCAGCAGACCAAAGCGGATATGATCGCCGGACACGCGGAAGTCCGCGCCGCTCTCGTTGACCGAGGGCGGCAGAACCCGGATGCCCATGCGCTCACATTCCCGGATATAGGTGATGACCTTGCTGCTGCCGAATACGCTGGTCAGCAGGGCGGCCATATATTCCTTCGGGTACAGGCACTTGAGGTAGGCGGTCTGATAGGCTACCAGTGCATAGGCGGCGGCGTGGGATTTGTTAAAGGCGTAGGAGGCGAAAGAGGCCATCTCATCAAAGATGGCACTGGCGGTTTGCTCCGGTACGCCGCGGCGCACGCAGCCCTCCACCTGCACGGCACCCTGTTCATCGGTCAGGCCGTGGATAAAGATTTCCCGCTCCTGCGCCATCACATCGTGCTTTTTCTTGGCCATGGCGCGGCGCACCACATCGGCGCGGCCAAAGGAATAGCCCGCCAGCTCCCGGAAGATCTGCATCACCTGTTCCTGATAGACGATGCAGCCATAGGTGACCCGCAGGATTGGTTCCAGCAGGGGATGGGCATAGTGCACCCGGTCGGGGTGGCGGCTGTTTTCGATATAGCGGGGGATGGAGTCCATCGGGCCGGGGCGGTAGAGGGAGATCACGGCGATCAGATCCTCAAAGCGGGTAGGGCGCAGCTGCATCAGCACCCGTTTCAGGCCGCCGGACTCCATCTGAAAGACGCCGTCGCTCTGCCCGGCAGACAGCATAGCGTAAACCCGCGTTTCATCCAGCGGCAGGGCGGCAACGGCAAAGTCCGGCGTATGCTGCCGGATCATCCGCTCGGCGTCGGCGATCACCGTCAGGTTGCGCAGACCGAGAAAATCCATCTTGAGGATGCCCAGCAGCTCCAGATCATGCATGGGATACTGGGTAGCCACGGCATCGTGGTTCATGCACAGCGGCACATAGTCGCTGACCGGCCGGGGGGCGATCACCACGCCGGCCGCGTGGGTAGAGGCATTGCGCGGCATTCCCTCCACCCGTTTGGCCATGGCCATCAGCCGGCCGATCTGCGGGTCGCTTTCGGTCAGCTCCCGCAGGCGCGGGACGGTGCGCAGTGCCTCATCCAGGGTGATATTGAGTGCCCGCGGCACCAGCTTGGCCACCTTATCGGCGGTGGTATAGGGCAGCGCCATGGCGCGCGCCACATCCCGCACGGCGGCCCGTGCGGCCATGGTGCCGAAGGTGATGATCTGTGCCACCCGGTCGGCGCCGTACCGGCGGATGACATAGTCGATCACCTGCTGGCGTTTTTCGGTACAAAAGTCCACATCAAAATCCGGCATACTGACCCGCTCCGGGTTGAGAAACCGCTCAAACAGCAGGTCGTATTGCAGCGGGTCGATCATGGTGATGCCGATGCAATAGGCGCACAGGCTGCCGGCGCCGGAGCCACGGCCGGGGCCGACGGGAATATCGTGGGTTTTGGCGTAGTGCACATAGTCCGCCACAATGAGGTAGTAATCGGCGTAGCCCATGCGGCGGATAACATCCAGCTCGTAGTCCAGCCGCCGGGTCGCCGCTTCAGCCGGGTGTTCGCCGTAGATGCGGTGCATCCCCTCGCGGCAGAGCTGTGCCAGGTAGGCGTCGCTGTCGCCGCCGGGGGCGTCAAAAGCAGGCAGCTTCAGCTCACCGAAGGTCAGCTCCACCCGGCAGCGCTCGGCAATGCGTACGGTGTTTTCCAGCGCCTCTGGGTGGGCGGCAAACAGGGCGGCCATCTCATCGCCGGACTTGAGGTAGAATTCCTCGGTGGGGAAGCACAGGCTGCTTGGCTCCTGCAGGGTGGTGCCGGTCTGGATGCAGCAGAGTACCCGCTGCATCTCGGCATCCTCCTTTTCGATATAGTGCACATCATTGGTGCATACCAGCGGGATGCCGGTCTCCTGCGAGAGGCGCAGCATGGCCGGTAATATCTGCTGCTGCTCCTCCAGCCCGTGATCCTGCAGCTCCAGGTAGAAATGCTCCGGCCCGAACAGCGCAGCATACCATTCGGCGGTGCGCCGCGCGGCGTCATAGTCGTTCTGCAGCAGGCTCTGCGGGATCTCGCCTGCCAGGCAGGCGGAAAGGGCGATCAGCCCGGCATGGTGCTTTTCCAGCAGGGCGTGGTCGATGCGCGGCTTGATGTAAAAGCCCTCTGTCCAGGAGGCGGAGACCAGCTTGATGAGGTTGTGATAGCCCTCTTCGTTTTCGCACAGCAGCAGCAGGTGGTAATAGTGGCTGTCCGGCCCGTGCTGCTTGTCCTGCATGGTGCGCGGCGCCACATAGACCTCGCAGCCAAGAATGGGACGGATGCCCTGCTTTTTGGCCTCATTGTAGAAATCAATCAGGCCGTACATTACCCCATGGTCGGTCACCGCCAGCGCGGTCTGCCCCAGCGCCTTGGCGCGTGCCACCAGTGCCGGGATACGGCAGGCGCCGTCCAGCAGGCTGTATTCGGTATGCACATGCAGGTGGGCAAATGGCTGCATGAGGGCGGCCTCCTTTTCTTCAGTGGGTGTTTTCCGGCGGCAGGCGGTCGGCAAAGGCCAGCAGCTTCTGCAGCCGGTGGTTGACGCCGCTGCGGGTCAGCGGCGGCTGCATGGCTGCACCCAGCTCCCGCAGGGACATATCCGGGTTGTCCAGCCGCAGCCGCGCCAACGCCTGCAGCTCCTCCGGCAGGGCAGAAAGCCCGCACTGGCGCTCAATGCGCCGTACCGCGGCGGTCTGCACCGCGGCGGCGGCAACGGTTTTGTCGATATTGGCACTGTCGCAGTTCATGCGGCGGTTGGTCTCGTTGCGGATGCTTTTGATCATCTTCACATTCATCAGCTCCAGCGAGGCACGGGAGGCGCCGAGGTAGGTCAGGCAGTCCTCAATGCGCTCGCTTTCCTTCAGGTAGACCACATAGGAGCCGCTGCGCCGCACAGATTTGGCCTGGATGCCGACCTCGCGCAGCAGCGCGGTCAGATCCCGGCTGAGATTGTAGTATGGTACGCTGAATTCCAAATGATAATCGTGCTGCGGATCGGTAATGGCTCCGCAAGCCAAAAAGGCGCCCCGCAGCAAGGCGCAGGCGCAGTGTTCGCAATCAATATTTGCCCGGTTCAGGCGCACGGAAACATCTCCCACGCTGTGGCCGAAATGCTCCAGGATGCGCTGCCGGTCGTTGGCATCGGTAAAGCTGCGGGTCTGCAGCAGGGTGCGCCGCCGCACCGTGCCGGCCTGCGGCGGCTGAACGCCGCACACCCGCACCGTCAGCCGGGCATACAGCTCGGCCACGGCCGGCTGCTCGGTCTGCAGGGAGATCTCCTGCCCGTTGAAGGCGTGACCGAATTCCAGCATACCGTAGGCCTCGGCGGCACGGCAGCAGGGCTTGTCCGGCAGAATAGCGGCCAGCTCATTTTTCACATCGGCGGAAAAGGACATAGTGCTCCTCCTGTTCAGGCCTTTTCGATATCCCGGTGGCTGACCAGCACGCGGTGCTGTGTGGCACGGATATGCTCGGCCAGTGCCTCGGTGATGGCGACTGAGCGGTGTTTGCCGCCGGTGCAGCCGATGGCAATAACCAGCTGGGTCTTTCCCTCGCCGGTGTACAGCGGCAGCAGGTAGTCCACCAGTGCGTACAGCCGGTCAAGGAACCCCTGCGTCTCGGCAGGGGTGAGCACAAACTGCCGCACCTCCGGATCCAGGCCGGTTTTATGCTTCAGTGCCGGCACATAAAAGGGGTTGGGAAAGCAGCGTACATCCAGCATGACATCCGCCTCGGCGGGAAAACCGTACTTGAAGCCGAAGGAAAGGCAGTGCACGGACATGGCGGCCTCCGGCTTATCCAAAAACAGTGCCTGCACCTGCTGGCGGAGCTGGGAGGTGCTCAGCCGGCTGGTATCCAGCCGATAATCCGCCCGGTCGGCCAGCGGCTGCAGCAGCCGCCGCTCGGCGGCCAGCGCATCCTCCACGCGGTCGCTCTCTCCGGCCAGCGGATGGCGGCGGCGGGTCTCCTTGAACCGGCGGCACAGCACCTCATCCGCACAGTCCAGGAACAGGATGCGGCAGGGTTGTCCCTCTGCCTTCAGGTGCGAAAGGGCCTGCAGCAGGGTCTCAAAATTGGAGCCGCTGCGCACATCTGTGACCAGTGCGACCCGCTGGATCGGCTCGGCGCTGTGGCTGCACAGGTGGGCAAATTTTTTCAGCAGCATGGGCGGCATATTGTCCACACAATAAAAGCCGATATCCTCCAGCGCGTGTATCGCCTGGGATTTTCCGGCACCGGACATACCGGTAACGATAACCAGTTCCATACAGTCCTCCTGCTTAAAAATCGCCGATGAAGCGTACCTCCGGCTCCAGCTCTACGCCGGCCCGGGCGCGCACGGCGGCCTGCACATCGCGGCACAGCGCACGCACCTCGGCGGCGGTGGCGTGCCCGCGGTTGACCACAAAGCCGGCGTGCTTTTCGCTGACCTGGGCATCGCCCACGCGGTAGCCCTTCATGCCGGCTTCTTCGATCAGGGCGCCGGCATAGTGCCCCGCCGGCCGTTTGAAGAAGCTGCCGGCGCTGGGGTATTCCAGCGGCTGTTTTTCCTGCCGGCGTGCCAGCAGCTCTTTCATCCGGGCGGCGATGGCCGCCGAATCCCCCGGCTGCAGCTGCAGCCGGACAGCGGTGGCCAGCACGCCCCGGTCAGCGGCCAGCGTCATCAGGGCGCTGTGGCGGTAGCCCAGTGCCAGCGCCGCGCGGTCCAGCGTAACGCTCTGCACATCCTCCGGCTGCCCACCCGGCAGCAGGCAGTCAGCTTCCAGCACCACATCGGCCATCTCGCCGCCGTAGGCGCCAGCGTTCATATACAGGGCGCCGCCGACGGTGCCGGGGATGCCATAGGCAAACTCCAGCCCGGTCAGCGCGTGCTCACGCGCAAACAGGCACAGCCGCTGCAGGCTGACACCGGCACCGCACAGGATGCGGCCCTCCGGCAGCAGCTGCGGCTGCGCGCTGCGAGAAAGCCGCAGCACCGCGCCGGGGATGCCCCGGTCGCCCACCAGCAGATCGGAGCCATTGCCGAGCACGAACCAGGGGATCCCTGCCTGCCGGCAGGCGATCAGCACCGCTTTGGCTGCGGCGGCGTCCGGCAGGTCGATCAGCACCTGTGCCGGTCCGCCGATGCGGAAGGTGGTGGCGCCGGCCATGGGGGCGCCGGGGGTTACCCGGCAGCCCAGGGCGGCAGCGCGGTCAATCAGTGCGGTCAGCTCCATGGCGACGCTCCCTTCTGCTGTGATGGCTGCGGTGGCAGCCGCGTACTTACTGTCCCAGATATGCGGCGCCGATAATGCCGGCGTCATTGCCCAGCTTGGCGGCGCAGATCTCCGTCTGCTTGACGCTGTTTTTGCTGTAGCGTTCCCGTTCAATATAGCGGCGCAGCGGGGCCATCAGCGTTTCGCCTTCGTGGCAGATACCGCCGCCCACGCACAGCACCTCCGGCTGGAAGATGTTGATCATATTGGTCAGGCCGCAGGCGATATAGTCGATATAAGCATCCACCACGGCCTTGCCGGCGGTATCCCCCGCCCGCATGGCGTCAAAGGCGGTGCGGCCGCTCACGCGGTCAAGGTCGCCGGCGATCTGCCACATCTGGCTGTCCTTATGCGCCTGCATGGAGCGGCGGGTCTGCCGGATCAGCGCGGTGGCGGAGGCATAGGCCTCCCAGCAGCCGTTGCGGCCGCAGCTGCAGGGCTCACCGTCAAAGACGATCACGGTGTGTCCCAGCTCGGTGCCGGCAAAGTTGTGGCCGGCATAGATCTTGCCGTCGATCACCACACCGCCGCCCACGCCGGTGCCCAGCGTGATGCACACACAGCTGTTCTTGCCCTTGGCGGCGCCGGCAACGAATTCGCCCCACGCCGCCGCATTGGCGTCATTTTCGATATTCACGGGCTTGTTCAGCAGCTTTTGCAGGGTGTCCCGCATCGGCACATTGTGGAAATCTAGGTTGTTGGCAAACTCCACCACGCCGGTCTCCGCATTGCAGACACCGGGGCTGCCAACGCCGATGGCGGCAATGTCGTCCATCGTCAGGCCGGCATTCTTCACTGCCTGGCGGCACATTTCAGCCATGTCGGCCATGATGGCGTCTGCCGGGCGGGGCATGGCAGTCTTGCACTTGGCGGTGGCCACAATGTGGTAGCTTTCGTCCACCACGCCGGCCACAATGTTGGTGCCTCCGAGATCAATTCCGATTCTGTACATTCTATTTTCCTCCTGTTGCAGGTTTAATATTTTTCCCAATCCGCGTGGTTTTCCGGCGGCAATCCCGTTTCCTCGGTCATGCCCAGCTTATGCATCAGTTCCTGCGCGGCATTGAAACCCATTTTCTTCTGGCGGTTGGACATGGCGGCCACCTCGATGATCACGGCAAGGTTGCGCCCCGGCTTGACCGGGATGGTCATGGTGGGGATGTCGATGCCGAGGATATCGGTGGTCTGCGCATCAAGTCCCATGCGGTCGTAAACCTTGTTGTTATCCCACGGCTCCAGCTGGATCACCATGTCGATCTTTTCGGTGGTTTTGATGGCACCGATACCGAATATACGGCGCACATTGACAATGCCGATGCCGCGCAGCTCAATAAAGTGGCGGATATTCTGCGGGGCGGAGCCAACCAGTGTTTTGGCGGACACCCGGCGGATCTCCACGGCGTCGTCGGCAATCAGCCGGTGGCCGCGCTTAAGCAGCTCCACGGCCGTTTCACTTTTACCAATGCCGCTGTCGCCCAGCAGCAGTACACCCTCGCCGTAGACCTCCACCAGCACGCCGTGGCGGGTGATGCGGGGGGCCAGCTCCACATTAAGGTAGGCGATCAGCGCGGCCATCAGCGCCGAGGTGGACTCTTTGCTGTGCAGCAGCGGTACACCATGCCGCCGGCAGGAGTCCAGCAGCTCCGGAAAGATGGAAAGCTGGCGCGTGACCACGATGGCCGGCGGATTGGCTGCCACCAGCTCGTCCACATGGGAGGCACGCAGATCATCCGGCAGGTTGGCTAAAAAGCTGTGCTCATTTTTTCCGATGATCTGGATGCGGTCATTATCGAAATAGTCGAAATAGCCGCTCAGGGCCAGGCCGGGACGGTTTACATCGCAGGAAATGATCATACGCTCCTCCGGCGGGGAGGGCATGTAAACCGGCTCCAGCAGGGTCTCCTTCATCACGGCGGACAGCGGTACAGTATATGCTTGTTTTGGCATTGGCATAACCTCCGATGGAAATATACGGCTTGATTTCTTGATATCTTATATTTTACCATACTTTTGAGCGGTTGAAAAGAAAAATCCACCAGTCATGGGCAGCATTTTTTCATCCAGGCGTCAGGTGTAGCTGTTTTCTACATGGATGATGGTGCGCAGGCGGGGATCGGTCCTGCTGATGGCCTGCTGCAGACGCTGTGGCAGCGTGGCGGTGTCCGCGGCGGCATAGCCGAATGGGGTCACCACATCAAACAGCAGATTGGTCTGGTTTTTGCCCTTGACCACGCGGAAATCGTGCAGTGTCAGGCGGGGATCCAGCGCCGTCAGCGTATCCCATGCCAGATCGCGCAGCGCCAGTGTCTCCGGGTCGTCGGTATCCACGGGGTCCATGTGTATGCAGCTGATGATGCGGTATTTGCGCATCAGCTCCTGCTCAATTTCGTCAATGACTTCGTGGCTCTCCAGCACATTCCGGCTGGCGGGCACCTCGGCGTGCAGGGAGACGATCACCCGGCCGGGGCCATAGTCGTGCACCATCAGGTCATGGATGCCGACAATGCCCTCCCGCGCCATCACGGTTTCCACAATGCCCTCCACCAGGGCGGGGTCCGGCACCTTGCCCAGCAGCGGGGAGATGGCGTCCCGGATGATGGAAAAGCCCGACCACATCACAAACAGCGCCACAGCCATGCCGATCCAGCCGTCGATTGCCAGGCCGGTGCGCCAGCCCACCAGTGCGCTGAGCAGCACCACAGCGCTGCAGATGACATCATTGCGGCTGTCGGCGGCGGAGGCGATCAGTGCCTCGGAGCTGATGCGGCGGCCGATGCAGCGGTAAAAGGCGGCCATCCACAGCTTTACCAGAATAGAGGCGGCCAGAATAAACACGGTCAGCCAACGGAAATCGGCTGCCACCGGGTGCAGGATCTTATCCAGGGCGGAGCCGGCCAGCTCAAAGCCGGCCAGAATGATCAGCACGGCCACCCCCATGGCCGAGAGATATTCAAAGCGGCCGTGGCCGAAGGGATGGTCACTGTCGGCGGGGATGTTGGCCAGCTTGAAGCCCACCAGGGTGACAATGACCGAACCGGCGTCGGAAAGGTTATTGAAGGCATCGGCAATGATGGCCACGCTGCCGGAGAGCAGCCCGGCCAGCAGCTTGCCGCCGAACAGCAGCAGGTTGCAGGCAATGCCGGTGAAACCGGCCAGCCGTCCGTAGCGGTAGCGCACATCCGCATCGGCTGTTTGCTCCGGGTGGCGGATGAACAGGCGGATGAGCCATTTGGTCAGCATGAACAAATCACAGCTTTCGGTTATAGATGCGGTTCAGATAGTGGGCAACGCCGTCGGCATCGTTGCCGTCGATCTGCCGGTCGGCGGCAGCGCGCGCCTCCGGGGTGGCGTTGCTCACGCATACGGAAAGGTCAGCAATGCGGAACAGCGGCACATCATTGGCATTATCGCCGAAGGCGACAATGCGGTCGGCGTGCAGCCGCTGCTGCAGCCGCTCCACCTCGCGGTCCTTGCCGGCATCCTCCCGGTAGATCTCTAAAAACCAGTTATCCTCATAGTAGGTATCCTGGTACAGGGTGGTACGGATGCCGGGGATGCTGCGCAGGCGGGCGTGCAGGGCGCGCTGCTCGGCGCCGGTGCCCTGGCAGCTGAAGAAGATCGCCGGGCTGCTGTTCAGATGCGGCACGGCATGATAGTAGCGGCTGAAGCCGCGTCCGTCCGGGGCGGTGCGGCGGACAAACTCCTCCTCCTGCGGCAGCAGCGAGGTGTAGTAGATGTGTACCTCATTGCCGCGGCGGCGGTACAGCTGTGGGCTGCGGCCGGCCGCCCGGAAGACCTGCAGCACGGCCGATACCGTCTGGGCGGGCATCTCGCAGGCGTGCAGGATGCGCTGCCGCGCAAGATCGTACAGCAGCACGCCGCCAAGCAGCACCAGCGGCACACGGAAGCGGATGCGTTCCAGCAGCACCAGCTGGATGCCGATGGTGCCGCGGGCCGTGGCAACGGACAGCAGCATCCCCCGGCTGATCAGCCGGTTGAGAGTCTCGACGGTGTAGGGGGAGAGCGTGGCATCGCTGCGCAGCAGCGTGCCGTCCAGATCGGTCACATACAGGGTGCGGCGGCCGCGTTCGATGGCGCGGAAAACGAACTGAAAATAGGCCATGCCGTAGTGATGGAAGCGGCGGTCGGCGATCATGGCGCACAGCTCCTCCGGATCCACCCAGCGTACCGCGGCAACCTCCTCCTTTTGCAGGCGCAGGGTTGTGGGATCAATATCCCGGTACAGCAGCCAGATATCGGTAAAGGAATTGCGCCGGCGCATACGGCCTCCGTAAATCAATTCCCCCGGCAGGGTGCGGATGCTCAGCTCTTCAAAAAGCTCCCGCCGGGCAGCGCTCTCGCTTTCCTCGCCGGCCATGGCGCTGCCGCTGTTGGCTGCCCATACGCCCGGCATCAGGCGCAGATGTGGGGCGCGCTGCTGGATCAGGATGCGCCCCTTGGCGTCAACGATCCAGATGTGCTCCACCAGGTGATACTGCCCGCGCTGCAGCGGTTCCCCGCGGGTAATGGTGCGGCCGGTGCGGCGCCCGTTTTCATCCAGCAGATCCCATTGCTCCATTCGCTCCGCCTCCTTTTTTCATATATACGATAGATGTTTACATTTTACTCTGTTTTCATCCAAAAGTCCAGTCTTATCTTGCGGATATCCGGGTGCAGGACGATTTTCAGCGCACAAAAAAGGGATCGTCCGTGCACGGCGGTACGGACGGTCCCTTTTCACATGGTAACAGTCGGCGTGTCAGCCGGCTGTCCCGGTCGGTGCAGGCGCTTTATCCCGGAACAGCAGCTTGAGCAGCACCGGGCAGAGGACCGAGGTGATCACGATCAGCAGGATAATGCCCACCAGCGGGTCGATGCCCAGCAGGCTGCCGTCAGCGCCGGTGTAAATCAGGCTCTGGCCGGTGGTATAGACAGCCAGTGCCACCTCGCCGCGGGCGATCATACCGCAGCCGATGGTGAGGGACTCCCGGCCATTGTAGCGGCAAAGCCGCGCCATGGCGCCGCAGCCGAGGATCTTACCGATCACACCGAGGGCGACAAAGGTCAGGCCGAAGAGGAGATCGCCCCAGCGGAAACGGCTGAAATCGGCGCTGATGCCGATATAGGCGAAAAACAGCGGAGCAAAGAACATGTACTCGCTGATCTCAATGCGGCGATCCACAAAGCGGGTATCATCCAGTCCACTGAGCATGATACCGGCCATATAGGCACCGGTGATGGCCGCAATGCCGAAGAATTTTTCGGCGCAGTAGGCGTACAGAAACGCCATTGCCAGTGAAAAGATGCCGGTGCGGCGGGTGTGCGGCCACCGGTGCTCCAGTCTCTTGAACAGCCAGCGCAGCAGCATCCCCAGCCCGATGGAAAACACGAAAAAGCCGGCGGCCTTGAGCAGCGTCATCCATACATTGCTGCCGCCGTTCAGGCTGGTGATCAGGCTCAGGGCGATGATCCCGATCACATCGTCGATGATGGCGGCGCTGAGCACGGTGGTGCCAACGCGGGTATTCAGCTTGCCCAGCTCCCGCAGTGTTTCTACGGTGATGCCGACGCTGGTGGCGGCTAGAATGCAGCCGATGAACAGGGCGTTGAGCATTTTTTCGCGGCAGTAGCCATCGCCGAAGCCCTGCATGAACAGCATTGCCCCAACAAAGCCGAGGGCGATGGGTACCAGCACCCCCATCAGGGCGATCAGCGTGGCGGCCAGCCCGCTGCGTTTAAGCTCCTGAATATCGGTCTCCAGCCCGCTGGAGAACAGGATCATCACCACGCCGATCTGCGAGAAGGTATTTAGCACATCCAGCTCCTCGGCGGTGGGGGAGACCAGCCCGTGGAAGGAGCCGTGCAGGCCGGAGAACAGGGCCGGCCCGACCAGCAGGCCGGCAATCACCATGCCGGCCACCTGGGGCAGACCGAAGCGCCGGGTGATAATGCCCAGCCCCTTGGTGGCTACCAGAATGATCGCCAGGTACAGCAGCACATTGAGAATATCAAAGGATTTTTCCATGAAAGATTCGCCTCGAATAGCTTAATAGTATGATCGGACAGGGCGGCATCAGCCGTCAAATACGCCCAGAATGACGATGCCGGCAACCACGGCCGCAATGGTCAGATAGTGCTTCCAGGAAAGCCGCTCCTTGAGGAACAGGCGTCCCCACAGCACGGATACAGCGCAGTAGGAGGAGATAATAGGGGCGGACAGCGCCACATGCTCGGCATCGGCCAGCGCGTAGATGTAGGCGAACTGGCCGGCGGTCTCGAAGGCGGCGCCGGCATATTTCGGTCCCTCCGCACGGGGCAGCAGCCGCTGGCGGCGGATGACCACCACATAGAACAGGCACAGCAGGCCGACCGTCAGGAAGGTCAGCTCATAGGCCACATTGGCCTGATCCTCGTCCAGCGTTTCCAGCACCCAGCTGTCAGCAAAGGTGCCCAGCGCATCCAGCAGGCAATAGACCACCGGAATGGCCAGTGCCAGCAGCGAGCGGGTGTATTTCTGGTTGGCTTTCTCCTGCCGCAGCTGCCGCAGCTCGTCATCCTCCGTCATCTCGACGATCCCCAGCCCGATCACACCGACGCATACCAGAGCCACGGCGCCCAGCTGCCAGCCGTTCAGGCTGCCCAGCCCCCGGGTGCACAGGGTCAGGATGGCCACCAGTGCGCCGGAGGAATTGCAGATAGGGGAGGAAATGGACAGCTCGATATACCGCAGGCCGATATACCCGACCGTCATGGACAGGATATACAGTGCCGATACCGGCAGATAGGTCAGCAGCACCTGCCAGGTGATCGTGGTGCCGCCCACAAAGATCTCAAATGCGGCGTGCAGCCCCATCACAATGCCGACCGCCGTGACCATCTTCAGGTGGCTGTAGTGATCCTGCGGGTCGCGGCAGCCGATCTTGGAAAACAGGTCGGAGCCGCTCCAGCAAAGCAGGGCGATCAGGGAAAACCAGAACCAGGACATACGCTTTTTCTCCTTCAAAAAGACAAAATTCGCCCTATTATAGCATAAGCTGCGGGGATGTGCAACCGTTTTGCAAAAAAAGCAATCCCCGGCATGTATGCCGCCCGTTCGTCCGGCCAAACTAAGGCAAACGGCTGTCCGCCGGGCGGACGGCAGGCGGGAGGAGACGCATACCATGCATATGTCGGAAAACGAATACCAGAAGCTCAGCGAGAAGGCGTCGCCGGGGTCGCCGGTGGCGAAGGACTGCCTGAAGGCGTTTCTGATCGGCGGATTGATCTGTGCGCTGGGGGAGTGCATCAGTCAGCTGGCGGCGATGGCCGGCCTGGAGCCGAAGCTGGCGCGGCTGGTGGCCTCGGTATCCCTCATCCTGATCGCGGTGATCCTGACCGGCCTGCAGGTGTTTGATAACATTGCCAAGCATGCCGGCGCCGGTACGCTGGTGCCCATCACGGGCTTTGCCAATTCGGTGGTGGCGCCGGCAATTGAGTTCAAGGCAGATGAGAGTGATATAATAGGACTCAGTCAGAAAGCCTTTAAGCATTTAGACGCGAGTATGATGATTTAGTCCAAACAATTACATTTAGAAAGGAGTTTGTATTCGAGCAACATATTCAATCATAACCTGCCACACAGAAAAGCCGAGTGAGCGTTGAAACCCATTCGGCTTTTCCTATTTCATGAGGAGGATAAGAATGAAAAAACAAGGCGTACTGATTTATGATGATGTGATCGACCGGATGGACATTCGCTTCGGGCCGCTGGATTACTACGGTGGCCTTCACTGCGGAGAACGGCTGGAGGTGCTGCTTAACGGCGAGTGGATTTCAACTCGAATTGAGCTTGGAAAATTTTGGTATCTTAGAGGGGTGAGATTGAGCAGATTAAACGGACTAATCGTAAGAATCGGCTACTAATGCACTGTGACAGGAGGGCCGTCTTTTTTATTATTCCAAGGAAGGAGGCGCTGATGTTGAAATGCTTGATGAAGTATGAATGGGTAAAACTGCGAAGAGATACCCTGCCGACCGGCAAAGGCATTATGGGTGCCTGGGCAAAGCTTGCCGCCCGAGCCGCATTTCGCAAAGGACATGCCTCCTACTGTGGTCATAAGAACGCTGTGAGCCCCGGAATGTGGTCCGGAGGTATTGTTGGGTTGAAGAGTATTCTCGGCATCAGAAGCCGCATACAGGCTTTAGAGATACTGGATAAGCTATCAGCCCTCGGTTATCTGAAATATACGCTGGACAGCAAAACCAAAAAGCTGACCTATCAATTAACGGATTGGGTCGTAAAATGCTCCGGCGAGGAATGCATGAACGGAACCGTGTATGCCACAGATGGTTTTGGGTTTCTCTGCCTCCCCCGCAATATTACGCAGCGACTTGCCGGGGAGCAATATACATTTGATGAAGCAGACGCATGGCTGGATCTCTGGTGCCACACAGTATCGGGGGAACCGGGCAATGCGTTTTCTTTTATGGCGCCGGCTGTTCAATACGGCAATTACGGTGCCATATTAACGATGGAAAAACTGGGTCAGCGCTGGGGCTGGGAGAAAACAAAGGTATGGAGATTTTTCAAAAAGCACGGGGATGTCTTTGCTCTGTACCGCCTTCCCGGCTCTTACGGCTGCCTCGTTTTCAATAAATCGTATCCGATGGATACCGAGGTTTCCTTGCCTACGCAGACAGAAATCCTGCGCATTCTTGACGAAATACGCATTTGTGGTGCAAATACGCACAAGGTAGGCAGTGACAATGATCATATCAACCGGCTGGTCGCATGGTACAGCAGAAATGCCGTGGAAAAGTCGGTTGGCAATGTGGAAGAAAACCGCGTTGCACTTTCGGACAGTATAATACGCGCGTATTTTTCTCCGTGTTGGAACTGTAAGAATTGTGAGTATGTCTGCCGGAGTAAAGAGTATTCTCAGCTCAAGGTACAGGAAACGAATAAAATCCGCGGACCGTGCAGGCCCACGGATATCACCAAAATCGCAAAGGAGATGTTTTATCATGGGCAAACAGGATGAACTGCAGTATGAGCAGCAGGAAAAACGAATACAAGCGCAGTCAGACGCTTTTATCACACTTCTGACAAAGCGAGGCATCTTGGGAGACAGCCAGATCGACGATGCACAAAAGCGTGCTGCCAGACAGGAAAAGACAAAAAATTGTTATCACAACACGCTGATGCTCCTCCAGCACTATCGCACGCTGGTGTGGATGCTGGAATGCTTTCCCGAGACGGTTGCTGCCGAGCTTGACCGGCCGTTTGAAGGTGTGGACAAGCTGATCGAGGATGTGGATGTCGAGGTGGCGCTGGGCAACAAGAAAATCGAAAGCCGGATGCAGGGCATGCAGAAATCCCGCCTGTTGATGGATCGGCTCAACGAGGCACTGACCGTGCTTCGAAAGAAGCCGGACAACGGCGAACGGCTGTATAATCTCATCTACACAGCCTACATAGGGCCGGAGGTGCTCAACCATCAGGAGGTTTTGTATCGACTGAACCTGTCGTCACGGAACTTTTATCGCTATCGCCAGCAGGCCATTTCCGTTCTTTCCATTCGTCTGTGGGCGACAGCTGCGCCGGATGTGGACTTCTGGCTGGAAATGCTGACGCTTCTGGAAGGACTGAAATGAATATGCCCATAAAAAGGCGAAAAGTTGGCACACGATTGCCGATGACACGGGAACGCGAATGTGCTAAAATAATATCGTCCCAAACTGGGATCGGGCGAAACCGACGCCGTTTCTTGAGCTGAAAAGCTTTAAGAGACGGCGTTTTTTGTTGCCCAATACCGAAGAAAGGAGGGCTAAACGCATGAACAGACAGCTTCGGCTGCGCGATGGAAAAATCAAAACCGCATACTGGTCGTTTGTGGGCGTTGTGTCAGCACTGCTCGTTTCGACGCAGGCGGTATTCGCCGCAGATATGTGGGATCGTTTTTCGATGATCATGAAGGATATCTACGGAGAGCTTGTGGCGATCAGCACCATCGTGGCAGTCACAGTAGCCGCTATTGCTCTGCTGGTGCGCATGATCTCGCGCAATCAGCGAGCCGTCGATGAAGCGACGAGCTGGCTCAAGAGAATCGTGATCACTTGGATCGTTCTAAATTCTCTCGGCTTTATCGTTGCCTATCTGCAGCCCCTCATCAGCGGCGGAAACTACAATCCGTAAAAGACCCAGTCAAGCGGAAAGGAGGTGAACACCTATGCTTGACTGGATTTTTGAGGGGATCGTCACCTGGATCAGCAGCGTTGTGTCAGACATGATGGATGCTGTGTCCGGGCTGTTCCTTCAGGCGCTCGGCACGGATATGACGGCAATGGAAGAATACTTCCCGTTTGTGTCTAAAGCCTTTACCGTAATGCAGTACACCGCATGGGCGCTGCTATTCCTGATCACAGTCTGGCAGTTGTTCCGTGTATTCGGCGGCCCTGTAACGGAAGCGGAAAACCCGTGGGTACTGCTTGGCAGAAGTGCGCTATTCGCCTTTCTGATCGGATATGCAAAGCCGATTTTCCTGTTGACATTGAAAATCGCAACAGCGCCATATACAGCACTCATGGACATTCAGATGACGGCGGAGGACTTCTCCTTTGCCGGAATCGAGCAGGCCCTTCAAAACGGCCTGACCAGTCTTATCGCCACCATCTCGGTGGTCGGACTGTTGCTGCTCGTCATACTGGAAATTGCGCTGGGCTGGAACTATTTCAAGCTGCTGCTTGAAACGGTGGAACGGTATATCGTTGTCGGTGTGCTGTGCTACACCTCACCACTCGCCTTTTCTATGGGCGCATCCAAAGCAACAACGCCGGTATTCCGGTCGTGGTGCCGGATGGTCGGGTCGCAGCTATTGCTCCTTGTGATGAACGTCTGGTTCCTGCGTGGTTTTTCAACCTCGGTAGGCCAGTACATCGGCACGGGCGGCGCCTTGTCCAACGGGAACGGAAATGTGTTCCTGTGGCTGTTCTGTGCAGTGGCGTTCCTCAAAACGGCACAGAAATTTGACAGCTATCTTGCGGCAATGGGACTGAATGTAGCCCAGACCGGCTCCGGTATGGGCATGGAACTGCTGATGGTCGCACGAGTGATCACCGGCGTGGCCGGAGGCGCAAGAAGCGCCGGCAGCGTGTTCCGCGGAGGCAGTGCCGCAACCGGTACAGGTGCAGCGGCAACTGGATTCGCCGCAGGCTTTGCCAACCGCTTCAAGGGCAATTCGTATGTCCGTGATGCGGTCGTAGACGGCGGTACAAGAATGGGCGCCGGTGGAACGATCGGCTTTGTCGGTCGGGCTTTCGGCGGTATGGCAGCCCGTAACGGCGCCACATTGACCGGAGAATCCATCTCCTCCGTAGCGTCCAGAACACCGAATGTGTCCGGCTCTATCGGCGGCGATATTGCCAACCGCAGTCTCGGCAATTATATGCCGCATATGAAAGGCATGAATCTCTCGGATACGCAGATCACCGGCGGACATATCTCCACAAAGGCGATCGGTGCCGACGGGAAAGAAACGGCTGTCGAGATGTTCAATGCTTCCCAGTTTGAAAAGCCGGATGGCCCGCACGCCGTTGTCAATGCCTCGGACGGCAGTCAGTGGTATCAGATGGCCAGCGGTTCCGGAGCCGGAGCATTTTACGATGCGCCCGTATTCAGCGGTAATTCCGCAGAGGCGGCGCAGGTTGCAGCCGCATTCCCGGACGCGGACGGTGCAACGCTCAGAACGGTCGGAGACGGTGTCATTGAGGCATCTTCGGACGGCGGCGTGAGCAGATGGTACAACAGTGCATATTACGATGAGCCGGATGCACCGCATTCCACAATTCAGGCGGCCAACGGCGTAGAGTGGTACGCCATGCAGCAGCACGCAGAAACGCCTCCCTTTGAGGCGGGCGATGCGGCGGATGGCTATAATCGGGCACAGTTCCAAAGCTTTATGCCAGGCTATGAACAACCGGTCACAAGCGTGGATGAATCCGGTCGTATGGATGGGCATTTTGAGGTCCGGCATGAAAACGGATCCGGCACGATGTTCTACGATACGGCACAGTATGCGCCTCCCCGCGGTGACTATCAGGTATATGAAGATGTTCACGGCAGCCAGTGGTACGCAGTACACGGCGAGGCTGCAGTGGAACGCAAGCCGGTTTATGAGAACGGAAAACCGGTCTATGACGGCGATAATGTACGCACCGTCTCTACGGAAACCGTGCGGTACAAAAGCACACCGTCCCGTTATGGCGAGCCAAAATCCCGAGATGATTCTGGAATCAAGCCGCCAAGGCGGAGACGGTAAACGGCGGGCAGCCGGATCGGAGCAATGGATTCGGTTCGGCTGTCTTCTTATATAAAAGAGAAAATAAGCCTGCCTTTGGCAGTTTGAATACGGAGGTGAAAGAATGGCAGAGCCACAAAAGCAGCAAATGGGAGACGGTTCGGATAATATCGGTCAAGCGGCCGGTCAGGCAGCAAAAGCCGCCAAAAATGCCGGAAAGCAAGCCGCAAAGCAGGCGGCGAAAAAGGGCGCGGAAGCAGCAGCCAATGCCGCTGCGGCAACCGTAAAGGCCGGTGTGGAGGGCGGCAAGGCTGTGGCAGAAATTGCAGCCGGTACAGCCGCCGGTGGCCCTTGGGGTGCGATCATCTCCGCCGCATGGGCCATGCGGCATACCCTGTTTAAGATTCTGGTTTGTTTGTGCCTGTCGGTGGTTTTTCTCATTGTTATGATCGTAGAGTTGCCCGGAATCATCATCAATAAAGCACTTGGCCTCGACGGCAATGAGCCGACGGTATCCATCACGGAAATCTATGAAAATCTCTCTGAGACGGTTTCGGACATTGTCCAGGCTGGGTACGATGCCTCGATGGCTGAGGTGGAACGCCTGATTTCAGACGGCGACTATGACCGGGAGCTTTCCATGAATGCGCTGATCAATTATGCGCAAAGCTCAGCCGGGTATGACACCGCCTATATTTTGTCGGCATATTCCACTTCGGTGGAACAGCTCAGCAACGACCCGGAGGATATGAAAAAGAAGCTTGACGGTGTGGCAGCCAAAATGTTTCCAGTAACCTCGGTGGAACGGGAAAATGAAGTGATCACACCGGTCACTTACTATACATACAAGCCGGTCACGATAACCGTGGTAACGAAAACAGTAAAGACCGGAGTGATCAACGGCGTCCCGCAATACCGCTATGAAACGGCGGAAGCGACCTACTATTTACAGGATCAGCAGTTGTCATCCGATACACAGATCGAGGTGGATGCATACTCAGCCGTCACCCTGACGCTCCCCGTTTATAGTGGCAGCAATATCACCGGAACACGCAAGGCAACCTATTATCAGTACACGGGCAAGGAAACGCTTACGCCGGAAAAGAAAACCGTGAAATATCTGGAATGCACCATTCATCCCTTTGACAATACGGTAATTTCCACGGCGTTCGGGCTGGATCTAAACGCCTCCTATAACGGTCTGGAAACCACATACGGCGATGTGATCCACTCCCGGGCTTTGGCTCTGAAGAAAACGCTCTACGGAACAGCCGGAAACGGCAGCACGGTTCCGCTTACCGATGTAGAACTGATTGCCTTCCTCGCCCGTCAGAATTGCAGCGAAACACGGAAGCACATCGTCAAAACCGGGCTGTCCCTCGTTGGAAAGGTGCCATACTTTTGGGGCGGTAAATCGGCAGCCGGATGGAATGATGAATGGAATACGCCGAAGCTCGTCACAGCCGCCGGTTCCACAACGACCGGTACGATCCGCCCATTTGGACTGGATTGCTCCGGCTTTTCGGATCGGACCTATAAAACGGCTGTCGGCGTCAGCTTGAACGGCGCCTCCTGGAGCCAGTGGGACGAATCCTATGCCATTACCGCCGAAGAGCTTTTGCCCGGTGATCTGGGATTCCTGATGGATGACGACGGAAGCGGATGGAATCATGTGCTTATTTTTGCCGGATACGGTGAAAACGGCGAGCGCATGTGGGTCCATTCCTCCGGCGGTGAGGGCGTAATCTTCAACACGCCGAGCTATGAGGCCGGGTTGGCACTGCGCCGACCGAAGAATGTAGATTTCGGTGATACACCGGGATAAAAAAGAACGGAGGAATCATGGAAGAAAAAGAATTTAATACGACCTTTGCCATTCCTGCAAACTATACCGACTCCGGAAAGATATTCGGCGGAATGCTGGAACCGCGGAATGCGGTCGAGGCACTGATCCTGATATTGGCCGTCGGATATCCGGAGTTGATGCTGATCCCGATGGCAACCACAATACGCATCGTTGTGATGACCGTCACGCTGATTCCAATCGGGATTCTTGCCGCTATGGGCATTGACGGCGATTCGCTGTTCCAGTATGCAGGTCACATTATCTGCTATCTGGCGCACAGAAGAAAACTGCATTTGAGAAGGGTGGGATACAAATATGACCAAAGACAGCTCCGCAAAAAGAAAGCCTGAAAAGCTGAGCTTTACCCAGGATTTCATTCCGATCAAAAATCTGGAGCACGGCATTATTGAGACGACCGACGGGCGGTATATCAAAATCCTTGAAATTGAGCCTATCAACTTTATGCTGCGCTCGGAGGAAGAACAGTATGAGATCATATGCTCCTTTGCAAGCTGGCTGAAAATTTCGCCGGTGCATCTGCAGTTTAAGAGCATCACCCGCAAAGCCGATTCCGATAAGCACATTGCCATGCTCCGAAAGGAAATGGAAACCGAGGAAAGTGAGCAGTGTAAGAAGCTCAGCGAGGGATATATCCGACTCATTAAGGATGTGGGAAGCCGTGAAGCGTTGACGAGGCGCTTCTTTTTGATTTTCCGGTATGAAGAATTGCGGCGTAATGAAAACAGCGACTATGGGCAGATCTGCAGCACGCTGCTGACCGCCGAGCAGAACGCCCGTGCCTACTTCATGCAGTGCGGCAACAATATCCTTCAGCCGAAGGATCCCGACGAAGCAACAGCGGAGATTTTATATATGTTTTTCAATCGCCGTTCCTGTGTGGAGGAGCCGTTTCATTCCCGTGTCGACCGCATCGTCTTAGACACGATGGCGGCGAAAAACAAGGTCATCGGGGTTGATCCGATCCCACATATCCGTATGGCGCATTTTATTGCGCCGCGCGGCATTGACCTGACGCACCGGAACTACATCATTATGGACGGGCTCTACTACTCCTTCCTGTATATCAAAGGGAACGGATACCCGAATAAGGTCCGCGCTGGATGGATGTCCTCCCTCATCAACGCCGGTGAAGGTATTGATGTCGATGTGTTTTTAAGGCGGGAAAACCGCAGCAAGACCATTGACAAGGTTGCCCAGCGCATCCGCCTGAACCGCACGAAGCTTAAAAGTATGCAGGACACCTCGACTGATTATGAAGAGCTTGCCGGCTCCATTCAGGCCGGATATTTCATCAAGCAAGGGATCGCCAATTACAACGAGGACCTTTTTTATATGTCGGTGTGTATAACTGTGTCCGCACGAACCTACGAAGAACTGATGTGGCGCAAGCAGCAGATGACCGATATGCTCAAGTCTATGGATATGTATGTCAGCGACTGCAGTTTTCAGCAGGAGGACGCCCTGCGCACGGTGATGCCGTTTCTGCAGATATCCCCGAAGCTTGAAAAGAAGTCCAAGCGGAATGTGCTGACCAGCGGCGCGGCCTCTACCTATATGTTCACATCCTTTGAGATGTCGGACGATACCGGCGTACTGCTCGGAATCAACCGCCACAACAACTCGCTGTGCATCGTCGACCTGTTTGATACGAAGAAAAATAAAAACGCCAACCTGAATCTGCTCGGCACCAGCGGCGCCGGCAAGACCTTTACCATGCAGTTGTTAGCGCTGCGTATGCGTATGCGCGGCATTCAGTGCTATATCATTGCTCCCATCAAGGGGCATGAGTTCCGGCGAGCGTGCAACCGCATCGGCGGTCAGTTTATCAAGATTGCACCGGGCTCACCGCACTGCATCAATATTATGGAGATCCGGCACACCATCAGCCCCGAAATGGAACTGATTGATGAGCTGGATTACAGCGAGATGGACTCCCTTCTGGCGCAGAAAATCCAGCAGCTGATGATCTTCTTCTCACTGCTGATTCCGGATATGAGCAACGAAGAGGAGCAGATGCTGGACGAGGCGCTGATCCGCACCTACGGCAGGTTCGGTATCACGCACGATAACGACTCAGTCTATGCGGACCGCAATGCCGTTCCGCCGAAGATGAAGACCATGCCGATCCTCGGAGATCTGCATGAGGAACTGCAAAAGAATGAAATGACCAAGCGTATTGCAGTCATTGTCAGCCGTTTTGTTACCGGCTCGGCGCAGTCATTCAATCAACAGACGAATGTGGACCTGTCCAATAAGTATATTGTTCTCGACCTGTCGGAGCTGAAGGGCAAGCTGCTGCCTGTGGGTATGATGATCGCCCTTGATTATGTCTGGGATAAAATCAAAAGCGACCGCACAAAAAAGAAAGCCATTATGATCGATGAGATCTGGCAGCTGATCGGTGCCGGTTCCAACCGGATGGCAGCAGAATTCTGTCTGGAAATTTTCAAGGTCATCCGAGGTTTCGGCGGCGCGGCGATTTCCGCGACGCAGGACCTGTCCGATTTCTTCGGATTGGAGGATGGGCGCTACGGTCGGGCGATTATCAACAATTCCAAAAATAAGATCATTCTGAATCTGGAGCCGGACGAAGCGGAGTTTGTACGGGATACGCTGAAGCTTACGAAAACCGAGATCCGTTCCATTACCCGCTTTGAACGCGGCGAGGCGCTGATCTGTTCCAACAACAGCAAGGTGCCTGTCATCATTAAGGCATCCAAAGAGGAACAGGAAATGATCACAACCGACCGTGCCGAGCTGGAAGCCATCCTCAAGGAACGGCAGCAGGAGGCAGATTAACAGTGCGTATTTTGCACGGAATACGCATTTGGGTACAAATGAGTACAAAAAGGAGGTGGTTATCGTGCTGTTGACCGATGAACAGTATGTGGTCAAATGGCTCTCGCAATACGGAGCCTTGCCCCGTGCGCAAATCATAAAAATGCTGCAAAAGCCGTCGCAGACGGCAGAAAAGATTCTGCGGAATCTGAAAAGGCAAATGCGTATCGCAGATGTTTCCGGCGGTTATTATATCGGCCTTGACCCGATGTGCCAGCCGGATCAGCGGATGATCCTGGCGATATGGGTGCTGCTCCGGTTCATTGACAAGGTGGAGCCGATGGCGCATTATCCGGCGGTCTACCCGTCGCAGCTATTTTTCCTGAAAGAAAATGTCGGCTATGAGATCGTGGTGCTCTATGACGGCGAGCAGAATCTGCTGAAGCTGCTTCAGCCCCAGGAAGATATGAAATATATCGTTGTGGTGCCTCGGATCGATATGGTGAGCACTGTTCGGCTGCCGAATGCGCCGTGTCTGTTCGCCACGGTGGATTTTTGCGGCCAGGACGAACCGGAAGTTCGTTTTTACAGTGAGGAGGCAACCGAACATGAAGGCTGAAACAACTTATATGAAGACGCTCGGCAAAGTAGAAGCCAAGCTGTCCCGCATGAAGGAACAGGCCGCTGCCGTCCGCTGGTTTTACGAAAACGGAAACCTCCCGGAAAGCTATAACCGAGCGCTTCGGCTTGAGGAACTGTCCGAACAGACAGTCCTTCTCACCCGTGTCCTTCCGGCCTACACCGGAGCAGTCGGTGCAACGGCTCAAACGGATGCGATCATATCCGATACGATCCCGGTCGAGGTCGGATTTACAGCCGAAGGATGGTTCTCCGTCCGTATTCCGGCACTGCTGCCGAAGAAAGCGTCCGGCTCAGCGGACTATATCCGGTCTTATCTTTATCCGGCTATGCGAAAGTTCTTCGAGGGTAAGCCTCCGGTCCGCTTTCGGGATTGCGTGCTTGCCTACCGCCATGTGTATGACAGAAGCCGACCGGAACGAGCCATGCGGGATCACGATAATATCGAAACCAATATGGTCACGGACATTCTGGCATTGTATGTTCTGCCCGACGATCACCCGGCAGTTTGCTCGCATTACTATTGCAGCGCTGCCGGAAGCGAGGACCGCACAGAAGTCTATGTGATTCCCAAACACGACTTTCCCATGTGGATGGTCGAAGAGAAAACGCTGCCGGATAAGGGGGTGAAGCTCTATGAAGTCCGCTTTTGTTAAGGGGAAAATCTTATGTAAAAACCGCCGTTTTCCGCCCCGGAAAACTTACATAAGAAATTGGGAGTCGAAAACGCCCGGTATAGCGGCGATTTGGGGCAGATCTCACGGCGGAAATTCCGACAAAGAGAGCAGTCATGTGGTCGGAATTTCTTACAAAGCGAGGTGATGCGCCTATGCAATACTTCCGCCCGGGCAGTCAGCTCCGGCAGCTCATCACAATGCTTTCCATCGTCGGTGAATATCCGATTCGTTCACTCTACCTACTCGGCAATGAACGCGCTTATAAAGCCCTGGTTCATAAGCTCACCACGCCGGAAACATTCCGCATCCCTCAATCGGAAACGGAAATGACCACACGCCTGCTTACCGTTACCGGCAAAGGCAACAGCAGATCTGTGCGACTTTATAAGGGCGCTCTCCCCATACTGGATTGGCTTCACCCTGACGCTTACCGGTATTACATGGACGCCTTTTGGGGACACAAATTCCCCGGAAATGCTGCGCATAGGGACAGAAATCATCGTGTTGCCGAAGCCGTGGCTATGTGTATGCGCTCAGGTATTGAATGCCGACCGTATATACTTCCCATTCTTCAAAACCGGATCATTACCAAACGGATTCCCAATGCGCCTTGCTTTTATCTTGCCAAAGAGCTGAAGAAGCTCGGTGAAGCGGAGATGAACAAAACGATGTTTACCCGGATGGTGGGAACAGCTTATCTCGGGCAACGCCCATACGCCGTTTATAACACGCGCAGCGCCGTGATGAAATGGAGCGGCAAGGGCGAGTTCAAAACGCTGCACAGCGTTATTGAGATCAGCCGCCTGAATGCCGGCACCGATGCAACGCCGGCCGCCATTCTATTCGGCCAGTCTGAGAGCGTCGCGCTGAAGACGCTGCTGGAGTCCGACACAACCAAGCGACCTGAGTTCCGGTTTGATGCCATCTACCGCAATCTGTATTTCATTCCTATGGATGAGCATGGCATTCGCCAACTGCGGCTGATGACAGTACCCGATTGGAAAGAACGGCTTTTGGAGCTTCTATTTGACCCGGAAGTGCGAACCTATGATCGCGGGCTGTTTGAATATGACGCAAAAATCGGTGATGCCTATGTGTTCTCGCATCTGGACGGAGATCTCGCAAGACTGGTTCGCTTTAAGGAAGCCGTCGAGAATCAGCGTGGAAATTATGAGGTGCTGTGTTACCCATACCAAATGGTATTCATCCGGGAGTATCTCGGGAACCGCGTAACAATAAAAACAATTGGGTTTGACACTGTGGAATCAGAACTCGACCCGGAAAGGAGGGATTTATTTGAACGATAAAAACCGCAAGATAGCCATTATCATCGCCGCCATACTGGGATGCGTCGGGCTGTTCTATCTGGGCGGAATGCTTGGCCAATTGCTCGGCAACTACGCAGCGTGGATGGACAGCGGCGGCGTTTCCGGCGAAAGCACGATGAAACCGGTAAGCTGGAATCCGCTGATTTGTTTTCCGGCGGCTTTCAGCGGGAACGGGATCAAAGGCATCCTGATGATCCTGCTGATCGCCGGCGCCATCTTCGCCTATGTGAAGCTCCACGATAAGTTTGACGGGAAGCAGCATGACCCCCGCGGCTTTGCCAGAAGCAAATCAGGCATCTACGGCACGGCATCCTGGATGGACGAAAAAGAAATGAAGGAAGTTCTGGAGATATCTCCGATCCCTGATGCCAAAGGTACGATTCTCGGCGAGTACAACGGCAAAGCCGTCTGTATGCCGGAGGACACCAGACTCAACCGCCATATTGCCGTTTTCGGCGCATCCGGTACCATGAAGTCGCGTGCGATTATCCGCAATGCGCTGTTTCAGGCGCTGCGGCGCAGCGAGTCCGTGATCGTGACCGACAGCAAGGGCGAACTTTATGCCGATACCTCAGAAATGTTCCGAAATGCGGGCTACGATGTGAAGATTTACAATCTGGTATCCCCTGAGCACAGCGACTCGTGGAACTGTATGTCAGACTTAAACGGTGACACGCTGATGGCGCAGGTGCTGACTAATGTCATCATCGGCAACACCAGCTCAGGTAAAGGCGACCACTTTTGGGACAACGGCGAGGGCAATCTCTTGAAGGCATTGATTTTGCTCATTGACCAGGATCGGACCCGCAGCCCCGATATGAAGCATCTATCCGCCGTATATCAGCTGCTCACGCAAAACAGTGAACGGCAGTTGACCGCTATGTTTGACAAGCTGCCGCTTGACCATCCGGCACGGGCGCCATTTAATCTGTTTGCCCAGTCCAGTGATACGGTGCGTTCCGGCATCATACTGGGACTGGGTACCCGTCTTCAGGTACTTCAGAATCAGGCGGTCCAGCAAATTACGAGTCGGTCTGACATTGACCTGACGGCGCCTGGCAGAAACAAGTGCATCTATTACATTGTGCTGAGCGATCAGGACGCTACGATGGCGTTCCTGTCATCGCTCTTTTTCTCATTCATGTTCATCAAACTGACTCGCTATGCCGACGGTCGCCCGAACGGCCGCTGCGACGTGCCCGTCAATCTGATACTGGATGAGTTTAACAATGTGGGCCGCATTGGAGGTGCGGAAGACGGATCCGATTTTGCAAGATCCCTTTCCGTGGTGCGGTCGAGAGATATCCGAGTCATGCTGGCCGTGCAGAGCCTTGGTCAGCTGCAGAACCGGTATCCCAAGAATTTGTGGGCCGAAATCATCGGCAACTGCGACATCCAGCTGATGCTCGGCTGCACCGATGACGTATCAGCCGAGTATATCTCAGCCCGGTCCGGTGATATGTCGGTGCAGGTCAATTCTACCATGACGGTCCGTCAGACCATTGCGGTGGCGCAGGTCATTCCCCAGTACCGCCATACCGAGGGTCAGGGTCGCAGACGGCTGCTCACACCGGATGAGGTTTTACGGCTTCCCAACGAGGAACTGCTCTGCATCATACGCGGGCACAACATTCTGAAGCTGAACAAACTGGATTTCACAAAGCACCCGATGGCAAAGCAGATCGTAAAGGCATCGGTGTATGATTATATGCCGGCATCCGATACGATGATTCCCGAGCCAATCCGGTCTGACACCGAACCTGCGCCGCCCAAGAAGGCGGCGCGCAAGAAAAGCTTATACAGCTCGGCACAACCGCCGAGTGAATTTTAACAAATAAAGGAGGAAAATCTATGCCAGCCAAAAAGAAAACAGAGCTTCCCGAGGAGATGACAACTCCTTTGGAGGCGCAGGAACCCCAGACTGAGGAGGATACCACGGCGTTACCTGCCGAAGGGGTACCGGATGACGCCTGTGACGCCTCACTTCCCCAGACTGAAACAGATTCGGCGGAAGCGGACGCCTCTTCGGCCGGAATTCAGGATGGAGCTCTCAACGAACCGACGGAATCTCAGACCGAGGTCAAAAAGCCCCGCAGGCGCAAGAAGGCAGAGTCGGAACCGTCCCAGTCTGACACAGAAGCTGAAAATGCACCGAATGCCAAGGAAGGCGGCGTCGACGCGGCGTCAAAACCCAAGAGAAAACGCGCTTACACCAAACCGAACGTGTCGGTACTGTCCATCGACGATTGCCCGACGGTCGAAACGGAGGCGGATAAGGCCAAGAATGATCTGCTCGACCTCATCGAGTCGCAGCGAAGCGGCCGTATCCTGACCGGAACGATCCAGGGCGTGGAACAGTCGGCGGATAACCCACGTCATGCCTTTGCAGTCCTGTATCATGGCGAGTTCAAAGTCATCATTCCTGCTGCCGAGGCAGTGGAGCCGCCCGAAGATTATCGTGGGCGTGACCCGGACGAGGTACTTCATTATATGCTGACCAAGCGTCTCGGCGCCGAAGTCGATTACATCGTAAAAGGCATCGATCCCAAATCCGGTATTGCAGCGGCGAGCCGCCTTGAGGCTATGCGTGCCCGGAGAAAAGAAATGTATTTCGGCACAGACCGGGACGGCAACAACCGCATCTATGCCGGTGTTTGCGCAGAAGCCAGAGTTGTCTCTGCTATCCGTGCCGGAATCTTCATCGACCTGTTCGGTGTGGAGAGCTACATCCCCCTCAAAGAACTGAGCTACCAACGCTGGATGGACGCAGCAGCCCACTTCCAGCCCGGACAGCGCATCCTCGTCAAGGTATTGGATGTGGATCGCAGCGACCGTGATCATGTCAGGGTTTCCGCCTCCGTGAAACAGGCGGGAGAAAACCCGTATGAGAAAGCCCTGCGAAGATATTCCGTTGGCAACCGTTATGTCGGTACTGTCAGCATGGTGGATGTGAACGGCGTGTTTGTGGCGTTGGACGGTGGCATCGACTGCCTGTGCAGTTATCCCAAACGGGGACGCCCGCCGAGAGGCGCCAGAGTCACCGTCCGGATCCTCGGAATCAACCACGAGACCAACCGAATCTGGGGTGCCATCACCCACATTGCCATGCCGCACTGATGAAAGAGAAAGGAGATTTTATGCTACATTGTGATCTGAGTCAGAAAGAACAGCATCGCAGAAAAGAGATCGCCGAGCATACCCGTCAGATGCTTCTGACAGAGCTGCCGATCGACAGTCAGGATGAAACTTCGATCATGGGCCGGTATCGGGATTATTACCTGCAGATCTCTTTTTCCGAGCTGCACCCGCTGATGGTGGTTTGTCTCGCCAAGGCGCTTACCCATCCGGGCACCGCAAAGCAGTGTCGGATCGCAAACGATCTGAATCTGAGAAGCGTGCTCGGAAGTCATGCTATCAACGACGAAGTCGGTTGCTATTCCTACCGTGCAACGCACTGGCTGGATACCGAGTTGGATGCCAAGCGATTTTACGAGATCCTCGACCGGTGCGTCGACGAAGCGGACCGCGGCTTTTATAAGCTTGCGTGCTGAGTTGTAAAATCCCAGACTCGTCCGTGTAATGATGGTAAAAACACGAACCGGGAGTATGCATCATGAAAAAGCTTTTGATTTTATCCTGCGCACTGGCATTCTGCCTGACACTTGCCGCCTGCCATACCACAGACTCAGCTGATAACCCCGCCCCTTCAGTTGCTCCGGGCTCAGCAATTGCCAATGAGTCCTCTGCTCACCAGACTGAACCGGAGAGTTCCCTGGAGGAGAGCCGGACATCTCAGGATACTGCCGTCACATCAGACCCAACCGAAAGTGAGACGACAGCCCCTGCCAAGCCGGCGGATCCCATGTCGACGACCGAACCGGAAAGCGAAAAAGCCTCAGAGTCTACGACTCCCCCTCAGACCGAGCCGGAGACCAAGCCTGCCGAATCGCCTTCGGAACCCGGGAAATCTTATGCCGGGGCCGAGGACGCCCGAGCGGTCGCCGATAAGGTGCTGGAGTACATCAACAGCTTCCGCACATCACCTGCAGTCAAATTGCCGGGGCTTACGAGCTATGCTGAGTATCGAAGCCGACAGCTCATCCGCAATTTTGCGCATGATACAAATGATGAGCGTGCAGCGGCGACAGCGCTTCAGTATGGCGAGTATGTGGATCCGAGCGTCTACGGCGGCAGCGGTGAACCGTATTACCGTGCCAATGCCGGTGAAGCGATTGCAAAGGCAGGCTATGTAGGTACGGTGGACGAAGTTGCCTACAAGCTGGCAACCTTGGTCAGAAACAGCGCAGAGCATTGGTGCTATATCGGCTCGGCCGAGTATGGCTATATTGCCGTCGGCGTGACCTATGAAAGCGGCATGTGGTATTGCGACATCGCAGTTACCGCTGAAAACACGGACAATCTTTAAGGAATTGCAGCCTCACCAAAAAGCGGTGAGGCTCTTTTCATACCCAAATCAAGAAAGGAAGATACCAAGATGAACAAGAAATTCACCTCACGCATTCTGTCAATGCTTTTGGCAATGCTGATGCTCGTCTCAATGTTGCCGACGAGCGTTTTTGCGGCGCCAGCATCTGACATTCCGGCAGAGATGCTGGACAATGTGTTCCTCGATGCACTGGAATACACCGGCTATAAGGTGCAGAACCAAAAAGATGATGGAACAATTTTCAAAAAGTACAGCAGCGGTGCAACCGCCTATCTTTCGAATATCTCTTACGGGCTGAATAAATACGGCACGGAGACCGTCGCAAAAAGCGGTACGGCGACCGGACTTGCACCGGATATCGCCGGATTCGAGAGCAGCGGTCTTTGCTGTGCTTCCTATATTTCGTATGTGTACTACAACTATCTGCCAAATATTGCGGGCATTGACACTAGCGGCGCAACTCGCCCATACAATCTACGCACCGCAACGGCATATAATGCCGCGGCGAATGCATGGGTCAGTGCCGGAACGGCACGCCGCATCAGCTTCAGTCAGAATGCGAACGGCAACAATTTCATTCCCAGCGAGGATATACCGATCGGTTCTCTCATTATTTTCAAACACATTCCGACCGGGGACATCGCCCATGTGGCACTTTATGCAGGATATTATAATGGGATCCATTTCGTGACGCATGTCGGTAACGACCGCGGGCCGGAAATCAGTTCTATCGTTGGCATGTCCAAGGGCAGTTATCCGGAAGCTGTCGTACAGGTTGTTACTCCGGAATTCGTAGAGGCGGCCGGCAAAATCGAAGTCTATAAAAAGGATCCGAAGGGCGCAGCATTGAGCGGCGCCTATTTTATTGCCACCAACACCTCGACCGGAACAGAATATGCCATCGGTCCTACCGACAGCCGTGGCTACGCCTGCACCAAAGAGCGGCTGCCGTTTGGCACCTACAAAATCGTGGAAACGGTCTTCCCGACAGATTACACCTATTCGGGAACCAAGGAGTGGACCCGCACAGTCAGTGCCTCCAACAACGGTGTGGTGACGATTGAAGCCGTCAACGAGCTGAAAAAGGGCAATATCGAGGTCTACAAAAAATCATCCGGCACCAATGAGGCGCTCAAGGGAGCCATCTTCACAGTCTACGATATGTCTGGCGCAAAGGTAACAACCATCGGGCCGACCAATGATCGTGGATATGCCAAATCCGCAGATATTCCTTACGGCTCCTACCGAGTGGTCGAGACAACCTTCCCATTCAACTATGAGCCGGACGGTCAGACAGAATGGCAGGTCACCATTGATACCGCACACGGCAGCCTGGCAACGGTTAACGCTTATAACCGGCTCAAAAAGGGTCATATTGAAGTCCTGAAATCCGATGCCGAATCCGGAAAGGATCTCAGCGGTGCGGAATTCACCGTCTATGATCTGGACGGTGAAGAAATCGCCGTGATCGGACCCACAGACAAAAACGGCTATGCCAAGTCCGGTGAGATCATCTATGGCGATTATATTGTGAAAGAGACCAAGGTTCCGGTCAATTACCAGCCGGACGGCGATGCACAGTGGAAGGTGACGATCGACGATAACAGTCCGCTTATCACCCTGGACATTGCCAACCTGCGCCAGTACGGTATGGTCAAAGTCCGCAAGACCGCCGAAGACGGTTTGGTGGAGGGGCTGACTTTCCGCCTGACCGGCACCTCCGAATACGGCGAGCCTGTGAATATGACCGCTGTGACCAATGCGGCCGGTACGGCCGTGTTTGAGCGCGTCCCGATTGGTACGGACTACACGCTTTCCGAAGAAAACACCCCCGAGCGATATGTGATCCCGGAGGTGCAGAACATTTCGATCGAGTGGAATAAAGTGACCGAGCGCCAGTTTGATAATATCCTCAAGAAATGGCGTGCTGATGTCTTCAAGGTTGATGCCTCTCTCCGCAGTAATAGTGAGCATGGAACCCTAAAGATGCTCTCGCTCGACTCAGACAGCATTGTGGAGAAACTCGGCTATCCTTACGGGGAAACCCAAGGTAATGCCACACTCGCCGGAGCAGTTTACGGTGTTTATCGTTATGATGAGCTCGTGGACACCTATGTGACGGATAAAAACGGGTACTTCCTGACTGACTACTATCCCTGCGGCGAGGGCTGGAGCATCCGTGAGATCACGCCTTCGGAAGGATATCTTTTGGATGAGACCGTCTATTGGCTCGGTGTGACGCCCGGACAGTATACGCTGGAGAAGAACACAGAAGAGTTGGATGTCTATGAAGACATCATCTTCGGCAGCCTGTATCTCATCAAGCACATGGATGACGGCAGTACCGGTCTGGAGACGGTTGAGGTCGGAGCAGAATTTGAGGTGTATTTGAAGACTGCGGGATCTTACGAAAATGCCCGGGATACGGAACGGGACTACCTGATTACCGATGAACATGGATATGCCGGGACGAAGCAGCTTCCTTACGGCGTCTATACAGTCCGACAGACGAAAGGCACGGAGGGCTTTGATCTGGCAGCACCCTTCGATGTTTTCATTGATAAAGACGGGTGCTGCTATCAGTATCTGCTTAACAACGCCCCCTTTACCGGATATCTCAAGATTCAAAAGACGGATGCAGAATCCGGCCTGAGTATCCCGTATGCGGGCGCAGCGTTCCAGATTTATAACCCGGACGGTACCAGAGTTACCATGCAGTATACCTACCCGGAACTGACGGTGATCGACACCTTCTACACCAACGAGGAGGGCTACCTGATCACTCCGGAAGCGCTTCCGTTCGGGAAGGGCTACTCCATTGTGGAAGTAAAAGCTCCGTATGGCTATGTATTGAACTCCGATCCGGTCTATTTTGATGTGACCGCAGACTCGGCGACCGAGGACGGCGGCATCACATTGATCGAAGTCACCCGTTCCAACATGCCGCAGAAAGGTATCATCCGTATCACTAAGACCGGCGAAGTATTCTGGACGGTCACGGAAGCGGACGGGATCTATAAACCGGTCTATGCGGTCAAGAGTCTGCCCGGCGCAGTGTTTGAGGTTCGCGCAGCAGAAGATATTTATACGCTTGACGGCGTCATGCATTACGCAAAGGGCGAGATCGTGGATACGATCACAACCGGGTCTGACGGCGTAGCATCGAGCAAGGAACTGTATCTCGGAAAATATGAGATCCAGGAGATCACTGCGCCGCACGGGATGGTTTTGAACGGCACGATTCAGACAGTGGAGCTAACTTACGCCGGTCAGGAGGTCTCCGTTACGGAAACTGCCGGAAATCTCTATAACGAGCGCCAAAAGGTCAAAGTGTCCTTGAGCAAGGTGTTGGAGCAGAACGAGCTGTTCGGCATCGGTATGAACGGCGAACTGAAAAACATCACCTTCGGTCTGTATGCCAAGACTGACCTGGTTGCCGGTGACGGGACCGTCATTCCGGCAGGTGGGCTCATTGAGATCGTAACCTTTGATGATAACGGCATGGCGACGGTCCGTACCGACCTGCCTTTGGGCAGCTATTACCTGCAGGAACGCAGTACGGACGAGCACTACATCCTGGATGACACCCATTATGAATTCGAGTTCTCTTACGACTCGCAGGAAACCCATGTGGTCGAGCTCTCTGTCAATGACGGCGATTCGATCAAAAACGACCTCAAGTACGGTATGGTTTCCGGCCGCAAGGTCGATGAGGATGGTCATGTGATCGCCGGTGCGATTTTCGGCCTGTTCCGCAATGATGAAAATGAGTATACGGCTGGAAATGCGTATTTAACGGCGGAAAGCGCACAGGACGGTACCTTCAAATTTGAAAAGGTGCCCTTCGGAACCTGGGTCGTTCGTGAGATCCAGCCGGCCGAAGGCTTTGTTCTCAATGAGAAGGCATATCCGGTCACAGTATCCGAAGATGGTGATGTGGTGAACATCCAGCTAGAGAACCGGTATATCCGCGGCAACATTGAAGGTACCAAACTCGACGAGGACGGCAATGTGATCGCCGGTGCGGTATTCGGCTTGTTCCGTGAAGGCGAAACGGAGTTTACTGAGGAAACTGCCGTGCGTGTAACGGAGTCTGATAGCACTGGCAAGTTCCGCTTTGAAGATATCCGGTACGGAAAGTGGATTATCCGTGAGCTGAAGCCGGTGACCGGGTATGTGCTCAATGAAACGCCGATCGAGGTAGAAATCACCGAGGAGGGCAAAACCGTTTTCATCACCGTCGAGAACAAATTCATTCGCGGTGACATCAAAGGCTACAAGGTCGACGAAGACGGAAAGTCGGTTGTGGGTGCGCTGTTCGGCCTCTTTACGGAGGATGATACGGAATTCACAGAGGAAAACGCCGTGTTGACGGCGGTGTCCGATGCAGACGGTATCTTCACCTTTAAGAATGTGCGATTCGGGAAATGGATCGTGCGCGAGTTGAAACCTGCCGAGGGCTTCGTCCTCAACGAGACAGAGTTCCCGGTCGACATTACTACGGATGGTGCCGTAATCGAGCTCAAGGCCGAGAACCGACACATCTATGGCGCAGTCCATACGACCAAGGTCGATAAGGATTACCCCGACCATCTGCTTACCGGTGCTGTGTTTGAGGTCTACCGTGATGTAAACGGAAATCAGCAGTTCGATCCGGATGTGGATGAGCTGGTCGGTACCCTTTCGGAATGTGAACCCGGTCTGTATGAGCTCGCCGAGCTGCGCTACGGCGGATACTTCCTTTATGAAAAGCAGGCACCTGTTAATTTCGTCAAGGATAACGGATACTACTATTTCGAGATCGTAAATGACGGAGAGCTGGTGGAAGTGGAGAACAAAGCCGGCATCGGTTTCATCAACGACCATATGGTCGGCAATTTGAAGATCGTGAAGACCTCCTCGGACGGCCGTGTGGAAGGCTTCAGCTTCCGCATCACGGGTGAGAACTACGATGAAGTTTTCACGACCGACGCAAACGGTGAGATCTTCATTGAAAACCTGCGCATCGGCAAATATACCGTGACGGAAGTTGAGGACAGCGTCAGCGCCGGGTATAAACGCCCGGAACCTTTTGAGATCGAGCTGACCGCTGATGAAACGCTGACAGTCAATGCCCATAACGATAAGGTCACGACCGATCATCCGGACAGCCCGAAGACCGGCGACAATTCTCATATGGCTCTATGGTTGGGTCTGATGCTCGCAAGCCTTGGCGTCCTGATCGGTACCATTCTTTATTCCCGCAAGAAGAAGTATCTTGCAGACTGAAAAGAGAGGTAAGGCAATGAAAACAAAACTGACAAAAAGCATTCTGCTGATCCTGTCGCTGCTTTGCATTCTCTGCGTCCCGGTCACACCGGTCTATGCGGCGCAGCAAGGCACGGACGGCAGCGAACTGCAGGTTGTAAAAGCAGAACAACTGGAGATCCAGCTCGGCACATCATGGTCGGGCGTAGAGTTCCAGCTCAAGACGGACGCCGGGGTTTACCCCGGCACCGTCAAGGTCGGAACGGATGGCGTGCTCCGCCTTGAGATCGGCGGCAGCTCCCAGTACATTCTGACCTGTATGAATTCCTCAACTTCGATTCCGGCGCCGGAGGATACGGCGGACTTAGCAGACCAGACGCAAGCTCCTGCCACAACAGAGCAAGCCCCTGAGTCAAATGAGAAAGCCGCATCCGGTATCCCGACGCTGCATATCATCCTCTTTGCAGGCGGTATGGTCATTGCCATCGGCACTCTGATCGTCATGCAGATTCTCAAGAAAAAGCGTGAAAATGAGGCACCGGATGATGAGGAAGCCGAGGAATAACGATTCCATTTCAGTTTGGAGAAAAAAGCAAAACTTATGGGAATATTAGTTGCGTGATATGAAATAAATATTCCGCAAAGGCTTGACTTTTGTATTCTGTTCTGATATACTATAGGCGTGGCAGGAGCTTGCGTTCAGGCTCTCGATACGTCTATGGTACGGCGTCAGACTTCGCTTCGGGGATGAGGCAAGGAATCGTTACGGATTTGCGCACTGAGCAAGTCCACAACAACGCAGGCAATTGAATATGATAGCCGGAAGGCTGCTTGGATGCTTACAGGTTGAGTGTTGGGGAGATATGTTTTCCAACAGACTTTGTATGCGCTTAGCAACCTTCCGGCTTTTTCTTTAAGAACTCGGAGGTTAATTTATGAATAAAAAGAAAAAACGAAAGGGGTTTAACCGAAGCAGTATGCGATGCCCGTATTGCGGTAGTCCGGTTATTTATCGGAGCGCAGACGGAATCTATCGCGATAATTCGAGAGGAACGATGCTATATGTGTGTTCGCACTATCCAGAGTGCGATGCCTATGTTCGTGTTCACACCGGTACTAATATTCCGGTAGGAAGTATGGCTAATCACGAACTGCGTACATTGCGCCGTACAGCGCACCATTATTTTGACCAGCTTTATGAATCCGGTTATATGAGTAAGCAGGACGCATACCAATGGCTGGCCGATCTGATTATGGCGCCGCTTTCCGAAGCGCACATTGGTCATCTCGGCGAGTATTACTGTAAGCAGGTGATCGAAGAAAGCAGAAAGCTCTTAGAACGGCGGAAAGCCAAAACGCGGGGGCGATATTATGCACAGAAAGGAGGCGCACTGGCGTCATGACCCTGACAGCAGAACAGCAAAAGAAAGTGGAGCAGAATATTCGGCTGGTTCAGAAAGTGATCAACGATAAGGTCCACGGTCCATATCAGTTGGGCATCTATACATATGATGATATTTTTCAAATCGGCTGCATCGGCCTCTGCAAAGCTGCGGCAACAGATAAAGGCGGGAACTTCTCTACCTATGCCTATCGCTTGATATGGAATGAGATTTGCGATGCGCTGATCTACTCGACCAGGCGGCAGGCAACGGAGCTTTCAAGCGATATGATTCCCCTGGTTGCAGAAGATCCGACCGTATCGATTGCAGATGTTGCAACGCAGCTGGATGTGCAGGCTGCGCTCAAAGCAGCAAAGCAGAAAGCATCTCCGTGTGTGATAAAAGGAATAGATGCAATGATTCAGATGGCCGAGGGGCGCTCCAGCAAGGAAATCGGAAATGAGTTTGGGGTGTCCGCCAATCTTGTTTGCGCCTGGGTATCCAAGGCGAGGAAGTATCTGAAAAGCCGGCCGGAAATACTGGCTCTGAAAGGAGTATAAGTAATATAGTAAGGGACATCGAGAAATAGCATCTCGATGTCCCTATTTTTGATGGTGCTTATGAAAAAAACAAAAAATGCAGTGAGATTGTCGTTGCTTCCGATGACAATCTCGCTTTTGATTTTAATTCTGTTTCGATTCGTTTTTTTGCTTGGATATGTTCCGACAGCATCTATGGAGCCTGCTCTGAAAACTGGAAGTTTGCTCCTCGGAGTGCGTGTTTGGGGAGACATTCAAAAAGGGGACATTATTGTGTTCCGACATAACAAGGAATATCTCGTCAAGCGGGTCGAAGCAGTAGAAGGAGATTTGATCGAAAGTAACGGAGAAAATCTGGTGGTTCCGGAAGGTGGTTTTTATGTGCTTGGGGACAATGGTCAATGTTCATACGATTCTCGTTACTGGGAATATCCTTTTGTAATGAGCGATGATATTGTCGCAAAGGTAATTTTACCAACAAGATAAAAATAACAATCCGGCAAAAAAGCAAGCAACTGTAGATGGGCATCATTGCAGTTGCTTGCTTTATATTTCGTAGAGTATGTCACTCAATGGAAGCACGGATTGAAAGGCATAAAATCCACCGTATTCAATTGCTTTTAAGGAGAATGACACACAACTTTGACTGCTGATATTAGAGGCCAACCACATTTAATTTGTTCATATTGGATCGTTTCAGCTCCATGGAAGAATGAACATACCGTTCCAGTGTAATCGTAGTGGTAGAATGTCCTAACACTTCGGAAAGAGATTTTATTTCAAAACCAACTTCCACTGCGCGGGTTGCGAATGTGTGCCGAAGCGTATGTGCGTGAATACCCTCCAGCCCGCATGCATGAGTGTACTTCTCAATGCGATATTGTAATGTCCGCGGCTCCATATAGTCAGTCGTTCCCGTCAGTACATATGCCCCCATATTACCGGGATCCATTTGTTTGCAGAGATCTGCCAAATAGCTTATCATCGGGATCGTTCTCGCTGAGGTGTCGCTTTTGGGCTCACCGATCACAATCCTTGTACGGGTTTCTCCTTGCATATCCGTATCGTGAAGTCTTTGCAATGTTGCGGCAATCTTGATGGTCTGTTCGCGAATGTTAATGTTACACCATTGCAATGCACAGAGTTCTCCTATGCGCACACCGGTGGACAATGCTAATAGAAGTCCGAATTTGCAGCTATCCATATCTGTCAATAGATAACTCATAAATCGGTTCTGCTCATCCCGTGATAATACGCGCATTTCCTTTCGGCTCTCTTTGGGGTAATTGATTTCGATTACCGGGAAGGTCCCCGGAAACAAAGTCGCCGTGTATTTCAAAACGCTGTGCAGCACCACCAGAATGTCGTGGACAGTTTTTACAGCCAATCCATCATCAAAAAGTAACTCGTGAGTAAAATCATCGATAACACCTGTGCTGATGCCAAGCGGAAAGCATCCGCCAAGCTTTGGCTTGATATGCTTTTCAAGCACTGTGCTATATTTGATGTATGTGGATTCGCGGATTTTTCCTTTTTTCAGGCGAAGCCATTCGTTGCAGTAATAAGTAAATCGGTGCTTTGCCGTATTGGTTGGAACGGCCTTTCCATTCACAAGTGCGGCTTTATACTTCGTAACCTTTTCCTTCGCTTCACGGTATGTTTTTCCGTAGCAAAAGCCATATTTGATTTTTCCAGAAAGCTCGTACCCTTTGATATAGCGTGCCTCCCATCGACCATCCTTCCTGTGGAAAATGTTTTCTCCTTTTGCCATTTTAATTACCTCCGGTAATATTTTTTCACCCGCAAATGGGTGTACCTATATTGTAGCGGATATCTGTAACAGATTCCTGACTGCGTATTTGACTGCGCTGACCTCGCCCAAAGAGCTGAAATTGACACGAATTGGAACGCGATGATTCCTTCTAAGTTGGTTTATTCTCTAAAAACATCCCCAAATTTCGCGTTTCCTATTGATTTTCCGACAGATGCGTGTTATAATACTTGCGTTTATAGAGTTTGAATTGCACTCGTGGAGTGACATACTCTATGAAATGCAGTGATTCAAGGCATTTTTTCTTTGAGGAGGTGAATGCTTTGGGGGTGCAGAACATCTGCGTTCTTCGCGCACCCCATTGAGTGACATACTCTACGAAGCGTTTTGAACAAATAAGTGCGGCTTATCGATTCACCCTTGTTGTGAGCCGCTTCTTTTTTTGAAACTCGTATAGTGATCACTTACTTTATGGAAGGGCCTGTTATATGAGAAGTTTAAATGAAGTGCGTGAGGCTCTGCTCAACAGCACCGTCCGAATTGTTGCACAGCATGGTCTGGAGCGGACGACAACGAAGCTGATCGCAGCAGATGCACAAATCAATGAGGCGTATATCTATCGCTGTTATGACAGCAAGGATTCGCTTCTTCAAGCAACATTTCATATGGAAGATGTGTGCTTGGCAGAGCATGTGCGAAAATCGCTTCCAGTTATGCGGATACGCGGACTGAATTGGAAAGAGCGTTGTTTCCTTTTGTGGAAATCTTGCTGGGAATTCATTCTCCATAAACCAGATGATTGCCGGTTTTACCTGCAATATTATTATTCTGTCAGTTGCCGACGACATGCGTATGATGAGCATCTGAAGTATTTCCATTCGTTGTTTGATGAAATCCGACCGGTATTTCGTCCTGACACAAATGTGGACATGCTGCTGCATCAGATTTTTGACACGATGCTTTCTTTTGCAGCCCGAGTACTGTCTGATGAGATCAAGGACAGCGAAGATACAACGAAATGGACTTTTGAGCAGGTGTACAGTTTCGTCCGCCCCAATGCAAGAGAGGATTGGGTGGAGACAGTTGACAGCGAAAAGGAATTAGAATGACACGATGGAGATGAATTATGGTGGAAGTTACGGCTTCCTATCAAATCACTGAAAAAGCCAAAGAACATGCTACCGTTTATATTGCGTTTCCCCGCATTCAAGAACGATGGTCATACCTCTTTGTGAAGAGGCTCTTTGATTTTTTCTTCGCTTTGATAGGACTTATAGTATTAGCAATTCCAATGGCGATTATCGCATTGATCATAGTGTTTGATTCGCCAGGCGGTGCAATTTTCAAGCAGGAGCGGCTTGGAAAGGGCGGAAAACCGTTTGTAATCTACAAATTTCGGACAATGAATCATGATGCGGAGGTGAACGGCCCCAAGTGGGCGGATAAAGAAGATAAGCGCTGTACCCGGTTTGGGGCATTCTTGCGCAAGACGCGGCTAGACGAGCTCCCCCAGCTCTGGAATATCTTGGTCGGAGATATGAGCTTTGTTGGGCCGAGACCAGAGCGGCAGTATTTCTACGAGCAGTTTGAAAAGTACATCGTGGGATTTTCAAATCGGCTTGTCGTAACACCGGGATTAACGGGATATGCACAGGTCAATGGGGGCTATGAGCTGGAGCCGGAAGAAAAAATCGTCTATGACATGGAGTACATAGAAAAACGGTCAGTTCTTATGGATATCAAATGCCTTGCAAAAACGGTGTCGTTAATTTTTACACACGAAGGAGCGCGCTAATGGAAACACTACAGAAAACCTCTACCTGTCACGGGCAGGCAGCGATACAGCATCCATTGGTCTCCGTTGTGATGCCGGCGTATAACGCAGAAAAATACATAGGTGAAGCGATTCGCTCAGTACAATCTCAGACATATACCAATTGGATTCTGTTGGTTATTGATGATTGCTCCACAGACCATACCGTTGATGTTGTTCAAGCCTTTGTAAACACAGATGATAGAATTCGGCTTTTTCGGAACACTCGCAATTTGGGGGCAGCTAAAACCAGAAATCGAGGTTTGGAATTATCCGAAGGCGAATGGGTCGCGCTGTTAGACAGTGATGACATATGGCATAGCGACAAGCTTGAAAAACAGCTCGCGGTCGCGTTGAATTCCGGCTCGGAAATCATTTATTGCTCGTACTCGTTAATCAGCAGTGATGGGCAAAAAATATCCGACTATATTGTGCCAATGCAGACTTCCTATGACGATATGCTGAAAGAAAGCGTATTTAGCTGCTCTACGACTCTTTTGGCTAAAAACGTAGTCAATAATAACCGCTTTTCCGCTGACTATTATCACGAAGACCTGGTGTATTGGCTTCAATTACTCAAAAAGGGCTATTCTGCATCGGCATGTTGTGAGCCATTGGCAGACTATCGGATAGTGGAAGGATCAAGGTCACATAGCAAGGTCCAATCGGCAAAAAACAGATGGGAGGTCTACCGCAAGGTTGAAAAACTCTCTCTGCTAAAGTCACTCTCCGTATTTCTATCCTATACGGCGCGAGGCCTCAGAAAGTATAAGAGGGTTTGAAATGGATGTACTGTTCCTTTGCGGTGTTTTTGCAAAAGAGAATGAAGCCGAAGTGATTGCTCAGGCAAAGAAAAGTGTAGAATTCTCAGCAAACCAAATGCAGTTAAAGCTGATCAGCGGCTTGAAAGAGGTCGCTGACACCCAAGTAATCTCCGCCCCTTTTATCGGGCATTATCCGAATCAAAGCCGCAGTCTGCGTTTTTCCGGTTTTACAAACCCTCAGCATATATGCCGGTATGTTTCCTTTAACAATATCTGGGGCTTTCGAAATTTGTCCAGGGCACGCACTTTGAAAAAGGCAGTTCGCGCTTTTGCATTGGATAGCAATGAAGAAAAGTTGATCATTGTATATAGCGCACACGATCCGTTTCTGGCGGCAGCAGCCTATGCCAAAAAGCTGAACCCAAAAATCAGGATATGCTTTATTGTTCCCGATCTTCCGCAATATATGAACCTCGAAGCAAAAAGAGGTTTTCTCTACAACTTCTTTAAAGGGTTTGATATCAAATCAATTAAGGAACATATCAAATGCGTCGATACATCTGTGGTTCTGACAGAAGCTATGGCAAAAGCGTTGCAGTTAACGGATCGACCATATGTTGTTGCCGAGGGAATCGTAGATTCGATTTCCGAGAATCCCAATAGTACCGCTCATGCAGAAACCGTCAATATCGTATATGCCGGCAAGTTGTATTTCAGATTTGGAATCCGCTCTTTGGTAGAAGCGTTTTCCCTGCTGCAAGACAGCAGTTATCGCTTGATTTTATGCGGGAACGGTGACGCAGTGGAATATCTGCAGAAATGTGCCATGGAGGATTCGAGAATCATTCTTCCGGGGCAAGTATCGCCTGAAAAGGTGCAGGAATACATTTCCTCTGCCGCAGTGCTTGTAAATCCCCGACCGAACAATGAGGAATATACGAAATACTCTTTCCCCTCCAAGGACATAGAGTATCTTTCAAGCGGAAAGCCAACGGTTGCCTTCCTTCTGGATGGTATGCCGAAGTGTTATCAAGATTTTTTGTATGTCGTTGACCCAGACCGGGATATCTCTTGCGCCATTTCCGATGCCTTAAAGGCAGCTATATCGGCGCCGAAGAAAGAAATAGAAAAAAGGCATACGCAATTTCTGCAATATGCCGCAAAAAATCTTTTGGCATCTGCCATTGCAGAAAAAATAATCAAAATGAACTATACCGAGGAGGCTCAACATGCCAAGGACCCGAGTTGTTCAGCAGTATGTAACGACCGCCAGCAACGGCGGATTGAAAACAGAATATAAAGCGCTGAGCAGTCGGGAAACGCTGTCGGACCACTATGAATTTGTCCCGGTGGTGTTAAACAACTGCCACTGCGGAATCAGCCTTTCAGATATCCGCTTTTACCGCCGAGCCATTCGCAAAGCGGATCCGGATATCGTCCACATCCGTGGAGCAGGAATGGAAAGCCTAAATGCTGTTCTCGGCGCAAAGCTTTCCGGCCGCGGGAAGATTCTTGTGACCGTTCATGGCATGTTCAGCGATCTGGTGTACTACTCGCCGATAAAGCGCTGGGTATGTAGACATGTGGTGGAACCGACGATCTTTGGCTTATCAGATGGAATTTCTTGCGTTTGTGAGCAGGCGTCACAGCGCGATGTGTTTCGACGATACAAAAGGAAAATGCTTCCGTTTGTGTATAACCGAATGCCGAAATATCCCGATTGCAGTCCAGAAGAAAAGCGTGCGCTGCGCATGGAGTTGAACCTTCCGGAGAATGCAAGAATCGGCATCTATGTCGGCAGGGTCACGAAAGAAAAGGGACTGTCTTACTTGGTCGATGCGTTAAAGCGGCTGGATGAGAGTTGGCCACCGGAGCTTTGCCTGTTGATCGTAGGAAACGGCGATTATCTGCAGAAGATGCAGTCTGAATGTGCCGCCCTACGGCATGCGAAGCAAGTGATTTTCGCTGGGCAGCAGGAACAGATTCAAAAATACCTGAATGTTTCTGATTTCTTTCTTTCTCCCTCTTTGCATGAAAATCTCTCCATTTCTATTTTGGAGGCATGCGCAGCAAAGCTACCGTGCCTTGTGACGGATGTAGGCGGAAACGGCGAGATTATCGAGAGTGGAAAGAATGGGCTGATGATTGCAGCGTCTTCGACAGATGCACTTGCTTCAGGCCTCCGCAAGATGAGCGACGATAAATGTCGTGCCGAAATAAAGCGGCGTGCAGAGCAGGTGGATTACAGTAAATTTTCCGATGAACACATAGATCGGCAGCTCCAGCAGGTATATGATCGGCTGTTACAACGGTGTTAGGAGTCCTTAAAAATGATAAGTATTGTTGTACCGGCTTATAATGCTGCGGGTGTGATTGGAAGATGTATAGACTCGGTTTTGCGGCAGACCTACCCGGATTTTGAATTGCTGATTATTGATGATGGCGCCACAGACGAAACGGCAGAAATTGTGGCAGCAAAAGCTGCTCAAGATACTCGTATCCATCTGATTCGTCAGGAAAATGCCGGGGTCAGTTCTGCACGGAATACAGGAATAGCAGCCGCTTTAGGGGAACTGCTTTGCTTTATTGATTGTGATGATACGGTATCGGCAAACTATCTGGAGACATTGCTTGCACTGTACAGTCCCGGCGTGCTCCCTGTGATTGATGTCGTTCGCAGTGACCGCAACGGTTCCGCGCTAAGTCCTATGCCTGAAACCTTTACGCTGGATGGCGACTGGGTCGATTCCTATTTTTGCGGGCAGCTCAGATATGGAATTGCTTTTTCTGTCTGGAACAAGCTGTTTTCTCTACAGACGCTTCGCAGAGAGCATATCGTATTCCTGCCGGAACTATCTATCGGCGAAGATATGCTGTTTGTTTTTCAGTATCTGCAACATTGTCGGTCGATTCGCTTTAGCAAGGATGCCAGTTACCATTATACCATTGCACCGGGATCGGCCATGTTATCCTCAAGGGATTACACGCAGCCATACGAAAAGACCTTCGCGGTCATGTCTGAAAAGGGACGGTTTCCCTTGCCAATCGCCGACGGGACATTATCCCGATGGGCATTTGACGCCAGTATTATCATTATTGCTAATCCGTTTATCATCGATAGAAGCTATACAGAATTCAAAAAATGGTGGCGCGATTTTCGTCAGACGGCGTTATACCGGTCAGCCGTTGCTTCGGAAAAACCATCCGGTTATAAACGAAGAGTTTTGCATTTTGCTTTGCACTCTGAGAACACGCTTGCAATATATGTGCTTTTCAGATTGTTGAGATTCGGAAAGAAGAAGTAGAAACGAGGTGAACCCCATTGACTGAACTGCAAGAAATCGAGTTTGGATTGTTGCAACAGTTCTTATCTATATGCGAACAGTTGAATCTAACCTACTATCTCGTCTGCGGCAGCGCATTAGGCGCAGTGAAGTATGGCGGTTTCATTCCGTGGGATGATGACATTGATGTTGCGCTTCCAAGAAAGGACTACGAAACATTCTGTAGGGAAGCTCCCGAAATATTGCCGGAATGGTACTTCCTACAGAATTATCATTCCGAACCCCAATACTATCTCCTTGGAAGCAAATTACGCGACAGCAGAACGACCTACATAGAGATGATGGCGGAACGCCTGAAAATCAACCATGGAGTGTTCATTGATATATTCCCGTTGGATGGACAGTGGTGCACCGAACGCGATCACCAAATGTTCCGAAAAAAGCGGGCAATCTTTGAGGCGGCGCGGCGTGTCAGACTGAATTATAACCGCTTGTCACCGCAAAACCTCGGTATGGTACGGACCAATTGGTATTGGCTGCTCTTCCGCCTTTTTGGGTATAAGCATGACACCGCTGCGGAAACAGCAGTATTTGACCACTTTATTTCCTCTTTTTCTACTGACGACAGTGCTGTCTGGTGCAATCATGCGAACTCAACTTCTCCGTTGGAATATGCGCCCAAAGAGCAATATGGCGACGGAGTCTGGATGAAGTTTGAAGGGATTCCGGTTCGTGTTCCGGCTCAGTATGACGCCTATCTCACCCAGAAATACGGAGACTGGCGAGGCGGAATACCGCCGGATCAGCAGTATGGGCATCATCACTATGTGAAATGTGATTTGCACCGACCATTCACGGAATACACCGATACCGGAGCGAAAGGGGTGAAGAAATCATGATATACCGAGCCATTCGTAAATTGAAGGCGGTTTTATACCACGCAATCGTTGAGCCGGATATCAAACGCTCATTTGCCGAGTGCGGCAAAGATTCGCACATTGATTCGGGCGGTGACTTCTTCCCTCTGTCGAACATTCATGTTGGAAACCATGTCTCTATCGGCGTAAATGCACGCTTCTGGACAACACGGGCGAAAATCTACATAGAGGATTATGCCATGTTTGGCCCCGGCGTCACGATCATTACAGGAGATCACCGCAAGGACATCATCGGTAAGCACATCATAGAACTGACGGATGCGGATAAAACCGCAGAAGATGATCAGGATGTGGTGATCGGAAGAGGAGCATGGATCGGAGCAGGAGCGATTATTTTAAAAGGTGTACACATCGGTGCAGATGCGATTGTGGCGGCAGGCAGCGTTGTAACAAAGGATGTTGCGCCATACACCATTGTAGGCGGCGCACCGGCACATTTTATAAAGAATCGTTTCTCCGAAGATCAGCTCAAACGGCATATTCAAACCACCGAAGGCGATGACTCTCCGCTTTTGGTTTCGGCGAAAGGCGGTGATTCTATTGCAAGATAAAATTCCGCTGTTGATTCTGTTGTCAGTCGGCGCAGCATTTACCGCGGTATGGCTCGCACTGCTGCGGAAACGGCTGAATATGGCATGGTATGTAGCAATCATGATTGCGATTGCACATACGGTCTACGGCGTTCTGACAGTGAAGGCGTTTGCTTTCCTTGAAACCGGCTTTGACAAAGCCAGCCTTGGAAACATGAGCCTGTTCGGCGGCGTGTTCCTGATGCCGCTGGCGTATTGGCTCGGTGCAAAAATTTCAAAGAGACCGCCCAAGGAAGTCTTTGATGTTTTTACCCCCTGCATGGTCTTTACGGTCATGTGCGCCCGGGTCAACTGCATTTTGTCCGGCTGCTGCCGCGGGCTTCCGATTCCGGGGACCAACGGGATGCGCTTCCCAACGCGTGAAGCGGAGATCGTGTTTTACCTGATCCTGCTTGCCGTCTTGTGTCCGCAAATTTGGAAAGAACGGCTGCAAGGACGCGCTTACCCGGTCTACATGATGTGCTATGGAGCGTTTCGGTTTATCATCGAATTCTTCCGCGAGTCGGATATTTCCGGACTGTTCCATCGGGCACATCTGTGGGCACTCATTACATTATTACTCGGCGTAAGCATTTACGCTGAAATGAAAACCTCAAAATCTAAACCGAGAAGGAGAAAACAATCATGATCCAACGAATATCCAAACGGTTCTTATCCCTGCTGCTGGTGGCAGTTATGGTGTTGGCGCTAGTGCCTGCCATTACTCTGCCCGCATTTGCAGCCAGCAGTGGCACTGTGACAGGCCTGAGTGATGCCAACATTGGCCTGAGCTTTAGCGGTGATGCAGATGATGCATGGAGCGCTACTGGTACAACGATCGTAGGCTCATCCACTTCTACCGGAGGAACCTGCGGAGACACCGCTTACGACTCCACACTGACAATTACAAATAAGAAATCGACAACAGCAACGCTGTCATTTGATTATGCCATTGAGCAGAACAGCGGTACGATTAAGGTGAATGGAACCGCTATTTCTGCAAACGGCAGTTTCACCAAAGAGCTTGCCGCCGGTGGAACAGTAACAGTTTACATTAAGTCCGGAAGCACAAGCGGTGCCACAAAAATTACCATGACCAATGTGGTGCTGGTCTCAGATGTAACTGCGACTACGACCTTTGTGCCTGCCGAAAATGGTACCTATACAGTAGATGGCAAGACTGTCACAGAGGAATACCGCAGCACGCAAAGCTCTATGACTGCCTATCAGGTAGTGGCAACCCCAGCAGAGGGCTATCAGTTCCTTGGCTGGTACAATCTGACCACCGGCAAGTGCATCGCTACCACTGCGGCTACATCTTTGAATATTGAAAGCGACTGCACCATTACAGCAAAATTTGCAAGCAAAACCGCAGCCCTCTTTGAGACCGGCGGCCAACGGTTTGCAAATCTGAACGAAGCGGTTGCTTATGCGCAGGCAAATAAACAGTCCAAGATTACCTTGGCTACCGATGGTTCAATCAGTGGTACTTATACCATCCCGACGGGCATTACATTGTTGATTCCCTTTGATGCAGCCGGGACTCTGTATACAAATGCTCCCGCAGCAATTCGGACAACTCCGGCATCTAAGGCATTCCGGACGCTGACGATGAGTGAAGGTACTTCTATCACCGTCAAAGGTGCGATCAGCCTGGGCGGCAGATATTTTGCCGCAGGCGGCGGTCAGCAGGGTCGCCCTGTGGGCGATTACGGCTATATCAAAATGGCAGATAACAGCTCCATCACGGTAAAGAACGGCGGTAATCTCTATGCATGGGGTTTTATCTCCGGCAGCGGCTCTGTTTTGGCGGAATCGGGAGCAACCGTGTATGAGTTCTACCAGATTGCGGACTTCCGCGGCGGCAGCGCCTCCTCTGGCATGGGCAACAAGGTTTTCCCCTTCTCCCAGTATTTCGTTCAGAATATTGAGGTTCCCCTGACGCTGAACGCAGGCGCCAACGAGAAGGTTTTCAGCGGCGTTTACGCAATGAGTACCACATATACCACCTCTATCAATTTTATTGGCAACGACGGTATGTTCAAAGTTGTCTCCGGAAGCTTCACCAAAGACTACGATGAAAAGACGGATCGTCTGATTTTGACTGTGAACGGCGAGGCAGAACTGAACACCCTTTCTCTGAAGTTGGCTAGTATGAGCGTTAACTCCGCAAGCTATGTACTCCCTATCACCAACAACATCTCTATCAACATTCAGTCTGGAAAGGTCACCATCAACCAGGATACCGCACTGTTGGCAGGTGTCGAAGTGAGCATTGCTGAGGGTGCCGATTTGACTATTTCCAACGGCAAGAATGTCTACATTTATGACGGCGATGAATGGAACTCTGACAACTTTGTCTGGGGTTCTTGCAAATTCAAGTCTGTTGCCTATGCTCCCGGCAAAACCTATAACCGCACCAATGCGGATTTGAAGGATGCCAAGGTGGATGTAAACGGTAGCCTGACGGCTATCGGTGCTATCTACACTACCAAGGGAGGCGCAGACATCTGCTCCAGTAACGGGACCGGCAAATATGTTCAGCAGGGTACACCTGGCGCGGAAACTGTTACACATCAGTACAACGCCAGCAGTAAAGATATTTCAATTGCCATCACCTCCGCTAAGCTCCACAATGCGGATGGCTCCTACACCGAAACCTCAAAGGTTACTGCGGGCACCACGATTCCTTATGCAAACGGAAAGTGGGAAATTCCCGTGTGCGATCATCAGTGGGATGAGGGCGTGATTACTACCGAACCCGGCTGTGTAACGGACGGCATAAAGACCTACACCTGCACGATCTGCAAAGAAACAAAGACCGAGGTTATTCCTGCTACGGGTCATACCGAGGTGATCGACGAAGCTGTTGAAGCTACCTGCACCACACCTGGCAAGACCGAAGGCAAACATTGTTCGGTTTGCAACGAAGTGCTTGTTGCACAGGAAGAAATTCCTGCTAAGGGCCACAACTGGGACGAGGGCGTGATTACGACTGCCCCGACCTGCAGCGATGCCGGTGTCAAGACCTACACTTGTACTGTTTGCAGCGAAACAAAGACCGAAGCGCTTAATGCAACCGGTCATACGCCTGTTGATGTTGCTGAACAGCCTGCCACCTGCACGGAAGCTGGTCATACGGCGGGTGTCAAATGCTCGGTTTGCGGCGCAACGATCTCCGGAATTGAGGAAATCCCTGCTACGGGTCATACCGAGGTGATTGATGAAGCCGTTGCAGCCACCTGCACCACACCCGGCAAGACTGAGGGTAAACACTGCTCCGTCTGCAACGAAGTGCTTGTAGCTCAGGAAGAAATTCCCGCGAAGGGTCATACCGAAGTTGTTGATGAAGCTGTTGAGGCTACCTGCACCACGCCTGGCAAGACCGAAGGCAAACACTGCTCAGTTTGCAATGAAGTGCTTGTAGCGCAGGAAGAGATTCCTGCTAAGGGGCATACGGAAGTGATTGACGAAGCTGTTGCGGCTACCTGCACAGAAAACGGCAAGACGGAAGGTAAGCATTGCTCCGTTTGCAACGAAATCCTTGTTGCACAGGAAATTATTCCTGCCAAGGGGCATGTTGAAGAAATTCGGAATGTAAAGGAAGTCACCGACACCGAGGACGGTTACACCGGCGATACATACTGCTCTGTATGCAACGAATTGCTGAAGAGCGGCGAAGTGATCTACCACAATGGTTGGCGGAAAGATGGCGACAGCTATTACTTCTACCAGAATCAGAAGCCCGTTACCGGAATGGTTCGTGTGCCGTATCCTGCAGCGGATCTGCTGTCCGGCTACGGTCCTGATGCGGAAGATGCCGAAGTCAATGTTCCCAGTAAGGAAGGCAATCCCGACAATTATGACTATCCGGACCGTGAGAGTGCGCTGTTTGTCTTTGATGAAAATGGTGTGTTCCAGAAGGATCAGTGCGGTGTGTACAACGATAACGGCGTTACCCGCTGGATCAACAACGGTATGCTGGTCTGGCACGCGGGCCTGGTGAAGGACGGCGACGATTATCGTTACTTCAAGCGCAACGGTATGGTCACGAGCGTTGAAACCTATGTGGCCAAGACCAACGACCTGCTGCCGGCAGCTAAGTATACCTTTGATGCCGAAGGTAAGCTGATGAAGCTGGAAGGGCTCCATGAAGATCTGAACGGCAACCTCTGCTACTATGTCAACTATGTGAAGAACTATGCCGGCTTGGTCGAAGTGGACGGCAGCTACTACTACATCGCCAGCGATCTCAAGGCTGTCAAGAATTGCACTTACTATGTTACCAAGACCAACGATCTGAAGCCTGCAGGCTATTATACCTTCGACGCTGACGGCAAGATGATCATCAAGAATGGCCTGGTCGAGGAAAATGGCGACCTGTACTACTATGTGGATGGCGCAAAAACAGCGGCCGGCCTGATTGAATGGGAAGGCAACTATTACTACATCGCCAGTAACCTGAAAGCTGTAAAGGGTGCCAGACACTATGTCTTTGCAGACAAGGCGAACGGCTTGAAAGCTGCCGGTTGGTACTGGTTCAACGCTGATGGCACGATGTTCCTTGAAGGTATCCGCGAAGAAAATGGCACGAAGTATTACTACAAGGATGGAGTGAAGAATTATGCCGGCCTGATCGAGATTTCCGGCGAATATTACTATGTTAAGAGTGACTGCTCTGTGGTTTGTGGCCGCAGCTATTATGTCACCAAATCCAACGGCCTGATGCCGAGCGCAACCTATACTTTCGATGCGGACGGCAAAATGGTAATCAAAAACGGCATCTATCGCGAGAAACTCGGCGACGGAAATGAGTACCTGTTCTACTATGTAAACAATGTGCGTCAGGTCAATACCGGTCTCGTACAGCTTGACGACGGCAGCTACATCTATGTCCGCAGCGGTGCAAACCTTGCGGTCGGCAGTTACTATGTTTCCAAAACTAATGATCTCCTCCCGAAGGGTACCTATACCTTTGGAGAAGACGGTAAGATGGTCGTAAATCCGTAAGAGACAAGTGTGTATACAGGGTGGGAAAATCCCTCCCTGTATACCACTGCATTCACAGCGAAAGGAGTGCATATGCAGTTATCGCGAATTCGTAAATGGAGTGTAATGCTCCTTGTGATTTGTTCTATTGTCAGCTTGTTTGCCGGGTGCGGGAAAAAGGTTCCGGAATCTACTGCAGATCCTGCAGTAAATCAGAGTGAAAGCACGCCGCCGGAAGAAGAAATTGAGGATACCACGACACTTTCGGAAATCAACACCGACTTCGGAACGCTATATATTCCTCAAAAATACGAACAGCTTTTGAAAGCTGAGGTGGACAGCGATACAGTCAAGTTCATCACTGAACAAGACGGAAAAACCTACACTCTTTTCGACCTCAGCATTGGCGAAGAAGTTGGACAGCTTGCCGGAACACTGACTGACAAACACGGTACTTCTCGCGATGTATATATTACGGTTTATGACCTCGGTGACATCAGCGAATTGGCACAGGACAAGCAGGATCAGCTTTATGCCATGCAGGAGGCTGTGAATGTCATTGTCGAAAACTTGAAATAAATATCCAGGAAGGAATTCATATGAAAAAATCATTTTCACTGCGATGGATATCTCTCCTGTTGGCGGTCATGATGGTTTTCAGTATTCTCCCGCTGTCTGTATTTGCGGTAGACACCTCAACCGATGATGCACGGTATGCTGACTTCCTATCCTCATTGACCACCCTTGAGGGATATGCCGACGCTTACGCCCGGGAACATTCCGGCGAGGATGCTACAGCGCTTGTCATTAACTACATTCGTTGTGGCGTGGAAAAATACACATCCAGCACATGGACGACCTTCTGCGGTCCGGAAAATACAGCCTTTACCGGTTATGTGTCCGAGCAGGACGCAGCCAACGGAACAAATGCCGTTGCTCTGCGCAGCCTGGAGGTTTTCACGGTACCCAACGGGAATGAGGTCGATTTTGCGCATATGTTCGGCGCAATGGACATGGCGTACCACACCGGCAATCAGAGCACTGCCGACCTTGGCAGCTGGGCGGGCGATATCTGCGACCTGCTTCAGCTCACGACCTACGCGGGCGTGACAGGCACAGTCGAGGAGATGGCCGAAGAAATCCGGACAAATAACGATAAGTATTTTCTGTATGACAACCCCGATCCGGAGGTTCACTCTTTCGGTATTCTCGACCTGTACGGCGACCTTGACGCTTTTTACATTTTGAAGAAGATCGGCACCGGCGTGACGATCAGCTCGGTTATGAAGAATTACTTTACAACCAGCCTGACCGATGCCGCACGCGCAAAGTTCTTCTTGGACAACCGTTTCGGCGGAGTTTCAACGAAGGATGACATTCGCGCTTCCGTCTATGATACCTATTACGGAAACGAGGGCATCCGCACGCTGGAAGGCAGTTACCTTCCGAATGGTGTCAATGCCGATCTGCGCCGTGCCTGCTGCTATGCTTTTGCCGATTATCTCTACGAAACGGCAAAGGGACAGCTGGAAAACGATTATTACAAGGTCTTTTCCAGCACCTCCTCCATACTGGCTCCCGGCATTAAGCAGGAAGTGAAAATGGCGCTGACGAAGGATGATAAGCAGATTGTCTATTATCTCGCAACTGCGGATATCACACGCAGCGATGTCAATATCTATGCTAACTATAATGACAATGACGGCTCCGCATGGAAGATGGCTCGCTTGACGGATCAGATGAATGCTGCCGAGAAAAAGCATACCGACCCGAACGATACAGAACATTATATTCCCAACTACAGTGCTGTCGTCGGTGTCAATGCTGACTTCTACAACATGAGCAACGGCGCGCCTGCCGGTGCCCTGGTTATGGAGGGCGTTGAGTATCACGGCGTCGCCAGCGAAAACTTCTTCGGCATTCTCAAGGACGGAACGCCGATTATCGGTGGAAGTGCCGAGTGGGATGCACACAAGGGCGAGATTCAAGAGGCTGTTGGTGGTTCCATGTGGCTCGTCCGAGACGGCAAAATCGTCGTGAATGCAACCAGCGATTATTACACAGGTCGTGTTTCCCGTACCTGCGTTGGTATTACTTATGACGGTCAGGTCGTGCTAATGGTGCTCGACGGACGGCAGGAGCCGTTCTCCGCGGGCGGCAGTGCCATCGAGATCGCACAGATTATGCAGGATGCCGGCTGTGTTGCCGCAATGAATCTGGACGGCGGCGGCTCCTCTACTTTTGCCTCCAAGGGCGAAGGCTCAGAAACGATCTCTGTTGTGAACCGTCCTTCGGATGGTTACGAACGCTCTGTCAGCTCCACGCTTGTTGTTGTTTCGACCGCAAAGCCCTCCAATGTATTCGACCATGCAGTCGTTTCTGCGGACTATGACTATATGACTGTCGGGACCGAGCTGACCGTCAAAGCATCCGGCGTCACTTCTACCGGCGGCGCGATTGCACTCCCCGATGGTTCTGCGCTGAAGGTTTCCGATGAAAGCCTTGGTACGCTGTCGGGCGATGTGTTCACAGCAAAGGCGCTCGGTGATGTGCAGATTCAACTTATTGCAGCAGACGGCAGCGTGCTGGGCACAAAAACGCTGCACATTGTCGAACCGACGGAATTGAAATTCACCAAAGACAGCCTGAATGCGGTCTACGGCGAATCGACCGAGCTCCCGCTGGAGGCTACCTATAACGGCAACCCCGTAAAGATCAACCCCAATGATGTGCAGTTCGGTTTCCTGAAGATCACACTGCAATCGATCGGTGAAATCGAGGGTGGGAGTGTCAATACCACGAAAACGGAATTGGTATTCGATTACCCCGAGGCAGGTACGATTTCCGGCTTTGATTTCACGCCCAATGTAAACAGCGAACTGCGTACTTTGACGATTGGTGCAGTTTTGAAAAACAAACTGGCTGAATTCCAGGCGACGATCAATCAGGAATATGCCCGTGCGTATCAGGAAGCTAAAGGCAAGGGCTACAGTGATGAAGAAGCTGCGATTCAGGCGCAAACTGCCGCAATCAATAAAGCATTGGAAACGGCAACAAAAATCACGACTTACCTGTATAAGAGCGACGAAGCAAACTTCGACTTCAATCAGGCAACCGGCGGCAGCGGCCTGCTTGCATGGAACCGCACCGTTTCCAATTCAAACTATAAAGAGGACGAGCAGACCTATTACCAGATCGATTCTCAAACCGGAATGGAAGCATCCTATACATTTGCAGTGGATATGTCCAAAATGCCGATTCCGGAGAAGCTTACGGCGCTTTTGTATATGCTTCCCGGCGGCGATCAGGAGGGCCGCACAGCATGGGATTTCCTGTTGCAGCTTGCCGAACGAATCAGCCCGCTGACGACGGTCACAATTACACTGACCGCACCGGAAGGCGTTACGATCGATACCTCCAAGCTCCGTCTGGCAAATGAGTATTTCACCATGACCTCTGCTGAGGTGGAAGACAATAAGCTGACTGTCGTCTGCAACTTCATTCAGCAGGGCGAACCGATCAACCCCGCTACTGCAAACCCGCTTTGCGTGCTCAGCGGCTTGAAGCTTATCCCCACAGACAGCGCAGCATGGAACGAAAACGGATTGCTCGACTGCACGGTTAGCGGTGATCTCAGCTATGACATTTATGCACACTTCCATGTTCTGAAATCGCTGGCGCAGCAGGAAGAATATCAGATCAAATACGGTCTGTACCCCTATGACAACAGCGAGAATATCAACGGAGACTACGGTGCCCATTTCTTTGATACCGTTACGGATTTCACAGACAGCTTTAAGCTGCAAAAGAATACCAAGGACGGATGGGTCAAGGAAAACGGAAAGTGGTCTTACTGGCAAGACGGCGCTGCGCTGACTGGCATTCATAAGCTTCCCAGCAATGTGGATGGTGAAACCGGTGAATATTGGTACGATCTTGGCTCGGATGGCATCTCTGTCGGAAAGATAACCGGATTGTTTGCCTACGAGAATGCTTTGTACTATGCCGTCAACGGTGAGACCAAGGACGGCTGGCGTGAGATTGAAACATCCGATGGAAGCAGTCAATATTATTATTTTGATCCAACTACATTCAAGGCGGTTGACGGTGTTCAAACAATACGCACGATGATCACCGAAAATGGCAAGCAATACCCCAAGGACTTAAACTATATCTTTGCGGATCATGTCCTGGTGCGAGGAGACTGGATCACGGTCAGTACCGGTCGTCGTTATTACTGGGCCGGACAACCGATTGCCAGAAAGTGGTGGACGGTAGACAGTGACCGCTATTTCTTTGGCGACCACGGCGATGCCCTCACTGGGTTTAGTGAGGTTCCGAGAGGCAATAGCGGTCAGGGTGCTGATTACTATTTGTTTGATGCAGAGGGTGCATTGATTGTCCAGCCTGGATTGTACCAGCTGAGCAGCGATTTGCCCCACATCGCCAGTGGATTCAGTTCAGGCGATATTGTCTGCTTTGATGAAAATGGTATGGCTATTTATGCTGGCCTTGTTTATGGTGATGACGGATATCTCTATTACATCAATGCAAATCTGAAAGCAGTCAAGAACGGAAAGTACTGGGTCACCAAAACAAATGGTATTGTCAAAGCCGGTTATCAGCGAGAGTTTGATGCACAGGGTAGAATGATTGCCAAAAACGGTATACTGCCGCTCGATGGCAACGGTGTGCTGGTCTACTATGTAAATGATGATGTCCAGTATGACCTTGGGCTGGTCAGAATGGCGGACGGTCGCATGATCTATGTGAATGCCGATGCTACGCTAAAGGCCAACGGCACCTACTATCTGAGCAAAACCAACGGATTGCTCCCGCAAGGCTACTATCCGTTCGACAGTAACTGCATCCTGCAGCTCAATGGATGGTTTACCTGCGATCAAGGCACAACATATTATCAGAATGGCGTTATGCACGGAGCTGGTTGGGATAACATTGGAGGTTCTTTCTACTATTTCGACAGCAACGGATATATCGTCACCGGAATGGTTCGTGTACCGTATCCTGCCGCGGATCTGCTGCCCGGCTACGGCCCTGATGCGGAAGATGCCGAAGTCAATGTCCCCGGTAAGGAAGGCAACCCCTACAATTATGACTATCCGGACCGTGAGAGTGCAGTGTTCGTCTTTGACGAAAATGGCGTGTTCCAGAAAGATCAGTGCGGTGTGTACAACGATGATGGCGTCACCCGCTGGATCAACAACGGTATGCTGGTATGGCACGCGGGTTTGGTGAAGGACGGCGACGATTATCGTTACTTCAAGCGCAACGGGATGGTCACAAGCGTTGAAACCTATGTGGCCAAGACCAACGACCTGCTGCCGGCAGCTAAGTATACCTTTGATGCCGAAGGTAAGCTGATGAAGCTGGAAGGGCTCCATGAAGATCTGAACGGCAACCTCTGCTACTATGTCAACTATGTGAAGAACTATGCCGGCTTGGTCGAAGTGGACGGCAGCTACTACTACATCGCCAGCGATCTCAAGGCTGTCAAGAATTGCACTTACTATGTTACCAAGACCAACGATCTGAAGCCTGCAGGCTATTATACCTTCGACGCTGACGGCAAGATGATCATCAAGAATGGCCTGGTCGAGGAAAATGGCGACCTGTACTACTATGTGGATGGCGCAAAAACAGCGGCCGGCCTGATTGAATGGGAAGGCAACTATTACTACATCGCCAGTAACCTGAAAGCTGTAAAGGGTGCCAGACACTATGTCTTTGCAGACAAGGCGAACGGCTTGAAAGCTGCCGGTTGGTACTGGTTCAACGCTGATGGCACGATGTTCCTTGAGGGGATTCGTGAAGACAACGGTACGAAGTATTACTACAAGGATGGCGTAAAGAACTATGCTGGCTTGGTTAAAATTGATGATGCCTACTACTATGTCAAGAGCGATTGTACCGTGGTTTGCGGCCGCAGTTACTATGTGACAAAGGCCAATGGTCTCATGCCGAATGCCGTCTATACCTTTGGTGAGGACGGCAAAATGGAAATCAAGAACGGCATCTACCGCGAGAAACTCGGTGATGGAAATGAGTATCTGTTCTACTATGTAAACAATGTGCGTCAGGTCAATACCGGTCTCGTACAGCTTGACGACGGCAGCTACATCTATGTCCGCAGCGGTGCAAACCTTGCGGTCGGCAGCTACTATGTTTCTAAAACCAATGATCTCCTCCCGAAGGGTACCTATACCTTTGGAGAAGATGGCAAAATGATTATCTCGTAACAAATAGGATAAATGAAGCCCGCAGTCCCTGCTGCTGTGGGGACTGCGGGTGGAATTTGTGATGATGAAGAAACCAACAGAATCCGGAAAAATTGTAAAGAACGCGACCTGGCTGATTGCATGTAAAGTTATGCAGTCCTTATTGAGCTTCATAATTGGAACACTTTCCGCCAGATATCTCGGACCGGGGAATTACGGGATCATTGATTATGCTGCAGCAATTGTCAGCTTTATGGTTCCGGTTGTACAGCTCGGACTTCGCTCGACCCTTGTCCATGAAATCATTGCAGCGCCTGACAGTGAGGGAAGAACGCTCGGAACATCGCTTTTTATGAGCACGGCAGCAAGCTTCTTAGGGATTTTCGGAGTGATTGCGTTTACTGCGATTGCAAATCCAAATGACCCGGAAACGATGCTTGTTTGTGCGCTGTACAGCGTTTCATTGGTTTTCCAGGCAACCGAAATGCTTCAATACTGGTTCCAGGCAAAGCTGCTGTCAAAATACATCGCGATCACTTCACTGGCCGCATATGTGGTCGTTTCAGCCTATCGTTGTTTCCTACTGATTACGCAAAAGAGCGTATACTGGTTTGCATTTTCACAGGCACTGGACTATTTGTTGATCTCTGCTTCGCTGTACGGGATCTACAAAAAAATTTCAAAGCAAAGACTGACAGTATCATTTTCACTTGCGAAACAGCTTTTTAAGAGAAGCCGATATTATATTGTATCCGGCATCATGGTTACTTTCTTTTCTCTAACAGATCGGGTCATGATCACATTGATGCTGGGGAAAGAAGCCAACGGCTATTATTCAGCTGCGGTAAGTTGCGCAGCACTAAGTCAATTCGTGTTTGCGGCTATTGTGGATTCTATGCGACCTTCTATTTTAGAAGCCAAGAAGACAAGCTCTCCCAATTACGGTCCACATATAGCCAGACTCTATTCTATTATCGTATATTTGGCGCTGCTGCAAAGCATTGTGCTAACCATAGCAGCACCGCTTGTTATTCGGATTATTTACGGAGCCGCATATGTCCCGGCGATACCTACGCTGAGAATCATTACCTGGTACACAGCGTTCTCCTATATGGGTTCCGTTCGCAATATATGGATCCTGGCAGAACAGAAGCAGAAGATGCTATGGAAAATCAATTTATCCGGGGCTCTTTTGAATGTGATAGCCAACTACATCCTGATACCTCTTATCGGTATCAACGGAGCAGCAATTGCTTCGGTAGCAGCACAGCTTTTCGTCAATTTTGTGCTGTGTTTTACGATTCCCTCCCTGCGTCCCGTTGGACATCTGATTATTGAGGGGATTGATCCAAGAAACCTAAAAGAACTGTGGGAAGGGCATTTTTCTAACCCCTTCCCCAAGACAAAAAATTGATTGGAGTGTATCAGAAAATGCCTCTGTTTGAAAATAAAGTCCTCCTCATCACGGGCGGCACCGGCTCCTTCGGCCATGCGGTTCTGGACCGCTTTCTGACCACGGATATCCGGGAGATTCGCATTCTCTCCCGCGACGAGAAAAAACAGGATGACATGCGCCACGCCTACCAGCTGGCCTGCCCCACCTGTGTAGAGAAAATCAAATTCTACATCGGCGATGTACGGGACTACCGCTCCATCGCCCCGGCGTTCCGCGGGGTGGACTATGTGTTCCACGCCGCCGCCCTCAAGCAGGTGCCGTCCTGCGAGTTTTTCCCCATGGAGGCCGTCAAGACCAATGTGATCGGCTCCAACAATGTCATCGACGCCTGCGTAGAAAGCCATGTGAAAAAGGCGATCTTTCTCTCCACCGACAAGGCCGCCTATCCCATCAACGCCATGGGCATGTCCAAGGCCCTGATGGAGAAGAATGTCATCGCCCGGTCGAAGCAGATGTTGGCGGACGACCCCGTGCTGTGTCTGACGCGCTACGGCAATGTCATGGCATCCCGCGGCTCGGTCATTCCCCTGTTCTGCGACCAGATCGACGAGGGCAAGCAGCTCACCGTCACGAATCCGAACATGACCCGCTTCATGATGACGCTCAGCGACGCGGTCGATCTTGTCCTCTATGCCTTTGAGCACGGCGAGCAGGGCGACCTGTTCGTGCAGAAAGCCCCCGCCGCGACCATTGGGACGCTGGCGCAGGCCGTTCTGGAGCTGAAGCACTCCGACCTCGGCGTGCAGACCATCGGCACGCGCCACGGCGAAAAGCTCTTTGAGGTGCTGGTCACCTCGGAAGAAATGCTGCGGGCGGAGGACCTGCCCGGCTTCTTCCGCATCCACGCCGACAGCCGCGACCTGAACTATGACAACTATTTCTCCAAGGGGAATGCGGAGCTGTCCCAGATCGAGCCATACACCTCCCATAACACCGAGCGGCTCGACCTCGACGGCATGAAGCGCCTGCTGCAGAAGCTGAAGCTCTTTGGAGGAAACTGCTGATGAACATTCTCGTCACCGGCGCCCGCGGCTTTGTAGGGAAAAATCTCGTCGCGGCGCTCCGAAACATCCGCGACGGCAAGGACCGCACGCACCCGGAGTTGGATATCCGGGAGGTCTATGAATACAACACGGACGGCTCTCCGGAGCAGCTTGCCGCGTATGCGAAATCTGCGGATTTCGTGTTCCATCTGGCGGGCGTAAACCGGCCGAAAACGGCGGAGGAATACCTTCCCGGCAACACCGGCTCTCTGGAAGCGCTGCTTACCGCCCTGCAAAACGCGGGCAGCCGCTGCCCCGTGATGCTGGCCAGCTCCGCGCAGGCTTCTCTCATCGGGCGTTACGCGGGCAGCGAATACGGCAAGGCAAAGCTTGCCTGTGAAACGCGGCTGCGGGCCTACGCCGCCGAGACCGGCGCGGAGGTGCTGATCTACCGCTTTCCCAACGTATTCGGCAAGTGGTGCCGCCCGAATTACAATTCCGCCGTGGCGACCTTCTGCCACAACATTGCAAACGACCTGCCGATTACAGTCAACGACCCGGCGACGGAGCTGGAGCTGGTCTACATTGACAATCTCGTCTCGGAGCTGCTGGCAGCGCTGTCCGGTCAGGCGCACCGCTGCGATTATGACGGCCTGACCCCGGTTCCCGGCGAGAAATTCTGCCGCGTGCCGGTGACGCACCGCGTAACGCTGGGCAGGATCGTGGAGCTGCTGCATTCCTTCCACGCCCAGCCGGAGACGCTGCTGCTCACGGAAATTCCGGAGGGCAGCTTTGAAAAGAAGCTCTATTCCACCTATCTCTCCTATCTGCCGCCGGAGAAGACGGCCTTCCCGCTCCGGATGAATGTTGACGCCCGCGGCAGCTTCACAGAACTGCTGAAAACGCAGAGCTGCGGGCAGTTCTCTGTGAACATCACGAAGCCCGGCGTCACCAAGGGCCAGCACTGGCACCATAGCAAGTGGGAATTTTTTATCGTTGTAGCCGGACACGGTCTGATTCGTGAACGGCGGCTGGATTCGGACGAGGTTCTGGAATTTGAGGTCAGCGGCGAAAAAATCGAGGCTGTCCACATGTTGCCGGGCTACACCCACAGCATCACGAATCTCAGCGATACCGACGATCTGGTCACGCTGATGTGGGCCAACGAGTGTTTCGACCCGCAACACCCGGACACGTTCTATGAGGAGGTCTGAAATGGAAAAACTCAAGCTGATGACGATCCTCGGCACGCGGCCGGAAATCATCCGCCTGTCCGCCACCATAAAGTGCTGCGACCGCTATTTTCAGCAGATTCTCGTCCACACCGGGCAGAACTATGACTACGAGCTGAATCAGGTGTTCTTTGAGGATCTGGGCCTTCGCGCGCCGGACTATTACCTGAATGCCGCCGGGGCAAACCTCGGCGAGACGATCGGCACGATCATTGCCAAGAGCTACGCCCTCATGCAGGAGGTCAGGCCGGATGCCGTGCTGGTGCTGGGCGACACGAATTCCTGCCTTTCTGTCATCGCCGCCAAGCGGCTGCACATTCCCATTTTCCACATGGAGGCCGGGAACCGCTGCTTTGACGAGTGCCTGCCGGAGGAGACGAACCGCCGCATTGTGGATGTGACCTCCGATGTGAACCTGTGCTACTCCGAGCATGCCCGGCGCTATCTGAACGCCGCGGGGGTCCCCAAGGAGCGTACCTTCGTGGTGGGCAGCCCCATGGCGGAGGTGCTGCACCAGAATCTGCCGCAGATCGAGGCCAGCGATATTCACGCCCGGCTGGGGCTGGAAAAAGGAAAATACATCCTGCTCTCCGCCCACCGGGAGGAAAATATCGACACGGAGGAGAATTTCCGGTCGCTCTTCACGGCGGTCAACGCCATGGCGGCGCAATATGACCTGCCGGTGCTGTACTCCTGCCACCCCCGAAGCCGCAAGCGCCTGGAGGAGAGCGGCTTTGAGCTGGACAGGCGCGTCATTGCCCACAAGCCCCTGGGCTTCCACGATTACAACTGCCTGCAGATGAACGCCTTCTGCGTCGTGTCCGACAGCGGCACGCTGCCGGAGGAGTCGAGTTTCTACCTGTCGGTCGGCAAGCCGTTTCCGGCAGTGTGCATCCGCACCTCTACCGAGCGGCCGGAGGCGCTGGACAAGGGCTGCTTTATCCTCTCCGGCATCCACACGGAGCAGCTGCTGCAGTCCATTGATCTGGCAGTGCAGATGCAGCAAAACGGTGAATTCGGCGCACCTGTGCCGGACTATACCGCCGAAAATGTATCCATGAAGGTCGCGCGGATCATCCAGAGCTATACCGGCATCGTGGATCGTTTTGTATGGAGGAAGTAATGAACCGATTAAACCCAACATCCTTCTTCGGCGAATCGATTCTGAAAATAAACAATAAAAGTGAGATTGAGAGGAACAGCTGCAAATATGAATGAGAACCAAAAATCACAGAAAGACACAGCACGGGCAGAAGTGTCGCTTTGGAGCATTGTCGGGCTTTTGCTGCGCAAAATCCATTGGCTGATTGCCGCAGGACTGGCATTCGGTATAGGCGTATACCTTGTACTATCGCTCCTGGTTACACCGACCTTTGAATCACGCGTCACATTTTATGTGTACAACAATTCTGGCGGTGCATCGCAGTCCGGGTCAATCGACAAGAGCGACTTACAGGCGGCCGAAAGCCTTGCAACGACTTATTCAAAAATATTGGAGAGCAATTCTGTCTTAAATGCGGTGCTGAGTGATTTGAATAGCACTCTGACAAGAAAAGAGCTCGCGCAAATGGTTGATGTAGCAGTCGTTACGAACACCCAGCTCCTTGAAGTGGTAATCACCTCGACAGATGCAAATTTCGCTTGTAAAGTGGCAGAATCCTTTGCCAGTGTAGCACCGGCTGAAATTGTTCGTATTACGAAAGCGGGCGGAGTTGAGGTTGTAGACCATCCGGAGGTTGCAACGGAACAAGCTTCTCCACGGACGGCGTTTGATACCGCAATCGCAGTTGTGGTTGGCGTGATTATTGCTGCTGTGATCATTATCCTGAAAACACTCTCCGACACAACAATTTATCTGCCGGAAGATATTGAAAAATTGGTTGGGGTTGCCGTTATCGGACAGATTCCGGAAATTGAAGGCACGGAGAAAAACTATAAATACTGGGAACTCGCAAATGGAGGAACGATTAGCTATGAAACGAACGACTATGCGGCAAAACATGAAGAACAAAAGTGAGATCATTGCAAGCAACAGAAAACGCCTCCTGAATAACGATACCCCATTTGCTATTCGCGAGGCATATGTCAAGTTGAGAACAGGTCTCATGTTTTGTATGACGAAGGATAGGGACAGAGCCTGTAAGACCATTGCCGTCACCAGCGCAAATCCTTCAGAAGGAAAAAGCCTGACCGCAGCCAATATTGCGATCAGCTACGCTATGCTCGGTAAAAAGACCCTTTTGATTGATGCCGATTTGAGAAAGCCGACGCAAAGAAGACTTTGGAAATTGGATGTCTCATCCGGCCTTTGTGACTTCATTGCGGGCATATGGAAATTGGAACTGGTAAAGGTGAAGGAGCTTCCGTTATGGATCATTGGCGCCGGAACCATACCACCGAACCCATCCGAATTGCTTTCTTCAGATAGAATGAAGAGCTTTGTTGCAGAAATTGCAACGAGGTACGACTATGTCATTATTGACACGCCGCCGATCAATACAGTTGCCGATGCACAGATTCTTTCTGCATTCGTAGATGGTGTGCTGATTGTAGCAAAGTCTGGAACTACGACATCGGACGAGCTACGAGCTGCTGTCGATGCCGTTGAACGGGCAGAGGGAAATTTGTGCGGCGTAGTACTAAACGATTTGAATATGAAGTCTATGCGCTACTCCTATAAGTATAAGTACGGCGGTAAATATGGAGATAAGTATGGATATAAGTATTCCTATGCAGACCCGTATGAAAGAAGATAGTTCTATGATTGACTTATCGTTGGATTATCACGCACATATTTTGCCAGGGTGCGACCACGGCAGCAGCAGTGTAGATATGTCGCTCAAACAGATGGATATGGCAAAGAAAGCGGGCATACAGACGATTTGTGCAACGCCCCATTTTTACCCACATAAAGAGAGCGTGTCGTCATTTATCGGAAGACGAAGACAAACCGCAGACAACTTGTGGGTACAAATCCCGGCAGATGCTCCTCGTGTTTTGTTAGGAGCTGAGGTGTTGATTTGCGACGGAATGGAACGGTTGAACGGCCTTCGTGAACTCTGCCTTGAAGGAACAAATGAACTCTTGCTGGAGATGCCGTTTTATCGTTGGCCGACTCCTATTTGGGATACATTGTATCGACTGAATGATCTGAGGGATATACAGATTGTGATCGCCCATGCAGATCGGTACCCACCGGAGGATATCCATCAATTGATTTCAGAAGGAATTCCGTTACAGCTGAATGCGGAGTGCCTTCGGAAACATTTGCATCGGAAACGTTACCTTGAATGGATTCAAAAAGGTTATGTTTCCTATCTCGGAAGCGATATTCATGAGTTCGGGCCGGGCTACCATGACTTTGAAAAATGCAGGAAACTGCTATGCCGTTACCTTTAGAAGCGTAACTTGCATTTGAGCTTTCCTCAGATTGGAATGAAACTATGCAGAATACAGCAATCATCTATAATACCAATAAACTGCCTCATGTAAAAGCCTTGCCGGTGCTTGGCGGTTGCCTGTTGCTTTCTGCAGCAGTTTGTGTGGCACAGGTCCTTGGAAATTCAGCCATTCTGCTGTTATGCCTGCTTGGATATCTGGTGTTCACTGCATGGGCGTGTAACAAAGGCATCATTTTCCCCGTTTTGCTGTATTTTCTACCGTGGAGCCCTCTGCTCAAGATGTATAACGGCGGAATTTCATTTTTTACGATTGCGCTTCTATTATGCTGCGTGGTTTCCCTTCTGCAGAACAAAATGTCTTTGCGGCTTTACCAGATTATCCTTGCTGCGCTCCTTATGGCGCTGACATTAGTGACCAAGGCCATACAACATAACCCGATAGGAAATGACTATTTGTGTTTTCTCGTTATGTTGTTTCTCTTTCCGTGCGTTATGCAAGGGAGCACAGAAAATATATCCTTCTACCGAATCACCATATTCTTTGCATGCGGAATCGTATCGGCAGCATTGACAGCACAGCAAATTGCAACATTTCCAAATATATCGCAGTTTATCACCGTTGATTCATACCTGACTGTGACACGGTTGTCCGGTTTTTACGGGGATCCAAATTTCTATTCTGCTCATATCTCCGCATGCCTTGCCGGAATCCAGCTGTTGCTATGCTATGAGAAAGGTCGGCGCAGCCAAATTGTACTTGCTATACTGGCCCTGATACTGCTATATTGCGGACTTCTCTCCGCCTCAAAGTCGTTTATTATCGTGACGGCATGCCTATTTCTTTTATGGGTACCGATCCTATTGGAAAAGGGAGCCTCCAGCAGCCGCTTTCGCTTGTTTATGGGACTCCTGTGTGCAGGAATTGTCATTGCTTCTTCATCAGCTTTCCAAGCACTGCTTCAGATTGTTGATGACCGTTTTGCTCAAGCATCCAACATGTCTGAGTTAACAACTGGCCGAACGGATTTGTGGAGAAATTACATTCACGAATTCTTATATAATCCTATTACATTGCTTTTTGGCGAGGGCTATACAAGCATCAACCTAAACAACAAAGCATCTCACAATACCTTGATCCAGTTGGTCTATCAATTTGGGTTGATAGGGATACCGTTTCTTGTTTCATGGGTCGTGATTTCTTTGCGGAACCTGTTTGCCCAATTTAATGTCGGCTGTGTGCAATGGAAACATGTACTACTGGTGTGTGTTGGAGTTGCATTGCCCTGGATGGGCATTGATATACTGCAATTTGATGAGTTTTTCCTGTTGCCTATTTATGCAGTGATTGGGATTGCATACTCAACAAACAGCACGGAAAACACATAAATTTAAATAGACGAGGAGGAGAATATGAAACGAACGACCAAAAGAATTATCACAATAAGCAGTGTGCTCGTGGTAATCCTAGCACTTCTTTGCACAGGCGTTTCACTTTACATCAACTCGATTTTTGATCGAATCGGAAAAATCCCGGAAGTTAGCAAGGTGGATCCGTCCAATGAGTTTTTTGAAACAGATCCCCCAGAAGAAAGCCAGGCAACAGCTACGGTTGTTGAGCCGGAAGACATTGGTTGGGGTGAAATCGAGCCGTTCTTGGACGATAAGCTGATTAATATTCTCCTTGTCGGGCAAGACCGCTATGTCGGAACAGCTCGGCAGCGTTCAGATACAATGCTTCTCTGCAGTATCAATCCAGAAACGAAGAAGGTATCAATGATTTCGTTTCTCCGCGATTTGTATGTGCAGATTCCGGGCGGCTATTCTGATAATCGACTGAATGCAGCCTATGCCTTTGGTGGTTTCCCCCTGCTGGTAGATGCCTTTTATACCAATTTTGGCGTTACGATCGATGGCTGCTTTGAAGTCGACCTTGCCGGTTTCCGGAGCATCGTTGATATTCTTGATGGTGTTGATGTCACACTGACTGCGCGTGAGGCAGAGGTTGTTGGCGTTGGCTCGGAAGAAAAGCTATACCACTTGAATGGAAAAGAAGCACTTAGCTATGCACAGATCCGCAAATTGGACAGCGACTTTGGCAGAACGCAGCGACAGCGTACTGTTATGGAAGCATTATATAAAAAATTTCAATACGCAGATACTGACACCTTGATGGAATTGTTTCAGGCGGTGTTACCGTACCTGTCGACGAATATGACAAACGGGCAGATCATGCGACTGGCAGCGAAATGCATCCCTGCCTTTGGTTCAATTGAGCTACATAGTTACTGCGTTCCGGCAAATGACTCGTTCTATTACGCAAGCATTCGAGAAATGTCCGTACTCGTACCTGATTTAGATAAAATACGTGGGCAACTCGAAAATGAGTATCTGCCGCTTAATTAGGATAGGATTCGATTCATCCGTATGTACATTACGGATGAATCAAGTATATATGGATAAATTTGACTTAGGTGTTTGGACAAGAGGAAAGGTGCAATGAGAAAGGCTGAAATTACGGTTCATTTATTTCAGGAAATACGCCATATTATGCTCGATCGTCCCACAAAAGATTTGCATCGATATGAGTTTTGCATTTGCTGTGGAGGTATTACGCCGTATCAGGTAGACACACCGGTTTGGATGCGGAAATACTACATTGAGGGGTGCGGACAATTGTGCAGATATTGCTATTTTGAAATCTCAACAAGTATGAAAGGTGGCTTGGACATTTGCAAGCAAACAAACGTGATCTTTGCGGACAACGATTTGGAAAACTGACCGTTATCCGCAGGGTCGAAGGAACCCAAAGTAACAGGGCGAGAGCAGATTCCTGGCTGTGTCGGTGTGATTGTGGTAATGAATCTGTTGTTCTTGGCTCAAATCTTGTCAGAGGACATACCAAAAGCTGTGGCTGCATCAAATTAAATGATCTGACCGGGAAACATATCGGAAGTCTGACTGTACTTGGCCGATCAGACAAGTACGCGACCAGAGGGAAAAGGCGTGTACGCCTCTGGGAGTGTAAATGCGATTGCGGGGTCATTACATATAAAGCAACAGATACCTTGATGGCGGGAGTGGAAAGTAGCTGTGCGGAGTGCGCCCAAAAACATAATGCAGCCTGCGCAATAAAAAATGCGGGCTTTATTAATGGTACTCAACTCAGCAAGATACAAAATATGAAGCCTTCTGCCGCTAACACAAGCGGCTGCCGAGGGGTTTCTTTCAACAAGAGGACTTCGCGGTGGGAGGCTCAAATCAAATTCCGCGGAAAGCGAACAAGACTCGGTAGTTATAAGAACTTTGACGATGCCGTTCTTGCTCGGAAAAAAGCAGAGCAGGTCATTTTTGGAGGATTTCTGGATTCGCTGGCGCTAGAATCAAAGAAAGACGAGTAAGTGCCACTGGGGTTGCGAATTTGACGGAGGGACATATCGTGAAAAAGAGAGCGAAAAATATAATAAAAGGAATTCTCATTCCCATAGCTGTTATTCTTTCCCTGCTGATTGCTGTCGGCGGGTTCTATTGGACTAAGCTGGATAAGTTACAGTTCAGTGACGGAAAAGTTGAGTCCGGTGGCACAGTTGATGATTCCGATGATGATGTTTTAGAAGAAGAAAGTCGCATGGCTGATGCCATAAGCGGTTTGAAGGAACAGGAAGTAATTAGCGCATCCGGAGATGTTAATGAAAATAAGGATTATATCAATATTCTCCTGATCGGAACGGACGAACGAACTGAGTATTTCAATGATAATGCTCGTGGCGACAGCTGCATGATACTCACACTCGGCAAAAAGGATGGGTCTGTGAAGCTGGCCAGTCTGGAGCGCGGAATGGGCGTCCCAATTCTGGAAGGACAATATGAAGGTGAGTATGACTGGCTAACGCATACTTTTCGTTATGGTGGGGCGGACTTGATGATGCGTGAAGTGCGTGAGTGCTTTAAGGTGGATGTGGATCGGTACATCCGCGTAAATTTTGCTACCTTTGTACAGGGAATTGAATCAGTAGGCGGGGTAGATATTTCCCTGACAGAAGCCGAAGCAGCCTATATCAATAAATTTAATAAGGGCGGTATTACCTGTGTCGCCGGACAAAACCATTTGGATGGAAGAGCTGCACTGGAGTATGCGCGTTGCCGAAAAATAGACAGCGACTGGCAGCGTGTTAAGCGGCAGCGTAATGTCATCCAAGCGGCAGTCAACAGTACAAAGGATCTCAGCATTTCGGAATTGAATGATCTCATGAATCAGGTTTTCCCTCTTGTACAGACTAATTTGAGCAAATTAGAAATTACGGAATTGCTGATGCTGGCACCCAAATGCAGAGGAGCATCCATCCAACAGATAACGATTCCCATAAAAGATAGTTACGGCGGCATGACCGGACTTGGCGGACGCAGCCTCTTCTCAGTGGATTTTGATACGAACGCGCAGGCTTTACGGGAATTTATGTATGGTGAAAACTCGAATTCATAAGTATTTGCAGGTAGCTTTATTATGAGAGGTGAACAAAGATATGGATCTGTTTGAAACGGTGCGTGATAAGCTTGGGTGCGAGTACATATCCGATATGCGTAGCCGTAAAGCTTTGCTGAATGATGCGAAGAAGGTTGTAGCAAGCTTTGATTTGGAGGCATATACCGCGCGGGAACTTGCAGATATGGCGGAATATCTGTATGGAAAGAAAATGTATGGTGCAGAGAAGAATGTTATTATCTCCTTTTTAAAGCAGGCACCATAAGAAAAGCCTATGGAGAACTTATCCCCATAGGCTTTCCGTGTTATTGAGACTGTTTATTCCGACTGGTATTCAAAGGCGAGCCACTTGACACCGTAGGAATTAAATAAGAAACGATTGCCGGCATCGTTCTCTACATATTGCTGTTTAACATGGTAGTAACCTCTGAGTTCATTTTTGAGGTACTCATCTACGGAAATCGGTTCAACCCAAAGAAGTGTATGCTCTGCGAGAGCAGTTACCGGCAGTGGATTTCCCGATGGATAGACAGCTTCTGCAAAAGGTGCAGCGGCTGTAAATAGTTTGTCGGCCTCTGTAAATGAAAGTGTATTTCCGTCAGCGGTACACAGAGTTTCATTAATTGCATTTACTAACATCCAGCCGTGATCAGAGGACCAAACCGGCTTTTCGTGGAATAGCTTTAGGCATTGTACCGAAATGGGCTGCCCCGGCATTACGGAAACGGTATCGTCTAAACCAAGTAAATAATCTGTTGTTACGCCATATAGTGTCGCCATTTTAATAACGGCTTCAACCGGAGCAGATTTTCGCTCGCTCTCCCAAGCGCTTAGGGTGGGCTGTGAGACACCGAGCTTTGTAGCCATTTCGGTTAATTTGGCTTTGTGCATCAACCGAGCTTCTTTATATCGCTTTGGCATCTCATCGCCCCCTTTTTTATTTTTGAGGAGTCCATTTTCCGCCCTTTGCCCCTCCGTCTCGTATAATATAACCCTTTTTCTTTAGAACGGATATTGCACGTTCAATGGTTGGTCTGGAAACACCGAGCGACTTGGCAATATCTTCAGCAGGAGCCGTGGGACCTTTCTTAATCTCTTCGTAAACACGGCGCTGGGTTTTGTTCAGATCGGCATATTCGCCAACTGTTTCTCCATCATTTTCTCCATCATTTTCTCCATCATGTTTGCCTGCGTTATCAAGTTTGATTTCCAAAGCGAGGGTGATACGATCCGGATCTACAGTTTCGACCAGTTCAGGTCGCCTGAATCCGCTTTCTTCCCAAATATTATAGACATCACACAGACCAGTACCTGAGCGCTCGCCTACATTGATAAGGGAGAACATATTGAAGATTCGACCGTTGCGGGCATCACTGATACCACCCGCAATGGCTTCATCAACACTGATACGAAATGTGCCAGGATTTGAGATGGATATCTTACGGAACTCTTTGTCAATTACGATTCCGCGGCGACCATAATAGTCTGCATGGATCAATGCGTTGGCAAGGCACTCACGAAGCGCTTTATGCACCGGAGTATCATCTATGCGCTGCAAATCCGAGTTTAATGCAAACGGGCGTTTCACATCAGCAGTCAGACGATCTATTATTTTGAAGTAGAAATCAAAGATGTTGCCACTCCAATTACTATCATTGGAGCAGACACGGTCAGACCAACGGGTATCGTTTAACAAGCGCTCTCTGTAGTCGAGGAAATACTGAGGCAACTCGTTCGTGATAGTAATATAATCACCGAAGAATAACAAACCCGCCAGTGTAGGGTGCACCTTTCCGTCGTGCTGTCCCTTCCTTGCTGCTCCGATTTTCAGAAGGAATTCCTCGTCATCAAGTTTTGACCAAATATGACCTGGCTTCAAATTATTAAACATGATGCGGTAACGGCGGATCGATTCCGGATTCAAATCACTGTTCAGGAGGTTTTCCAACATCAGCGCGTCCTGCGGTGTGTCGGCCTGGTCACGCAGCATAGCCTTCACTTCTGCATCAGAGCAGCGATAGTCTCCCTCATGGTTTCTGCGGAAGGTACCCTTGAACATATCCTGACCGACAAATACAGGTTTGTCTCGGCGATCCGCGCGCGGAATCTCCATTACGATGAAGTGCATTCCGTTGTATTCCAAACTGTATACATGATGCTCCAGAAGGATATTGGTGCTGATTTTTTGACTGTTGTTCAGTGTATTCCAGATATCAGAAAGCATCTGCTGCGGATTTACTACGCCACACGGAATGAACTCTTTCGTGACCTTATCTTCCTCGATACCGAGAATAATCGTACCGCCAAAGGTGTTAGCAAATGAAGAGTAGGTTTCCCAAATACTGTGCGGGATTCCTCCTTTAGCTGCTTTAACTTCAATGTTCACGCGTTCGTGCGATTGCAATATAGAAACGATGTCAACCATTTATTTTCCCTCCGTATGGTTTGCCTTGATGTATTTGCCGCTTCTGATGCGAGCATCTGTTGGCCTTTCTGCATCCTCCGGAATCAACCAGGTATTTGCGACCTTTTGTACACCGGCAATTCTACCTTCACTGCACAGAACACCTATACGGCGGGATGACAGACCCCACTTTTTGCCTGCCTCGGTCGTAGTGATAAACTTCATATTCCCCAATATTCCTTTCGGCCGTTATTATATATATTATATTCGGTATGCGGAACAATATCAAGAGGATTCTCTAAAAAGGCTCAAATTTTAATTTTGACACCGCCGTCCGGCCATTAGAGTGCGAGACCTATCACCTCAACATAATGTGAATTATGGCGAACTGAGCCACCCGGGCGCAGCTTTTTTCAACGGCGAGTTAAACATAATCAAATGCCAATTTGCCCACACACAGTTATACATAATCAAAACGGTTGTAAACGCATCCCTTCCCTCGTGTAATAGGGATAGGAGGCGATCGTATATGAAAGAATTTGAGGAGTATCTGAGACGCATCGGAAAATCCGAAAATACTGTTTTGACATATTGCCGTAACATCCGAATGTATTTTAGTTGGTGCCGGGACAGCTTTGGGTCCGAGCCAAAGGAGCTTTACCGTTCCAATGTTTTGGAGTACATCTCCTATATGCGCAATATCCGAGGCTATAGTCCGAAGTCTGTCAATAACCATCTGTCGGCCCTGCGCTGCTTTAACAAGTATCTGGTACAGATTGGTCGGCAGTCGGGCATGGCAGTTCTGGACAGTGACTTTATGAAGGTGCAAATTCAATATGCCAGCCCATGCTCCGTTGATAAAAAAGAGGTAGAGGCATTTCGGCAAAGGATGTTGGAAAGCGGAAGCAAACGGGATTTTGCAATCGTGACCTTACTGGTCTATGCAGGTCTGCGCCGTAGCGAGTGTGTCAATCTGAAACTGGATCAGGTGGATCTCATTGCAAAGGAGATTCGCGTCATCGGCAAGGGGGACAAACAGAGACTTGTTTATATCAATGACCGGATTGCTGCAGCCATTCGGGAGTACCTGAAGGAGCGTAACGCAGACAGTCCCTACTTATTTGCCAGCCGACAGTGTGCGAAGCTTTCAGCGTCCCGGATCAATCAGATATTCAACCAATACTCTGATACAATCACCCCGAAGACACTCCGACACTTTTTCTGCTCCAACGCTTTGGAGAATGGCTATTCGATCCATGAGGTAGCCAATCAGGCCGGACACAGCAATGTGCAGACCACACTGATTTATAGCAATCCATCCGCAAAGCAGATGAAAGAAAAAGCCAATAAGCTTTGAGGTGCTATGAGAAATAATGTTTTACGCACGGTGATTGTTCTGATTTCAGCGGCCGTAACGATATATGCAGCACACCGAATTTATCAAGAGCATTCCGAGTATCGTGAGGGTGCCGATTCTTATTCCGCCTTGGAAACCTATATAAAGGAACCGCAAACGGAACCCATACCTGAAGAAAGCAAACCCGAGCAGGATGAAATGTCGGAAAATGCAATCGCATGGCCGGTGGTAGACTTTGCAGCTCTGGAGAGCATCAATTCTGATTGCGTTGCATGGATCAGAATTGACGGAACAGAGATCGACTACCCTGTTGTACAAGGGCATGACAACAGCTTCTATCTGAAGCATTTGTTTGACGGAGAATGGAACGGTGCCGGCTGCATCTTTTTAGACTCGCGTGTCAATCCCGATTTGTCAGACCGACACAGTGTTTTGTATGGCCATCATATGAAGAATGGTACGATGTTTTCGGATATCGCAAACTATAAAGATCAGACTTTCTATGAGAACCATACAACGGGAATGATTCTGACCCCATCGAAGAACTACCAGATTGAGTTTTTTGCGGGCTATGTTGCCGGTGCCGATGACGAGAGCGCTTGGAAGGTAACATTTGCAACGGAGGACGAATATGTCGATTGGCTGAATGAAACTGTTGGCCGCTCTTGGTTCAAGAGCGAAGTAATACCAACGGCCGAAGACCGAGTTATAACATTGTCCACCTGCAGTTATGAGTTTAATAATGCCCGCTTTGTGTTGGTTGGCCGTCTGAAGTAGATTGCTTTGGCATATGCCATAAAATAAAAGACCGCAAACAATGCGGTCAAATCATTCGGGTAATGACGGTTGCGATTTTTTCAAGCCCGTGTTTTTCTATGTATCGGTAGGTTTCATACAGATCCGAGAAGGATAATGCCTCATGGAAATATTCCGTGTAGTCTTGGGCGGTTTTCAATAGCGGATACCGTCCACCGGCATTAACGGCAATATAGTGCTTAGCTTTTGATGCTTCTTCCATTTCCGATCCTCCCGATAAAACACTCTATTCCTATTATAACCACTATAGAGATTTTTTCAAGGGACTTGGCAAAACTATGTCTACGAGCCATGCAACATTGCAGCACCTGCGAAACAAGATTGAAATCCGGAAAACTACTTGAAATCCACCTCGTTTTCTGCTATAATTTCATTGTAAGTTTCATTGATTGCATTTTTGCAGTTATAGTTTTCAGGTTACACAGTGTCTGAGAGAACATCTTTCAGGCACTATTTTTATGCTTCCTAACGGGAAGCACAGAACCGGACGGACACAGAGGGACTTCCCTCTGTGTTTACAATTTCATCCTGGCCATTTGGCAACAAAGCACTCAGAGAATGTGTAAATTCATTCTTTGGGTGCTTTTTTTATATAGATCGGAGCCGTAAGGTTCCCCCAACCTTTTTTCTCGGGGAGCCTTATGGCTTGCCGTAACTATATACAAAATCCAATAAAGGAGTGATCTGACTTGAGAATACTTTCTCGAATTATTTTTGTTGCCATGCTTGCTATGGCAGTAATCATTATCCCGCTTGGGGCAGCAACCATCATTATGGCAATCAAACTCGGGCTTCTTTTTGAGGCGCTTTCCGGCATGTTGATGCTGTGCGTCTATATTGCCTTAAGCCTGTATGAAGTGCGCGAATTTATTGCAGAGACCGAATGGGAGCAGCAGAAGCTAAACGGAACCGGAGGTGATGAGCTTGACTCTTTACCTTGAGGCGACAACCACCATACCGGATCTGTTTATCGATTACATCGAGGTCAGACTGGCGTCGGGAGAAAGCGCTTCCCTAAACTGGGATGAAAGCGAAATATACCGCAATCCTGATGGCTTTGGTGCCAAATAGAAGGCGGAATGAAAACGGCTTACACCGTAGAGGAATATACGGCTTGTCGTAATACCGTCATTGTAGTTGAACATACGGAACCGGTTTGGAAAAAGCATGTTGTTCAGACAACAGAAGAACTGCTTGATAAGCTGCGTGAATTGGACGGAAAATCCATATCGGTATCCTATTTGAAGAGTCGAGAGTTCACTCATCCGTATAGACGGCGCAAAAGCAGTTCATGGGATCCGAGCAAACAGTCAGGGTTCTATGTGCTGCGAGCTGACAATGGTTATTTTTCCAAACGCAGTACCCGCCGCATATGGTTCGATCGAAATACTCCACCGACAGCAGCCTCTGTTCGGAAATTCAGAACGGAAAAGGCAGCGCAGCGGTATCTTGATGACAATGCTCAGTTCTTCGCAAAAATTGCGTTTCAGATTGAGCATATACAGAACGGAGGCAACGCCATATGAAAGAATCCAAGACAGACCGTTTCCGCCGAGTGGCAGAAGCACGGGTGAATAAAATCATTAAGATGATCCGCTTGCTCGGAAATTGCTCCGGAGCGGGCGTATATGAGTACACGGATGCACAGGTGGCATACATCTTTTCAGCGCTGCAATCCGAATTGGACAAAGCCAAAAGGCGGTTCAGAAGGCTATCGCTCGGAAAACATCGTTTTTCATTGACAGATACAAACGAGTTTGACAACGATATGCCTCTGGAGCCGACAATTGCACTTGCCCTTCCGGACGGAAGCTACCTTCGGGCCGTTGTCTATGAGGACGACCACTTTCCTGCCATCAATATCTATTGGGATCACGATGGTGGAAAAGCCTCGGAACTGCTCTGCTTTGCAGAATACAATTCCGAACGGGATGAAGGTGCGCAGATCTGCATCGGCACCTATGTTTCCGACGAGGATGAAACCCAATATTATGCGCCATATATGGCAGAAAGGAATAACGAACCATGAGTTCAAAAGTAATAAAATTAACCTGGTCGGAGGTTGCGGAAATGGTCCGGACAGAACTCCGAAAAATCATTGGCAGAGATATTTTCTGTGTAGCGAAATCCGATGACGATACCTACTGGGATATCAGCTTCCCTTTGGAGAGGCTTCCCTTATCCGATCTGCACCGTATTCTTGAAGCACTTGATGCAACGGATAGTCAGCGTGATTTGTCGCTTCCGCCGGAGGAGGATCATGCCGACAGTGTCAGTTCACTCAGTATGACGGTGAGCCAACTCCTACTTCGCAGGAATCTCGGGTATGACTGGGAATGCCTGCATCTCGCCGAGGACAGTTTCTGGATACTCGGAGTGAAGGATACTCCCGAAACAGATGACTTTATCAAAATCGGCAGTCAGCGTTATCCGCTTGGCGAGCTGAAAAGCCGTCAGGAGGTACTTGAATATCTCCGTGAAAACGGTGGTTCACATAGAGCGCTGATGGACATTTGCGAGGAGTACCTGGAGAAATATCAAAATGAACTGTGTTGGTATTATCCAACCACGGACGAGCTGCATCTCGGCACCTTCTTGCTGCTTGTAAAAGAAGGCGTGTTGAGTCTGCCGTTTAATGAAGTAGACAGCGTTGATTACGAACTGTTCTGCTTAGAAGATGCATGCCTTTGTGACGCTGCGTCCATAAACCTGCTGATTGCAGACTGGTACCGTTTTGACTCAGACCTCCGCCATGCAATGGAGGGAATGAGGCGGTATTACGAAAAAAAGGAGGCTACAAGTAGTGAAAATAAAGCTGTATCAGATCGCGCCTGAAAAGGACGATAAAAACTTGAGGTTCATGGGTTACGAATTTACCGTATTACACGGTGGAATCAACGCAGGCAGCTATGAGCTCGTCTTTGACGGCGATTTGCCGGTGCAGACAGCGGAAGATGTTTTTCGTATTTTCAACCTGGAACATCCGAACGGATACAGAGGTCGCTCTATGAGCGTTTCGGATATCGTCTGGATGGAGGGTATCGGGTATTGGTTCTGCGACAGCATTGGCTTCAGGCAAATCAAATTTGCAGGAGAAAAATGCTGCTGGAGGAAGTTTGATGGATGAACTGTATCAAAATCTCGTCAGACTGAGTCCGAAGGAGCAGGTGCCGTTCCGGTGCATCGGCTGCGGAGCGTGCTGCAAGCATGTACATATGCAGGTTCCGGTCGAAGCTCTGGATGCGTTCCGTATCGTAAAGCATTTGCAGCAGCAAGGCGAAGATATCGAGTGCATGGATGATTTCTGGGAACGGTGCACCGAGCCGGCACTGTTAAATGAGTGTGGTTTTTTCGTGTATTTTCTCAAAACGCAGGGACCGGAGGAAGCTTGCATTTTCCTGCAGGATAATCGATGCCGGATCCACACGGTTAATCCGAGAGCTTGCCGGATATATCCGTTCATTGTAGACCCGAAGGGAAACGGCAGATATGAGTATCTGGTATCCTACGAGCGCAAACAGCATTTCAAAGGACCGAAGGTTCATGTGAAAACATGGATGAAAAAACGGTTTGATGAAGAGGACCGTGCGTTCTTAACTGCTGATCTTGGCTCCGCAAAGGAATTGGCGCGGCTGCTCAGAAAAATTCCTGATGAACGCAAGAAGAAAGCGGTTATGTGCTTTCACTGGGCTAAATACGGGAATTTCGACACGAGTAAACCGTTCCTGCCTCAGTATGAGCGAAATCTGAAAGTATTGCGTGAGTATCTGAAAGAATTCACAGAGTAACAGGTCAGTATGACACAACAAAGAGGCGTCGTTTTGCGGCGCCTCCATCTATTTTGGGAGGTAATATCAATGGATAAAAGGCTAAAAGAAATCGTAGACAATTTTGACAGCATAAAAATCGGAGTGGACGAACCCTTTCGGTTTCATTGCACCATGTGCGGCAAGTGCTGCATCAACCGCGAGGACATTCTACTGACACCCCGAGACATGTACTGCATGGCAAAAGAATTACAGATCACACCGAAAGAACTGTTTGATCAATACTGCGAGACCTATGTAGGACACGACTCGCGGATACCAATCGTTCGACTGAAGCCTCGTGGCTCAATTAAACGGTGCCCGCTTTTAAAGGATCGTAAGTGCAGTGTTCATAAGGCTAAACCGGGAGTTTGCGCAATGTTCCCAATCGGGCGGTGCATTACCGTGGATCAGAAAGCCGCAAAAACAGTTAACGCCAAGATTGGAAAAATACAGTATGTTTTCACCAATCCCGGCTGCGGCGATAATGCCGAAACGCACACCGTGAGAGAGTGGCTGAGTGAATTTGGTATCCCTGTTGAAGATGAGTTCTTTAAGATGTGGCATGAAAAAATTTTCCAACTCGGCTCGATTTTCCGCAAGGGGGAAAAGGTATGTAGTAATCACACAATGGAACTTGCGTGGACGGCAACTTTCGTGGCGCTCTATCTGGAATACGACACGAGTAAGGATTTTCTCCCACAATTTGAGGCGAACTCCGAAAAAATCCTTAATCTTATGAGGATGATGCCAGCGTCGAAGGATGGTGCGAACTATGCGTGAAGACCGAAATCAGTTTCAGATCATTCGCAAAGATGCCCGGAACTGTTTTGTGGAAAGCCTGAATGACAGCTTCTCTATCGGCAGGATTCATCTGGCCTTTGCTGCTTATGATCAGTCGAAGCCGGCCGGTCAGCGCCAGACGAACAATGTTCATATCTATATTGCTGTGGATGAGTTTCTGGAACTGTGCCGAAAGCTGGATTGCGGTGAGCTGCGGTATATGCTGCAAAGCAAAAAGAAAAACGGCGATAACACGCCGTTGTATCAGTGCCTGGGCGGCACATCTGCCGAAAAGCTTAGAGCCATCGGTCGGGCGAGGCCGGACGGGAAAAGCCTTTCCCGCGTGGCGCAGCTGGTGCCGGCAAACAAAGCAGATTTCCTGTTTGTTGCCGACAGCGGCCCCGGCGAAACCAACGAAAAGGGGTTGATCGTTCCGAAATTCGGTAATAAGCCGGAAAACCATGTGGCAGTCATGATGAGTTTTGAGTCACTGAGTGAGATGTTCCTGATAACAAGGATGCATTATCAGTGCTGGCTCACATCGTGGTATCAGCAAAATGCAAACCAACCTGTACAGAAGCAGGGACAGTACAGTGAAAACCACAAAGAACCAGACAGTTCTTCTGTTCAGATGTTCTGATATGGTTCAGGCGGCAGGGAGTAAAATCCTTGCCGCCTTTTTTCATAAGTATAACAAATCGAAATACCCATTTGTTTCAAACTTGTTGTGTCCTTTTGCCGCCTATTAAATGGCGAAAAAATGGCACAGAAAAGCCGATGACACGGAAATGAAAAGATGCTATAATAATACCGTCAATCGGTGGGCCTGTAGCAAGGGTCCACTTTTATTATGCAAAAAAGGAGCGTGCGAAAATGAAATACTGTCCCTACTGCGGCACCGATATTCCAGACGGCGCCGTTTCCTTTTGCGTTGAATGCGGAAAAGCATTACCGGCCAAGAAGGAGAAGCCAGAGAAGTCAGCGCCGGTGAAAAAATCGTCTGCGGGCAAAAAGAAAAAGCATAAATCCTCGGTTGTGACCGATGCTGAGCTCCGGAAAGCGTACAATGACGGCTATGACGGATACTATGAGGATCTTCTGCCGGTCGATCACGGCAAGGAACGCTTTGAAACGGACTCTGCCCCGGTAAAAAAGATCATTATCCTGGCAGTCGGTGTGCTCGTTGTGATTGGGCTTTGCGTATTGATGCTGTATTTCGTTTGATAGTTGTAAATCCGGTGTGCCACCCGTGTAATGTAAGTAAAAAGCACGCGAGGTGGCAGAGATGTTTTATTTATCCAAAGGAATTGTGCAGAAAGGCTCTACGGAACAGCTTCTATTCGTTTTGTACGGCGGTCAGAAATTTGAACTCACGGGAAATGCCGCAGCGGTATGGCTGAACGGCCGCTTCAATTTTGCGGAAGCTCTCGGGCGCAATGAGGCCCCGGTCGCTTATCTGCAAAAGCTGGGGCTGGTGGAAACCGAAGCGGACAATGACGAGCTTTCCCGTTATCGAATTGCATCCAGGTGCATCTTCTGCCCGGCAGACACTACCAAGACATCCATGCTCAGAGCTATGGATAAAGAAATATTACAGTGGCTGAAGAATGCCGGTGTTCGCCTGACCGTAGCAGAGCTTGTATATCTCATAGAAAACGGGATCAAGCCCACGCAGGACCTTCTGTATACGGATAACCGGCAGAGACTGATCGAACGGATCTATACGGCCGATACGATCGCAGACAATCTCCTTGAAAATCAAATGGAAACAGCAAAATGCCGCGATGCCGTTGTGCAAAGCCTGATGCGGCTGTTGAAAAAGAAATTAGTGCTCGTATTGTGAGGTGAAATCGGATGAAGGAAAGGTTCAAGCAACTCCCTGAGCCATTGCAGCAGCAGGTGATCCGGCACTTTGCCGTAGCGATCGTATTTGTGCTTTTCTTCTTTATTACGCTGTTCGGCTTTTGGGATGTGTACCTTTTCCTCCCCTGTTTGCTCTTTGCCGGATTCTTTGTTGTAAATGCCTTACGGCTGTTTTATACTTGTATCAGGGGAGATTATATCTCGGTAAGCGGTACCTGTGTCCAGGTGGAAACGACTGCGATACGAAAGCGCATAAAAAGCCTGACGCTTGAGTATGAAGAGGAAGTGCCGAGGCTTTTGACCGTTTCCATACACGAAAGGATAAAGCGCCTCAGTGTGGGCGATACTGTGACTGTATACTTATCGGAGAAGACGCCGGTGTATAGCCGTGACGGAGCATATCTGATCTACGGTTACTATGCTGTTGAAATAAGAAAAGGGGCCTGACTATGACAGACAGAGACAGAATACTCGGCTTACTGGAGGAAATACACAGCCTGGTCGAGGAAAACGGGAATGCAGACGGAACACTTCGTTTCGATGCGCTGAGGGCAATGGTTGCCTTGGACTTTGCCAAAACGGAGATCGAAAAGATGGTTTCGGGGCAATTTTCCCAAACGGATTGACTATTTCGATGGATTATGCTATACTTACATTGTAAGTTTCAAGATTTCCTACGAGAAATCCGAGTAATCCGAGTTTTCAAAGTGTCAATTAGCACGCAATGTGCTGGTTGGCACTTTTTTTGTTTCTGTCGGTTTCTACCCGTGATAAGCGGGATGAAATAAATATTTTTGTTGCAGGCAATCCCTGCAGAAAGGAGTACCCTATGTTAAAAGTATTTGCAACCCAGGTCGTCATATCGAGAGGATATGATGGCGCAGCAGCCATCAAGTTTTCGGAGAAAGGTGATGCGGTGAGATTCCGGATCGGTAAGAAGGTCTATGACCCTAACGCTGAGAATAATGCTCGGTGGATCAATATGGGAGTTAAGGGCTTCGGTTCGATTTGCGAGCGCATCAAGAAGATGCAGCTCAAGGATGGATCCTTTGTCAATCTTATCGGCCGTCTGGACGAGGATGTTTGGGAAGACCAGCAGACTCACGAGAAGAAAAGCGCAATGGTCATCATTCTGGATGATATTGAGTATGCTTCCGGCGGAGGTAAGTCTAAGGATAACCAGAACACCGATGAAGCGCAAGGACATCCGGCAGCATCGACGGCACCGGCAGCGGCCGCACCCGCAAATAACGGCGGCGGCTTTACCGGCTACGAGTCGTTTGGCGGAGGCAATTCCTTCTTCGACGAAAACTGAGAGGCAACAATTGAATCGGGCGTATAAGAGGCGCACATGAGTGACCGTATGGTTTCTTGTGTGCGCCTTTTTGCGTTCAGAAAGGACATCTCTATGAACAACAAAGACCGAAAGCGGCAAATTGCCTATGAGGTGCTGATGATTTTGGGATCGCTGGCTCTGCTGACATTCATCTGCAGACTCTGGCCGATCCTGCTGCTCATCATTCTCGGCATTTTTGTTGCAGCGATCCGACTGCTGTTTCTATCCGGTAATCGTGTTGACCCGGTAGAACCGCAGCCGCTGCTTCCTGCCCCCATACCGGCACCGTCGGAAAGCGACCTGCGAAAGCTGGCGCAATCTCTCATTACGAACCGAGTCACAACGCTCGTGTTAAATGAGTATCCGAATGCCAGATGGATCTGGGAAGCACCGAATGCGTTTGAACTGATCGAACTCGGTGAGGAGGTCTATATCCTGCTCAACCGAGCCGGCGGTTATCGCAAGGCCAAGGTCATTATTCAGAACCTTCAGGTTATCGGCCTTCAGTATCAGGAGATACCGAAAAAGCCGGATGAGTCTGAGGAACGGACGGAAGCTCCTGCCACAGAGCAACCGAAAGAAAACTATGAGCTCATCGCCTTTGAATGGGCGGAGTCTCACATCTTTGAGCTGAATGCACGGTGCAATGATGCCATCGGTCAGGGATTGACCGAAATCATCCTAACAGCCGACGACCTTCCTGCCCGTGAGAGCTGGGAGAATGTCTGCCTGGAATTGCAGCGAGCCGGGCTTGAAGATGCCGTATGTATTGCAGAGGGAATCAAAATCAATCTATCGCACTGAGTGCAGAAAGGGAGTAAAGTATGGCAACATACATCAACAACATTTTTAATTTCGGCAGAAGTCTGCCGTCGCCGTTTGACACCATTGCAAACAAAAAGATCAAGGTGTCTTCCAAGTACGGCGACGGGACAACTTCTACCCTTTGCGGAACGGTAATCAAGGCAGTCCATGCGGTCTGCCATTGCATGGACGGGTCCGGTGAGGGCGCTGTCGGCATTATCGATCATCGCACGGCGGCAGAGTATAAATCCTCTGCCAGCGCGGATGCCTATCATCTTGTGGTGTACGATAGCAACACCGGCAGCCTGATGGCAAGCGTCTATGACAGTAATATGGAGACCTTTGAAAACTACACCCTCAACAGCAGCGGCCGTGACGGAGCCGCCGTAATGATGGCACTGTTCCCGATGCTGATGCAGGATGATGAATTCAAAGAGAACCTTGAGGCTTACCAGGACGAGCTGAACGCCGGTTATCCCCATATGGATAAGGCTACGGAATACATGGCGCTTATGTGCGACAATGCCTATCGCCGTATCAAGGATGACAGCTGTGCTGCCCATATCAAGGTCAATGTAGATAAGGCAGGCAATCTGATGCGTGTATCTCAGACGCACTTGGATTCCGGCAGTTTTACACCGACTACGGTACTGGCGGGTGAATTCAAGATTTTTGCTCAGACCGGACCGGCGCAGATTTATTCTGCAACGGAAACCATTGACCATGCCGACTTTGAGGGACAGTATGTATTGAACAAGCGCACCTTCACGCCGCAGGAAACAATGCTGATTCCAAAGCTTCCGGAGTGGTACATCATCCCGAAGGAAGTTGTAGACATCTGCAAGCACGCCAAGGCGACAACCGGCAAATCCATGCAGATGCGCAACTTCTTGCTGCGTGGGCCTGCAGGCACGGGCAAGACGATGGGTGCAAAAGCCATTGCTGCAGGCCTCGGCCTGCCGTACATGAAATACACCTGCTCAGCCAACACAGAGATCTTCGACTTTGTCGGTATGATCTTTCCGGATTCTGAGGACTCTACGGGCAGTGCCCAATTGGACGCTGAACGGGAGGCGCTGATGCAGATGGGCGGCATCAATTATGCCAATGTTTCAAAGCTGATGAAGCTGCCTGACCTTGACGATATGGACTATGATCCGGCAGGCGTTTATATGGCGCTGACCGGTGTAGAAAACGCGGCTGCTACCTCACAGGATTGCATGAGCATCGTCCTTGACCGTGTAACGGAAAAGGTACGGGAGCTTTCCAAGACTGTAAAGGATAAAAGCAGCAGCGGACAGACCTATCGTTATGTGGAGACTGACTTTGTGAAGGCTCTCAAGCACGGCTATGTGATCGAGATACAGGAACCATCCACTATCGTCCAACCGGGCGTGCTGGTGGGTCTGAACTCTCTTTTGGAACAATCCGGTTCTATCACATTGCCGACCGGCGAGGTCATCCAGCGTCACCCTGACGCCGTTGTAGTTGTAACAACCAATACGAGCTATGAAGGCTGCCGCCTTATAAATCAGTCCGTGCTCGACCGAATGAGTCTGGTACGGGATGTGGAATTGCCGAGTCCCGAGGTGATGGCGCAGCGTGCTATGTCGGTCACAGGTGCGACGGATGAGTATGAGGTGTCCAAGATGGTGCAGGTGGTCAATGACCTTGCGGAATATTGCCGCAAAAACAGCATCACGGACGGCTCTTACGGTATGCGCAGTCTGATCGACTGGATCATCAGCAGCGAGATCACCGGAGATGTCTACGAATCGGCACTGTATACCATCATCAGTAAGGCAACCGCCGATGAGCTTGACCGTGAAGCACTGATCAGCACGGTTTTGGAGCCGATTTTTGCTCCGAAACGGCATAAAGCGTCGGCATAACAATTTCAGAGAAAGGAGGCTACCCTAAATGGCAAGGGTGAATCATAAATTAGTCAAACAGCGTCTCAATGAGAAACGCAGCAAAATCACGGATAAGCAGTTCTTTTCCTCCCGTATGTTGGCGGGGCATTTTGAGGATCTGGCAGCAGCACAGACCAGACGGTATCATTACAACCGTCGTGTCCGTGTGAATCTCTACTGGAAGCCCAAGGATGCCTTCACAGCAGCAACGGACAATATGCAGATCCGCATCAACACGGGCCATCCATTGGTGACCAAGGTCAAAGGACGCGAGAATCGGTATCAGATTGTGTGCGGTATGTTTGCGCACGAGCTGGGGCATGTGCTCTTTACCGATTTTCTTTCTGCCCAGACTTATCACAACTATCTGGACAGCTTCAAATGGTATCCTCGCCCGCCGGCTTTCCGGCTGGCGGCGGATGCACGGAATGAGAAAGCGTTCTGGGAATATGTCAAGGAGGATCCGAAGAACCTGCAGATGGTCCATCAAATCGCGGCGAACATCGCCAATATCATTGAAGACGGATATATCGAAAATCGGATGCTGAACAGCTTCCCCGGTACACTCGGCTACGGCTTGGAAACTCTGCGCGAGCGTCATTTTGACGAGATCGATACTGTGACAGAGCTGATCGCCAAGGAGACGGACGACGACGGCAGGCATATTCTTGAAAGTATCCTGCAGATCATGCTGTCCTATGCCAAATTCGGGCGAATCAAATACGGTGACGAGCCGAAAACAGACGAGCGCATAAAGACGGTATTCGGCCTGATCGATGACATTGACGAGGCCCTGATGAACCGTTCCGGTAAGGAGCGCTGGAATGCCGTCAACACCGTAATGATCCGTTGTTGGGAGTACATTCAAGATTTCTGCGAGGTTTGCAAAGAGCGTCAGGAAGAAGCAGAAGCTGCAGGCGGCACAGTCACTGTGGCGGAAACGCTTTCTGAAATTCTTAGCTCCATTGCCGGTACATCTGAGGTCGGCAGCGGAACCAGTACCCCTGTTCCGGATGCATCCGGCAGCACTGGCAAATCAGCGACCGCTGCAGCAAGGGCGGAAACACGGTCCGAGGCATCCGAAAGTGAGTCTGATGACGAAAACGCTTCTCCCCAGACTGAGTCGGAAAACAATGAAAACGCATCTGAGTCTGGAGAAGCCTCGAATCAGCCAGATGATTCTGAAAATGCTCAGCCCGGTGGCGGAGGTCCCGGCTCCGGGAAGCAGGAAACCTCGAAATCCGAAAAAGGAAGAATTCCGTACCAACAGACAGATGGCGTCAGTGCCCCTGTTGGCGGTTCCGTCACAAAAAATTCCGAGTATCGGCGCGAACAATATGACCGTGCTGCCTCGGATATCGAACGGATCCTGGACAATATGGCGGAAAAGGCTGCCTGCGAGGAACTGGAGAGCGAACGCATACGGGAACTGAATGAAGCTGCACAGAGTATTTCCTACGGGGATATCCACAGCGGCGTCAATATCCGCGTGAACCGCATTGCATCCGTTGACCCAGAGCTTGTGGAACAATACGATGCGATTTGCAATCCGCTCATCAGCATTTCCCGACAGCTCCAGAAAAGTCTCCTGCGACAGCTCAAGGAGAACCGGCGCGGCGGCAAACAGACCGGCCTTATTATGGGACGGCGTCTGGATGCGCACGCTTTGTGTCGGAATGATGGCAAGGTGTTCTATAAGAACAACCTGCCCAATGAAATTCCAGAGCTCGCGGTGGGACTTCTTTTGGATGAGTCCGGTTCTATGTGCTCCTGCGACCGCTGCACTTATGCCCGGGCGGCAGCCATCATCCTGTACGACTTTTGTGAAAGCCTTGAGATCCCTGTTATGGTATACGGTCACTCGACCGATTACTATGACGGGAAGGATTCGGTTGAGCTTTACTCCTATGCCGAGTTTAATGGTTTTGACAATGACGATAAGTACAGGCTGATGGATATCAGCGCCCGCAGCAGCAACCGCGACGGAGCGGCACTACGCTATGTGGCGGAGGCACTTTCTAAGCGATCCGAGGCTGTAAAGCTTCTTATCCTGGTATCGGACGGGCAACCTGCCGATACCGGTTACTACGGCACGGCCGCCGAGGAGGATCTGCGCGGGATCAAGCAGGAATATCAACGCAAAGGCATACTCTTTGTTGCCGCCGCAATCGGCAACGACAAGCAGAATATTGAGAGGATCTACGGAGATTCCTTCCTCGATATTACTGACTTAAATCAACTGCCCACGAAGCTGACCGGTGTGGTCAAGCGACATATTCGGGTATAAACACATCAAGATATAACAAAACGATGGGCAGCTGGTGATCACACACGGTTGTCCATCTGTTTTTCAGAAAGGAACATCATTATGCATTTCAAAACACTGGTGGCCGTGACCATGCCGACTGTGGAAGAAGATCCGCATGAAAATGCTGCGGTCGTACAATCTATCAAATCGCTGCAAGCTCAGAAGGACGAGCTGGCTAAGAACCTTATGGCGGAAATCACACTGTGCTCACTTATGGGAAGAACAACGAATTTTGCACGCCAATTGGTGAGCGCAGTAGAAGAAGTTATGACACCATACAGTACCGAACCGCCGGAAGAATACATGGAATTTGCTGACATGACCGAGGAACTGAAAGCCGACTACGCAAAGCCCGTAGACTGCCTGAAGCTTCCAAACGGAAAGATCGTTGAATGCGGAAGTTACCCGTATTTCAGCAAGTACAGCATTGTAGACGGGAAGGTCAGTCAAAACAAGGTCGGTCCTCTCCATCATACCAGACGCACGAAGCAATCCCGAAAAATACAGTACTTGCCGAATTGTCCTCGGCAAAAGGTATATAAGACCTTTGAGAAATATGCCGAAGATTATCGCGGATATGAGTACAACGAGGAAGAAAAGGGTTATGGCTTTTATTGCAACCCCAATGCCATGTGGGACTGGTATCAGATCGGCGGCAGATGGCCGGTGACTTTCCTTGTGAAAGCGGACTGTACGGAATACTCTTTCGGAGAACGAAGCTGGGGCAACTACAGCAAAAAATACCCTGCACCCGAAGGATATATGTGGGTTTCGGCAGCGAGGAAAAAAGACATCTGCTGGGATGTTATGCAAAATTGCTACACGGTTCAGGATACGGAGCGATACAACAAGTTCAAAGAAGCATTCCAAACCGGAAAGCTCCCCGACGGGTACTATGGAAAGATTCAGGAGAACGGAATTTTTTACTGCGGCGAATGCACCTATGCAGCCGATGAGACCTTGGACGAATACCTTGCCCGCGTAGGAACGCCGAAATCGTGGAAGTATCCCATCGGCGTAACTGATATCGTCGATGCAGACGAATGGCTTAGCAAAAATGACATCAGCATTGGAAAAGAGAGCGGTAGTTGGCACGAACAGATCGATACTTATATTGATGATCTTGACGGCGAAGATGTTCTCGTTTCCGTAGACTATCACATTTAAGGAGGTGCTCATATGCTTATAAACAAACCCGGTGCCGAATTCTTGTATAACGGCATCACATACCATGTCGGTGATGTGATCATCGGCAGCGATCAAAGCGAATATGCCGGCCTTATCGGATCCATCCTTGAGATCCGTGACGGCGACGACAGAGAAACCGAAAACGATACCCCGGACATCTACTGCTCCTTTGAACATCCGGTATTACCGGCGGATATAGCAAAGGTGGAAGCGATGTTTTCGGACCTGTATGGCGAAAAGAAGGAACTGGATAACATTTGCTTCGACATGGTCATTATGGCTCCGGAAATGATTATCGTTCCCGGTCAGTCAAAGAAGTCCATCAAGCTTTACATACTAAGCGAAGATTGGGCTGCTCACGGTGACACCGGACATTCGTCCAGTATTTATTCGGATCCACTGGAAGCCAGAGCAAGGCTTAATGATGCGCTCGGAAACGAGATCGACTCCGGCTGCCTTTCGGATTGGATTGGAACACCGGAATACCGGACAGAGGCAACGGAAAATTCCTACGAAGGATGGCTGGACGGATTCTACTGTGAAAGCCATTATGCCATTTCTCTGGAAGAACGCAATGTGGTTCTGACACCTTCAGTTATCGGTGATGTTGGACGGACCTATATGGATGCATCCCGATATGAGGATTTTGCTTCTCAAGTCGAAGAATGGGAAGAAGTCAGCGAGTTATCTGAGAAAGATTATCAGCGGTATCTTGCGGATGTACGGATTCCAAACATGATCGATAAAGGACTGAGTGATACCTATTGGGAGTGCTACTGGGAAGCTGTTTCAGAGGCTGCGCACGCGCTACTGTGTGAGTATTTGGCTAGAAATACGCATTCCGGCAAGGAATCCACAGAAATTGAACCCGGAGGTGAGTCCAAATGAGCATTAAACCCTGGCGTACCTGCGGGTATTGTATATGCTTAGCCGAACTAGGCTTCCGGTCTTCTTCCAAAATACAGGCTTTGCTAGAACATGCACAGAAAACGGTGGATAGTGAAAGGCGGATAATATGGTAGGAAGAAAAAACAAATATGATTCGGCTTGCTACTATGCGGGCAAGAAAATCGGAGGCTGTACAGTTGCAGACGGCGATGCATATGTTGTGCTGATGAATCAATGCAATTATGATGCTGCCCGTGTCCTCCGGGAGTATGCTTATTTCTCGCCGGAATTAAAAGAAATTCTAACCAAGGTTGCAGAAATACAAGCTAAGTCAAATGCTGATATCGGGAGGGTTTATTGTGAAAGAAGAAGCCAGTAATCGTAAACCGCTTACCAGCATCGTTTCCTACCCGGAGCGCGGCGAAGGCGGCGATAACCGATACCGTGGGAACTGCTCCCCCAAACTGATTGAAGACCTCATCAGGTTCTTTAAGCCCAATGAGATCTGCGATTATATGTGTGGAAGCGGGACAACCAAAGCAGCAGCTGATAAAGCCGGTATCCGCAGTCATCTTTACGATCTGCACAGCGGGTTTGATATTATGAATTGCGATATTCCTGAGCGGCCGGAATTTGTATTCTGGCATCCGCCGTATTGGGATATTATTCAGTATTCCGATGTCATGTACAGGGCATCTGATGTGATGCAGAAGTACGGGTATGACCCGAAACGCCTGGACCTGTCCCGTATTGAAAGCTGGGACGATTTTGTCAGAGCAATGAATTACGCCATGATGAAACAGTTTTCGGCACTGGAAAACGGCGGTCGGATGGCTGTCCTGATGGGTGACATCAAAAAGAAAGGCAGACTTTACAGTATGCTTGCCGAGATCGTAAAGCCCGGTACCTTGGAGAATATTATCATCAAGGCGCAGCACAACTGCTTTTCTGACCGGACGCAGTATAGCGGTAGGTTTATCCCTATCCTGCATGAGTATGTTATGATTGTTCGCAAGGACTCTCCTGTGCTCATTCCGATTCTGATGACACAGAGCGCAACGGTAGATATCCGTGATATGCCGGGAGCAACCTGGCGTGATGTGGTTGCGGCAGTTTTGGAGCGATGCAAGGAGCCAGTGGCTCTTTCCTTTCTCTATGAACAGATTGAACCGCATAAAAAGGCACAGGCAAACAAATGGTGGAAAGAAAAGATCCGCCAAACGCTGCAGATCAATCCCATGCACTTCACCCATGACGGGCGGGGCTTGTGGTCATTGAACAGGAGTGCAGCATAGTAACCGTTATGGGAGGGATGTCACTTCGGTGGCATCCCTTTTTGCATACATATGTGGCAAGGTTCAAATCTGATTTTTTCTTGAATTGCACAACACACTATTGATATTTCTTGATTTGTTGTGTATAATATAGGCAGAGGTGATTAGATGAATCTGCTACTGCACACCGTAATGCAGGAACGGCAACGCATCGAGAATATGCTTGCCCAATATGAGGCAGAGCTTTCGCTGCTTCCGAAAGGAACGATTTCAGAAAAGAATAGCGGTGGAAAGACTTATTATTATTTGAAATACCGTGACGGGAAGAAAGTCATATCAAAATATGTCGGTCGACAGGATGTTGAGGCTGTGCGGGAACAAATCGAGAAAAGAAAACATATTGAAGCGATGATCTGTTCTCTGCAAGACGAGAAAAATATTGCAGATAAAGTATTGGAGGGTAAGCTATGATTGTATATCATGGAAGCAATGTGATTGTTTCCGAGCCGAAACTGGTTCACCAAAATCGTTTTTTGGACTTCGGGTTTGGCTTTTATACAACCACAAATAAAGTTCAGGCAATTGGCTTTGCAGATAAGGTAACACGGCGGCGCCGAGAAGGAACAAAGTGCGTCAGTATATATGAGATCGATGAGTCGAAAGCATTTTCCGAATGCTCTGTACTGCGCTTTGATAAGCCGGATGAAGCTTGGCTCAATTATGTATCCGACAACCGTTCCGGAAATTATACCGGAGAAAATTACGATTTCATTTTCGGCCCGGTAGCCAACGATGATGTGTATACGACCTTTACACTGTATACTACCGGTATTCTTACAAAAGAACAGACGCTGGAGGCATTGAAAATCAAAAAGCTGTATGACCAGCTTGTGCTTTCATCGGAGAAAGCGCTGTCCTATCTGAAATTTATCGGTACAGTCCCGGAGGAGGAAATGATATGAGTGAAGAAAAATTCAGTGCGGTAATCGGACTGATTGTGCCGGAGGTAATACATCTCATTACCGAAAATTATCCTTATGATGAGGTAAATGCTGCCCAAGAGTTTTATCGCACCCAAGTTTATGCGTTGCTGGAGCAGGAAGAAACGAAACTTTGGCATTTCAGCCCATTGACCCTGTTTAATATGTTTGATGAAGAAAAGAAGACAGGTAAGTTTTCTATTCCGGAGGAGGGATAAATATGTCAAGGCAAGGTGAATTTATGATTTTTAGTGCCGAGCAGTACAAATATGCAAAGAAGCTGACCGGCAGACAGCTTGATGAGCTGTTCAGTAAATATCGTGTGTGGGATTATCTGTACGCTTGCTACGAGGCGCTTCACACCACCGGCACAAACTATATCATTCATGACATCGATCTCTATATCGATGCACGAAAGCCTGCGATGGCTTAAACTAATATGCGTTTACATTCCGACTGCAAATTTCCGATTTGTGAGGTAAGAATGTAAATTGATTTGTGCTGAAAATGCCCTTTTCCGGCGAATGGATTGACTATTGCGAAGTTTTCTGTTATACTATCTATGTAAGTATCAAGTTTGGTTCTGATCCAAGCATAGTTTAACAGAGTTACCACAGTGTCATTTGCGTTATTGCAAATGGCACTTTTTTTGTTTCCGGCCAATTCATTCGGGCATAAAGCCAGCAGTCCTTCGGGAGTGCTGGCTTTTGTCATATATCAAGGCGGCATTGCCGTCAAAATCAAAGAAAGGAGCATTTCATTATGCAAAAACCATGCCAGGACAGCTATTATACGCTGTTCAGTTCCTACCCGATGCTGCTGGATTATCATGAGGAACAGGCAAAGAACAGCCGCTGGATCCGCTGCAAGGTCGCAGACCTGCAGGTGGAACCGCTCGGCGAGTCCTCGCCTCTTATCGGTAATTTGTCGGAGTTTGCCGCAGGAACATCACAGGAAGCCGTAAAGGATACGGCAGAAAATCTCGGGCTTGCCATGCGCATAAACGGAGAACTCTATCCGGTCCGTGTGACAGCCTACAAAAGCCTGCTCGACAGAGCGAAGATCGGAGGCACCGCGCTTCCCAAACTCAGCCGCGAGGTATTGGCCGAAGTGCTCAACGAATGCCTGAAGCTGTATTCGGCGGATGCGCTTCTGCTGATCCGGGACGAAAAAATCTCTGCCGTTCACTCCGGTGATGAGGTGGATTATTCCATCCTTCCGATCGACGAACTGTTGAAAGTTCTGCAGGCAAAACTCGATGCACGGTTCTCCGGGAACGAGTTTGAGTCCGGGTACTGTGACCATTCCCTGGTCAGTGCCTCATGGCGAATGCCTGACCAGAAGGAAGACCTGCTCGGTACCTATGCAAAGGTGCTGGCTGCCCAGGGCAAAGCGACGATGGCATCCAAGCTGATGCCGGGTATCCGCTTTATGACATCGGATACCGGTGTCGCCTCAGCAAAGGTCTCTGCGCTTCTGATGAACGGCAGGCACTCTATCCATATCGGCGGCTGCGTAGCCGTAGATCATCGGCATCAATCCAAGGTTGCTGATTTTGATACGGCGCTGGATCAACTGTTTGCCCGGTTTGGGGACAGCATCGCCAAGCTACAGGCGCTGATGGAGATCCATCTGGATTTTCCGATCAACGCCATGACGCGGGTGTGTAAAAAGCTCAGCCTGCCTAAAAAGGCAGCAGTCGAAGCAATCGCCATGTTTGAGATGTCTTACGGCGGAGGTCCCGCCACGGCACATGATGTGTTTCTGGCCATGCAGGAGATCCCGTTTATTCTCAAAACGGATAAGTTCCCCGAAAGCAAGCTCCTTGTTGTCGAAGAAAATATGGCGCGTGCGCTCACACTCAAATGGAGTGATTTTGATTTGGCAAAGGCGGTGAGCTACTGATGGCGGCACCAAATATCCTATGCGACACGGCCGGAATGACCAACGCCCAGTGGCTGGCAGCCCGTATGCACGGACCGTCCGGTAAAATCCCGTATACAGTCGGCGGCAGTGATGTGGCAGCCGTCTTCGGGGTCTCCCCTTGGACAACGCCGCTGGAACTGTGGATGATCAAAAAGGGACGGATGAAACCTCCGGCAAAAAGCAACGCCAACCAGCTTGAAATGGGGCATATGCTCGAACCGATTGCTGCGCATTGGTATGCCAAGAAAACCGGAAACCGCGTGTATGAGGACACGAACCTGTACCAACACGCAGACCATCCGTATGCGCTTGCCAACTTCGATCGGCGTTTTGAGCGTGCCTCTGACGGAGAACCAGGCATCCTGGAGTGCAAGAGTTGCACCTATCATAAAGCAAGCGAGTGGGACGATGGTGCCATTCCCTTGTACTATGAATTGCAGCTGCGTTTCTATCTGGCCGTTGCCGATGTCAACATCGGTTCGTTCTCCGCAATTTGGGGAAACAACCCGGATAACGACCTGGCAATTCCGGATATCACCCGGGATAAAGCCAAGGAAGATATGATCTTCGAGCGTCTTGATGAATGGATATGGAGCCTTGAGCATGATAAGCCGCCTACAATGTCCGGCGTAGCGCCGCAATTGGCGCTTGAATCGCTGGCCCGTATCTACGGAGAAAGTCAGTCTGGGCTGCCGACCATTGAATTTTCTTCCAAACAGGAAAACGCACTGCGTCGGATCGCTCTGCTGCAGGGCAAGATCACGGAGTGCAACCGTGAAATCAAAACTTATGAAAAGGAGATCGAAGCACACAGCGTGCGAATTGCCGAAATCATGAAGGAGCATGAGCATGGCGTCCTTACGACGACATCGGATAAGCTTCTCATTGATTTCGTGACCAAATCCACTACACGACCCGATTCCAAGGTTCTGAAGGCAAAATATCCGACGATCCTGCCGGATGTAATGAAAACGACACAGAGCCGTAAGGTAAAGGTCAGTGTACAACCACTTTAAGAAAGGAGTCCTACTATGGACAATATCTATCACCAATACTGGCAGCAGGAGCTGATGTATCAGTTGGCTTCCGCCGATCGCTGCCGCAAGAAAGCCTATATATGCTCCCCCTTCCGGGCGGACACCCGCGAGCAGTGCGAAAAGAACCTGCGCACGGCAAGAGCGTATATGTTCTACGCAAACAAGAAAATGAACATGAACGCCGCAGCGCCTCATGCGTATCTGCCGCTTTTGCTTTGTGATGAAATTCCTGCTGAAAGGGCCATTGCGCTTCGGTTCGGTCTGGAGATCCTGGAGCAAAGCGATGTTATGCTCATATGCGGAAATAAGCTCAGCAACGGTATGTGCGGCGAGATCGCCAAGGCGGCTTTGCTTCGTATGCCGATTACGGTATTTGACGAAGGCTTGTATCTGGAGGTGCAGAAACTCGTCACACAAAATAACGGGAATAAGAAATCCGTAAAGCTGGATCGTGAAAACTTTCCGATGGCTTTTACGGAGCCCGAATCCTATCTGGAAAATGCGGCAATGTTCAAATGAGTATGCCGTATCACAAAGAACTCCTGAGAAGCAGTGTTTCGCTGCGTTTTTGGGAGTTCTTTGTTTTCCGGAACAAAGCGAAAGGAGTAATGACATTGTTATGCCAATTTGAAAAAATGATCTATCCTTCCGGAACCGGTGCGGCGGATGCGGCAAGCTTTATGATTGCGCTTTACCGACCCTGTGAGAAATTGAAGGATAGCAGCGGCAACACCATTACACAAATCAAAGCCGTCGGGTACTGCCTGCCTACTGCGGGTAACATGCGCTATGAAATGCGTGGACACTGGCGCAAGGATCCCAAATACGGCATTCAGTATGATGTCGAGGGGTACGAGGAACAGATCATTCCGACCCGGGAAGGCATCGTTGCCTATCTCTCGTCCGGGCAGATCAAAGGCATCGGTCCGAAAATGGCGGAGCGTATCTATGATGCGTTTGGGAATATGGCACTGGAGGTGCTGGACAAAAAGCCGGAAAAGCTTTTGACCATCTCCGGTATCAGTCAGAATAAACTCAAAAAAATCTGCGATTCCTACCTCGCCAACCGCGGTGCCCGTGATGTTGTAGCCTTTCTGTCGCCGCACGGGATCACGCCGAACCGTGCCGTAAAGCTCTACAAAGAATACGGAGAACAAACGATGGATATCGTAAAGAACCATCCGTATAAGCTTTGCGAAATGGTCGGCGTGGGCTTCAAGACGGCAGATAAGATCGCCATGAGTATGGGTATTGACCGACTGTCGCCCGAACGAGTGGACGAGGGTATCCTTTACACACTAACTGACGCGGAAGGCTGCGGGAATCTCTGTATGGAGCGAGACGGTTTTATCGCAGCGTGCAGAAAGACCTTGGAGACGCCGGAGCTTACGGATCAAATGATCGCAGCCCGTGCCAATCGCCTCATTCTTGACGGCAGAATGCGAACCTATGAAAGCTGTGTTTATCGGGAAAAGACGGCAAAAGCCGAAGAAAAGCTTGCCGACTTGATCCGGTATCAGATCCGCCATCAAAATCCCTGCACTTATGGCGATTTGGACCATGAGCTCGACCGTGAGGAAAGCCGTTTGAAGGTGCGTCTGGCACCCGAACAGCGTCAGGCAATCAAAACGGCGCTCACCAGCGGTCTTTGCATTATTACCGGCGGTCCCGGTACCGGCAAGACGATGCTGCAAAAAGCTTTGCTTGGCATTTACAGCCGCAATCATCCGTCAAAGGAAATCGTGTGCTGTGCGCCGACAGGGCGTGCCGCAAGGCGTATGGAGCAGTCAACCGGATTCCCGGCTTCTACGGTCCATAAGGCTTTGGGTCTGATTGCCGGCGAAGACGGAGAATACGGCGACCCGGAAACGCTGGATGCCGATCTAATTTTGGTCGATGAGGTGTCTATGCTGGATATCTACCTTGCCGGAGATCTGTTTGACTCTGTAAAGCCGGGCAGTCAGTTGATCCTTATCGGAGACGCTGATCAGTTACCGTCTGTCGGACCAGGAGCGGTGCTGAGCGAGATGATCGCAAGTGGCACCGTCCCTGTCGTGAAGCTGGATAAGATTTTCCGCCAAACGGCAGGAAGCCGAATAGCGACCAATGCAAAATTGATCCGTCACGGGAATATGAGCCTTGAGTATGGCAGTGACTTTCAGTTTTATGACTCGGCGAGTATTCCCAAGTCCGCAGAAAAAATCGTGGAATTGTACTTGCAGGAAACCGCCAAGTACGGCGTGGACAACGTGGCACTGCTCTCACCGTATCGGCAGAAAACCGAAACCGGCGTCAATGCGCTCAATGAGCTGCTGCGGGAGAAAATCAATCCTCCGGCACCGGACAAAGCTGAGGTTGTTCACGGAACCAGAAGGATTCGCTGCGGTGACAAGGTGATGCAGATCAAAAACTGCGATGAAATCAGCAACGGCGACATCGGGTACATCACAAAAATCTGCAAAGCCGGTGATGAAACGACCGTCACGATTGATTTCGGAGACGGACGAATGGCTGAGTATGACACGAGTCAGCTCGATATGCTAGACCTGGGTTATGCTTCTACCATCCATAAGTCGCAAGGCTCGGAGTACAGGTCTGTGATCATCAACCTGCAATGCGCCCACTATGTCATGCTGACACGGCCTCTGGTGTATACCGCCATTACTCGCGGCAAGGAGAATGTCATCATTGTCGGCGAGCGCCGTGCTTTGTGTATGGCGATCAAGAAAACCGACACAGAAAAACGCAGCACCTGTTTGGCAAAACGCCTGCAGGCCGCTATGCAATGAAAGGAGTCAGCTATGGAACACGAACCCTGGCTTGAAAAGTGGAGCTACGAAGACGACAAGGTTATCCTCGAATACGAGGATGGTGCAACTTTGCGTGTAGCCAGAGAAGATTTTATCCGCGCCTTCGGTGTCATTATCGGACTGACTAAGGCAGAAGCGGAAAAAGAGTATGGAATCAAAAACTAAGGAGGCAATTGCTATGGCAACAATTTTGGAACAGTACCGAAATCGGCAGAATGAGATCCGTGAGCAGATCGCGGCAAATAGCTTACCGCTTGACCAGATGCTGATTATGCAGGAACTGAACTATCGCATTTGTGTGCTGGAGACTTTTGAGAGCCTGTGCAAATCCGCGCCGGTCACGATGGACACCAAATCTATGGGATTCCATTTTCAGCTTGTAGATGCCTATGTGCGTTTTACGCTGAACGAGCGCAAGTTCGGTCCCAAGACGGACGCTGAGGGCCAGAAAAAACGGGAAACCGCCCTGCAGTCCTTTACGCAGGTCGTACAGGACGGACGCAAGCGTTTCTCCAGTTTTAACGCATCTACGCAGGAGCAGTACAAAACCTGCATCAACAATTACATCAAGACGATCCTGCCTGTCTGGATGCAGTATCGCAACACCTATATCAATTTCTAAGGAGGCTTTCTAATGAGTCAGAACAACTCGAATGATAAGGCGGCTATGCTTGCCAAAATCGAAGGAATCAACAAGGTGGACGGATTCGATCCGACACCGTTTGCGGTAGATTATACCGACCTGGAAACCGGTGAGGTGCGCAAGCGCCTCCCGGTTATGATCCAGATGGCGTGGTTTCGCATGAAGTATCCCGAAGGGCGTATTGCCGTTACGGTATCACCTGGAAAGGATTGCTTTGTGGCAACAGCTAAGGTATACCCAAGCTACAAGGACGGTGCGGAATGTTATCTTGCCGAGGCAACAGCCTCTCGCGGATACCTGGCAGATAAACCTTCTGTTTCGCCCCGTGAATGGGCGCAGACAGCTGCTGTCGGTATTGCACTGCGTAACGCCGGCTTCGGTTTGCAGTTTGCTATGGCAGGTGATGAATTTGAAAATACTGCCACGGATGAACTGAACGGCAACAGCGCTCAGGCAGGCGGCGGCACACCGCATGAAAACGCTACCGTTATGCCTGAGCGGGAAACGGAGGAAGAATACACCGTGGAGCCAACAGCGCCGCCGCAAAGAGAACTCACCTTTGAAGAAAAGGTAGAACAGGCCATGCGTGTTCCTTGCCCGATAACGAAGTACGGTGGAAAGACGTTGGGTGATGTACTGCAGATGGATCCGAAAGCAATCCAGTGGTGTGCAACAAAGTTTACGGGCGGCGAGGAAATTCGCAACGCAGCGAAGTTGATCTGCGAATATGCACAACAGAAAGCTTCAGCGTGAAGCAGAATAAATTCGGGGGCGGCAGAAAGCCTGCCGTCCCCGGAAAGGAGGTTGTATGGAAAAGATTCATATGTGGGATATTATCTCCCTGCTTGGGATACCGTATCCCTCGTCCGGTCAAAGCTCGTACTATGTACAGTGTCCATGCTGTGACGAGAACCCGCGGAAAAAGCATTTGAATATCAACTTGAAAAAGGAAGTCTTTCGTTGCCCGCGCTGCGGCGCTTCCGGCGGAATATTCGATTTATATGCGTTATATACCGGCATTCCGCGCGACGAAGTCCGCAAAGCGATTCTGGCACGAATGGGAGTACCTGAGAATGCTTCGCGCCCGCGGCAGAAGATTCTGCCGAAAGCGGATACGGAATGCCCATTAACGGATATCGACGCACGCCATGCAACCTATAGTGCATTGCTCTCCAAACTCACGCTGGCCTCTGACCACAGGGATAACCTACTCGGACGCGGCCTGACGGATGCAGATATCGAAAGGCTCGGATATAAAACAACGCCGGTTGTCGGTATGACGCAGATTGCAAAGCAATTGCAGTCTGAGGGCCTATATCTTGCCGGCGTACCCGGATTTTATCGGGATGACAGCGGTGCATGGACCTTTATCCATGAAAGACGCGGCATTCTGATTCCCGTGCGTGACCGCTACGGGAGAATTCAGGGGTTGCAGATCCGTCGGGACAATGTTGAAAAGCGTAAATTCCGATGGGTCTCCAGTACCGAGAAAAAAGACGGCTGTAAAGCTGAAGGATGGACGCATTTGTCCGGCCCTGTACGCCCGATGCTTGTTCTGACAGAAGGACCAATGAAAGCGGATGTAATAAACGCTCTTACCGGCCTAACGGTTCTGGCCGTCCCGGGTGTGAATACCCTGACGCAGCTTGAACTGACTCTGACAGAACTGCGCAGCGAGGGATTGGTCGAAATCAAAACGGCTTTCGATATGGATTTTGCAACCAACCATCATGTGCAGAACGGGTATAATAATCTTCTGCAACTGCTTGGCGATATGGGTTTCCGGTATGGTACCTATCTGTGGGATCCGGCTTACAAAGGGCTTGACGATTATATCTGGGAGTATCTTTTCCGGAAAAAGCAATCATAGTAAAACGGAAGGGCGAGGTTTCGGCTTCGCCCTTTTTCGTGCTTATTTTGCTTGGCAATGCGTATTCCCGTTGTAAATACGCATACTGATTCGTGTAATGATAATGAAAATCCAAAATTGAAATATAGGAGGAACCTTATATGTTGATTGCAATCGACCACGGCAACTATGCCATCAAAACGCCGCACCATTCCTTTGTTTCCGGTCTGTCTGAGCACACCGTTAAGCCGCCTATGGCGGACGAAATCCTGGAATATGACGGACGGTACTGGACGACCAGCGGAAAGCGCCTGAGCTACATGCGAGATAAAACGCAGGACGAACGCTATTTTATTCTGACGCTGTTCGCCATTGCAAAGGAACTTGAGGATACCGGGCGGTACAGCCCCGTTGAACAAATCCAACTGGCAGTGGGATTGCCGCCGGAGCATTACGGCGTACTCAAGGACAAATTCGCCCGGTATTTCAAACGGGACGGCATTATCAAATTTGCTTATAAGGATAAGCCGTACAGCATTATGATCGATAAGGTCATGGTGTTCCCGCAGGCATATGCGGCCGTTGTTCCGAAAAGCAGCATGGTAGTCAACATGCTTCGAGTGTTCGTTGTTGACATCGGCGGCTACACGACGGACGTGCTGCTTCTGAAAAACGGCAAACCTGATCTGCAGTTCTGCCGTTCCCTTGAAACCGGTATTATCACTATGAACAATGAGATCATTCGCAAAGTGGGTGCACTCCACGATATGCGTATCGAGGACGAGCACATCAGCGCTGTTCTTTCCGGTCAGGACACAATTTTGCCGGATGATGTTAAGCAGACAATCTGCGGCGCAACCAAGCTTCATGCTCAGGATATTCTCAACCAGCTGCGCGAGCTGCAGGTTGATCTCCGTTCCAATCCTGCTGTGTTCATCGGCGGCGGAAGTCTGCTTCTCCGACCGTTTCTGGAGGCTTCTCCGCTGGTCGCGAAGGCGGATTTTGTGGAGTCTCCCAATGCCAATGCGCTTGGGTACGAAATGCTTGGCAGAGTGCAGCTGTCCCATCGTCCTGCATAAAGGACGGTGTGGACGGTGAGAAAAGACGGGAAATATAGATTTACGCTGCAGTTCAGTGCCGACAACGAAGATCAGATTCGTGTCGGCGAGCTGTTGGAAAATCTGGGCAACAGAAAAAGTACGGTTATTATTTCGGCATTGAGTGATTATATCGACACTCATCCGGAGTTACAGTCCGGTTATAGTAAAATAGAGGTTAAGGTTGCTCCTGCCTTCGACCGCAGTCAAATGGAACGGTTGATACGGAGCATTGTGGAGGAAAAGCTATCTGAACTTCATACAACCGAAACTATAGCGGATACTTCAATGAGTGGAACTTCCGAGGCTTTGGAAGAGGATATAACCAAAATGCTCGATAATTTGGACATGTTCAATTAAGCACAAATGAGTCTGCTGATACTATAGGCAGACTTATTTGCTTTTAAGGTGGGATAAAACAAAGAAAAATTCTGAATATCACACTTATGGTGCGTGTGTACAATTTATGCATTCTTCACTTTCGCCGCGGCGTCCACTAAAATATATTTAAGGAGATATGTGCAGTGGACTATAAGACTTTAGGACAGAATATTCGACGACTCCGTGTTACGCAGGGATTCCGGCAGGAGGACCTTGCGGAAAAGTGCGGATGCTCCGCAAGCCATATTGGTCAGATTGAAAACGGACGGGTAAAGCCAAGCCTCGAAATGACGGTTCGTATTGCAAACGCTTTGAATGCAACCACAGATCAATTGTTGGCGCATGAGTTTTCTCGTCCCGAGAAAATTTATCTAAAAGAAATTGCTGAACGAATCGAAAAATACCCGGTATCAAAACGGATACTGGCGTGCGAAGGCTTCAATACCTATTTGGATTCTCTCGAAAAGTTCAGCAAAACATAAGGCAAAAGCGAGGGGTACATATGATGAGGTGCAGACCCTAACAGAAGAAAACTACATAGCTACTTTCATATCAGTATGCACATAGCCGAGCCATTGGTGTCGGTTTTATATTCACGCATGAAGCGACTGTATCACACGAGGGTGTGGTATGGTCGTTTTTTATTATGCTTTTCGGAAGGGGGTGAGTCCGATGTTCTGATCGCTGTGATAATCATCGTAACGACCAACCACTATTTTATTCACAGCATGCCATCATGGCATGTTGCGTATATCGCTGTAAAACATGCCGTGAAGCGGTATGTTTTCTTCCTGCTGTGGTGGCATGCCAAAAGGAGGCATGGAAATGGACCACAGACAGGAATATCCCGAACGGGATGAGCTGCGGGCAAAGTTTACTCGGTGGCTTGAAAAAGTAATTAAACGCGCGAAAATTGATTACATGCGGAAATATGAGAATCGTCCGGAAATCATATCCTACGAGGATATACCGGAGGCAGAACTTCTTGATCTGGCGCAGTGCGAGTCATGGCCAAAAATCACAAGGATGCAGTCCCCTTATGATTTTGAGGAGGAACGGCTGACAAAGGCTTTTATGGAGTTGCCATTAAAGCGCCGTCAAGTGATGGAATTGCTATTTTTGGAAGATCTGAGTGAAGCAGAAACAGCCAAAAAACTCAACTGCTCGTTGCAATATGTCAGAAATCAAAGGTGCATTGCACTGAAAAGGCTGCGCTCCCGTCTGATGGAAGGCGGTGATGATGAATGAACGAATCAGAGTTCAAAAAGGTTCTGCAAGGAGCCGTTATGGGAAGTCATCGGGATTTAGAGAGCATACTGGAGTTATATATGCCTCTGATCGAGCATCGTTCCTATTTGTATGGCCGCATGGATGAGGACCTGAAGCAATACATTCTCATACATATTGCGCTCAATATCTCAAAATTTAAGATTTGAGGTGAATGCCGGTTTCGGGATATCTGAAGCCGGCATTTTTTGAAAAATTTTTGTCGGCGAGTGTATGAGACAAAAAAACTGTCCGTATTTACTTATGTAAGGCGCGCACCCCCGTGCTTACCTGTACTTTGAAAAATGAATAGTCCGGAACCGGCACATTCCAGCTTCGTCGAGCGCCTATCCGTCTGATCGGCAGTCAGAACCATGAGTAATAATATGCGGGTGGCTCCTGCATTTCGCCATGAAGCGCAGCTGGGACAATGATACGCCCGTAACTCGCGGCCCGGCCACAATGAAGGCGGGGAGATGAAATTTCTGTGGACCTGTTCGCTGCAGGCGCCGGTGGACATTAAAACTTCATTGTGAATAGACGCAAGTCATTCTGGCAATAATTTCAATATCGGTGAAAGGAGAATTTGATGAATAGCTACGATAGAACTGATTTTGAGATGTTAAAAAGTGTTGACATCAAAAATGTCGACAAAGGCAGTTTGATCGACTTGGACGGGGTTCAAATCGACGATACCCGACCGGTATCAGAGAGAATTCTGAGCTTTTTACAGCAGGTTAAGAATCCATATTGCTTTCGTATTGGCGATGTTGCCGTAAAAGTGAACTACAAGCCAGACGGGCCGTCATTTCAACAGAATTTCGAGGATCTTTTGCGCACAGCGGAACGGTAAGTAATGGAAATGTACGATAGCCATAGACTTATTCAAAAAAATATGCTATACTACATTCGGACTAAATTATCATACCTCGCTCTTCTGAACGCTTATCGGCATGTCTGATTTCCATCGGAAGGAGTGAGTATATGGAAAACACAAAGCAAACCCAATATCATGCTGCTGCGTATGTGAGACTTTCAAAAGAAGATTTGAACAGCGTATCCGGCTTAAAGGCCGAAAGCAACAGCATTTCCAATCAAAAGCAGCTTATTCTGGACTACCTTAAAGACAAGACTGATATTAATCTTGTTTCTATAAGAGAAGACGATGGATATACAGGGACAGATTATGACCGTCCTGACTTTCAGCGTATGATGGATGACATCCGCGCCGGAGTTGTGAACTGTGTCATTGTAAAAGATCTGTCCCGCTTCGGGCGTGAATATATCAACGCCGGAAAGTATATCGATCGTCTTTTTCCGTATTATGGGGTCCGATTGATCGCAATTAACGACGGAGTCGATACTATCACGAGAAGCAGTGCGGACGATTTTAACATCATGGTCAAAAACCTGATGAATGATAACTACTGCCGAGATATTTCCATTAAGATCCGCAGCCAGCTGCAGGTAAAGCGAAAGAACGGTGAGTTCATCGGAGCGTTTGCACCATACGGTTACGAAAAATCACCGGAAGATAAGAACAAACTTGTTGTAGATGTTTACGCTGCAGAAGTTGTGCGTGATATTTTCGGTTGGAAATTGAGCGGTATCAATCAGGATGCCATTGCACGCCGGCTTAACGAGCAAGGCATTCTCTCACCACTTGAATATAAAAGAAGTAAAGGACTGCCATATAAAACATCATTCAAAACGAAAAGCAAAGCACAGTGGACACCGGTTGCAGTTCGTCGAATTCTTACCAACCCGGTTTATGTTGGAACGCTTGTACAAGGAATTCGGACTCGGCCCAATTATAAAATCAAAACAGTTATCGTCAATGAACAGGATAAGTGGGCAATTTACGAAAACGCACATGAAGCGATCATAAACCCTCGTCAGTTTGTACTAGTACAACGGCTTCTTGAGCTTGATACCCGGACCTCCCCACGCGAAAACGGACTGTTCCCATTGGCAGGGCTCCTCTGCTGCGGTGATTGTGGCGGCGCTATGGTGCGGAAAACGCAGACCTCCGGCAATAAGCGTTTCTGCTACTATACCTGTAGTAACCACAAGAATACCGGAGAATGTACCTCACACCGTATCTCACAAAAGCAATTGGAGGATGCCGTCCTTCGGCTTTTACAAGAGCATATTCGCATGCTCGCAGAGTTGGATGGCTGCCTTCAGACAATCCGTAATGCGCCGGTACACCGTTTGAGCATTCGCAAGGCGGAAGATCGACTCGCTGCGGTTGAAGCTGATATTGACCGTTATCGCAAACTGAAAATATCCGCATATGAGGATATGCGCGACGGTATTCTTTCCAAAGAGGATTACCTCGATATAAAAGAGCAGTATGAAATGCGTATTTCAGAGGCACAGCTCGCCGAAGAACAGATCCGACATGAGATCGATTTATACATTGAAAATGGAAACGCACCTCAGCGATGGATACAAGAGTTCCTTGATCACCGCAATATTCAAAGTTTAACACGCATCGTTGCGGTTGAATGCATCGACCACATTATGATTTATGAGGGCAAGCGAATTGAAGTGACATTTGCCCATATGCAGGATTATGAGGCTCTGGTATCCCGCGTGAAGGATTACTATACCAACCAAAGGGAGGTGGGATAAAATGGCACGGAAAAGCCGGAAAAACGCTGCCGCAGAGCCAATTCAGACACCGGCGGCGGATAGAATATATAAGGCCGGATTATATGCACGCATCTCTGTAGAAACAGAAAGAAAACGCGAGGCTGATACGATTGGCAACCAACTTCAGCTGCTGAGAGACTATGTGTCAGAGCATTCGGACCTGTCCGTCTTTGATATTTACAGCGACGATGATATATCCGGAACAGATTTTATTCGACCTGAGTTTTCGCGTATGATGAATGATCTGAGAGATGGTAAGATCGACTGTATTATTGTGAAAGATCTTTCACGGCTTGGGCGAAATTATTTGGAGTCCGGAGAGTATATCGAAATGGTATTCCCGTTCTTTCAATGCCGTTTCATTGCAGTAACAGACCGATTTGACACAAAATTTCAACAAGCAGATATATCGATTCAGATAAAGAACCTGGCAAATGAGATGTATGCCAAAGATATTTCAAGAAAGATCTGCTCATCCATGCGCACAATCCAAGAGCAAGGTAAATTTGCCGGAAGCCGTGCACCGTATGGATACCGCCTTGATCCCAAGGACAAGCATCATCTTGTGGTCGATGAAGAAACCGCACCGGTGGTAAAGCGAATGTTTGAGATGGTTGCCGACGGAAACACATTGCACTATGTAGCAACGACCTTGAATTCCGAAGGAATACCGTCCCCCGGGCGGCTGCTTTACGATCGTGGTATCGCATCTACCGACCACTTTAAGAATTCAAAATGGTATATGCAAACAATAAAGCGCATCCTCACCGAAGAAGTATACCTTGGCTGGATGATTTCGGGGAAATTCCGATCAACTTATCATTCCACAGGTCAAAAGGGGTCCCGCCCTGCTCCAAAAGAGGAATGGATTGTTACCAAGGGAACACATGAACCGATTATAACGAAGGAACTATTCGATCAGGTTCAGCTGTATTTCCAGCGCTTGAAGGAGGAACTTGGGCAGGCTGCCGTATATGATTCCAAGAGTAAACGGGCGAGTATTTTTAAGGGGCATCTCCGGTGTGGCGAATGCGGACAAGCTATGTTTTTGAGGAACAAGAAAAATCATGCTGGGGAGCGCGTTCCTTGGTATTACTGTTCTTTGCACGAAAACTATAATTCCTCCTACTGCATCAAAAAGGCAGTAAAAAAACAGGATGTTGAGGATATCGCTCTAAAACTGATTCGCACACAGATCAAGCTGTTTACAGATGCGCGAGAGCTTCTTGCTGCATTGAACAAGAAGGAATCCAGCAAAACAAAGTTTCGCATTTACAGCGATCAGATTCGTGGAGTAAAAAAGCAAATCGATAGATATGTGTCATTAAAGGCATCCTTGTATGAGGAATTTGCAAACGGGACACTCAGCCAAAATGATTATATCAGCATGGGTCAGGAATATGCTGCAAAGGCCGACGAACTGCGTATTTTCCTTGCTGAACTCGAAAAAGAATGCCAGAAGTACAACCCGTCGTTTGCAGCAAGCGGATCGTGGGCCGAGCTGATCGAACAGTACAAGGATGCTGATACATTAACAGCAGAAATGGTAGACGCTTTTATTGATGAAATGATTCTGTACAATAACGGACATGTTGAGGTTAAATTTAATTTCAGAAATGAATTAGATGAAGTCATTCATCTTGCCGCAATCCGCCAAAGGGAGGTTGAACGATATGCAATGTAACAAAATTCTTGCGTTTTATATTCGCTTATCGGCAGAGGACGCAGACCTGAAATCCTCCGGGAAGGCGGAAAGTAATAGCGTAACAAACCAAAGAAAACTGCTTCGTGATTACTATGAGCAGCACACTGAGCTTTGTGAATATGAGGTTGTCGAGTTCTGTGACGATGGTTATACCGGCACAAATTTTGACAGACCACAATTCATGCTTATGATGGAGCAGATACGCCGGAGAGAAATACAAGCGATCATGGTCAAGGATCTTTCACGATTTGGACGAGATTACCTGGAGGTTGGCGCATATCTGGAGCTGATATTGCCATTGTTCGGAACTCGTTTTATCTCTGCAAACGATAACTTTGACAGTGATAATTTTATCGGTACGACAGGCGGATTGGAGCTTGCGCTACGGAATCTGATCAACGGATTATACAGCAGAGATTTATCTGTGAAAGTAAGGAGTGCAAACAAAACCAGGAGCCGACGCGGCGAGTATCGGGGTGGCAGCGCTTTTTATGGATATCGGTTAGATCCTAAAGATAAGCACCATCTGCTTGTGAATCAGGAAACAGCACCGGTGGTAGTACGAATCTTTGAAGAATGTATTGCCGGAAGAACAGCTGTACAAATTGCTCGTGCATTAAATGATGATGGCATTCCATCCCCTGCAAGCTATAAGGAAAAGAATGGTGAGTTTTACAATGGACGCATTCTTGAGGAGAAACCGATATGGGTAGCATGTACCGTGCTCCGTATCATTAAGGATGAGCGCTATACGGGAAAAATGATTTCCAACAAAAGAGAAACGGTGGGAATCAGCACTGGGAAGATGCGAGCGCTCCCGCAGAGTGAATGGATCATCGTGGAAGATACACATGAGGCAATCATCTCCCAGAGTATGTTTAGTGAGGCGGATGTATCACGCAGAAGTCGAATTAAGACCGTTAATCAAAACACGGCTGGCGAAAGAGCAGATAATTTATTTGTGTGCGGGTATTGTGGACGAAAACTCCAAAAATCCAAGGGAAAAGTAACGCATCTGTTTTGCTTAAAAGCTGGCGTTTCTTCTAATGCGGATTGCACACGGCTCCATGAACCAATCGAGACGCTGCAATCAAGTGTTCTTGAGGTTGTAAAGATGCTGGCGAAAACACTGGCGGAAAAGGCTGTGCAGGTAAACGCGAACGCAAATCGAGAAGAACCATTGCTTGAAAAGAAAGCTGCGATGCTCAAACGTACACTTCAACGAGCGCAAAACAGCAAGCTCGACTTATATGAAGAATACCGAAATGGCAGGATGACGCGAGATAAATTTATCGCTGCCCAGGAAGAGCGCCAGACCGCAATAGATTCCATGCGTGATGAATTGGCAAAAACAGAAGCAACGATTACAAAATTGAGGGCTGGGAAAGAAAAAGCTGCTGTGTTAGAAGCAGATGCCAAAGGTATTCAGCTTTTGAATGAGTACTGCCCAAAAGAACTTCGGAAATTGATAGAGAAGGTCCGTGTCTATGAAAATGGACGAATAGAGATTGATTTCCGGTGTCATGATGATTTCACTGAGGAAATCATAAAGGCAGTTGCTCAGTTGGCCGGATGATGAGCCTTTGAGAAGAAATAACTGATTACCGTTGGACTGAATCGTAAAAATCGAGAAAAGCAAAAAAATATGTGTCCTATCTTGACACAAGCAGAGGGGTTTGTGCTCGGCCTTGGCGCCAAGATGTTCATTATCGCCGGGCCGGTGCTGGTATACGGCATCACCGCCAGCGCCATTTACGGTGTGGTGCTGTATATTTTGTCGCTGATCGGGTAAGGGGGAAAATACCATGCCGGAAAGACGGGGAAAATTTACACTGACCCTCTCCAACCAGCCAACCATCCTCGGCCGCGGTGCCGTGGCGGGGAAAAAGGAGGGCGAAGGGCCGCTTGGCGGAGAATTTGATGCGGTGTTTGAGGATACGCGGCTTGGCGAAAAAACCTGGGAAAAGGCTGAAAGCGCCCTGCAGCGGGAGGCGATGACCCGCGCGCTGGATCGCGCCGGAATATCTCCCAGCCAGCTCCAGTTTCTGTTTGCCGGGGACCTGCTGAACCAGAATATCGCTTCAACCTTTGGCCTGCGGGAGATGAATGTGCCGCTGCTGGGGCAGTTCGGCGCCTGCTCCACCATGGGACAGACGCTGGCGCTGGCGGCTATTTTTGTGGACAGCGGGGCGGCGGATCTGTGCGGCGCCGTGACCTCCTCCCACTTCTGCACGGCGGAGCGGCAGTTCCGGTATCCGCTGGAATACGGCGGCCAGCGGCCGCCCACCAGCCAGTGGACAGCCACCGCCTCCGGTGCGGTGGTGGTGGGGCGTGCCGGCAAGGGTGTACGGGTCAGCGAGGTATGTATTGGCCGGGTGCAGGATATGGGCGTGACCGATATGAACAATATGGGCAGTGCCATGGCGCCGGCCGCCGCGGATACGCTGGCCAATTTCTTTGAGGATACCGGCACGCGGCCGGAGGACTATGCCCAGATCGTGACCGGCGACCTGGGGCTGGTGGGCAGCCGGCTGAATCGGGAGCTGATGGAGCGCCGCGGCTATCCCCTGGGGGAGAATTATACCGATTGCGGGCTGCTGCTGTTTGACCGTGAGCGGCAGGATGTGCACGCCGGCGGCTCCGGCTGCGGCTGCTCTGCCTCGGTGCTGTGTGCCCATTTTTTGCCCATGCTGGAGCGGGGAGAGCTGCGGGATCTGCTGTTTTGCCCCACCGGCGCGCTGATGTCGCCCACCTCCTCCCAGCAGGGCGAAAGCATCCCCGGTATCTGCCATGTGCTGCACCTGGTGGGGTGTCCCTGAGAGGACGGATAGAAAAAGCCGCGATCTGCGGAAATAGACTCTTGCCAATTGCGCAAAGATGCGGTAAAATAGCAATATCTGTGCGGGGCTGTCGCTTTCGGTGCGCAGCCCCCTCACTTTTTTGCTGGAGGAAAACACATTGGAACAGAACATGACCACCGGCGGCGCGGCCCGCAGCATGCGGGAGGAGATCCTGCGGCGGCGCACCTTTGCCATCATATCCCACCCCGACGCCGGTAAAACCACCCTGACCGAAAAATTCCTGCTGTACGGCGGCGCCATTCAGCAGGCCGGTATGGTCAAGGGCAAGAAAAATATGAAGCATGCGGTCTCGGACTGGATGGAGATCGAAAAGCAGCGCGGAATTTCGGTCACCTCCTCGGTGATGCAGTTCAACTACCGCGATTATTGCATCAATATTCTGGATACTCCCGGTCACCAGGACTTTTCGGAGGATACCTACCGCACCCTGATGGCCGCGGACAGCGCCGTAATGGTGATCGACGCCTCCAAAGGTGTGGAAAAGCAGACCATTAAGCTGTTCAAGGTCTGTCTGCTGCGGCATATTCCCATCTTCACTTTCATCAATAAGATGGATCGGGAGGCGCGCAGCCCCTTTGAGCTGATGGAGGAGATCGAGACGGTGCTGGGCATCCGCACCTACCCGATGAACTGGCCCATCGGCTCCGGCAAGGAATTCAAGGGTGTATACGACCGTGTGGGCGGCCGCATCATCGCCTTTACGCCGAATGACGACCAGAGCAACGCCCAATACGAGGTGGCGGCCACCACGGTGGAGCTGCAGGACGCCCGCCTGCGGGAGATGATCGGCGGTGATCTGCACGATACCCTCAGAGACGATGTGGAGCTGCTGGACGGTGCCGGCTACGATTTTGATATGGAGCAGGTGCGCGGCGGCAAGCTGACGCCGGTATTTTTCGGGTCGGCTCTGACCAATTTCGGTGTGGAGCCGTTTCTGGAGGAGTTTCTGAAGATGACCACTGCGCCGCTGGCACGCAATTCCGACGCCGGCCCGGTGGATCCGTTCGGGCAGAATTTTTCCGCCTTCGTGTTCAAAATCCAGGCCAATATGAATAAAGCGCACCGCGACCGGGTAGCGTTCATGCGTATCTGCTCCGGCAGATTTGAGAAGGGCATGGAGGTCTACCATGTGCAGGGGGATAAGAAGATGCGCCTGAGCCAGCCCCAGCAGCTGATGGCGGAGTCCCGCGAGATTGTGGATGAGGCCTATGCGGGGGACATCATCGGGGTATTTGATCCCGGCGTATTCTCCATCGGCGATACCATTTGCTCCGGCGGTGAGCGCTTTCGCTTTGAGGGGATCCCGACCTTTGCACCGGAGCATTTCTGCCTGGTGGAGCAGGTGGATACCATGAAACGCAAGCAGTTTGTGAAAGGCATCACGCAGATCGCGCAGGAGGGCGCCATCCAGATCTTCCAGGAGCTGGGCGGCGGCATGGAGGAAGTGATCGTTGGCGTGGTGGGTGTGCTGCAGTTTGAGGTGCTGACCTACCGCCTGAAAAATGAGTACAATGTGGACATCCGGATGCGGCCGCTGCCGTACCAGTATATCCGCTGGATCGAAAATGAGGATATTGATGTGAAGGCACTCAATCTGACCTCCGATACCCGCCGCATCCAGGATTTCCACGGCCGCAGGCTGCTGCTGTTTACAAACAGCTGGAACATCACCTGGGCAAACGAGCATAACCCGACGCTGGAGCTGTCGGAATTCGGCAGGAACGAGGCCTGAGGCTCCCTACGACAAACAGAAAAGGCGCTGTCCCCCATATTTACGGGGACAGCGCCTTGTTTTCTTATCGTGACCGGACAAAGCGGCGGTGCGTACACTGGTTAGTGGCGTCAGCCCTGCAGCGCAGCAAAATCATACTGGCCATCGGGGGCACTGAGGATATAGGAGTCGGCGCCGCCGGCCTTGCAGCCGGATAGCAGCGGCCTGATCCCGGAGGTGTCAAGGCCGGTGGTGTCCAGCATGGGGGTCAGAACGGTCTTATCGCCCTCCACCACCTTGATGCGGGTCAGCATCTGGTGCACCTTGGCCTGGATGGCGGCGGCCAGCGCCTCCTCCGCCGTCTGGCCGTCGGCTGCGGTCACATCGTCTGCCCGGAGCAGCGGGGCGGTCGCATCGGCGCCAAAGGTCAGCGGATTGCCGCCGTAGACCTGCGTTTTTTCGCCCTGCGCACTTTCGCCGGTGCAGGCCAGAATGACGGGGCAGTGATCGCCCAGCAGCTCCTGCGCCTCCCGAATAAAGGCGGTCAGCGCTGCTGCACGGCTCTGCCCATTGGCGGTGCTGTCAATATCTGTACCGCTGGTCTGCGCGGGGAACTGCACCCCATCCAGCAGAATGGCGGCGGCACCGGCATCCCGCAGCTCCCGTGCCAGATCAATGATATACAGATGCGCCGCATCGGCATAGGGGTTAAGCCATGCCTTGCCGCCGTTGGCCGGGTTGTTGTCATACCACACCCATTCGCTGTTGCCGGTGGGGAATATCCGGGCATCCGCCAGCACGCGGGCAGCGGCATTGTCGCGGAAAGCGTATAGCCGGACGATCGGCTGCAGGCCGGCCTGCCGGATATCGGCGAAGAGCGTGCGCAGCTCCGCCACCGTAAAGGCGTCGTCTGCCGCGGAATTGACCTGCGCAGCCCGGTCGGTCGCGGAGCGGTAATACAGCGTGCCGTCGGCATCCTTCATGTCCACCACCACGCCGTTGAAGCCGGCCTGTGCTGCGCTCTGCAGGGTGGCCGTGAGATCCGCCTGCCCGTGCAGGGCAGCCGCCGGCAGGGTGAATGCCTGCAGCGACGCGGTGCCGACGGCCGATGCCGGCTGGTCGGCGGGGGCGGAGGTGTCCTCCGAGACAGGTTCGCTGCCGGCGCTCGGTGTGGAGGCCGGATCCTGCGGATGGGAGAGCGGGTGCTCCATCAGATACTTTGCACCGAAAAAGCCGACGGCCACGATAGCGGCAACGCCCAGCACGGTCAGTGCTGCCGGCAGGAGCCGCGCCAGCGGAGAGCGCTTACGGAAGACCGAGCGGCGGCCGTGATGCAGTTTTTGTCCCATAGCGGATCTGCCTCCTTAAATGACTCAGATGAGGTGGAAATCGGACTTGAAGCCCATCAGCGCCAGTGCCAGCAGGCCGATATAGACCAGTGTGGCCGGCATGCCGCGGAAGGAATCGGGCATATCCGGGTTATCCAAACGCTCTACGCCCTCCACGGTGATCCAGGTGATGATGGCAAAGGCCAGGCAGGCACCGACCGCCAGGCCGATGATGCCGCCAAGATTGGCGCTGAACTGCACATTGGCGATCAGGGCGATGCCCAGCACCAGGTTGTTGAACGCTGCCATGGGCAGAAAGGAACTGACCCGCGCATAAAACCGAGGGAAGAACCGGCGCAGGATCAGCGTGGCCAGGATGTACAGCACGGCAGTGATGCCGGCCATCATCATCGGCCGCCAGAAATTGGTGATGGCCGTACCGCAGAGCTTATCCAGCGGGTAGGCAATGAGCACCGTCAGCACCGAAAAACCGGTCAGCAGGGCGCTGAACAGCCAGATGTTCTGTGGCTTGCGCACCATATGCAGGGTGGCGGAGGAGCCAAAGCCGGTGGTCAGCACGATATTCTGCAGCAGGGCAATGGTCACAAAGAAGGAAAGCAGATCGGATAACTCTTCATACAGCATATGAAAAAAGGTACTCACGAATTCGGTTCCTCCTTATGGCGAAAATAGGCGGAGATGCGCCGCCGCGTCCACTGCAGCAGGGCAGAAAGGAAGCCCAGCAGGATGAAAGCGGAAAAGGGTGCGCCGGCCTCCGGCAGCCGCAGTGTGAAGCCGAGCGGGTGCCCCCAGACAGAGCCGCTGATGGCCATTTCGCGGAACAGGGAGATCAGGCAGATAATAAAGCCAAAGCCGACGGTGGAGCCGAGGGCGTCGGTGATGGTCTCCCACGGCGCGTCTGCATTGGTATGTGCCAGGCTGCGGGAGTATAGCATGTTCACCGACAGCAGCGGTATGAACAGATACAGCTGTGCATACAGCTCCGGCGAAATATAGGTCTCGGTGACAAAAGCGGCGCCGACCAGCAGCAGTGAGGCCAGCAGCACATAGACGATCGGGCGCAGCCATTTTTCCAGGCGCCAGCCGATCACAGAGAAGACCAGGCTCAGCGGCAGCATGACCGCGGCGGTGCAGACCGTCAGGGCAACGCCGTTTTTCAGCGTGACGCCGGCGGCAATGATGGGGCACAGACCAAGCCCCTGCGCCAGCACCACATTATGCGTGACGGCATTATCGACAAAATCGCCGGCTGTCTGCCAGAACCGGCCGCGTGCCGTTTCTTTCTTACTCATGGGCGATCACCTCCCGCCGCACCCGGAAAAGCCGGATGCAATACCGCCAGCCGTGCCAGCTCCACCGGTCAATGATGGGGGCCAGTGCGTTCATGATCAGGATGGCAAAGCAGCTTCCGGCCTCGACACGGCCGATGCGCTGCAGCAGGATGACCAATATGGCGGTGAAAACGCCGTAGAAGATCCGCCCCAGCCAGAAGCGCGGGGTGGTTACAGGGTCATTGAGCAAAAACACGCCGGTGAACAGCACATAGCCGGAGCAAAGCTGCGCCAGCGTGCCGTAGACCCGCCCAACCCCGGCGCAGGGGAACAGCCAGGCGATCACGCACAGGGTGATCAGATACGGCAGCACCAGGCAGCCGGAGGCTGAACGCCGGAACAGGAGGTAGGCGCCGCAGGCCAGCAGCACCAGCACTGCCGTGGCCCCGATGGGGCCGGCAAAATCGCCGATCAGCAGCTGGATACGGCTGCTGGCCGGCGTGGCGCCGGCGCGCAGCTGCGCTGCCAGGGAGGTTTCGGTAATGACCGCGCCCTCCGGAATGTGCATATCCAGCGGCAGACGCACAGCAGAGCCGGCAGCCGGGTAAGTAAACAGCCGGGTGGGGAAACAGTAGCTGAGGATGGCCATACCGGCTGCCGCGGGATTGAATACATTGCGGCCGTAGCCGCCGAAGGGGGCCTTAACCACGATGATGGCAAAGGCGGCGCCGATCATCGGCACCCAGTAATCCACCATCGGGGACATCAGCAGACCTATGACCGTGCCGGTGACCGCCGCGCTGCCATCCAGCAGCACCCGCAGGCTCTGCCGGCGAAAAAGACAGCACAGCGCCTCGCTGAGCATGGCGCTGAGCGTGCCGGAGAGCACCACCAGCACCGGGCGCAGGCCATAGCAGAAAGCGGAGAAGAAACACAGCACGACCGAGATCAGCAGCACATCCAGCAGCATGTGCCGGGCGGTGCTTTCGGTGCGGATGTGGGGTGCAAGCGTATTATTCATCCGGATCATCCCCCCAATTGAGAAATACAGTGCCGTGCTGTTCGCCGGCGCGCAGCACCTCGGCGGCCACCGGGCGCCCGGCCGGGCAGACATAGGAGCAGGCGGAGCAGCCGTCACATTCCCACGGGGAAAGGTGCTGCAGCCGCTCATAGTGCATATTTTCCAGCCGCCGGACGATCTCGTACGGCAGCAGCTCGGCGTGGCAGACCGCCGCGCAGCGGCCGCAGCCGATGCATGGCTGTGCGGGGCGTACCGGCCGGTTCTTGAGCACCAGCAGGGTGGTGGTGCCCGGCAGCAGCGGCAGCCGGGTATCGGCGCAGGCCACGCCGGTCATGGCGTCGCCCAGCACCACCTGCGCCTGCGGATCGGCATCGGTATGGTGCAGAATTTCCTCAATAGCGGTGCCGAAAGGCACCCGCAGATTGCGGCTCTGGGGTACGCCATCGCCGGCAATGCTCAGGACGGTGCCAAGCTGCTTTTCGCCGCGGCGCACCGCGCCGGCCAGCGCCAGGCAGGCCTGGATGCCGATGCGGAACACCTCGGCATTGCCGTCGGCATACACTGTGACGGGGTACTCATCTGCCACGGTATACACATTTACCCGGCCGATGGCGCGCTTGAGCGCCCGCCGCTGCTCCTTCGGCAGCATGGTGGCGATGTGGTAGCGGGTAAAGCGCAGGGCCTTGGCTGCCAGAGTCAGGCCGTCCAGGCAGGCCTCCGGCTCATTGTTCAGTACCGCCCACGCCGCGCTGCCGAACACATCATTCTCGGTGGCATCTGCCACCAGTATGCAGCCGGCGGCTGCCTCATCGCCCTGCGGCAGCTGCCAGGCGCGCAGCTTTTCCCACAGGGGAACGCCGTCCAGTTCATCATAGATAGCCGCCTGCCGGGCGATGCGGATAACAGCATCGGCTGTCAGTTCCGCCTCCGGCAGCACCGGCAGTGCCTCGGTGGCTGTGCCGGTGGGGTGCAGCTCGGCGCACAGCAGCTCACCGTACTGGGGGTGGTTGAGCACCACCGTACCGCTGACGGTGCCGGCTACACCGGCCAGCGCCGGCGTTTCCTGCTCATTTTCGAGGTACAGCACCTCGCCGGCAGCCACGGGGGCGTTTTCGGCAAGGGATACAGTGGGAATGCGCTCCTCTGAGGGGTGCAGCAGGGGGATGCGCACCGGCTGTGCCGGCTGAAGCTCCCCGATCGGCTGATGGGGTGCAGTGCCCTTCTGGAAGGGCAGCACAATGCCACGCGGAAAGATCGTCAATGGGATCACACCTTTCTGTGTGTGGCCAGACAAAGCAGTCGTACCCGGATCGCTCTGTCCAGACAAGGATGGTAAAAGCTGCCGGGAGGAACCCCCCGGTTGCCTGTATGGGAATACCGGCAGTATGATGGTAAAGAAGGAAGAAAGCATACAGCTGAGAGGAATGGGGGGCTTGCGATGAGGCTGGAGGCCGTAGGAAACGGACGCCTGCGCATATGGCTGACGCATGAGGAACTGCAGCGGTGGGGAATACGCAGCGAAGCACTGGGCAGCAGCCGCCGGCAAACGGAAAGGCTGCTGCGGCACATACTGCCGGCTATCCGGCGCCGTCCGCAGGGGCGCGGCCATCTGACGGTGGAAGCGATCCCCGTGGAGGGTGGCTGCGTGCTGCTGGTTGGCGGCAGCGGACCGGCGCTGCCGGGTGGGCCGCTGCTGTGCCGGTTTGACTGGCTGGAGGACCTGTATGCGCTGGCCGAGCTATGGCCGGCAGCTGACGAGAGCGCCCCGGCCAGCTCTCTGTACGAGCTGGGGGAGGCGTACCTGCTGGTGCTGTATCCGGTGCAGGCACTGAGCCTGCGGCAGCAGCGGCTGCTGCGGGAATACAGCCGGCCGGTTGCGGTGGGGGAGGCAGCGGCCGCGGTGGTGGCCGAGCATGGCTGCCTGCTGGCGGCCGGTCACGCGCTGGAGCAGCTGCTTATAAGCTGTGCACCTGCTTCACCAGCGCCGCCGGATCCGGCGCATTGAACAGGGCGCTGCCGATCACGGCAATATCCGCTCCGGCCGCTGCGGCGGCCGGGGCGGTATTTGTATTGATACCGCCGTCGACCTGGATCTGCACCGGTAGGCGGCGGCGGTCGATCTCCTGCCGCAGCGCCGTCACCTTTGGCAGCATATCGGCCATAAAGGACTGGCCGCCGAAGCCCGGCTCCACCGTCATTACCAGCACCATATCCACCAGCGGCAGATAGGGAAAGGCCGCTTCGGCAGGGGTAGCCGGCTTGAGGGTGATGGCCGTCTGCTTTCCAAGGGCACGGATGTGCTCCAGTGTTTCCCGGATGGGGGAGGCACATTCCAGGTGGATGTTCAGGCTGTCTGCGCCGGCCTTGGCGAAGGCGTCAATCAGCCGGTCGGGATATTGCATCATCAGGTGCACATCAAACGGCAGCGCCGTGTGCGGCCGCAGGGCGGCGATCACGGGTGGGCCGAAGCTGAGGTTGGGGACAAACACCCCATCCATCACATCCAGATGCACCGTATCGGCACCGCTGCGCTCCACAAAGTGCAGCGCCTCTGCCGCATGGGCAAAATCGCAGGTGAGAATTGAGGGAGAAACGCGCATATTTACCTACCTCCGTGAGAAAGGCTGAGCAAAGCAAAACAGTGTCTATATTATAGGCTATTTTGCGAAAAAGGTCAAGTCAGGGTGTCCAGCCCGGCTAGGCTGTGGATCACCGGTACCTGCGGCGGCACCGGCCGCGCATAGCTTGGGTGCCCGGCCGCAAATCCGCGGTCAATCCATACCGGCCGCATCCCGGCGGCCAGCGCCCCGGCAATATCATTGCCGGGATTATCGCCAACATACAGGCAGGCAGCACAGGGCAGCCCCAGGCGGGCGGCGATCCGCCGGAAAAGGCGGGGATCCGGCTTCTGTATGCCCTCGTCCTCGCCCACGGCGGCGATGTCCAGGTGCGGGCGCAGGCCGGAAAGATCCAGCTTGGCATTCTGCAGCAGGGAGCTGCCATTGGTGATGGCACCGATCAGCAGCCCCCGTCCGCGCAGCTGCTCGATGGCCGGCAGCACATCCACGCACAGGCGGCAGGCCGCGGCAAAATCGGTGCAGAAGTGGCCATAGGCCTCCTGCGGGGTGACAGCGCTGCCCGGCCACAGCGATAAGAAGCGGACGAAAAACTCTTCATAGCTGCACGGCATGCCATAGCCATAGTTGTTGTAGGCAATCAGCTCCTGCAGGCGGCTGTTGAATTCCGCCGCCGGCAGCGCCGGAAAGGCGCGGTGCAAAAACTGCCGCATGGCCTCGGCGAAGGCATCGTCCCGCCGGTGCACCGTATCGTCAAAATCCAGCAGCACCGCCCGGATGGGCTGGTCGGCGGCTGGGGTGAACAGAGCCGCTGCCGCCGCGCCATCCGCCTGCACCTGCGTGCGCAGGGAGGCCACATCGGCAAACTTCTGTTCCGGGCGCAGAAAGCGCACCGGATACACAGCCACGGTGCGCCCATACAGATCACCGGAAAAGCCCTGTATCCAGGTCTCGGCCAGGGGGGCGTCCGCGCCCACGGTGGGGCGCACGCCGATATTGGTCACGCCCGCGTAGGTCTGGCCGTCCAGCTCCACCGCACAGGCGTAAACGCCAAACCGCGGCAGGGCAAAATCGGCCGGCAGCAGCTGGTTGACGGTGGGGGTGCCCAGCCGGCGGCCAAGCTGGCGGCCGTGGATGACCGGCAGCCGCAGACAGTAGCCGCGGCCGAGCAGACGGCGGGCCAGCGGCATGTCGCCCTCTGCCAGCGCCCGCCGGATGGCCGAAGAGCTGACCGGCTGCCCTGCGGCCTCGATGGGCGGCAGGACGGTAACGGCCACGCCGTAGGCAGCGCATAGCTGTTTCAGCGTGGCTGCATCGCCGCAGCCACCGTGACCAAAGCGGTAGTTGTAGCCGCAGGCGACGGTGCCGGCGTGCAGCTGGCCGACGAGAATATCCCGCACGAACTGCTCCGGCGTGAGCTGCCGCACAGCCGCAAAATCGGTGACGAACAGCTCCTGTACGCCGATCTGTGTGAGGATGGCGGTCTCCTCCTGTGCTGTGCACAGCCGGCCGTTTCCCGGCTTGGTGGAAACGGTGCCCGGTGCAAAGGTATATACGGTACAGCGGCCGCCGCCGGCATGCAGGGCGGCAGCAATCACCGCCCGGTGCCCGCTGTGCAGGCCGTCGAAAATGCCCAGTGCGATGCTGCGTGGGCAGGCGGGCGCGGGGGGCTGTTCCGCCGGCAGGTGGTAGATATCCATGCAGTAAGATCCCCTTATCAAAATCAGAATAGACAGACGGGCTTCAGCTGGTCGCCGAGCGGCCTGCCGAGACCGAGAAAGCGGCCGGCGGGAGAGTATACCCGTGCCGCCGTCTCCACCGGTGCGCGCAGCCGCTCCAGGGCCAGCGTACCGCCGTTCCGGAAACGGACGGCCTGCGGATCGGTCACGGTCAGGGCGGGATAAACGGCCAGAGCCGAGTCTGCCGGCAGCAGCCGCTCACGCAGTGTGCCGGCCTCTGCCAGCTGCCGGGCCTGTTCCAGCGTCAGGCAGGCAGCTTCCTCATAGCCGGCGGCCATGGTGCGGCGCAGCGCGGTCATCACCGCGCCGCAGCCAAGTGCCCGGCCAAGGTCATCGCACAGGGTGCGGATATAGGTGCCCTTTGAGCAGGCGCAGTCCAGCGTCAGGCGGCCGGTCCCGCTGTCGTAGTCCAGCAGCTCCAGCGTGTAGATCGTGACCGGGCGCGCTTCCCGCTCGATCTCCACCCCCTGCCGCGCCAGCTCATACAGCCGCACGCCGTCCTTTTTCAGCGCGGAGGTCATGGGTGGGATCTGCCGGATCTGCCCGCGAAAGGCCGGCAGCGCAGCCATTATCGCCTCCAGGGCGGGATAGGGGGCGCCGGTGGCGGTTACCTTGCCCCAGATATCCAGCGTATCGCTGGTGGCGCCGAATTGCAGTGTGGCCGTATAGCGCTTGTCATGCACCGGCAGATGATCCAGCAGCTTGGTGGCGCGGCCAACCAGCAGCGGCAGCACCCCGGTGGCGTTGGGATCCAATGTGCCGGCGTGGCCGATCTTCCTGACCCCCAGCAGGCGGCGCATGATGGCGCAGCACAGGAAGGAGGTCATCTCCGGCGGCTTGTCCACGCACAGGATGCCGGTCAGCTCCTCTGCAGCCGTGGTTGGGGTAGATGCCGTAGGCATAGGGCGCTCCTTTCTGTCGTCTGCTTGTGTAGTCTGCATGAGCAAATGCGCGGACAGGTAGGCCTGCCCGCGCGTTGATGGTGTGTGTTAACCGGTGACGATGCGGGGAATGGCCTCCTCCACCGCCTGCAGAATGGCGGCGCGTGCCTGTTCCAGCGTACCGTCGACCGCGCAGCCGGCGGCACGGTTGTGCCCGCCGCCGCCCAGCCGGGCGCAGATCACCGAGGCGTCGGCATGGGTACCGGTGCGCACGCTGATCTTATAGTTGCCGTCGTCCTTCTGCCGCAGGGTGATGCCGACCCATACCCCCTCGATCTGCCGGGGAATAGGGGGCAGCCCCTCCATATCGTTGGCCTTGGCGCCGCTTTTGGCCACCATCTCATTGGTGATGACCATAATTGCTACGCGGCCGTCAAAATAGAAGCTCATTTTGTCCAGCGCCATGCGCTCAAGTTCGATGCGGGCACGGGACTTGACATCGAAATTGACCCGGTTGATCATTTCGTAGGGAATGCCCTGGTCAATGCAGTCGGCAGCCATCCGATGCGCCAGCGCATCCGCATTGGAATACTTGAAGCAGCCGGTATCGGTGGCAATGCCGGTGTAGAGACACTGGGCGATGGCCGGTGTGAGGCCGACGCCCAGCAGCCCGATGATCCGGAAGAGAATCATTGCCGCCGCAGCGCAGGAGCTGTCCACGCAGGTGTGGGCAGCGTAGCCGGTATTGGTGCTGTGGTGGTCAATGCACAGATCCACCCGGTCGCCGTATTGCGCCTGCACGGCGGGGCCGAGCAGCTTGGCATCCGCCACATCCAGGGCGCAGATGAACTGCGGGGTAAAGTCCGGCTGCGGCAGGCCGCTGAACATGTACTCATAACGCTCCGGAATGGGGTCGCCGCACAGCACCCGCACGGTCTTGCCCAGGCTCTGCAGTGCCCGGCAAAGGGCAAAATTGGAGCCGAGGGTGTCCCCATCGGGATACTGGTGAGCCAGCAGCAGGATGTGATCCGCCTGCCGGAGCATGGCGGCGGCCTGCGGCTCGGTGATGAGCTTAGTCATGCGCGTCCTCCTCTTTTTTGATCCGGTTGAGGGTGGCGGCAATATTGGCGCTGTACTCGATGGAGTCATCCGCCGTGAAGCGCAGCTCCGGGGTGCAGCGCAGCCGCAGGGCAGCGCCCAGCTCATGGCGCATATAGCCGGCGGCTGAGCGCAGACCCTTCACAGCCTCCTTGGCGGCCTCCAGGCCATCCATGGAGCTGACATAGACCGTGGCGTAGGACATATCCCGCGTGACCTCTACCCGCACGATGCTGAGCAGGGTGGCGTTGACCCGCGGATCCTTGACGGTGCGCAGAATGGCGGTCAGCTCCCGCAGAATATCCTCACTGGTTCGATCCATACGGTAGTTGGGCATAATGACATTCTCCTTTTCTGTAAAAGAGAGATAGGCAGCAGGCCATAGCGGCCGGCGAAATGCGGGGCTTTTAGCCCCGCGCGGGCCATATTTGAGGCGATGAAAAATCGCAGATTTTTAATCGCGGTATTCCTCCAGCACATAGGTTTCGTAGATGTCGCCCTCTTTAATATCGGTGAATTTTTCCAGACCGATACCGCACTCGAAGCCCTGGGCAACCTCCTTCTGGTCGTCCTTGAAGCGCTTGAGGGAGACCATCTTGTCGTCGCCGATGATGATGCCCTCGCGCACAATGCGCAGCAGGTCATTGCGGCACACCTTGCCGTCCAGCACATAGCAGCCGGCTACCAGGCCAACGCCGGTGATGCGGTATACCTGCCGTACCTCAGCACGGCCATGCAGCACCTCACGCGTCTTGGGCGCCAGCATACCCTTCATGGCGGTCTCCACCTCTTCAATCGCGTCGTAGATCACGCGGTACATCCGCATATCCACGCCGGCGTTGTCGGCGGCTACCTGGGCCAGCGGATCGGGGCGCACATTGAAGCCCACGATAATGGCGTTGGAGGCATCGGCCAGCATAACATCGCTTTCGGATACGGCGCCGACAGCACCGTGGATCACCCGCACGCGTACCTCGTCGTTGGAGAGCTTCTGCAGCGACTGCGTCACTGCCTCCACCGAGCCCTGCACATCCGCCTTGACGATGATGGCCAGCTCCTTCATTTCGCCTTCGTGCATCTGATCAAACAGGTTATCCAGCGTAACCTTCTGGTACTGGCTGAATTGCTCCTCCTTGGCGGCGGTCTTACGCTGTTCAACCAGCTCACGCGCCAGGCGCTCATCGGTCACGGCGTTGAAGATATCGCCGGAGGTGGGCACCTCGGCCAGACCCATGATCTCCACCGGCACAGAGGGGCCGGCCTCGTCAACCTTGCGGCCGTTTTCGTCCGTCATGGCGCGCACACGGCCAACGGCGGTGCCGGCCACCAGCACATCACCGGTGCGCAGGGTGCCGTTCTGCACCAGCACGGTGGCGATGGGGCCGCGGCCCTTATCCAGCCGCGCCTCGATCACCGTACCCTTGGCGGCACGGTCGGGGTTGGCTTTCAGCTCTTTCACCTCGGCTACCAGCAGCACGCTCTCCAGCAGATTATCCAGTCCCATGCCGGTGTGCGCAGAAACGGGCACGCAGATTACATCGCCGCCCCACTCCTCCGGCACCAGCTCATGCTCGGTCAGCTGCTGCATCACGCGGTCGGGGTTCGCCTCCGGTTTATCCATCTTGTTGATTGCCACGATGATGGAGACGCCGGCAGCCTTGGCATGGTTGATGGCCTCAATGGTCTGCGGCATGATGCCGTCGTCCGCCGCCACCACCAGGATGGCGATATCCGTTACCTGGGCGCCGCGGGCACGCATGGAGGTGAACGCCGCGTGGCCGGGGGTGTCCAGGAAGGTGATATTGTGCCCATTCACATTGGTGCGGTAGGCGCCGATGTGCTGGGTGATGCCGCCGGCCTCACCGGCGGTGACACTGGTCTTGCGGATAGCGTCCAGGATGGAGGTCTTGCCGTGGTCAACATGGCCCATCACCACCACGACCGGATCGCGGGGCTGCAGGTTTTCATCCGTGTCGGCGCTGTCATCAATGATCTGTTCCTCGATGGTGACGACGACCTCTTTTTCCACCTTGGTGTGGAATTCTTCGGCCACCAGATAGGCAGTATCAAAATCAATCTCCTGGTTGACGGTGGCCATCACGCCCAGCAGCATCAGCTTTTTGATCACCTCGGCGGAGGTAGCCTTCAGGCGGGAGGCCAGCTCACCTACGGTAATGGTATCGCCCACCTTGATGGTGGCGTGCTTCTGTTTGCGCTCCATCTGGATGCGCGCCAGACGCTCACTTTCGGTCTCCTTGCGGCGGGGCTTGCGGTACTGCTGCTTGGAGCGCTGGTTGATCTTCTGCTTTTTCACTGCGCCGCCATCGCCGTGCACCCGGTTGGAGGTCTGTGCCATCACATCAAACTTCTCGTCATACTTGTTGTTGGCAACCATCTGCGGCTTGCGGGTATCCACGGTGCGGCGCTCCAGCGGCGTTTTCGGCTGCGGAGCGGCCTTGGGCTTCTCCGGTTTCGGCCGGTTGGCCTTGCTCATGTCAATGGGGGCGCTGTTGCGCACCGGCGGTTTGGGCTGCTGCGCGGCCGGCTTCTGCGCCGGGGCCGCTTTCGCTGCGGGAGCCGCGGGCTTCTGTGCCGGGGCGGCCGGCTTGGCCGGAGCAGCCGGAGCAGCCGGTGCTGGCTTGGCCGCCGGTGCGGCAGGTGCTGCGGGCTTGGCCGGGGCTTCCGCCTTGGCCGGCTCGGCCTTTTTCTCCGGCGCCGGCTTTTTCTTGCGGTTCTCCACCTCGGCAAAATAGGCGTCCAAATTATTGGTATTGTACTTCTGTGTGTAGTGCTCGAAAATAATGTCCAGCTCGTTTTCTTCCAGCGCGGTGGCGCTCTTCTTGGCCGGCTGCACATAGCTCGACAGCAGCTCGATGATCTCCTTGCTGGGCACATTCAGATCCTTGGCTACATCGCTGACGCGGTATTTCATCATCATTGGGCAACATCCTCCTTCGTATCGGTGCCGCAATGCCGGTGCATGGCGGCGGCAAAGCCGCGGTCGTCGGTGGCCACGGCGGCAACAGGCTTCTGCATCCCCAGCGCAGCGGCCACAGCCGCTTTATCCGCCGGCAGCTTTACGATGGGGCAGGCGGCCGCCTGCCCGGCAAAGCGCAGTTCCTTTTCCGTCTTCGGGGAGCAATCGGACGCCAGCAGGACAAGCTGTGCGCGCCCGCTGTGCAGGGCTGCCCGGACGGCATCAAAGCCAATCACGGTGTGCCCGGCGCGGCGGGCGATCCCCAACAGACCGCTGAGCTTAGGCTCCATCCTGCATCAACTCCCGTTCCATCTCATCATAGACCTCCGGAGGGATCGCACAGGAAAAGGCACGCTCCAGCCGCTTGGCCTTGCGGGCGGCCCGCAGGCAGTCTGCCGAAGGGCAGACATAGGCGCCGCGCCCGGCCTTGCGTCCGGTCGGATCCAGCGAGATCTCTCCCTCCGGACTGCGTACCACCCGGATAAGGGCGTTCTTCGGCTTCATTTCGCCGCAGCCGCTGCATTTGCGCAGCGGAAGCTTCTTTTCCCGTACCATGCGGTATCCTCCTTTGCCCCGGTATATTATTCGTTTGCGTCCCCGTCGGCCGCTGCCGGCGCAGGCTCTTCTTCGCCGAAGAAGCCGCTTTCGGGACGGATATCAATCTTCCAGCCGGTCAGCTTAACGGCCAGCCGGGCGTTCTGCCCTTTGTTGCCGATAGCCAGCGAAAGCTGCGCGTCCGGCACGGTAACCTTGCAGGCCTTGGCGCCGTCAGGGTCCATCTCCACCTTCACAACCTTGGCCGGTGCCAGTGCTGCCGCGATAAAGGTGGCCGGGTCTTCGCTGTATTCGACAATGTCGATTTTCTCGCCGCCCAGCTCGTCAATGATATCTGCCACACGGGCGCCGCGCTGGCCGATGCAGGCGCCAACGGCGTCCACATTGGGGTTGTGGGAGAGCACGGCCATTTTGGTGCGGGAGCCAGCCTCGCGGGCGATGGATTTGATCTCCACCGTGCCGTCGAAGATCTCCGGCACCTCGTTTTCGAACAGGCGGGTCACCAGACCGGGATGGGTGCGGGAAACCAGTGCCCGCATCCCTTTCTCTGTCTCTTTGATATCCACCACATAGACTTTGATGTGGTCGCCCTCTTTGATGATGTCGCTTTCCATCTGCTCACTCTTCGGCAGCACGGTTTCGCCCTTGCCCACCTGGATGGTGGCGGCGCCGGTGCGGGGATCCACCCGCGTGACCAGTGCACTGACCAGCTCCTGATTGCGGCGCTGGAATTCCAGCACCTGCTGGTTCTTTTCCGCCTCGCGGATGCCCTGGCGGATGATGTGTTTGGCCGACTGGGCGGCAATGCGGCCGAACTGCTTTGTCTCCAGCTTGATGTTGACCACCGAGCCGAGCTTGGCGCGCTTGTCATACTGCTGTGCCTGCTCCAGTGTCAGCTGCTCATCGGAATCCTCGACCTCCTCGACCACCGTTTTGCGGATGGAAACAGAAAATTCGTTCGTTTCGGGATCCATCACCACGGCGATGTTGTCCTTGCCGCCGAAATCCTTTTTGACGGCGACCACGATCGCTGCCTGGATCTTTTCCAGCAGGTAGTCCACCTCGATGCCCTTTTCCTTGGCCAGCAGCTTCAGTGCATCAAAAAATTCCGCGATATCCTTGTTTGTCATGTCGTTAACCTCCAACACAGCGGCGCTGCCGCTGAATATTTCTTCGTCAGATTTCGGTTGCCGCAGTCCGCGGACGCTTACAGTGCCGGCTCATCGTCATCGGCAAATTCGTCAATGGCGTGCACGGCGGCGACGGCCTTTTTTTCAAAGGTGCGCAGCGTTTCATCCTCCAGCTGCAGGGTGATGCGGCCGTCCTCGGCGCGTTCCACCAGCAGGCCGGCGACTTCGCGCTGCCCGTTTTCATCGGGGCAGTAGAGCTTCAGGCTGACCGGCCACCCCTCATAATAGGTAAAGTGAGCAGGGCGGGTCAGCTCACGGGCGGCGCCGGGGGAGGTGACCTCCAGACAGTACGATTGGGGGATGGGATCGGCCTCATCCAGGATGGGGCTGAGCTTGCGGGAGACCGCGACACAATCGTTGATGGACACCGGCTCATCCTCCCGGTCGATCACCACGCGGAGGATCCAGTCGGCGCCCTCCTTGACAAAGCGCACATCCCACAGCAGCAGCCCCTGCTCGTCAATGATCGGGGTAACAAGCTGTGTCACCTTGCTGACAATACCGCCCGGAGAGGCGGTCGGTTTGTTTGCCATGCTTTCCTGCCTTTCTGCGGCCGGTGGCCGCGCACAAACGGACAATGATAAAGGAGCGGGTCGCCCCACTCCTTTTCCATAACCGTATTCATCGTGGCCAGTATAGCACGCCATGGCAAAAAAAGCAAGCGTTTTTCCGGGTTTTCGTAAATTTTTTTCAAAAAGACGGGGAACACCGCCGGAAAATGCGTGTGTTTCCCTGAAAAAACGGGGAAAAAGTTGTTTTTTGCCGCCGTTTGTGCTATGATAAGGCGGCAAAAACAGCGGAAGGACTTGAGAAACGATGCGTTCGCCTTTTGTGCGCGGCATGGCGCACGGTGTACCGATCATGCTGGGGTATCTGTCGGTATCGTTTGGCTTTGGTATCCTGGCGGTGCGGCTGGGGCTGCCGGTTCTGGGGGCCGTGGCCATTTCGGCAACCAACCTGACCTCAGCCGGGCAGGCGGCCGGTGTGGAGATCATCGCCGCCGGCGGCACGCTGCTGGAGATGGCGCTGACCCAGCTGGTGATCAACCTGCGGTATGCGCTGATGGGCTTTTCTCTGTCGCAGAAGCTGGATGAGACCTTTACCACCCCGCGCCGGCTGCTGGTTTCCTTCGGCATCACCGATGAGATCTATGCGGTGGCAATCTCCCAGCCGGAGCGGCTGACGGCCACCTATATGCTGGGGCTGATCCTGACGCCGATGCTGGGCTGGATCACCGGCACGGCGCTGGGCGCCGCCGCCGGCCAGCTGCTGCCGGCTGTGGTATCCGATGCCATGGGTATTGTGCTGTATGGGATGTTCCTGGCGATCATTGTGCCCCCCTCGCGTAAGGATAAGCGGGTGCTGCTGGTGGTGCTGCTGGCCGCGGCGGTCAGCTGCCTGTTCCGGTACCTGCTGCCGGCGGTCTCCGGCGGCTTTGCGGTGATCGTCAGTGCGCTGGCGGCCTCGGTGGCCGGCGCGCTGCTGTGCCCGGTCAGTGAGGAGGCGGCAGCATGAGCCTTGTGTGGTATATCGTTGTGATGGCCGGGGTGACCTACCTTATCCGTATGCTGCCGTTCACCCTTTTCCGCCGGCAGATCCGTTCACGCTTTCTGCGCAGCCTGCTGTACTATCTGCCGTATGCGGTGCTCAGCGCCATGACCATCCCGGCGATCTTCTATTCCACCGGCAGCGTGACCACAGCGCTGGTGGGCACGGCGGTGGCGCTGGTGCTGGCCTATTGCCGGCTGCCGCTGATCGTGGTGGCGCTGGCTGCGGCGGCCGCTGCACTGGCGACCGGCCTGCTGCTGTAATGGGTGTGCTGGCAGGATACACCAAAACTGCCCCTTGCACATGGCCGCCGATTGTGGTAAAATAAGGCTCGTTAACCGTCGAAACGGCGGATAAGAGTGAAAATACGAGGAGAGGAACGAGACTTTCTATGGCCAAACCGATCATTCTCTGTGCGGACAGCACCTGCGATCTCAGCCGGGAGCTGCTGGAGCGGTTCCATGTCCATACCTTCCCCCTGCATATTAACGAGGGGGATAAATCCTATTTTGACGGCGTGGATATCCAGCCGGACGACATCTATGCCACCTACCGCGAGAAAAAGATCCTGCCAACGACGGCGGCGATCAATGTGGAGGAATACAAGAGCTATGTGACCCCGTTCATCGAGGCGGGCAATGATGTGATCTATGTCACCCTCGGTTCCGGCCTTTCGGCCACCTATAACAATTGCCGCCTGGCGGCGGAGGAGATCCCCGGTCTGTATGTTATCGACAGCTGCAACCTGTCCTCCGGTATGGGGCATGTGGTGATCGCCGCAGCCGAGCGCATTGCCGCCGGCATGCCGGTGGAGCGCATTGTGGAGGAGGTACGCGCCCTGACCAAGCGTGTGGAGGCCAGCTTTGTGATTGATACGCTGGAGTTTCTCTACAAGGGCGGCCGCTGCTCCGCGCTGGCCATGATGGGCGCCAATATGCTGCGCCTGAAGCCCTGCATCGAGGTGAATAACGAGAGCGGTACCATGAGCGTGGGCAAAAAGTACCGCGGTGCGCTGGACAAGGCGCTGGAGGAATATGTGCGCGACCGCCTGGAGGGGCGCACGGATATCGTGCTGGACCGCATCTTCATCACGCACTCCGGCATTTCCGATGAGCGGGTGGCGCTGGTGAAGGCCGCGATAAAGAAGTACCAGAATTTCGATGAGATTTTGGTCACCCGTGCCGGTTGCACAATCTCCTCCCACTGCGGGCCAAATACGCTGGGCATTCTGTTCGTGACCCACGCGGTGTAAATTGGATCTTTTGATAGCAAAGCCTGCCGGCGACGCGGTTCGCCGGCAGGCTTTGCTGTTTATTTCGGAGTCGATTTGTTCGCCGGCAGCGGACAAACGGGCGGATTTCACGAAAAATCCGCCTTTTTGCTTGTCCACGGTTGACAATTATTTTGCGATGGGATAGAATAAAATGCAACGCTCCTGCGCGGGGTGGTTGTTCGCGTATTGCGCGAACAACTGTCAGCGCATGGGTGAAAGACTTTTGGAGGAATGAGATATGTCGAGAGTGTACAATTTTTCTGCCGGTCCGTCGATGCTGCCGGAGAGCGTATTGCGCCGGGCAGCCGCCGAGATGCTGGACTATGAGGGCAGCGGCCAGTCCGTGATGGAGATGTCTCATCGATCTAAGGTCTATCAGGGCATTATTGATGGGGCTGAGGCGCTGCTGCGTGAGCTGATGCAGATCCCGGACAATTACAAGGTGCTGTTTCTGCAGGGCGGCGCTTCTTCGCAGTTTGCCATGATCCCGATGAACCTCATGACCGGCAGCGGTAAGGCCGACTATGTGATCACGGGTCAGTGGGCCAAGAAGGCCTACAAGGAGGCGGCGCGTTACGGGCAGGCCAAGGTGATTGCCAGCTCGGAGGATAAGACCTTTTCCTACATACCGAAGCTGGATCCGGCGACCTTTACCCCGGATGCCGATTATTTCTATATCTGCATGAATAACACCATCTACGGCACCGTGTACCACGAACTGCCGGATACCGGCAAGGTGCCGCTGGTGGCTGACGCCTCCTCCTGCATTCTGTCCAAACCGATTGATGTGTCCAAATTCGGCATCCTGTATGCCGGTGCGCAGAAGAACATGGCGCCTGCCGGCGTCACGGTGGTGATCGTGCGGGAGGATCTGATCGGTCACGCCATGGATATCACCCCCACCATGTTCAATTACCAGATCCATGCCGATAACGGTTCTATGTTCAACACCCCGCCCTGCTACACCATCTATGTGATGAAGCTGGTGCTGGAGTGGATCAAGAACGATATCGGCGGCCTGGCCAATATGCAGAAGCGCAATGAGCAGAAAGCGGCGCTGCTGTACGGCTTCCTGGATCAGTCCTCGCTGTTCCGCGGCACCGTGGTGCCGGAGGACCGTTCGCTGATGAATGTGCCCTTTGTGACCGGCAACGAGGAGCTGGATGCCAAATTTGTCAAGGCGGCAACGGAGGCGGGCTTTGTCAACCTCAAGGGTCACCGCACGGTGGGCGGTATGCGTGCCTCTATCTACAATGCCATGCCGGTGGAGGGCGTTGAGAAGCTGGTCGCTTTCATGAAAGAGTTTGAGCGGGAGAACGGCTGAGCAGCCTGCCCGCGGAAAAGGAGAACGGATACGATGAAGATTTGCACACTGAATAAGATTGCCGCCTGCGGCACCGCGCGCTTTGGCGCGGGCTATCAGGTGGGGGAGGAGCTGCAGGGCGCCGATGGCGTACTGGTGCGCTCTGCAGCCATGCACGATATGGCGCTGCCGGAAAGTCTGCTGGCCATTGCCCGCGCCGGCGCCGGCGTCAACAATATCCCGGTGGAGGATTGCAGTGCCAAGGGCATTGTGGTGTTCAATACCCCCGGCGCCAACGCCAATGCGGTGAAGGAGCTGGTGCTGGCCGGCCTGTTTTTGTCCTCCCGCCGCATTGTGGAGGGCGCCAACTGGGCACAGACCCTCAAGGGTGAGGGCGACGCCGTGGGCAAGCTGGTGGAAAAGGGGAAATCCGCCTTTGCCGGTCCGGAATTGAAAGGAAAGAAGCTGGGCGTGATCGGCCTGGGTGCCATTGGCGTGCTGGTGGCCAATGCCGCTGTGGCGCTGGGCATGGATGTTTACGGCTATGACCCCTTCCTGTCGGTGGATGCGGCGTGGCGGCTGTCCCGTGCGGTGCACCATGCGGCCACGCTGGAGGAGATCTATGCGCAGTGTGACTATATCACCGTGCATGTGCCGCTGACGGCAGATACCACCGGTATGCTGGGCAAGGACGCGTTTGCCGTGATGAAGGACGGCGTGCGCATCCTCAACTTTGCCCGTGCCGGCCTGGTGGACAGCAAGGCCATGCTGGCGGCGCTGGAAAGCGGCAAGGTGGCCGCATATGTGGTGGACTTCCCCACGGTGGAGATGCTGGGTGTGAAGAATGTGCTGGCGATCCCGCACCTGGGCGCCTCCACACCGGAAAGCGAAGATAACTGCGCAGTGATGGCGGCCGATGAGCTGACCGATTATCTGGAGAACGGCAATATCACCCACTCGGTCAATTTCCCGGATATGAAGGTGGCGCGCAGCGGCGACGCCCGTATCTGCGTGCTGCACAAGAATGTGCCGAATATGCTGGCGCAGATCAGCGCGGTGGTGTCCGCTGTCGGCATCAATATCGCCTCAATGACCAACAAATCCCGTAAGGAGCTGGCCTACACGGTGCTGGATATTGAGGGTACGGCCAAGGAAGCGGTTATCCGCGATATTCTGGCGATCCATGATGTGATCCGTGTGCGGCTGCTGTAAGGGCATAAAACAGGATACGGTACAAGGTACAGAGCAAACGATCTCCGGCAGGGAACTCCCTTCTTGCCGGAGATTTTTTCTGCCGGTGAGAGAAACTGCCGGCCTGTGCGTTTAATAGATGAAAGCCGGACTTTCAGAGAAAAGCGAGGGGGTGTGCTGTATGGATCAGGCGGCGGTGGAATACCGACGCTTTCTGGACGGAGATGACGCCGGGCTGGAGGCGCTGATCCGCGCGTATAAGGATGGGTTGATGCTGTTCCTCAACAGCTATGTGCAGGATCTGGCAGCGGCAGAGGAGCTGATGGAGGAGACCTTTGTCCGTTTGGTGGTGCGGCGGCCGCATTTTTCTCCCCACGCCTCCTTCAAAACCTATCTGTACACGATCGGCCGCCGCCTGGCGGTGGACTATCTGCGGCGCACGGACAGGGTGACGACCCTGCCGCCGGAGGACTGGAGCGCGCTGCAGGCGGAGCAGGAAACGCTGGAGCAGCACTGTCTGCGCGAGGAGCGGCGTATCCGGCTGCACCGGGCAATGGGGCGGCTGAACCCGGCCTATCGGCAGGTGCTGTATCTGGCCTTTTTCGAGGAGCTGAGCAATCCGCAGATCGCCACGGTGACCGGGCAGAGCCGCCGCCAGGTGGAAAACCGCCTGTACCGGGCTAAGGCAGCGCTGCGGGCGGAGCTGGTAAAGGAGGGCATTCAGGATGAAGGACTATAAGACAGTGACCCAGGAGGTGCTGCAGCGCAGCGAACAGCGGCGTGCGGCCATCCGGCGCCGGCGGCAGACGGCCGCCGTGCTGACGGCGGTCGCCCTGGTGGCGGCATTGGGGGTGTGTGCCGGGCGCATCTGGCGCCGGCCGGCCATGGCCCCGGAAAGCGATGCGCTGACCGACCGTCTGACGGTGCAGTACAGCGCGGTGGCTCTTGGTGGGGCGCAGAGCCCGGCCGCCGCCGGCGGCGGAGATATTGCGGCATTTTCCGAGGTGGAAACCGTCCGCCGTATAGCGGCGATGGTCGAGGGAGAGGTGCTTGCGGTGGACTACCGGGAGCTTCCCTATACGCAGCAGGAGGAGGGACGCGGTGAGCTGCACTGCCGGGTGAACACCGTGGTGTACACCCTGCGGGTGGACGCCGTCTGGCTGGGCGATCTTTCGGTGGGAGAGACGCTGACGATCGAGAATGTATGGGATGGGACCGACAGCCCCCAGTGGCTGGCGGTGGGCGGCCGCTATGTGCTGCCGCTGAATACGGTGGGCGACAGCCTGTATATGGCCGCCTGGCCGGGGGTCAGCGGTGATCTGCAGCGGGTCAGCCCCTACGAGCTGGCGTACCAGTGGCACTCCCAGATTGAGGTGGCCAAGGAGGGCTACCTGGTGCCGACGGACTGGCCGACGCTGTGCAGCGGAGCCGATGTGTACGCCGTGGTGCTGGATGACGGGACGCCCTGGTATCCGGAGCCGGTCTATGTGCCGCAGGCGACCTTCGCCCGCAACATGGCGGCTCTGCTGGAACAGCAAAAAACAACGAAATAACGCTATTTTACGAGAAAAAACGGCAAAAGACGGCAGTCTTTTGCCGTTTTTCTTGACCTTCTGCTAATTATTTGGTATAATAAGCGGCAATATTCCTATTCGAGGATAAGAGGAGGAAAAACGGTGGAAAGAGAAAAGCTTGGTTCCCGGTTGGGATTTATTCTGCTGTCGGCCGGCTGTGCGATCGGCTGCGGCAATGTGTGGAAATTCCCGTGGATGTGCGGGCAGTATGGCGGCGGCGGCTTTGTGCTGATCTATCTGGTCTGCCTGGCCATCCTCGGTCTGCCGGTTATGACCATGGAGTTTGCCATGGGGCGGGCGGCGCAGGCCAGCCCGGTGCGGATGTACCAGCGTTTGGAGCGGCCGGGACAGAAGTGGCACGCGCACGGCTATGTGGCGCTGGCCGGTAATGTGTGCCTGATGGCTTTCTATACCGTGGTAACCGGCTGGATGATGTACTACTTCCTGCGTTTCCTGACGGGGCACAATGAGGGGCTTGGCTTTGCTGCCATGATTACTGACCCGAAGATCAACCTGCTCTTTATGCTGCTTACCGTGGCGGTGGGCTTCGGTGTGCTGTGCTTCCACCTGCAGGGCGGCCTTGAGCGGGTGACCAAGTATATGATGACCATGCTGCTGGTGCTGATGCTGGTGCTGGCGGTGCACAGCGCCACGCTACCGGGGGCGGCAGAGGGGCTGCGCTTCTATCTGCTGCCGGATTTCGGCAAGATCAATGCCGATGTGATCGCCGGCGCGATGAACCAGGCGTTCTTTACGCTCAGCCTCGGCATCGGTGCCATGGCTATCTTCGGCAGCTATATCGGCAAGGAGCGCACGCTGCTTGGCGAATCGGTCAATGTGGTGCTGCTGGATACCTTTGTGGCGCTGATGGCCGGCATGATCATTTTCCCCGCCTGCTTCACCTACGGTGAGGAGGTCAAGCCAGGCCCCGGTCTGTTGTTTGACACCATGGCCTCGGTCTTTAACCACATGGCCGGCGGCCGCTGGTGGGGGGCGCTGTTCTTCCTCTTTATGATGTTCGCGGCACTGTCCACGGTGCTGGCGGTGTTTGAAAACATTTTGGCCTGCGTGCGGGAGATGACCGGCTGGAGCCGCCCGAAGGGCTGCCTGTTCTGCGGCATTGGCATTGCGCTGCTGTCGGTCACCACGGCGCTGGGGTACAGCACGCTGGCGGGCTTCCAGCCCTTTGCCGAGGGTACGGCGTGGCTGGACTTCTGGGACTTCATTGTCAGCACGAACCTGTTGCCGCTCGGCTCCCTGATCTTTGTGCTCTTCTGCTGCAACAAGCGCTATGGCTGGGGCTGGGAGAACTTCATGGCCGAGGCCAACGCCGGCAAGGGCCTGAAAGTGTGCAGCTGGATGCGTCCGCTGTTTACCTATGTTGTACCGGCGGCGATCATCGTGATCTATGTGCTCGGTCTGGTCAACTTCCAGTGGAAGTGATCCGGAGGGCGGGCGGATGAACCGGAAAACGCTTTTCTGCCCTGCGGATGGCAGACGCCGCCGTACGGCCGGCCGGTGGGTGCTGACCGTGCAGGGCGCCCTGATCCTGGTGTGGGGGCTGCTGCCGACGCTGATAAACGGCTTTTTCGGCCTGTTCACCCTGCTGCCGGCGGTGCTGGGTGCACTGCTGCTGTGGTGGGGCCGTCCGGCCGGAGAAAAACCGAGGGGGTGGCGACGGGTCGTGTCAACGGTGCTGATCGTGTGTGTCTGTCTGGCGGCGGCGCTGGGCACGGTGCTTTCTGCGCTGATGATCGGTGCGGCGATGACCAAACCGGCGCGGGAGGATGCCACGGTGATCGTGCTGGGTGCCAAAGTGAATGGCGACCGCCCCAGCCGTATGCTGGCTGACCGCCTGAATGCGGCTGCGGCCTATCTGGACAAGCACCCGCAGGCTGCGTGTGTGGTCTCCGGCGGGCAGGGCAGTGACGAGGCATACAGCGAAGCGTCTGTTATGCAGAAGTATCTGGTGGAGAAGGGGATCGATCCCGCGCGCATCTATCTGGAGGATCGCTCCACCAATACGCATGAAAACCTGGAAAATTCCCTGCAGCTGATCCGGCAGGAGGGACTGTGCGATACGGTGGTGATCGCCACGCAGGTGTTCCACCAGTACCGCGCCGCCACGCTGGCGCGCTGGGCGGATGCTGCCGGGGTGGGGGCTGTGCCCTGCCGTTCCCCGCTGCATCTGGTGCTGTACTACTGGACGCGGGAATGTGCCGCGATCTGCCGTCTGTGGCTGCTGCACTATTGAACGGAATACAAAACCACGCTGCCGGGCGTTTGCAACACCCCGACAGCGTGGTTTTTCTTTCCGGATTTTCCGCTTTTATCCCAAAACTGCAAAAAAGGCAAAAAAATCCGCCGGATTTGAAAAAAAGCTTGACAAATCGGCGGTACTCATGTATTATTATAAACTGCTTTAATATGAGAAGTGTGCCCAAAGAACCCACCAACAGCATAGCACATCTTCCGCCGAAATGCAAGAAAAATTTTTCGGCGGCGGGCTTGCCGACAGGGGACGGCGGGACACATTTTACGGAGCACAAGGACACAAGAAGCGAAAACCGGCAGGCAGACGCCTGTGACATTATCAAGACAGGAGTGATCGGGCTTTATGACGAATATCAAACCGGTAAAGCTGGGCAACAATGTGCGCATGAGCTTCGCCAAGATCGACGAAGTGCTGGAAATGCCCAACCTCATTGAGGTGCAGAAAAATTCCTACCAGTGGTTCCTGGAGGAGGGCCTGCGGGAGGTCTTTGACGAGACGGCGGCCATCACCGATTATAACGGCAATCTGGTACTGGATTTTATCGGTTATCGTCTGGATGATACCCCGAAATATACCATTGAGGAGTGCAAGGAGCGGGATGTGACCTATGCCGCCCCGCTGCATGTGCGCGTGCGCCTGCTCAATAAGGAGACCGGCGAAATCAAGGAGTCCGAGGTGTTCATGGGCGATTTCCCGCTTATGACCGACAGCGGCACCTTTGTGATCAACGGCGCCGAGCGTGTGATCGTTTCGCAGCTGGTCCGTTCGCCGGGCGTGTACTACGATATGGTGCACGATACGCTGGGCAAGGAGCTGTTTACCTCCACCGTGATCCCGAACCGCGGTGCCTGGCTGGAGTATGAGACCGACTCCTCCGATGTGTTCTATGTGCGCATTGATAAAAACCGCAAGATCCCGGTGACCGTGCTGGCGCGGGCGCTGGGCCTGAGCACCGATGCGCAGATTCTGGAATTCTTCGGTGAGGATGCCCGCATCCTGGCCACGCTGGAGAAGGATACGACCAAGAACCGCGAGGAGGCGCTGCTGGAGATCTACCGCAAGCTGCGTCCGGGTGAGCCGGCCACGGTGGAGAATTCGCAGGAACACCTGTATAACCTCTTCTTCGATCCCCGCCGCTACGATCTGTCCCGCGTGGGTCGCTACAAGTACAATAAGAAGCTGGGTATCTCGAACCGTCTGGCCGGTGCAAAGGTCAGCCGTCCCATCGCCGACCCCGCGACCGGGGAAATTCTGGCGGAGCCCGGCGAGATCATCAACCGCGCGCGTGCGGTGGAGATCGAGGATGCCGGCGTGACCGTGGCCTATGTGTTCGTGGAGGAGCACGGCGAGGACCATGAGGTCAAGATCGTTTCCAACGGCATGGTGGATCTGTCCAAGTATGTCAGCCCCGCCGTGTATGAGGCGGTGCACAAGACCGTCAATGAGCGGGTGAGCTACCCCGTGCTGCAGGAGATCCTCGGCCGCGGCCTGTCCGATGAGGAGCTGACCGCTGCACTGCTTTCCTCTGCGCGTGAGCTGATCCCGAACCACATCACGGTGGAGGACATTCTGGCTTCCATCAACTACCTCAATTGCCTGGGCCACCACCTTGGCAATACCGATGATATCGACCACCTGGGCAACCGCCGCATCCGTTCGGTGGGTGAGCTGCTGCAGAACCAGTTCCGCATTGGTTTCTCCCGTATGGAGCGGGTGGTGCGTGAGCGCATGACCCTGCAGAGCCAGGATATGGATGTGGTGACACCGCAGGCGCTGATCAATATCCGTCCGGTGGTGGCGGCCATTAAGGAATTCTTCGGTTCCTCGCCGCTGTCCCAGTTCATGGATCAGAACAACCCGCTGGCCGAGCTGAAGCACAAGCGCCGTCTGTCGGCCCTCGGCCCCGGCGGCCTGTCCCGTGACCGCGCCGGATTTGAGGTGCGCGATGTGCACTACAGCCACTACGGCCGTATGTGCCCGATCGAGACCCCGGAAGGCCCCAACATCGGTCTGATCTCCTATCTGGCGTCCTTTGCCCGTATCAATGAGTACGGCTTTGTGGAGGCGCCCTACCGCAAGGTGGATAAGGCCACCGGCGTGGTGACCGATGAGGTGACCTATATGCCGGCGGATGTGGAGGATGACTACATCGTGGCGCAGGCCAATGAGCCTCTGGACGAGAACAACCGCTTTGTCCGCTCCAAGGTTACCACCCGCCACCGCGGCGAATTCAAGGAAGAAGATCCCGCAGTCGTGGACTACATGGATGTTTCGCCGAAGATGGTTGTATCTGTGGCCACGGCTATGATCCCCTTCCTGGAGAACGACGACGCCAACCGTGCTCTGATGGGCTCCAACATGCAGGGGCAGGCAGTGCCGCTGCTGACGACGGAAAGCCCCATTGTCGGTACCGGTATGGAATACAAGGCCGGCGTGGACTCCGGCGTATGCATCCTGGCCAAGGCGGCCGGTACGGTGCAGTATGTTTCGGCTGATACGGTCAAGATCCGCCGGGATGACAGCGGCGAGATTGATGTGTATAAGCTGGTCAAATTCTCCCGCTCCAACCAGGGCACCTGCATCAATCAGCGCCCGGTGGTCAGCGTGGGGCAGCATGTGGATGAGCGTGAGGTTGTGGCTGACGGTCCGGCCACCAGCAATGGCGAGATTGCGCTGGGCAAGAACGCCCTGATCGGCTTTATGACCTGGGAGGGCTACAATTACGAGGATGCCGTTCTGATCAACGAGAAGATCGTGCGGGATGATGTATACACCTCCATCCACATTGAGGAATACGAAGTGGAATCCCGCGATACCAAGCTGGGGCCGGAGGAGATCACCCGCGATATCCCCAATGTGGGCGATGACGCGCTGAAGGATCTGGACGAGCGCGGCATTATCCGCATCGGCGCCGAGGTGCGCAGCGGCGATATCCTGGTCGGTAAGGTGACCCCGAAGGGCGAGACCGAGCTGACAGCGGAGGAGCGGCTGCTGCGGGCGATCTTCGGTGAGAAGGCGCGCGAGGTGCGGGATACCTCCCTGCGTGTACCGCACGGCGAGTACGGTATCATTGTGGATGTGAAGGTCTTTACCCGCCAGAATTGCGACGAGCTCAGCCCTGGTGTCAATATGGTGGTTCGCTGCTATATCGCCCAGAAGCGCAAGATCAGCGTGGGCGATAAGATGGCCGGCCGCCACGGCAACAAGGGCGTGGTTTCCCGCATCCTGCCCAGTGAGGATATGCCTTTCCTGCCGGATGGCACACCGCTGGATATTGTGCTGAACCCCCTGGGCGTGCCTTCTCGTATGAACATCGGACAGGTGCTGGAGGTCAATCTTGGCTACGCCGCTGCGGCGCTGGGCTTCAAGGTGATGACCCCTGTGTTCGATGGTGCACATGAGGATGACATCCGTGACCTGCTGGCACAGGCCGGCAAGTCCACCGACGGCAAGACCCCGGTCTACGATGGCCGCACAGGTGAGCTGTTTGACAACCCGGTTACCGTCGGCTATATGTACTATCTCAAGCTCCACCACCTGGTGGATGATAAGATCCATGCCCGTTCCACCGGCCCCTACAGCCTGGTCACCCAGCAGCCGCTGGGCGGTAAGGCGCAGTTCGGCGGCCAGCGCTTCGGCGAGATGGAGGTGTGGGCACTGGAGGCCTACGGCGCCGCTTACACCCTGCAGGAGATCCTGACGGTGAAATCCGATGATGTGGTTGGCCGTGTGAAGACCTACGAGGCGATTGTGAAGGGGCAGAATGTCCCGCAGTCCGGCGTGCCGGAGTCCTTCAAGGTGCTGGTCAAGGAGCTGCAGTCCCTCGGCCTGGATATCAAGGTGCTGGATGAGGACAAGAACGAGATTGATCTCAAGCAGACCTTCGATGACGACGATGATCTCGGCATGGGCGACGCGGACAGCGAGGCGTTCTCCACCGTGGCCAACGAGAGCGAATTCGACGGCTACGGCGTAGGCGAAATGGATGAGAGCGGTGAGATCGTGGAGGATGATTCCTACAACGACGATTACACCGACGACGATATGTGAGGGGAGGCTGAACAGCTATGATGCAATTCAATGTATTTGATTCGATCAAGATCGGTCTGGCCTCTCCCGACCAGATCCGCAGCTGGTCGCATGGCGAGGTGCTCAAGCCGGAGACCATCAACTACCGGACGCTGCGTCCGGAGCGGGACGGCCTGTTCTGCGAGCGCATCTTTGGGCCGACCAAGGACTGGGAGTGCCACTGCGGCCGCTATAAGCGCATCCGCTATAAGGGCAAGATCTGTGAGCGCTGCGGCGTGGAGGTCACCCGCGCCAAGGTGCGCCGTGAGCGTATGGGCCACATCGAGCTGGCGGCTCCGGTATCGCACATCTGGTATTTCAAGGGGATCCCCTCCCGTATGGGACTGATCCTGGATATGTCCCCCCGTCAGCTGGAGCAGGTGCTCTACTTTGCCGAGTATATCGTGGTGGATCCCGGCGATACCCCCCTGCAGAAGAAGCAGGTGCTGTCGGATAAGGATTACGCCGATATGCGCGAGAAATATGAGGATGATTTCGATGCCGGCATGGGCGCCGAATACATCCAGAAGCTGCTGGCAGAGATCGACCTGGAAAAGCTCTCTGCCGAGCTGAAGGAGGAGCTGGAGACAGCCAGCGGCCAGAAGCGCGCCCGGCTGCTCAAGCGCCTGGAGGTTGTGGAATCCTTCCGCCTTTCCGGTAACCGCCCGGAGTGGATGATCATGAATGTGATCCCGGTCATTCCGCCGGATATCCGCCCCATGGTGCAGCTGGATGGCGGCCGCTTTGCCACCTCCGACCTCAACGACCTGTACCGCCGGGTGATCAACCGCAACAACCGCCTCAAGCGGCTGCTGGAGCTGGGTGCCCCGGATATCATCGTGCGCAATGAGAAGCGCATGCTGCAGGAGGCGGTGGACGCCCTGATCGACAACGGCCGCCGCGGCCGTCCGGTTACCGGCCCCAATAACCGCCCGCTCAAGTCCCTGTCGGATATGCTCAAGGGCAAGCAGGGGCGTTTCCGCCAGAACCTGCTGGGCAAGCGCGTGGACTATTCCGGCCGCTCGGTTATCGTGGTCGGCCCGGAGCTGAAGATGTACCAGTGCGGTCTGCCCAAGGAGATGGCGATCGAGCTGTTCAAGCCCTTCGTGATGAAGCGGCTGGTGGAGACCGGCGTGGCCGGCAATATCAAGTCCGCCCGCAAGATGGTGGATCGGCTGCGTCCGGAGGTCTGGGATGCACTGGAGATCGTGATCAAGGATCACCCGGTCATGCTCAACCGTGCCCCCACGCTGCACCGCCTCGGCATCCAGGCCTTTGAGCCGGTGCTGGTCGAGGGGCGCGCAATCAAGCTGCACCCGCTGGCCTGCACCGCCTTCAATGCCGACTTCGACGGCGACCAGATGGCCGTGCATGTTCCGCTGAGCGCAGAGGCGCAGGCGGAGGCGCGGTTCCTGATGCTGGCTGCCGGCAACCTGCTCAAGCCCTCGGACGGCAAGCCCGTGACGGTGCCGACGCAGGATATGGTGCTCGGCTCCTACTATTTGACGATTGATAAGCATGAAAAGGACTCCCCGGAGGAGGCCCTCAAGGCGAAGGAGACCACCGATAAGATCTACCGCGATGAGAACGAAGCGGTGATGGCCTACGAAGAAAAGGCCATTGATCTGCACGATGATATCAAGATCCGCCGCACGGCGGAGATCAACGGCCAGACGGTTTCCCATCTGGTCAAAACCACCATCGGCCGCGTGATCTTCAACCGGGCTATCCCGCAGGATCTGGGCTTTACTGACCGCACCCTGCATGAGGGTGAGGATCCGCTGTCGGCGGAATACCTCGACCGCCTGCTGGGCTACGAGATCGACTTCAAGGTTGGTAAGAAGCAGCTGGGCAAGATCGTGGGCAAGTGCATCAATCAGCACGGCGCGGCCAAGACCTCGGTGGTGCTGGACGCTATCAAGGCACAGGGCTACAAGTATTCCACCCGCGGCGCCCTGACGGTGTCCGTCGGCGATGCGTCCATCCCGGCGCAGAAGAAGGAATTTATCGCCCAGGCCGAAAAGATGGTGGATGAGATCACCGAGCTGTACAACCAGGGTCTGATGAGCGAGGAAGAGCGCTACAACAATGTGATCACCACCTGGAACGAGACCACGGAGAAGGTCACCAAGGCGCTGACCGCCAACATGGATCCCTACAACCCCATTCAGATGATGGCGGATTCCGGTGCCCGTGGCTCCATCAGCCAGATCCGTCAGCTGGCCGGTATGCGCGGTCTGATCGCCAACACCTCCGGTAAGACCATTGAGGTGCCGATCCGTGCAAACTACCGTGAAGGCCTGAACATTCTGGAATACTTCACCTCGGCCAAGGGCGCCCGTAAGGGTCTGGCCGATACCGCCCTGCGTACCGCCGACTCCGGTTACCTGACCCGCCGTCTGGTGGATGTTTCGCAGGAGGTCATCATCCGCGAGAACGACTGCGGTACCCACGATGGTATTGATGTGTACGACATCAAGGATGGCAACCGTGTGATCGAGCCGCTGACCGAGCGCTTGGTCGGCCGCCATCTCAGCGAGGACTTCTGCGACCCGGCAACCGGCGAGGTGCTGGTGAGCCGCGGCAAGCAGATGACCGCCGAGGACGCGGAGCTGATCGACCGGCTGCTGCGGAAGGCTGCCACCGACAAGGATGGCAAGGTGGACGACAGCAAGGTGCGCATCAAGATCCGTTCGGTGCTGACCTGCGGCGCCCGCAAGGGCGTGTGTGCCTGCTGCTACGGCGCCAACCTGGCCACCAATGAGGCCGTGACGCTCGGCGAGGCGGTCGGCATTATCGCCGCCCAGTCCATCGGTGAGCCTGGCACCCAGCTGACCATGCGTACCTTCCACACCGGCGGTGTTGCCGGCGGCGAGGATATCACCCAGGGTCTGCCCCGCGTGGAGGAGCTGTTCGAGGGACGCAAGCCGAAGCATCTGGCGATCATCAGCGAGATCTCCGGTATCGTCCGCCGCGAGGAGAAGAAGAAAAATCTGGTTATTGTTACGGCGGAGGACGGCAGCGAGGAGCGCACCTATGTGATCACCTACGGCTCCCGTCTGCGCTCCTGCATTGAGGATGGCTACTTCATCGAAAAGGGTGAGTGCATCACCGAGGGCTCCATGAGCCCGCACGATGTGCTGGATGTGTGCGGCGCCTCGGCCGTGCAGGATTACCTGATCAAGGAAGTGCAGGTCACCTACCGTACGCAGGGCGTGGATATCAACGATAAGCATATCGAGGTTATCGTGCGCCAGATGATGCGCAAGGTGAAGGTTGAGGATGCCGGCGATACCAATCTGGTGAACGATTCGGTGGTGGATAAGACCGAGCTGTATGATGAAAACGCCGCCGTGGAGGCGCGCATAGCCGCCGGTGAGACCCGTGCGGATGGTGAGCCGCTGCGCACCGCTAAGGTCACCCCGATCCTGCTGGGTATCACCAAGGCGGCGCTGGCCACCGACAGCTTCCTGTCCGCTGCTTCCTTCCAGGAGACCACCCGTGTGCTGACCGATGCCGCGATCAAGGGCAAGGTCGATCCGCTGCTGGGCCTCAAGGAGAATGTCATCATCGGTAAGCTGATCCCGGCCGGTACCGGTATGCCGCAGTACAGTGATGTGCGGGTGAAGGACAACCGGGCGCCGAAGAATGTCTTTAGTGTGCTGGATGATCTGCTGCGCATGGACGATGACGAGGAAGAAGAGCCGGAGCTGATCGGCGAATAACCGCTCTTCCGTGCAGGTGCGGGCAGGAAAAACGATGTGTGCTTGCAGACAAATTTTTCTTGACAAGCTTGCACCGGCTGTGCTAAAATAACTACTTGTGGCGTGCTGTCCGACCAAAGCGGTTAATGCTTTGGTCGGATGACCTGCCCGGGTCATCACGACCGGACGGTCGCCTGCCAACAGTGCAGTGCGGTCGCCCGCTGTTGTTGCGTGATGGGTTTCTATCGGTTTTGAGGCTGCGCCGGCATCGCCGCCGCACCTTGAGATAAAAATTTTTCTTTCGGAGGTGAAATTGAATGCCTACTTTCAACCAGTTGATCCGCAAGGGAAGACAGGATCTGGAGAAAAAGGCGAAAGCGCCTGCTCTGCTGAAGGGCTGGAACTCCAAGAAGCGCACGGCCATTGACCAGAACTCTCCCCAGAAGCGTGGTGTTTGCACTGCTGTGAAGACTTCCACGCCGAAAAAGCCGAACTCTGCTCTGCGTAAGGTAGCGCGTGTCCGTCTGTCCAACGGGATTGAGGTTACTTCCTACATCCCCGGCGAGGGCCACAACCTGCAGGAGCACAGCGTCGTGCTGATCCGCGGCGGCCGTGTGAAGGACCTGCCTGGTGTGCGTTACCACATCATCCGCGGCACGCTGGATACCCAGGGTGTTGCCAACCGTATGCAGGCCCGTTCCAAGTACGGTGCGAAGCGTCCCAAGGCCGGTGCGGCCAAAAAGTAAGGACATTTTCATCAGCGGCTGCTCAGCAGCAGCGTGATTCATATAGACCGGGCGTTTGTCACGGCTTGTGGATGCTGCTTCTTTGCCGGCCAACGGGAGTATGTCACTTTCGAGTACCTGTGATATCATCAATATGAAGGAGGGAAGTAAAGTGCCGAGAAGAGGTTCAACTGCAAAACGCGATGTTTTGCCCGACCCGCTTTACAATTCCAAGTTGGTGACCAAGCTCATCAACAACATTATGCTGGACGGTAAGAAGGGCGTTGCCCAGAAGATCGTCTATGATGCCTTTGACATCATTAAAGAAAAATCCGGCGAGGAGCCCCTGGATGTGTTCGAGAAGGCAATGGAGAACATCATGCCTGTGCTCGAGGTCAAGGCTCGTCGTGTCGGTGGTGCCACCTATCAGGTGCCCATCGAGGTGCGGCCCGACCGTCGTCAGACGCTGGGTCTGCGCTGGCTGACCGCCTATTCCCGCAACCGTTCCGAGCGCACCATGAAGGAGCGCCTGGCGGCGGAGATTCTGGATGCCCTGAATGGCAACGGCGGCGCAGCCAAGAAGTGCGAGGATACCCATAAGATGGCCGAGGCCAACAAGGCTTTCGCTCATTTCCGTTGGTAATCACACAAGAATATTGAGGAAAAGGAGGATTGCCTTATGTCAAGAGATGTATCACTCGAAAACACCCGCAACATTGGTATTATGGCGCACATCGATGCCGGTAAAACGACAACGACCGAGCGTATCCTGTACTATACCGGTGTTAACTACAAGATCGGTGAGACCCACGACGGCAGCGCAACCATGGACTGGATGGCACAGGAGCAGGAGCGCGGTATCACCATCACCTCTGCGGCTACGACCTGCTACTGGGACAAGCAGGGCAAAGGCACCCGCCACCGCATCAACATCATCGACACCCCCGGCCATGTGGATTTCACGGTTGAGGTGCAGCGTTCGCTGCGCGTGCTGGACGGCTCTGTGACGGTGCTGTGTGCAAAGGGCGGTGTTGAGCCCCAGTCCGAGACGGTCTGGCGTCAGGCGGACGAGTATCATGTGCCGCGTATGGCCTATGTCAACAAAATGGACATCATGGGCGCGGATTTCTACCGTGTGGTGAACATGATGCGTGAGCGTCTGAAGTGCAATGCCGTACCGATTCAGCTTCCCATCGGCAGCGAGGACACCTTCAAGGGCATCATCGACCTGATCGAGATGAACGCGGATGTGTACTATGATGAGATGGGCAAGGACATGCGTGTGGAAGAAATTCCGGACGACATGAAGGAGCTGGCCCAGAAGTATCATGAGGAGCTGCTGGAGGCTGTTGCCGAGCAGGATGACGCGCTCATGGAGAAGTATTTCGCCGGCGAGGAGATCTCGGTTGACGAGATCAAGGCCGTGATCCGCAAGGCGACCATCGACAACACCTTCGTGCCCGTTACCTGCGGTACTTCCTACCGTAACAAGGGCGTGCAGAAGCTGCTGGACGCCATCGTCGACTATATGCCCTCTCCGCTGGATGTGCCCCCCATCAAGGGTATCAATCCGGAGACGGAGGAGGAGGAGGTTCGTCATTCCTCCGATACCGAGCCGTTTGCGGCCCTGGCTTTCAAGATCGCAACGGATCCCTTTGTCGGTAAGCTGGCGTTCTTCCGCGTGTATTCCGGTACGGTTAAGGCCGGTGATACCGTTTACAATTCCAACAAGGATGCCGACGAGCGTCTTGGCCGTATCGTGCAGATGCACTCCAACCACCGCAAGGATCTGGAGGTCGTTTATGCCGGCGATATCGCGGCAGCGATCGGCCTGAAGAACACCACCACCGGTAACACCCTGTGCGACGAAAAGCACCCCATTGTGCTGGAGTCCATGAAGTTCCCGGAGCCGGTTATCCGTGTGGCGATCGAGCCCAAGACCAAGGCCGGTCAGGAGAAGATGGGCATTGCCCTGGCCAAGCTGGCCGAGGAAGACCCGACCTTCAAGACCTACACCGATGAAGAGACCGGGCAGACCATCATCGCCGGTATGGGTGAGCTGCACCTGGAGATCATCGTTGACCGTCTGCTGCGTGAGTTCAAGGTGGAGGCCAATGTTGGTGCTCCGCAGGTGGCTTACAAGGAGACTGTCCGCCGTCTGGCCGATGTCGACTGCAAGTACGCTCGTCAGTCCGGTGGTAAGGGCCAGTACGGTCATGTCAAGATCAAGCTGGAGCCCAACGAGTCCGGCAAGGGCTATGAGTTTATCAACGCTGTTGTCGGCGGCGCCATCCCGAAGGAGTATATCCCTGCGGTTGACGCCGGTATCCAGGGCGCTATGCTGGCCGGTACTGTGGCTGGCTACCCCGTTGTGGACTGCAAGGTCACCCTGTATGATGGTTCGTATCATGAGGTCGACTCTTCCGAAATGGCCTTTAAGATCGCCGGTTCTATGGCGTTCAAGGAGGCTATGCGCAAGGCTGATCCGGTGCTGATGGAACCGATCATGAAGGTGGTCGTCACCGTGCCCGACGAGTATATGGGCTTTGTGGTGGGCGACATTGCCTCCCGCCGCGGCCAGATGGAGGGCTCGGAGAACATCAGTGGTGCGGTACAGATCCGTGCATCTGTCCCGCTGTCCGAGATGTTTGGCTATGCAACGGATCTGCGTTCCGGTACGCAGGGCCGTGGCCAGTATGTGATGGAGCCCAGCCACTATGCGGAGATCCCGAAGAATGTGGCCGAGGCCATCATCGCCAAGCGTACGAAGAAAGAGGATTGATCGTGCCGGCGGGGCGGCATTCCGCCGCCCTGCTGTCACCGTTCTTCCCGTTTCGCGCTGTTTTCCCATTTGCGTGGGGAAAATAGCGGAAAAATTCGCATTTTTCTTGTAAAAACTCTTGCAATTCCGTCCGGGAATTGGTAGAATAGACACTAAGACCGGACAACGATTTTTGCTTATCAAAGGAGGAAAAAACAATGGCAAAAGAGAAATTCGAACGCACTAAACCCCATGTAAACATTGGTACCATCGGTCATGTTGACCACGGCAAGACCACCCTGACCGCAGCCATCACCAAGGTGCTGGCAATGAAGGGCGGCGCGGAGTTCACCGATTATGCCAACATTGATAAGGCTCCCGAAGAGCGTGCCCGCGGTATCACAATCAACACCGCCCATGTGGAGTATCAGACCGATAAGCGTCACTATGCGCATGTTGACTGCCCCGGCCACGCTGACTATGTGAAGAACATGATCACCGGTGCCGCGCAGATGGATGGTGCTATCCTGGTTATCGCCGCCACCGATGGTGTTATGGCGCAGACCCATGAGCACCTGCTGCTTGCCCGTCAGGTTGGTGTTCCGTACATCGTGGTCTTCATGAACAAGGTTGACCAGGTGGACGATCCCGAGCTGCTGGAGCTGGTTGAGATGGAGATCCGCGAGGCTCTGAGCAAGTATGACTTCCCCGGCGACGATGCCCCCATCATCAAGGGCTCCGCTTTGCAGGCTCTGGAGTGCACCAGCACCGATATCAACGATCCCGCTTATGCGCCGATCCTTGAGCTGATGGATGCTGTGGACAACTACATCCCGGATCCGGTCCGTGATGATGAGAAGCCCTTCCTGATGCCTGTTGAGGATGTCTTCACCATTACCGGCCGCGGCACCGTGGCTACCGGTCGTGTGGAGCGCGGTAAGCTGAACATGTCCGATGAAGTTGAGATCATCGGTCTGACCGAGGAGCGCAAGAAGACGGTTGTTACCGGCATCGAGATGTTCCGCAAGCTGCTGGATTACGCTGAGGCCGGCGATAACATCGGCGCCCTGCTGCGTGGTGTGCAGCGTGACGAGATCGAGCGTGGCCAGGTGCTGTGCAAGCCCGGCTCCATCAACCCCCACACGAAGTTCCATGCCCAGGTTTATGTTCTGAGCAAGGAAGAGGGTGGCCGCCATACGCCGTTCTTCAACAACTATCGTCCGCAGTTCTACTTCCGTACCACCGATGTGACCGGCATCATCCACCTGCCCGAGGGTGTGGAGATGTGCATGCCCGGCGATAATGTCGAGATGGATGTTGAGCTGATCACCCCCATCGCTATCGAAGAGGGTCTGCGTTTCGCTATCCGTGAGGGTGGCCGTACCGTGGGTTCCGGCGTTGTTTCTAAGATCAACGGCTAATCCATTGGCATAAAAACGCGGATACAAGCCTGTATAAAAGCATCCCTGCCTCTTTGTAGGCAGGGATGCTTTTTTTGTCCGGAGAAAACTCCCGGCTGTGCTCCCGGCTGTGCTCCCGGCTGTGCCGGGGGATATTTATTTAGCCCAGTCGTCGTGCTGGTGCCCACATCTACCGGCGCCGTTGAAGCGCCGGCATTGGGCAGGGACGCCTTACATGCCGTCGAACTGGAAATGATTGTTCATAATCTGTTCGTCAATTCTGTGTAAAATACGGTATAATGTAGTAGTATAGATAGGCGCACACTGCCCCATGAACCGTATGCAATGACGGCGAATTGCAGCATGGCAATACCTATTCACCCGTATGCAGTGTTGCCCAAAGCTTGTGATGCCTCTGCGGAGACTCTTTTACGGCTGCGGCCGATGAATAAACACAAGGAGAAGAAAGACGATGGAGAAAAAGCTGCTGCTGATCATGAATCCTTATTCTGGGCAAAAGGTCGGAAAGCGGTATCTGGCGGATATTCTGGAGCTTTACTGCAAAGCCGGGTACGCGCCGCTGACCTTTATGACCACCGGCCCCGGCAACGGTACGCAGGTGGCGTTAGCGCATGCTGCGCAGGCGGATATGGTGGTGTGCCTTGGCGGAGATGGTACCTTCAATGAGGTGATTTCCGGCGTAGTGGCTTCTGGTGTGGATGTGCCGATCGGGTACATTCCCTGTGGCAGCACCAATGATTTTGCCAACAGTATCAAGCTGAATAAAAACCTCGTTAAGGCGGCGCAGGACACCATTGAGGGAATGCCGAGAACCTTTGATGTCGGCCGCTTTGGTGAGCGGTATTTCTCCTATGTGGCGTCCTTTGGTGCTTTCACCCGGGTTTCCTACTCCACGCCGCAGAATGTCAAAAACGCTCTTGGCCACCTGGCCTATATCCTGGAGGGGATCAAGGATATCCCCAATATCCGTCCGCAGCACCTGCGTTTTGAGACGGAAGGAGAGGTTTTTGAGGATGATTATATTTTTGGCGCCATCAGCAATTCCACCTCGGTGGGCGGCATCCTGACGCTGGATCCCGATACTGTTGATATGAACGATGGTCTGTTTGAGCTACTGCTGATCAAAAAGCCGGGTAACGCTCTGGAACTGAACGATTGCATCCGTGCTCTGCAGGAACAGAAATACGACAGCCCGATGCTGACCTTCCACAGTGCGGCGCACCTGACGATCCACGCCGACCCGGCGATGGACTGGACACTGGACGGCGAACGCGAGCCGGGACATGACTGCGTGGAGGTGCACAACCTGCACAATGCGATCCGCCTGATAACGGCGGAATAAGGGAGGACTGCTGTGTGAAAAAACCGACCGACACCCCGAAAAAGCGCGGCGCCCGTTTGCGTGGGCTGCGGGAGCAGGCGCGGCAGCACAAGGTAACCTTTATTGTCTATGTGGTGCTGCGGCTGATCGTGCTGGCAATTTTGGCATTAGCCTTGGTGCGGCGCGACTACGAAAGCGCTTTCATCTGCGGCCTGGTGCTGCTGCTGTTCCTGCTGCCGGGCTTTGTCTCAAAAAACTTCGGTATACAGCTTCCTACGGTGCTGGAGATCGTCATATTGCTGTTCATATTTGCGGCCGAGATCCTTGGCGAGCTGCAGAACTACTATGTGCAGTTTGCCTATTGGGATACGGTGCTGCATACCATCAATGGCTTTGTGTGCGCGGCGTTCGGGTTTTCGCTGGTGGATATCCTGTGCCGCAATAAGCAGGAAAAATTCCGCCTCTCGCCGCTGTACATGGCGCTGGTGGCCTTTTGCTTTTCGATGACGGTCGGCGTGCTGTGGGAATTTTTTGAATACGGCATGGATATCTTCTTCCATCTGGATATGCAAAAGGACACAGTGATCCACACCCTGCGCTCGGTCAACCTGGATCCCACCGGACAGGGGCGCGTGACCACCGTGGAGAATATCTCCAGTGTGGTGGTTAACGGGCAGGAGCTGGGGCTTGGCGGTTACCTGGATATTGGCCTGCACGATACCATGGGCGATCTGTTTGTGAATTTTATCGGTGCGGTGGTGTTCAGCGTGATCGGCTTTTTCTATATTAAGCACCGCGGTAAGGGCCCGGCCAGCCAGCTGGCGGAGCAATTTATTCCGCAGATCCAGGATCCTGCACCGGCTGGACAGCCGGAAAACCAACCCGGAGAGCTGCCGCCGGCCGAATAAGGTCTGTTACTCGTAAAATGTATGTGAAATTTGTGCAATGTGGATAAAATCGGCAAGAATAATGCAAAAATGCAGAAATTTTTCGTCGTTTTACAAAAACTATTGCATTATTTCGTGGTGTAGTATATAATGAAAACAGGCGAAGCTTTCTGCTTTGTTTGCGGAGCGGAAAGCAACGGTTCATACCACGGGAGAGGAGCTTGCTCTATGGGCAAAGAAAATACAGCGGCTGCGGCCGGAAAGCCGTCCGCAAAAACCACCAAAACGACGAAAACCACCAAAGCGGCAGCACCCGCCAAAAAAGCCGGTACTGCCAAGACTGCCGGCAAAACCACCGGCAAAACGCGCACGCCTTCCAAGGCAAAGGCCCCCTCGGCGCGGGAGCAGCTGCGCCGCGAACTGACGGAGAAGCTGCTGAACCAGTTTTCCGTGCAGCCGGAAGAGGCGACCTACGAGCAAATGTACAATGCGCTGGCACTGGTGCTGCGTGACCGGATGCGTGCCCGCCGGGTGGAGTTTATCCACCATACTCATGAGCAGAATGCCAAACAGGTGTACTACATGAGTATGGAATTTCTGCTTGGCCGCTCCCTGAAGAATACCCTTTACAATCTGGATCTGGAGCAGGATGCCGCAGCGCTGATGAAAGAATTTGGCATCAATATGGATATGCTGTACGAGCTGGAGCCGGATGCGGGGCTTGGCAATGGCGGCCTTGGCCGCCTGGCCGCCTGCTTCCTGGACGGTATGGCGACCGAGTCCATCCCGGCGATGGGCTATTCCCTGCTATATGAATACGGCATCTTCCGCCAGAAGCTGGTGGATGGCTGGCAGACCGAGCTGCCGGATTTCTGGCTGCCCGGCGGCGAATGCTGGCTGCTGCCGCGGCCGGAGCGTGCGCAGAAGGTGCACTTTGACGGCCATGTGAATGAATGGTGGGACGACAGCGGCTTCCACCATGTGGAGCATGTGGACACCACCGATGTGATCGCCCAGCCCTATGACCTGATGGTGGCCGGCAAGGACGGCCGCGGGATATCCACGCTGCGCCTGTGGCGTGCGACTGCCCCCGGCATGGATATGTCCCTGTTCAATCAGGGGGAATACATGCGTGCGGTGGAGCAGAAGGCCATGGCGGAGGTGATCACCCAGGTGCTGTACCCGGCGGATAACCACCGTGAGGGTAAATCCCTGCGCCTGCGGCAGCAGTATTTTTTGGTATCGGCCTCAATGCAGGATCTGGTGCGCCGCCACCTGGAAAAATACGGCTCTATGGATAACCTGCCGGAGATGGCGGCGGTGCACATCAACGATACGCACCCCACGCTGGCCATCCCGGAGCTGATGCGGATCCTGATGGATGAGTGCGGCTATGGCTGGGATGAGGCCTGGAGCATCGTCAACCGCACCTTTGCCTATACCAACCACACAGTGATGGCGGAGGCACTGGAATGCTGGCCGGAGGATCTGTTCAGTGAGCGCCTGCCCCGGATCTATCAGATCGTGAAGGAGATCAACCGCCGCTACAGCGAGGCGATGATGCAGGCGACCGGCGGCGATACGCAGAAGGTCAGCAACATGGCGATTGTCAGCTATGGCCTGATCAAAATGGCCAACCTGTGCGTGGCGGCCTGCCATTCGGTCAATGGTGTATCCCGTCTGCACAGCGAGATCGTCAAGCACACGGTGTTTCCGGAGGCCTATGCCGTATCGCCGGAGAAATTTACCAATGTGACCAACGGCATTGCCCACCGGCGGTGGCTGTGCCAGGCCAACCCGGCGCTGGCCGCCTGGGTAAAGGATAAGATCGGCGACGGCTTTGTGCTGGATGCCGCACAGCTGGATAAGCTGACCCCCTATGCGGAGGATGCCGCTGCCCGTGCGGAATTCATGGCGATCAAGAAGCAGAATAAGGAGCGTCTGGCCAAGTATCTGCAGCAGCAGACCGGGCAGGTGATTGATCCGCAGTCGCTGTTTGATATCCAGGTGAAGCGCCTGCACGAATACAAGCGCCAGCATCTGAATGCGCTGCACATCCTCAGCTTGTATCAGAAGCTGAAGGATGACCCCAATCTGGATATCACCCCCCGCACCTACATCTTCGGCGCCAAGTCTGCGCCGGGCTACTATATGGCTAAGGAGATCATCCGCTTTATCTACAATCTTGGCCGGATGATCGACAATGACCCGGTGGTGCGGGATAAGCTGAAGGTGGTTTATGTGGAGGACTACCGGGTAACGCTGGCGGAGCTGCTGATGCCGGCAGCCGATATCAGTGAGCAGATCTCGCTGGCCGGCACCGAGGCCAGCGGCACCGGCAACATGAAGCTGATGATGAACGGCGCGCTGACCCTCGGCACGCTGGACGGCGCCAATGTGGAGATCTGCGATGCCGTGGGCGCCGAGAACATGTTCCTGTTCGGTATGCACACCGATGAGGTGGAGCAGCTGAAGGCAGCGGGCTATCGTCCCGGCAGCTATTATGACCGTGATCCGGTGATCCACCGTGCGATCGACCAGATGTACAGTGGGTTTGAGGGCTGCGATTACCATGAGATTGCGTCCTCGCTGACGACGAAGGATCCGTACATGGTGCTGGCGGATTTTGCGGACTATTGCCGTGCGCAGGAGGCCAGCGGTGCCCTGTACCGCGACCAGGATGCCTGGGCGCGGGTGGCGCTGCTGAATACCGCCAAGAGCGGTGTGTTCGCCGCCGACCGGGCGATCCGTGATTACAATGAGCGTATCTGGCATGTGAAGCCGGTGAAATGGTAAGAAAAAGCGGGGCTTTTCGGCCCCACTTTTTGCCACAAACAACAAACGGAGGGAAGTAGCATGAGGGTTTGTCTGTATGGGGCCTCCAGCCCGGAGATCACCCCGGAATATATCCGCCTGACCGAGCAGCTGGGGGAGGCGATGGCCGCCGCCGGGCACAGCATGGTCTACGGTGCGGGCGGCGCCGGCCTGATGGGGGCGGCCGCGCGGGGAATGAAGCGCTGCGGCGGGCATGTGACGGGTGTGGTGCCCTCCTTTCTGCAGGTGGACGGCATCCTGTTTGAGGGCTGCGATGAGATCATCTATACCGAAACCATGCGTGAGCGCAAGCAGATCATGGAGGACCGGGCGGATGCCTTTATCGTGACCCCCGGCGGCATCGGCACCTATGAGGAGTTTTTTGAGATCTATACGCTCAAGCAGCTTGGCCGCCACAAAAAGCCGATTGTGATCTTCAATCCGCTGGGGTATTACGATCCGCTGCTGACCCTGCTGCAGCATACGGTGGAGGAGCGTTTCATGCGCCCGGCCAGCCTGCAGCTGTATACGGTGGCGGTGACCCCGCAGCAGGTGCTGGAGCAGTTGACACTGCCCGGCGCGGCGGCGGATATCCATGAAACGAAGTTTGTGGAGCGCTGACAGGCTCCGGAATATCTGCAGATGACATCAGCGTCCGCAGCCCCGATTGCCGGGGCTGCGGACGCCTTTTTGCGTGCAGCGCATAGAGGGTCGCCCGCCTGCATAAGATACCGTAGAATGTGGGAGGTGCTGTGTATGAAGATCCAATGGAAAAAGCTGCTGCTGTGTCTGTTTATTCCACTGGCGGTGGGCGGCCTGTCCGCGCTGCTGTCCGCCGGCGGTATGCGGGATTTTGCGGCGGTGCGGCAGCCGCGGCTGGCACCGCCGGCGTGGCTGTTTCCGGTGGTGTGGACGCTGCTGTATCTGCTGATGGGGCTGGCCGCCTATCTGGTGCTGACCGGCGGCAATTGCCGCCAGCGGCGGGAGGCTATGGTGGTCTACGGCGCCCAGCTTGCGGTAAATTTCTTCTGGTCAGTGCTCTTTTTCACTTTTAAGGCGTACCTGCTGGCCTTTGTGTGGCTGGTGCTGCTGTGGGGGCTGATTGTGCTGACGATATGGCGCTTTGCCGCTGTGCGGCCGCTGGCCGGCTGGCTGCTGGTGCCGTATCTGCTGTGGGTCACCTTTGCCGGATATCTGAATTTCGGCGTATTTCTGCTCAACTGATCGGCAGGGGCTTACCCGACCGACACGCCGGTGTAATAATACTTCAGGATTTCCTCGTACCCGTACCCCTGCCTGGCCAGATAATCGGCGCCATACTGGCTCATGCCGACATTGTGGCCATAGCCGTGCACCGTGAAGCGGAACTGTCCATCCGCGCAGGTAACGGTGAAGCAGGCGGAGCGCAGTCCCAGCGCCTGCCGTATCTGGACGCCGGTCAGTGTTTGTCCGCCGACCGGCAGGCCGGTCACGGTGCCGGTTTCGGCTGTGGTGGGCGTTCCCAGCCAGCCTGTCGGATCCTCCGGCAGCTGCAGCCCACTGTATGCGGCACACAGCTTGCTTTTCAGTTCCTCGGTGGAGAAGGTGACGACCGTTTCATATTGCGGGGAGAGTTTGTCGCCGGGGCTGGCGACCGGCTGCAGGTACGGCACCTCATTGCCCCATACGGTGGCGGCGGCATCGGTTGCGCCGGGGCTGAGCGCGAAGTAGCAGGCGTCGATCAGCGCGCCCTGGTAGGTGATGGTCTTTCCCAGAACCGCATCCACCGCGGCGGAAAGCTTATTGTAATACACCGTGTACTTTTCCCCCCAGCGCTCCTGCAGGGCGGCCTGGGTGTAGCCCTCCGGAAAGGCGGGATCCGGCGTGGCAAAGTCCGCCCCCTGCAGTGCCGGGTCGGCCTTTTCCTGCTGCCGCTGCCGTTGCCGGCTGTAATATGTATAGGCGGCCACCGCCTGCGCCTTGAGCGCCTCGGTGTGGTAGGCAGCCGGCATCTCAAAGGCCAGTGTGCGGATGAGAAATTCCCGTTCCTCCAGTTCGATGACCGTGGAGCCGACCAGCAGACGGAAAACCGCCTTGCTTTCGTCCGGCGTGGCTGCGGGGGCGGTGGTTGTGGCGGTGGTCGGAGCGGCCGGGGTGCTTTCTGTGCCCGCCGGGGTGGCGGCAGGCAGCTCCCCGCCGGAAGCGAACAGCGCCGGCAGCGGCAGCAGCAGCAACAGGATAGCGGCGCCCAGCGCCAGCAGAGCATACCCTTTCATTTTGGTCCCATCCTTTCTGTGAAAACACCGGAACAGGCCCATGTTGCCTGGGTACGGTGTTTCTTCATTCTTGACTTTGTGCCGAAAACGGCGTATAGTAGAGGCAGTCAGGTGTATGATTGGCGGCAGACGGCAGGTTGTCCGTCTCTGCTGTATGGATATGCGGCGGACGGCGGAAATATGCCGCCGTGGCTGCAGGAAAGGACGAGAGAATGAAACAGATACTGGATAGGCTGCGCCCCTGGTGGCTGCCGTGTATGGCGGCCGTCGGCACGGCGGGAACGCTGGCGTTGCTGTTGCTGCGGGCACTGCTGGCGCCGCAGCTGCGGGATCCCGATACCGGCCGCTTCGGTGCCAATATTCCGGCTATTGCGGTGGGCGTTACGCTGCTGGTGGTGCTGGCTGTGATGGCCTGCCTGGCGGAAAGGCCGCGCCGCGACATCCGCAGTGCGGCGGTAATGCCGCTGGCGCTGGCCCTTCTGCTGTGCGGAGTGCTGGTGACAGCCTTCAGCCTGTGGGATACGGTGTGCTGGCTGCTGTATGCAGAGCCGCCGGCGCCGGCCTCCCTGCTGATGACCGGGCTGCCGACGGCCTTTACGGTGCTGATGCTGGTCTGCGGCCTGCTGGGCGGCGTGGCGCTGATTGCCTATGGGCTGCGCATCCTGCAGGCCGGGGGCACCCACGCCGGTATGCAGCAGTACACCATCCTGCTGCCGGTGCTGTGGATCTGGCTGCGGCTGGCGCGCTATCTGATGTCCTATGCCAGCGCCATTGATCTTTCCAATGGCTGCTTTACCTTTGCCATGCTAATCTTTGAGCTGCTGTTTCTGTTCAAGCTGGCGCGCCATGCGGCCGGTGTTGGCAGTGTACGGCCGGGCAGCCTGCTTTTCTGTGCTGCGGGAGCGGGGGTGTTCGCCCTCAGCGCGCCGCTGTGGCGTCTGTGGATGCTTCTGCAGGGCGATACCGCCGCCTATCTGTCGGAGGAGATGGCCAGTGTGCCGGATGCGGCCATCGGGCTGCTGGCGCTGGTCTTCTGCTGGACGCTGGCCTATGGGTTCTCGGCCCCGGCATCCGGGGCGGAGGTCTCCGGAGAGGATTTCCCGGCCTCATCGATGGCGTCGGATGGCTCCGGCAGCCAGGAATAAAAACCGGTCCATACCGGGGAAAGGGTGTCGCGGCACAGCTGCGCAGCTGTTTCCTCCTGTGGGGGCGCTGCCGGCAGGGCGGCGGGGTCCTCTGCCCGCGCACAGGAAAATCCGATACGCTCTTCACTTTGCGCCAGACTGCCGCCGTGCAGTCTGGCGCATTCCTGTATCACGGCGGCAACGGCCGGGTCGTGGATCGGGGCGGCCGCTGTGGCGGTTACGGTCAGGCAGCTTGCCTGCTCCTGCAGCCGCACCCACACCGCCTGGTGCGGCGCCGCCAGGCAGGCGGCACGCAGCATATCCACCAGTGCCAGGCGCAGCAGCCGGGGATGCAGCCATGCCGGAAAGCGGAAGGAGGCTTCCCGTGCGGGGAAGATCAGCAGTGGCTGCCCGGCGCTTGCGGCCAGCCGCTGGGCGGCGGTCAGCGTGACTTGCAGTAGGGGCGTTGGATCGCCGAGTGCCAGCGGCCGGGCACAGCCGGCGGCGGCGATTACCTCCTGATCCTCCAGGGCGCCAAGCTGCCGCAGCCGGCGGCGGAAATCGACCCGTTCAGCCGCCGAAAGCGCCGCATAGGGCGGCGAGGACAGGAAGTAGCGGGCAAGCGCTTCGCGCTGCTGTCCCTCCGGTGGCTGGCCGCCAGGTGTCTGTTCTTTCATGGGTATTCTCCTTTTTTGTGAATAATACACGCGCAAAAGGGTGGAATGTCGGTGAGTTTGTACAAATTACCGAAAGTGAAAATCCCCCTGTTAAAAATCCAACAAACGACTTGCAATCTGCGGGGTTTTGCGTTAGAATTAGGACAAGACCAAATATATGGAGGTAATTTATCATGGCAGTTAAGGTTGCAATCAATGGTTTTGGCCGCATCGGCCGTCTGGCTTTCCGTCAGATGTTCGGCGCCGATGGCTACGAGGTCGTGGCGATCAACGATCTGACCAGCGCAAAGATGCTGGCGCACCTGCTGAAGTACGATACCGCTCAGGGCAACTATGTGGCTATGGGTCACACGGTGGATTTCCATGAGGGTGAGGGCGAGGACAACTATATCACCGTCGATGGCAAGAAGATCGTGATCTACGCGATCAAGGACGCCAACGAGTGCCCGTGGGGCGAGCTGGGCGTGGATGTTGTGCTGGAGTGCACCGGCTTCTACTGCTCCAAGGATAAGGCGCAGGCTCACATCAATGCCGGCGCCAAGAAGGTGGTCATCTCTGCCCCTGCCGGCAAGGATCTGCCCACCATCGTGTACAGCGTGAACGAGAAGACCCTGACCAAAGAGGACAAGATCATCTCGGCGGCTTCCTGCACCACCAACTGCCTGGCTCCCATGGCCAAGGCGCTCAATGATTACGCCCCCATCGAGAGCGGCATCATGACCACTGTGCACGCCTACACCGGCGACCAGATGATCCTGGATGGCCCGCACCGCAAGGGTGACCTGCGCCGTGCCCGTGCCGGTGCGCAGAACATCGTGCCGAACTCCACCGGCGCCGCCAAGGCGATCGGCCTGGTTATTCCCGAGCTCAACGGCAAGCTGATCGGCTCTGCCCAGCGCGTGCCGGTTTGCACCGGCTCCACCACCATCCTGGTGGCGGTTGTCAAGGGCAAGGATATCACCGCGGACGGCATCAATGCAGCCATGAAGGCGGCTGCCTCCGAGTCCTTCGGCTACAACGAGGATATGATCGTGTCCTCTGATGTGATCGGCATGCGGTATGGTTCCCTGTTCGATTCCACCCAGACGATGGTGGCCAAGATCGACGACGACACCTATCAGGTGCAGGTTGTGTCCTGGTACGATAACGAGAACTCCTACACCAGCCAGATGGTGCGTACCATCAAGTATTTCGCTGAGCTGTAAGCGCCTGAGCGATTTGTGCATCCGGATCCCCGGCGGGTTTAAGCCCGCCGGGGATTTTTTTGTTCTGCAGTGCACGGCTGTGCCGCCGTTTTGGCTGCGGCAGGATGGGGTGCGCTCACCGTGCCTGCGGCTTCGGATCCTTTTCGCGGTCGTTGTACGCGGCGGCGTAGGCACGGATGTCCTCAACGCTGCGCATCGGGATGCCGCTTTGCATGATATTTTCCTGCAGCGCCAGCGGCAGATCATTGAAGCAGCTGCGCATGGACGCATCCTTGAAAATGGGGTTCTCTGCGGGCTGTTGCATGTTCATTCACCTCCGGTTTTTAGCGTGGCCGTTTGCATCGGGATGTTGCATGGAAAATACCGGCGAAAATGCAGGAACTTGTCTAAAATCGGATACGGATTTGCATTTTTGTCTATGCTCTCCGGCTTGCATTTTTTTGGTGGCCGTAGTACAATATAAAACAGATTGTTTCTGCGGTTTTTACCGCTGCTGCAAATTTTTACCGTTGCTTTTTGCCAGCGGAATGGGAGGAATGCAGGGGATGGAAAGCGGTATTCGCGCCATATTGGATATGGACCGGCAGGCCTGCCGGATGGAGGATGAGGCCAAGGCGCAGCGCCGGGAGGCACCCGCTAAGGTGGAGCTGCACCGGAAGGATCTGGCTGCCGCCTACGCCAGCGGCGTGGAGGAGGCGGTGGCCTACGCCCGGGAGGATCAGGCCAAGCGCCTGAAGCAGGAAAAGGCCAATCTGGATGCCCGCCAGGCAGAGCTGCTGGCGGCCATGGCGGCACAGGTGGAGCAGCAGCATGATGCCTGGGTGGCACAGCTTGTCCGCGCCGTAACGGAACAGGAGTGAGCGGTATGCACGCAGCCGAAAACGCGCTGCTGGCCAAGGCGCGGGCAATGTATGCCCGCCGCCTGACACCGGAGCAGCTGCAGGATATGCTTGCCTGCCGATCCCCTGCCGAGGTAGCGGCCTATCTGCAGGAAAAGACCGTATACGGCGATTTCCTGACCGGCAGTTTTCCATCGCAGGTGCACCGGGAATGGCTGGAAAGCCAGCTGCGGGAGGCGCTGTACCGCCACCTGGAGACGCTGACAGCCTATGCCTATACCATCCATTCCCCCATCTACCGGTACGGCATTATCGAGCGGGAGATCGCTCGCCTGGGGCAGTCGCTGGCAGCGCTGGCCGACCGCACGCACAGCGATCTTGTCCGCAATACCCCGTTTTTTGAGCAGCGGTCGGCAGTGGATTGGCCGGCCGTGGAGGCGGCGGCCGATCTGGCACAGTGGCTGGAGGCGCTGCGGGGTACCCCGTATCACCGGGTGTGCCGCCCCTTTGTGGATGCGGCGGCCGGCCGGGTGGATATGGCGGCGCTGGATCACGCGCTGCAGGGCTGCCGTGTGCAGCAGCTCCAGCGGCTGATTGATAGCGAATACCACGGTGCGGAACGCCAGGCGTTGACCGAGCAGCTGCAGCTGCGCACGGATCTGACCAATCTGACCACGCTTTACCGCATTGCGGTGATCCGTGGGCAGCACCCGGCCGTCAGCGGCAATGCAGCGGTGTTGCCGGGCGGCCGTCTGAACGGCCAGACGCTGCAGGCGCTGATGGATGCGCCGGATGACCGGGCCTTCCGCGCGGCGCTGCAGGATACGCCCTACCGGGCGCTGCCGGATTGGCATCCGGATGGCTATATCGAGCTTTCCGCTGACCGCTATCTGTACGGCGTGTGCCGTCATCGGCTTCAGGTGACCACCGTGCCGGCTGTTACCGTGCTGTGCTACACGGCGCTGCGGGAGCTGGAGCAGAAGAATATCGTCCATATTATCGAGGGCGTCCGGTACGGGACGCCACAGGCAGCCGCAGCGCTGCTGGTGCAGGAAACGAGGTGACGCCTTTATGGCAGTGGAAAAAATGAAAATGCTGACCGTCTCCGGCAAGATGACCGAGCTGGACGCCTTTATCGACCGCTGCTGCCTGGATGGGCGCATTCAGGTGGAGCAGGCGGCAGCGTACATCACCGATACGATGGGGTATGTGCCGCTGACCGAGCCGAATGTGTACGCCGACCGGCTGGCGGCGGTGCGGGAGCTGGCGGCCTCCTTTGGCCGTGAGCTGCACTACCGGGAGGATGTGCGGGGCAGCCAGGATGATGCGCAGGTGGACAGTGAGCAGCTGGCGGCTATCAGCGGCCAGCTGCAGGAGCTGCAGCAGCAGCGCGTGGAACTGCAGAAGCAGGCCAGCCAGGCGCGTACCGCCGCCGATAGCCTGAGCCATTTTATCGAGATCGACCTGCCGATGCGGGAGATCTTCGACAGCCGGTTTATCCGGGTGCGGTTCGGCCGCATGCCGCAGGCCAGCGTGCAGAAGCTGCAGCGCTTTGATAAGGATCCTTTCCGGATGTTCTTCCCCTGCTCCAATGAGGGGGAGGATGTTTGGGGCGTGTATTTTGCCCCGGTGTCCAAGGTGGATGAGATCGACCGGGTGTTTGCCTCGCTGTATTTCCAGCGCCTGATCCTGCCGACCACGGATGAAACACCGGAAAAGGCGGTGGAGGGCTACCGCAAGCAGGCGGAAAAGCTGGAGCAGCAGGTGGCCGAGCTGGATAGCCGGATGGAGGCGATCTGGATGGCCCACCAGGAGACCTGCGATTATATGTATTCCCGCCTGCTGTATCGCAATACCCTGCATGAGGTACGCAGCCATGTGATGACCCGGCGCGGGTATTTCCTGTTTGTCGGCTGGCTGCCGGCCAAGGAGGAAAAGGCGGTGCTGGCGGCACTGGAAACGCTGGATGTGCAGCCGGAGCTGACCGATCCGGGTAAGGGCGGCAGCCCGCAGGAGATGCCGCCGACCCGGCTAAAAAACAACGCCGTTATCCGCCCCTATGAGGAGTTTGTGGAGATGTACGGCCTGCCGGGCTACCGCGATATCGACCCCACCGCTTTTCTGTCGATCATCTACACCGTGCTGTTCGGCATCATGTTTGCCGATCTTGGCCAGGGACTGTGTGTGGTGGCGCTGGGACTGTTTCTGTGGCTGAAGAGCCGCAGCCGCATGGGCGGCATCCTGCTGCGCTGCGGCCTGTCCTCGGCGGTGTTCGGTACGCTGTTTGGTTCGGTCTTTGGCAATGAAGAAGCCCTGGATGGCTTCTATGCCAATGTGCTGCATATGGATAAGCCTATCGTCATCATGCGTGATATCACCTTTATTCTGGTGGCGGCGATCGGCATCGGCGTGTTTTTGCTGATCGTGGCGATGGGGCTGAATGTGTGGGCATGTATCCGTCGCCGGCACTTCGGCGAGGCGCTGTTCAGTGAAAATGGGATCACCGGCATAGCGGTCTATGCCAGCCTGGTGCTCTTGATCCTCAAATTCATGGGCGGCGACAGCTTTGCGGCACTGCCGTCCAAGCCGGTCGTATTCGTGCTGCTGTGCGGGCTGCTGCTGCTGTACTTCAAGGAGATCCTGATCGGCCTGGTGGAGCGCAAGCCCGACTGGAAGCCGGAAAGCTGGGGCGATTACCTGCTGGCCAATCTGTTTGAACTGATCGAGTATGTGCTGTCCTATTTCAGCAATACGGTCTCGTTCCTGCGGGTGGGCGCCTTCGTGCTGGTGCACGCCGGCATGATGTTGGTGGTCTATTCGCTGGCGCCGGAAAGCGGCGTGGCGCGGGTGATTGTGCTGGTGCTTGGCAATGCGCTGATCATGGGCATTGAGGGCGTGCTGACCTATATCCAGGTGCTGCGTCTCGGCTTCTACGAGATGTTCAGCCGCTTCTATCAGGGGGATGGCAAGCCGTTCCACCCCTTCCGGCTGCAGCCGGCGGAGCAGAAGACGGCGGAAACTGCGGAATAAAGCGCCGGAGTGCGCTGAATACACAAAATGTGGAGGTAATTTGTATGAAAGCATTATTGTTTATCCTGCCGGCGGCAGTGATCGTGGCCACGGTGATCTATGCCATTGTGCGGGTGCGCCGTGGCGCTTCGCCGAAAAAAATGGTGTGCCTGAATTTGGCTACCGTAGGGGTGCTGCTGATCCTCAGCAGTGTGTTTGCCATGACGGTCTCCGCCGCGCCGAATGAGGCGGCGGATGCCACGGCTGTGGCTGCTGCCACAGAGACGGCGGACACAAACCAGACGGACGGTCTCGGCCTTGGCCTCGGTCTGCTGGCGGCCGGCCTGGTGACCGGCCTGGCCGGTATCGGCGGCGGTATCGCTGTGGCGGCCGGTGCGCCGGCGGCTATCGGCGCTACCAGCGAAAACCCGAAGATGTTCGGCCGTGCGCTGATCTTTGTGGCTCTGGGTGAGTCTATCGCCCTGTACGGTGTGGTTATCTCCATCCTGATTTTGCAGGGCCTCGGCGTGCTGTAAAAAAAGCGGTGCAGAGCGATGAAGTTTTATCTTATCAGCGACAATATGGACACCCAGATGGGGCTGCGGCTGGCCGGCATTGAGGGCACGGTGGCGCATACCCCGCAGCAGGTGGAGCAGCAGCTGCGTACCCTGCTGGCGGATGAAAGCATCGGTGTGGTGCTGATCACCGAAAAGCTGGCGCAGCTTTGCAGCGATCTGATCTACCAGACCAAGATGAGCGTATCCCGTCCGCTGATTTTGGAAATTCCGGATCGGCACGGCTCCCGTACCAAGGACAGCATCACCCGCTATGTGCGGGAGGCTGTCGGGGTAAAATTCTGATCGGACAGAAAGGCGAAATGGCATATGCAAGAGACAAATGAACGGCTGCGCCCCTTCCTGGAGGCGATCCGCGAGGCGGCGGAGGAAAGCTGCCGTGCGGTACAGCAGGAGACCGCTGCCTATACCAAGGCCGAGATGGCTAAGGCAGAGCAGCAGGCGCATGATCTGTATGAGCAGCAGTACCAGAGCGGTATCCGTGCGGTACGCACACAGGCGGACGCCGAGCTTTCGGCCTACCGTGCGGCTGCCCGTGCGCGGGTCAGTGGGCTTCGCCTGGCCTATGAGCAGGCGGTGTTCCGCGATGCCCGGCAGGCGCTGACCGCGTTTGTCGCCACGCCGGCGTATCCGGCGCTGCTGCTGCGCTCGGCCAAAAAGCTGGCGGCGGTGCTGCAGCCCTATCCGCAGGCGGATGCGGTGCTGCTGGTGCGGCCGGCGGATATGTCGCTGGAGGCGCAGCTGCGGGAGGCCTTCGGCCGCCCCTGCACCGTGCGTGCCGATGAGAGTATTACGCTGGGCGGCCTGCGGCTGCGCAGCGATGCCGCCCGCCTGACGGTGGATGATACGCTGGAGATGCGCCTGGAGCAGCAGAAACCGCAGTTCCGGCTGGCGGCCGAGCTGCCGGTACTGTGAGGGGGGACGACCATGACAAACGCAAAAACCGTTGCATCCGTCAACGGACCGGTTATTACGGTGGATAATGCCGGCGACCTTTCCATGATGGACATGGTATATGTTGGCCGACAGCGCCTGATCGGCGAGGTGATCTCGCTGGAGGGCGGCCGTGCCACCGTGCAGGTGTATGAGGAAACGGGCGGTCTTGGCATCGGCGAACCGGTGGAAAGCACCGGCGGCCCGATGTGCGTGACCCTCGGCCCCGGCATCCTGCATAATATTTTTGACGGCATCCAGCGGCCGCTGGAGGCGATCCGTGAGCAAAACGGGCTGTATATCCACCGTGGCGTGCAGGTGCCGAGCCTGGATACGGAGAAGAAATGGACTGTGACCGTGACGGCCAAGGTGGGGGATACGCTGTCCCCCGGGCAGATCTATGCCACCTGTCCGGAGACTGCGGTGATCACCCACCGCTGCCTGGTGCCGCCGGATGTCAGCGGCCGGGTCACTTTTGCGGCAGCTGACGGGGAGTACACCGTCAACGAGCCGATCCTGCGGCTGGAGACGGCCGACGGACAGGAGCGCACGCTGACCCTGTGCCAGCGCTGGCCGATCCGTGTGCCGCGCCCGGTGAAGAAGCGCCTGCCGGCACAGATGCCGCTGATCACCGGTCAGCGGGTGATCGACACCATGTTTCCCATCGCCAAGGGCGGCGCGGCGGCGGTGCCAGGCGGCTTCGGCACCGGCAAAACCATGACGCAGCATCAGATTGCCAAATGGTGCGATGCGGACATCATCATCTATATCGGCTGCGGCGAACGCGGCAACGAAATGACGGATGTGCTGGGCGAATTCGGCGAACTGGTTGACCCGAAATCCGGTAAGGCGCTGATGGAGCGCACGGCGCTGATTGCCAACACCTCCAATATGCCGGTGGCGGCGCGCGAGGCATCCATCTACACCGGCATCACACTGGCGGAATACTACCGTGATATGGGCTACCACACCGCCATCATGGCGGATTCCACCTCCCGCTGGGCGGAGGCGCTGCGCGAGATCAGCGGCCGTCTGGAGGAGATGCCGGCGGACGAGGGCTTCCCGGCGTACTTGCCCTCCCGCCTGAGCGAATTTTACGAGCGGGCGGGCTATATGCAGACCCTGTGTGGCCAGGACGGTTCGGTGTCGGTTATCGGTGCAGTCTCACCGCAGGGGGCGGATTTCTCCGAGCCGGTTACGCAGAACACCAAGCGTTTTACCCGCTGCTTCTGGGCGCTGGATAAAAGCCTAGCCTATGCCCGGCACTACCCGGCCATCAACTGGACGAACAGCTATAGCGAATACCTGACCGACCTTGCCCCCTGGTATACCGAGAAGCTGGGGGCCGGCTTCCTGCGCGACCGCGAGGAGATGGCGGCGCTGCTGGCCGAGGAGGCCAGCCTGATGGAGATTGTCAAGCTGATCGGTGCGGATGTGCTGCCGGACGATCAGAAGCTGGTGCTGGAGATCGCACGGGTGATCCGCGTCGGTTTCCTGCAGCAGAACGCTTTTCATGCGGATGATACCTTTGTGACGCTGGAAAAGCAGCAGAAAATGATGCGGGTGATCCTGCACCTGTACCACGCCTGCCATACGCTGGTGGCGCAGCAGGTACCGATCTCCAAGCTGCTGGCGCTGGGGCTGTTTGATAAGGCGGTCAAGATGAAATATGATGTGCCGAACGCCCACCCGGAGCTGCTGGACGGATACATTACCGAGATTGATGACGCCCTGGCGGGTGTGCGCGTGGTAACGGCGTAAGAGGAGGGATACACCATGAAGATCGAACACACGGGGCTTTCCCGCATCAACGGCCCGTTGGTGGTGCTGGACGATGTGGTGGGCGCCTCCAATGAGGAGATCGTCGAGCTGCGGCTGGAGGACGGCAGCCGCCGCACCGGCCGTGTAGTGCAGATGGATGGCCGCCGGGTGGTGGTGCAGGTGTTTGAGGGCAGCCGCGGGCTGTCGCTGGAGAATACCCGTGTCTGTCTCACCGGCCATCCAATGCAGCTTGCTCTCGCGCCGGAGATCCTCGGCCGGGTGTTTGACGGCGTCGGCCGTCCGCTGGACGGCCTGGGGGAGGTATATCCTGATGCGATGGCGGATGTGAACGGTATGCCGATCAATCCGGTCTCCCGCATCCTGCCCCGCAGCTATATCAATACCGGCATCTCGGCTATCGACGGCCTGACCACCCTCATCCGTGGGCAGAAGCTGCCGATTTTTTCCGGCTCCGGTATGCGGCACAATGACCTGGCGGTGCAGATTGCCCGGCAGGCCAATATTGGCGATGGAGAGGAATTTGCTATCGTCTTTGCTGCCATGGGCGCCAAAAACGATGTGGCAGATCACTTCCGCCGCGCCTTTGAGGAGGCCGGCGCCATGGGCCGTGTAGTGATGTTTCTCAATCTGGCCAATGACCCGATCATCGAGCGTACCATTACCCCCCGCTGTGCTCTGACGGCGGCGGAGTACCTGGCCTTTGAGCTGGGGATGCATGTGCTGGTCATTATGACTGATATGACCGCCTACTGTGAGGCAGTGCGCGAATTCTCCTCCTCCAAGGGGGAGATCCCCGGCCGGAAGGGCTACCCCGGCTATCTGTATTCGGATCTGGCCAGCCTGTATGAGCGGGCAGGCATGGTGAAGGATAAGCCCGGCTCGGTCACGCAGGTGCCGATCCTGTCCATGCCGAATGACGATATCACCCACCCGATCCCCGATCTGACCGGCTATATCACCGAGGGACAGATTGTACTGGATCGTGCGCTGGAAAATAAGGGAATCTACCCACCGATCAGTGTATTGCCCTCCCTATCCCGTTTGATGAAAAGCGGCATCGGCGAGGGATATACCCGTGCAGACCACCAGGCGGTGGCCAACCAGCTTTTTGCCTGCTACGCCAAGGTGCAGGATGCCCGCGCGCTGGCCTCGGTTATCGGCGAGGAGGAGCTGGGGGAGGCCGACCGGCAGATACTGGAATTCGGCAAGGCCTTTGAACAGCGGTTCCTGAACCAGGGCATGACCAACCGCAGCATGGCGGATACCCTGGATATCGGCTGGGAGCTGCTGCGCCTGTTGCCGCGGGCACAGCTGGATCGCATCGACGATAAGCTGCTGGATCAGTATTACGAGAAGAAGGCGGCGGAATAAAACCGCCCGGAAGGGAAGTGAACCCTCATGGCGCAGATCGCCCCAACCAAGGGAAACCTGATGGCAACGCAGAAAAGCCTGGAGCTGGCCGAGCTGGGCTATGATCTGCTGGACCGCAAACGCAATATCCTCATCCGGGAGATGATGGGCATGATCGACCGTGCCGCCGATGTGCAGGGGCGCATTGACTCGACCTTTGGCGAGGCCTATGCCGCCTTGCAGAAGGTGGGGCTGACCATGGGCTTCAATGAGGAGTATATCCTCAATACACCGGTGGAGGATGGGCTGGAGATCGACAGCCGCTCGGTGATGGGTGTGGAGCTGCCAACGGTGCGCCTGCACAGCGAGAGCCAGCCGAACTACCCCTTTACGGGGACTAATTCGCTGCTGGATACAGCAAGTAAGCGCTTTCGAGAAGTGAAAGAGTTAACGGCGGAGCTGGCGGAGGTAGAAAGCAGTGTTTATCTGCTGGCCAATGCCATCCGCAAGACCCAGAAGCGGGCAAACGCCCTGAAGAATATTCTGATTCCGCAGTTCCGTGAGACGGTCAAACAGATCGCGGAGGCGCTGGACGAAAAGGAGCGGGAGGATTTTACCCGCCTCAAGGTCATCAAACGGCAAAAGGAAAAAGCCGCGGAATAAAAAGACGAGCCGCCACCCCGAACGGGGTGGCGGCTTTCGCACTTGTTATAAAAGTCCTTGCTTTTGTTCGTCAGCCGCGGGGGTGAAAGAAAGCATACAGCCGACGGGCACGGTCCTCGTCCACAAAGGGGAGCAGCGTGAGACACAGGCAGTGCAGCTCGCGTCGCCAATAGCGGCGTTCAGCCGGCGTATGGGCGCGGGATATCTCCATGCGAACGGCCTGCAGATCTCTCCGGAACCGGACAAGGCTGAGAATGCCGACGAACAGCAAAAACAGCAACAGCAGGGACAACAGTATCAGTGCGACAGGGTCTTTGAGCAAAGCGCCCATGGGAGAGGAGCATCCTTTCTTTTGTTTCCCTGCACAACATATCACGCAGCGGCTGCTGCGTCGGTCGCCAACGGCTTCCACGACAAAGTGTACCATATTCGACAAGAGATGACAAGCCCTATTCCGTAGAAAAAGGCCATGCCGGCAGAAAAGCTTAGGACAGATCCTCGCGGATCAGTGCCTCGGCCTGTTCACTCAGTGCGCCGGTTGAAGCGGCTTTCACCGTTTCTTCGTCAAGAACCGCCAGCACATGCAGCTCCACGCGGCGCGGTGCCAGCGCCCACCGGCGGCCGTGATCCTGTATCGTCAGTACGGCAATCGGGCAGCCGGCCAGCTTGGCAATCTTGAAGGAGCCGTTGTGGAACGGCAGCAGCTCCCCGGTTTTGCTGCGGGTGCCCTCCGGATAGATGCCCATGCACAGACCGCGGTCGGTGATGTATTCCGCCGCGCGGTGGATGGTGACCACGGCGTTGCGGGCATGTTCGCGGTCAATGGGCAGGTAGGAGGCGCAGCGGATGAATGGACCGGCTATCGGGATACGGAAATTCTCCGGCTTGGAGATAAAGGCCAGACGCCAGCGCCGCAGTGCTACCATGGTGATCATGGGGTCATAATTGGAGCGGTGGTTGGAAACCAGCAGAAACGGCCGGTCGGTCGGCAGCTTTTCCGCGCCGGTTACCCGGATGGAAAAGCCGAACAGGGTCAGCATCCATTGCACGCTGCCAATGATGATGTGGCGGCACCACTCTTTGTGGCTCTGCGGTTCTGCTTTCGGCAGCAGCAGGGAGATGATGACCAGCGCCAGCACATACACAAGGCACAGCGCAAGATAGGCGCCCACTGCCAGCGGCACCAGCCACCAGAACGACAGGGCAGGGCACAGTGCGCACAGCAGCACGGCGGCTGCAGCACTAAGTATCCACAGGATCACAGTTAACATAATGCTCACTCCTTATTCTTCCGGCTGTGCTTTTTTACCCGTCGCCGCAGCTCGGCCAGCCGGCCGTCGGCGCTCAGCCGGGCAACATACTGGCGCAGGTGCTCCGGCAGCGGCCCCTCATTCAGCGGCAGGGCGAAGGTCCACAGACGCTGCCGGACGGGGTTGCTGGCGTGCAGGTGATGGATGTGAGCCTTCAGCTCTTCATACCGCACCTCGATCTGGTATTCATCGGCCAGCTTGCGGATGCGGGTGAGCACATGGGTAGAATAGCCAAGATCCACCAGCAATATGCCGTACAGGATCCCCTCCGGGAACAGGATGCCGGGACGCAGCGAAAGGCGATCCACCGCTGCGGACATGAACGGATCCAGGAAGAACAGGTAGCCGGCGCCCAACGCTGCCCAGGCAGCGGAAAACAACGGGCAGATCAGCCCGCGGTAATTCCCCCAGCGGTCGCTGTAATCCCACAGCCGCACATGGCCGATCCATTCGGCCAGCAGCCCGGCCAGCAGCTCAATGCCGGTCAGCGCCACTGTGATGATGAGAAGCTGCAGCAGCACAGTAACTGCCTGCGGCCCAGGCAGCGGCAGCCGTGCCAGCAGATAGAGGATACACAGGCCGAACCCATACAGCGGCACATACGGCCCAACCAGAAAGCCGGGGTTGATCCAGCGGCGCTCCGGATTGTTGCCGGAAAAGAACCGTCGGTAGAACAGCTCCAGCACCCAGCCGCACAGGCTGCCGGTGAGGAAGAGGAAGGTCAGCTTCAAAAACACAACGATGTCCTCCTGTTTTTCGATACTCGGATACGCAGGTTTTGACACGATCACTATACAGTATCGTACACCGCATAGTATAGCATGATTGGTGAAAATCTGCAAGCGACAACATGGTTTTAGCAAAATGAAAGCGCTTTCTTTAATGAAAACGACAGACCCGATTGTTTTTTTAGACAAACGGAAGTGCAGGTGCCGGAGGGGGGACGCAAGGAGAAATCCGGGACTGAAAGTGAAAGCACCAAACGGCCGCGGGAGCTCCATGGCCGTTTGAGATATAAGCTATGGGGTGTCGGTGTGTCGGTGAATGCTCCCCATTGGGAAAATTATTTGACAATCAAACCGGCATATGATACAATTAAATCGGTTCAATCCAATCAAAATATGCTATAAAGGAGCAAAAGCAATGCAGTGTCGGGGGAAGATGCGAAAGCCCTGGATAGCCATGGCTGTTGTTTGTACTGCTTTGATCATTTTTGGGGGGTGTCGGGGCTTGAGTAAGCAGGAAACAAACCGATCGGATGAGAAACCAACGCAGGAAAATGCGGGCATTTCCATCGATCTTTCGATCGAGGATGGAGAAGAGGTATTGCTGGTATCCCCTGTTGTGAAGGAATTTGTCGAGTCGGATATTGATGTGCATAGCAACGCGCGGTATACCGGATTCGCAGAAGGCAAGCTGGATTACGCTGTGCCGCTGAATGTTTCTTATTATGTTGAGGGGATGCCGGAGGATCTGTCTGTCAGCCAGGCGGTTCTTTACATTGCAGAGGATGAAGCCCTGGCGGATCCACAGGCATATATATATGAACAGAGACAAAGTGTGCTTTCGGTGAAATTTCTGAAGACAAATACGGTTTACTATTACAAGATCGAAGTGACCTTCTCCGACGGAAGTACGGCTGTGAAAACGGGAAGCTTTCATACGGCAAATACACCGCGTATTCTTTCCATAGACGGTATTGTGAATGTCCGGGATATCGGCGGCTGGGCGACGAAGCAGGGGACATCCATCCGGCAGGGGATGATCTACCGGGGAAGTGAATTGGACGGCGTTGTGGCGGCAGAGTATCGCCTGTCGCCAAAGGGGACCCGGGATATGCTGGATGTCCTAAGGATAAAAACGGATATGGATCTGCGCTCCGGGGAGAATTTTAACGGGACGCATGCGCTGGGGGCCGATGTCAAACATATCTATTACGATTCCCCCTGCTATGGGCAGATCTTTGAGGAGCACTATAAAAAATCGGTCCAGGACATTTTTGCGGATCTGGCCGACAGCGAAAACTATCCGATCTATTTGCACTGCACTTACGGCAACGACCGCACGGGCACCATTTGTTATCTGCTGGAAGCGCTTCTTGGGGTAAGCGATGAGGATCTGCTGAAGGAATATGAGCTCAGCCTTACCTACTACGGCCAAAGGCTGTCTTTGGAGTCAATTAACGGTCTGGCCGCACAGATTCAGCAGTACCCCGGAAAGAGTACACAGGAAAAGGTTGAAAACTATTTGCTCAGTGTCGGCGTTACCCAAGAGACGCTCCAAAGCATCCGGGATATCCTGTTATCAGACGGAAAGGCGTGATCTGTCCCCGTCAACCGGCTGGATGGAAAGGTAAAGCGCGGGGGCTATATGCAGCATACTAAAAGTGGGCCTGTAACAGGGCCCACTTTTATTCTATCCGCGTTCTTTTGCCTGTACAGTGCGCGGCGAATAGGGGAGAAGAAAAAGAAAATCCCCCCACCGGAGGGTGGGGGGATTTGGACAAGTCGTAAAGATTAGTTCTCGCCCTTCATAGCAGCAAAGCACTCGCTGCAGTACACGGGACGATCCTCACGGGGCTTGAAAGGAACCTTGCATTCCTTGCCGCAGTTGGCGCACACGGCGTCATGCATCTCGCGCTCCGGACGGCCGGCGTTCTTGCGGGCGTCACGGCAGGCCTTGCAGCGCTGGGGCTCATTGACAAAGCCTTTTTCAGCGTAGAACTCCTGCTCGCCGGCGGTAAAGATGAACTCATTGCCGCACTCTTTGCATACTAATGTCTTGTCTTCGTACATGGATGGTTACCTCGCTTTGAAATGATAATATCTGCCCCGCGACGGATTTGGACCGACACCTTTGTTGCCAACGCTCTGATTAAGCTACCCGGGCATCTATTGCAAACGGCCTCATGCCGCTATTGCCTTGAACTATTTCCGGCCGGACATTTTGCGTCGCAGCCGCTGTACGGCGTTATCCACCGCTTTTTTGCTGACACCGAGACCGGCGGCGATCTCCTCGTAGGAGCGGCCGTCCAGCCGCGCCAGCAGCACCTCGTATTCCAGCGGTGTCAGGCGCTGCTGCAGCTGTCGGTGCAGCCCGTCTGCCGCCTCCTGCGCCACGATCCGGCTGGCCGGATCGGCATCGTCGGCATCGGTGGTGGCCTGTGTATCCTCCTCCAGCGGCTGCTCAACCTGGGAGCGGACGCCGCTGCGCCGCAGCAGGGAGATCAGGCGGTGGCGGATACAGGTGAACGCATAGGTCTGAAAGGAAGCCCCGCCGTCCGGCCGGTAGCTGCGTACCGCAGCCAGCAGCCCCAGCAGGCTTTCCTGCAGCAGATCCTCCCGATCGGCCTCGGCCGGGGTGAAGCTGTGCAGCTGCGCCCGGATCATGGGCATCATGCGGTGCACGATCACGGCAAACGCTTCTTCATCGCCTGCTGCTGCCGCCTCAACGGGCAGCGGTGTGCCGGCGTCGGTATCCTTGTCCAACCGTTTCACCCCACAGTGGATGCCGTTAAACGGACGCACTTATATCCGTAACTGTTTTATAGTCTACTTGATTTTTTTCGGAATGTCAACCCTTATTTTCACAAAGCGTGAAATCTTGTTGAAAATTCAGCAAAAAGTTTTTCGAAAATTCGACAATTTGCCCAATTGACTGCGGCCAATAAAAAATCTGCCGGAAATTTCCTGCCCGGAGGGGCTTTCCCGGTTGACTTTTTTTTCGGCGTATATTACAATAAACAGGATATTGGGCTTTGCTGCGCCCTACGCGGCGCTGCCCTCATGGGAGGATACCATTATGAAAAACACCGAAAAATCAATGGAAAAGATCGTGGCGCTGTGCAAGGGCCGCGGCTTTATTTATCCCGGCTCCGAGATCTACGGCGGCCTGGCGAACACCTGGGATTACGGCCCGCTTGGTGCAGAGCTGAAGAATAATGTCAAGCGCGCCTGGTGGAAGAAGTTTGTGCAGGAGAACCCGTACAATGTCGGCCTGGACGCTGCGATCCTGATGAATCCGCAGACCTGGGTGGCCAGCGGCCATCTGGCCGGTTTCTCCGACCCGCTGATGGATTGCCGCGAGTGCCATGAGCGCTTCCGCGCCGATAAGCTGATCGAGGACTGGTGTGCGGAAAACGCCTTTGCGCTGCCCAAGCCGATCGACGCTTTCAGCCAGGAGGAAATGAAAGCCTTTGTGGAGGAGCACGCGATCCCCTGCCCGACCTGCGGAAAGCACAATTTTACCGATATCCGCCAGTTCAACCTGATGTTCAAGACCTTCCAGGGTGTGACGGAGGATGCTAAGAACACGGTGTATCTGCGGCCGGAGACGGCGCAGGGCATCTTCGTGAATTTTGCCAATGTGCAGCGCACCAGCCGGCGCAAGCTGCCCTTCGGCATCGGGCAGATCGGCAAATCCTTCCGCAATGAGATCACCCCAGGCAATTTTATCTTCCGTGTGCGGGAATTTGAGCAGATGGAGCTGGAGTTCTTCTGCAAGCCCGGCACCGATCTGGAGTGGTTCCAGTATTGGCGCAGCTTCTGCCACAATTGGCTGCTGTCCATCGGCCTGAAAGAGGATAGCCTGCGCCTGCGGGACCATGACCCGGAGGAGCTGTGCTTCTATTCCAAGGCGACCACGGACTTTGAATTCCTGTTCCCCTTCGGCTGGGGTGAGCTGTGGGGTGTGGCGGACCGCACGGACTATGACCTGACCCAGCACCAGAACACCTCCGGCAAGGATCTGACCTATTTTGATCAGGAGACGAACGAGCACTATATTCCCTATGTGGTGGAGCCGAGCCTTGGCGTGGAACGCAGCGTGCTGGCTGTGCTGTGTGACGCCTATGATGAGGAGATCGTGGATGCAGAGAAGAATGACACCCGTGTGGTGCTGCGGCTGCATCCGGCGCTGGCGCCGTATAAGGCGGCGGTGCTCCCCCTGTCCAAAAAGCTCAGCGAAAAGGCGCTGGCGGTGCATGATGCGCTGGCGAAGGACTTTATGGTTGATTTTGACGATGCCGGCTCGATCGGCAAGCGCTATCGCCGGGAGGATGAGATCGGCACGCCGTTCTGCATCACCTACGATTTTGACAGTGAGCAGGACGGCTGCGTGACGGTGCGTGACCGTGATACCATGCAGCAGGAGCGTGTGCCTGTCAGTGAGCTGAAAGCCTATATTGCAGAGCGCATTGCATTTTGATCCGTTTGGGAGGCGGTGTGGCCATTGCCGTACCGTCTCCTTTTCGCGCCCGGATAAGGAAAAGTGAGGAGATTGGATGCGGGAAGAGAGAACGAAGCCGCTGTCTTCCGGCCTGTGCGCCGGGCTGGTGGTGGCAGCCGGATGCCTGTGGGGAACGGCGGGGCTGTTTGTGCGGCACCTGAACGCCATTGGGCTGACGGCCATGACCATTGTGCTGCTGCGCAGCGCGGTCACGGCGCTGCTGCTTTCGCTGGTGGTGCTGTGTGTGCGGCCGCAGCTGTTCCGCATCCGGCTGCGGGATCTGTGGTGCTTCCTTGGCACCGGCATTGTCAGTGTGCTATTTTTCAATTTCTGCTATTTCTCCACCATCCAGCTTTCCAGCATGGCGGTGGCGGCAACGCTGATGTATACCTCGCCGGTATTTGTTATGCTGCTGAGCCTGTGCCTGTTTGGTGAGCGCATTACGGTGCGCAAGCTGGTGGCACTGGCTCTGGCGGTGGCCGGCTGCGTGCTGGTCAGCGGGGTGCTGGGCAGCGGCGGGGCATTAACACCGCAGGTGCTGCTGCTGGGGCTTGGTTCCGGGCTGGGCTACGGCCTGTACGGGATATTCAGCCACTATGCGCTGCAGCGGGGCTACCACTCGCTAACGGTAACGGTGTACACCTTCCTCTTTGCCACGCTGGGCGGGCTGCCGTTCCTGCAGCCGGCACAGATCCGCACGGCTGTGGCTGCCGATGGCGGCTGGCTGCTGCTGTGGCTGCTGTGCTATGCGGTGATCAATACGGTGCTGCCGTTTCTGCTGTACACGGCGGCGCTGACCGGCATGGAGACCTCCAAGGCGGCGGTGATTGCCTCGGTGGAGCCAGTGATGGCGGCACTGCTTGGGCTGGTGGTCTTCCATGAGGTGCCGTCGCTGGCGGCGGCCGCCGGCATCCTGTTGGTGCTGGTTGCTGTGCTGGTGCTCAATCTGGGCGGCAGCCGGCTGCCGGCAAAGACCCCCGACGGTGGAAAAACCACCTGAGATGGACAATACGCGTGGACAGCCGGTGCAGTGTGTGGAAAGGAGTGGCCTATGGAAAGCCGGGTGCTGAGCTCTTTGCATAAGATTTATCCCGATGCAGCGCCGGCTGGCGACTATACCCGCCTGACCGGTCTGCGTAATGAGGCGCTGTCTTTTCAGATCGCCTTCCGGCATGACGGAGATCCGCTGCCGGTATATACCCGCATCGACGCGGCGCTGCCGGTCAGCGCCTACCGGGTAGATTATCTGCCGCTGCTGGAGGGAAAGAATGCCGGCAGCGACGGCGGTGAGGAGCGCACCGGCGCGGGGCTGTACCCCGATGTGCTGCGTCCGCGTCTGCCGCAGCCGCCGATGGAGGCGGAGGGCCCGCTGTGGTTTGAGCAGGGGGAACGCCATCTGCTGACGGCCGTCCGCTGCTGGCAGTCCCTGTGGCTGACGATCAATGAAGAGGGCGCGGCGCTTCCGGCCGGGGAATACCCGGTCACGGTGCGCTTTTATGCGCGCAGCGGGCAGACGCTGCTGGCCGAGCAGACGGTCACGGTTACCCTGCTGCCGGCGCTGCTGCCGCCGCAAAAGCTGTGGTACACCAACTGGTTCCACGCGGACTGCATGGCGGACAGCCACCGCGTGGCGATGTTTGGGGAAGAATTCTTCCATATTCTGCACAGCTATGCCCATGTGGCAGCGGTGCACGGGATGAACACCTTTCTGCTGCCGGCCTTTACCCCGCCACTGGATACCCTGGTGGGAGGGGAGCGGGCTACGGCGCAGCTGGTTGGCGTGCGGGTCGATACGACGCAGGGTGAGCGGCAGTACAGCTTTGATTTTTCGCTGATGGAGCGGTATATCCGGGTGTGCCTGGGGGCGGGTATTACCCGCTTTGAGCACAGCCACTTCTTCACCCAGTGGGGAGCGAAATATGCGCCGAAGGTGGTCGTCACGCAGGACGGGGCGGAAAAGCGCCTGTTCGGCTGGGATACGCCGGCGGCCGAGGGGGAATACCCGCGCTTTTTGCGGCAGTACATTCCCGCGCTGCGGGCGTTCCTGCGCACGCTGGGGCTGGAGCAGCGGGTGCTGTTCCATATTTCCGATGAGCCGCCGGCTGATAGCCTGGCGGATTATGCGGCGGCCCGGGCGGTGGTGGAGCCGCTGCTGCGGGGCTGCACGGTGGGCGATGCCCTGTCCGACTATGCCTATTATCAGCAGGGGCTGACGCAGACCCCGATCGTTTCCACTACGGCCATCGAGCCGTTTCTCGGCCGCTGCGAGGATCTGTGGTGCTACTATACCGGTGCTTCCCTGCAGAATGGATTGAGCAACCGGGTGATCAGTCTGCCCTCTGCCCGCAACCGGGTGCTGGGGATGCAGATGTACCGCTACGGTATCCGCGGCTTTCTGGAATGGGGCTATAACTATACTTATAGCAGGCTCAGCCACGGCTTTGATAATCCGGCCTCCTTTCCGGGGCTGTATGATATGACCAATGGCGGCGCCTTTATTGTGTATCCTGACCACCGCGGCGGTGCGGCGTTCCCCTCTATCCGCCTGAAGGTGTTTGCCGAGGGCGTGCAGGATATGCGGGCGCTGGAGGCACTGGAAGCTCTGACCGGGCGCGAGGCGGTGTGTGCGCAGCTGGACCGGCTGTTTGGCGGCCGGCTGACCTTCCACAGCTGCCCGGCCTCAGCCGACGCGCTGCTGGCGGTGCGGCAGGCGGTTAATTGTGCCATTGCCGCGGCATGTGAGAAAAAAGGAGTATCGTCATGACCTATGAACAATTGCGGCAGGATGCCTCTATTCGGGCGTTGATCCAGCAGGCGGATCAATCACTGGTGGCGCTGGGCTTTACCGAGCACAGCTTCGCCCATGTGGGGCGGGTGGCCGATACCGCTGGGTATATTCTGCGGGAGATGGGCTATTCCGCTCACGAAATCGAGCTGGTCTGCATGGCGGCGTATCTGCACGATATCGGCAACCTGGTCAACCGGGTGGAGCACAGCCAGAGCGGCGCTACCATGGCCTTCTGCCTGCTGGAAAAGACCGATATGCCAGCCGAGGACATTGCGGTGATTGTGACGGCCATCGGCAACCACGATGAGGGCACCGGTGTGGCGGTCAATCCCGTTTCGGCGGCGCTGATCCTGGCGGATAAATCCGATGTGCGCCGCAGCCGCGTGCGCAACAAGGATATTGCCAGCTTTGATATTCACGACCGGGTCAACTATTCGGTGGAGGAGTCCCGCCTGGTGATCGACGATACGCATACCACCATCACCCTGCAGCTGACCGTAGATACCCAATACAGCTCGGTGATGGACTATTTTGAAATTTTCCTTGGTCGCATGGTGATGTGCCGCAAGGCGGCCGAATACCTTGGCCTGAGCTTCAAGCTGCTGATCAATGGGCAGCCCCTGATGTAAACCACACAACGCTGATGACATACGGAGGTTTATCGGAATGACGCTGTTTTCTGTGATCGGCCTGATCGGCGGCCTGACCTTTTTCCTGTTTGGTATGAATGTGATGTCCGGCAGCCTGGAAAAGATGGCCGGCGGCAAGCTGGAGCTGCTGCTGAAAAAGATGACGGCCAACCCGTTCATCAGCCTGGTGCTGGGTATGGTCATCACCATTGCGGTGCAGTCCTCCTCTGCCACCACCGTGATGCTGGTTGGTCTGGTGAATTCCGGGCTGATGAAGCTGTCGCAAACGCTGTTTGTCATTTACGGCGCGAACATCGGCACCACCATCACCTCCTGGATCCTCAGTCTTTCCGGCATCCAGAGCGACAATATCGGCCTGCAGATGCTCAAGCCGGAGAATTTTTCTCCCATTGTGGCGCTGATCGGTATTCTGATGCTGATGCTTTCCCACAATGACCGCAAAAAGAGCATCGGCACGGTGTTTGTGGGGTTTGCCGTGCTGATCTACGGCATGAAGATGATGTCCGATGCGGTCAGCCCGCTGGCAGACTCGCCCGGCTTTGCCGCCATGCTGACCAAATTCAATATCCCGCTGGTGGGGATGCTGATCGGTACGCTGTTCACCGGGGTGATCCAGTCCTCGGCGGCCACCATCGGTATCCTGCAGGCCCTGTCGATGACCGGCAGCCTGACAAACGCCATGATCATCCCGGTGGTGATGGGCGCCAACATCGGCACCTGCGCCACCTCGCTGATCTCCTGCATTGGCACCAACCGCAAGGCAAAGCAGGTGGCGGTGATCCATGTGGGCATCAAGATTATCGGTACGGCGGTGTGGCTGACGGTGTTTTCCATTGTCAATTCGCTGGTGAGCTGGTCGTATTTTGAGGCGGCGGCCTCGCCGGTGTCGATCGCCGTGGCGCACTCCGCGTTCAATATCCTCACCACGATCCTGTTGATGCCCTTCACCAAGTGGCTGGAAAAGGGGATCAAGTGGTTGATCCCGGACAAAAAATCCGGCGCGCGGTCGAACGAGCTGTTTCTGGATGAGCGCCTGCTCAAATCCCCCTCTGTGGCGGTGACGGAGAGCAACAATGCCACCGGGAAGATGTGCCGGCTGGCACAGCAGAATGTGCTGATGGCTATGGAGCTTTTCCACCACTTTGACGAAAAGCAGGTGGCGATCATCCGGGATAATGAGGAAACGCTGGACAGCGATGAGGACAAGCTGAGCACCTATCTTGTGCAGCTTTCCGCCCAGGCGCTGTCGCAGGCGGACTCGCTGGTGGTTTCCAAAATGCTGCACGCCATCGGGGATTTTGAGCGCCTTGGCGACCATGCGCTGAACCTGATGAAGGTGGCGCGGGAGATCCGGGACAAGGAGATCCAGTTTACCGAGGATGCGCACAAGGAGCTGCATGTGCTGACCGATGCCATCCAGGAGATCCTGGAGCTGACATCCCGTGCCTACATCGAAAACGACCTCACGCTGGCCGCGCAGGTGGAGCCGCTTGAGCAGGTGATCGACGGCCTGACCTCCCGCATCCGCGGCAACCACATTGAGCGTCTGCGCACCGGCAACTGCACCATTGAGATGGGCTTCATCCTGTCCGACCTGCTGACCAACTATGAGCGCATATCCGACCACTGCTCCAATGTGGCGGTGGCGGTCATTGAGGTGGAGCACAACAGCTTTGATACCCACAAATATCTTAATGGCGTGAAATCGGGCAACGAACAGTTTGACGATTGCTATGAGAAATATCGCACAAAATATGCGATCGGCTGATTGCGGAATAACAAACGGGCGGCGCAGCCGGATCCTTATGATCCGGCTGCGCCGCCTGGTGTTTATGGCGTTTTTGCGGGCAGAAAAACCACGCTCTTACCGCCCGATGGAGGACAGCTCCTCCGGCAGCGCCTGTTCGGTGTACAGGGCGATGCCATTCTCCTGCAGCAGCGTGGCGGTGATACCCTGGCCAGAAATCTTCCGCCCGGTGTGGGTGCCGTCGTATATGCGGGTGACACCGCAGCTGGGGCTGCTTTCCTTCAGGATGGCCGCGGTCAGGCCATAGCGGCGGCATGCCTCCAGCGCCAGTATGGCGCCGCGGCGGTATTCCGCGGTGCAGTCGCCGCCATCGGCAGTCAGCACCCGCCGCCCACCGGCTGTGTCGACGATCTCGCAGGGTGGGCGTGGCGTTGGCAGGCCGCCGGCACATTCCGGGCAGAAAGGAACCGCCAGCCCGTTTTCGGCAAGCTGCCGCAGAGTCGGCAGCTCAAAGCCGCCGCCGTCGTAACGGCAGCACCGACCGCACAGGCAGGCGCTGATCAGATAACGCGGCGCGGTCATCCGAAATACCGCACCAGGGAGATCACCTTACCCAGCACGGTGGCTTCCTTGACAATGATCGGCTCGAAAGCGTCATTTTCCGGCTGCAGGCGGATATGGTCCTCCTCCACATAGATACGCTTGACGGTGGCTTCATCGCCGATCAGCGCTACCACGATATCCCCGTTCTGCGCGGTGTTGGTGCGGCGCACGATCACCACATCCCGGTCCAGGATGCCGGCGTTGATCATACTGGTGCCGGATACCCGCAGTGCGAACAGCTCACCGGGCTGGTAGTGGCTGCCGCCGGAGAAGGGCACATAATCCTCAACCTCCTCCACAGCCAGGATCGGCACGCCGGCCGTGACCTTGCCGAGCAGCGGTACGCGTGAAACACTTTCGCCGGGCAGACGGATAGCGCGGTTCAAACCGCTGCGGCGGTCGATGTACCCCTCGCTTTCCAGCAGCTTGAGATAGGTATGCACGGTGGAGGTGGATTTGATGCCGGTGGCATCGCAGATCTCCCGCACCGAGGGCGGAATGTCGTCCTGCAGACGCTCCCGGACAAATTCCAGCACCTTTTGTTGTTTCTCGTTCAGTGGTTTCATGGTATGCCCCTCCTGAATTTTTTTGTGCAGAGCAGCTGGCCTGAAACGGCCAAAAGCGAACGCTTGTGCGCTTTTAGCGGCGTTAAATGGCCCCTGTTATTGGAAACAGTATACCACAGCTATCCGGAAAAAGCAAACATTTGTTTGAAAAAATGCAAAATTTCTTTTCAGCCGGCTTTTTCATTCATATTTTTCTTTTGGATTATTCACGAATTTTTCATACATTCGACAAAAATCCCTGTTATACTGACAATGTACTCAGGAGGGGACGGAGCCGCATCCGGAACCTCATAAAAACTGGGTACTTATCCTCCTCAAAACACCCCTCTAACAGAAAGAACGCCCACTACCCCGTGGGCGTTCTTTCTGTTAGAGGGGATTTTTTATATTCCGGTACAGGCGTGTGTGTGCAGATAGGCGGCCAGATGCGCCGGCGAGACATAGCGGGCGAAAAAGCGGATAAAGGCCTGTTTGTCGGCCACACCGGTGCGCCGGAACATCCGCCGGGTGTGGTAGAGCAGCGCCTGGTCGGAGATGTACAGGGCCTCGGCGGTGTGCCGGTTGGTATCCCCCCGCAGAAAGTGCAGCAGGATCTGCAGCTCCGTCCGGTCCATGGCGCACAGCTGATCCTCTGTGGCCATGATGCGTCCAAGCACCGGGTCCTGCTCATAGAAGAAGCCCTGTTCCGGAAAGCGCAGGCGCGTACTGCCGCCAGAGCCAGGCAGCGGTGCGGCTTCCGGCGGCAGCGGAAAGTGCTGCGTGCTCTGCCGCACGGCGATGGCGGTCGGCAGCTGGTACTGCAGGCTGACAACGCTGCCGCGGTCACGCAGCAGGGTGCGGTAGACGGTGGCGACCCCGCGCAGCAGATCCCGGCGGCGGTAGGCAATGGTGGTCACGGTGGTGTGGTACAGCCGGGAGAGCAGTGTATCCGCTGCGCCGATCAGGAAGTGTCCGGCCAGGTAGGCCGGATCGGCCGCCTGCATGGCCTCGATGAAGGCGATGGCCGCGTAATCATTGGCGAAATGAATGGCGTCGTATTGCTGCCGGTGGGGATAGAAGCGGGCAAAGCTCGTTTCGAACGAATCCACCGCCGCAAACAGATCCTCTGGCTGCAGGGTGGCTGCCCGGTCGGCGATTGCCTGTGCCCGGCTGCGATCCACGGCACTGACGGCATTAAAGGCGAAGAGCGCCAGCCGCTGCCGGCCGGCGGCAGCACAGTAGCGCAGCAGTGCATCTGCGTCGCTGTGCGCATGCCCGCACACGCTGCTGAAATGCAGCGCGGGAAAGCTGCTGCCCGGTGTGTGCAGAACGATGACCGGAATGGCCTGCTGCTCACAGCGGCGGATAACCGTCTCCGGTGCCGCATGGAGCTGCGGGAGCAGCAGCACGGCCTGCGGATCCTCGGCGAGAGTGTCGATATCGGCCAGCCCGACCGGCCGCGTGGGGATGCGGTGGCGGTTCAGCGCCCGTAGCGCGCCGATCTCGGTGCGCGTTTTGGCGGGCAGCTGCACCGAAAGACCGGGATCATCCAGAATGTATAAGGCCACGGCGTTTTCCTCCTTTGCCGGTTTTGGTTCTTTGGCCGTATTGTACCACACTGGCAGGAAAAAGTAAATTGCCTGCCCGCCGGCGGGGGCAAAAAATACCGGGACGATCGTCACGCGATCCTTTTCTTTGCCCGCGGCGGCCGGTGTGGTAGTATAGAGGCACCAAAAACACACTGTATGGAGGAAAACCGCAATGACGGATGTATTTAGCATTAAGGGCTTTGATTTTCCGGAGGGCTTTCTGTGGGGCAGCTCTACGGCTGCCCACCAGATCGAGGGAAATAATATCTATTCTGACAGCTGGTTCCGGGAGCAGGAGTCCGCGCGTGCCGGCCGTCCGGGGGAGCCGTCCGGCACTGCCTGCAACCACTACAATATGGTGGAGGAGGATGTGGCGCTCCTCTCCGAGCTGGAGCACCAGGCCTTCCGCATGGGCGTGGAATGGGCGCGCATTGAGCCGCATGAGGGCGAGTTTTCGGAGGAGGCAGCCGACCACTATGTGCGGGAGCTGGCACTGCTGAAGGAAAAGGGAATCAAAACCTTTGTCACGCTGGTGCATTTCTCTGTGCCAAAATGGTTTGCGGACAAGGGCGATTTCCACACGCTGGAAAACCGGCGGTATTTTGAGCGGTATCTGCAGTATATCCTGCCGAAGATCAGCCCCTATGTGGATTTCTGGAATGTGATGAACGAATTTAACCTGGGCTTGAGCGAGGAGCGCCTGACCTATAAATACTACTGTGTATTCTATCATGCCCTTGGGTATCACCTGATCAAGCAGTATTCCGATAAGCCGGTCAGCTCCGCCCACGCGCTGGTGCAGTATTACGGTAAGCGGCAGAATGATGTGTTTGACCGCGCGGTGCAGCAGTACAAGGATGTGGTTGATCACGAATTCTTCTTCCACGCCATGCGGACCGGTGAGCTGGTGCTGCCCGGCCGTGACGGCGCCTTTGACCGGGATCTGAAGGACACTGTGGATTATTGGTCGGTCAATCTGTATACCCGGGAGATGGTGGATGCCCGGCGGGCGAATTTTTCCTCGCCGCGCTACCCCTTTACCGAGACGCGTATGCTGCCGATGAATTTCTATTTGGATGAATTCTATCCGGAGTGTATGTTCCACAACCTGACGCGCCTGACGGATAAGCCGGTATATATCACGGAAAACGGCTGCTCCTGCGAGGATGATGCTTTCCGGCTGGTGTATCTGGTGGAATACCTGTGTGCGCTCAACGAGGCGATCCGGGCGCATGTAGATGTGCGGGGGTATCTCTACTGGTCGCTGCTGGATAATTACGAGTGGTGGACCTATATCCCGAAATTCGGCCTGGTGGAGGTGGATCGGGAGCACGGCTTCAAGCGTACCCCCAAGCCCAGCGCCTATTTCTACCGGGAGATCATCCGGCAGAACGGCTACCGCCCGGAAATGCTGCAAAAGTATCTGAAAGAACTGCCGCGGGTCAAGGATCTGCCGATCCTGCTGTAATAAAGCCGTCCCCCGGAGGCTGTAGCCTCCGGGGGAGACGCGGGATGCTTTCAATGCAGCCGTACCGGGGGCGAAAATCGGGTGCGGTGCAGCCGGAATAGCCCCTCGCCGGAAAATTTCTGCTTTTCCTCTTGACTTTTCTCCGGCTTGGGGGTATGATGGAAAAAACGCAGATGGAGACAGTAGCGTGCGGATGGCTGCCGCAGCGAGCCGGGGATGGTGCAAGCCCGGTACAGATCACCGCACGGGAAGATCCCTCCGGAGTTGCTGCCCCAACGGTGCCGCCCGCCGGCGCCCAGTAGACGCAGCCGGTTTCCCCCGTTAGCAGGAGGGCGTATGTTGGTACGCTGACAGGAGCATAGGGTGGTATAGCGAAGCAATGGTCTTCGTCCCTTTCCGGGGGACGGGGGCTTTTATTTTTTTCACAGGAGGCAGTGTCATGTATCAGAAAGTACCGACCAACATGGATTTTGTTGAGCGTGAGCGCGGCGTGCTGCAGTTCTGGACGGATAACGAGGTTTTCCGCAGGAGCATGGACGGGCGCAGGCAGGGGGAGACCTATACCTTCTACGACGGTCCTCCCACCGCCAATGGCAAACCGCACATCGGCCATGTGCTGACCCGCGTGATCAAGGATATGATCCCGCGCTACCATGCCATGAAGGGGCAGCTGGTGCCCCGCAAGGCCGGCTGGGATACCCACGGTCTGCCGGTGGAGCTGGAGGTGGAGAAATCCCTCGGCCTGGACGGCAAGGATCAGATCGAAAAGTATGGCCTGGAGCCGTTTATCCAGAAGTGCAAGGAAAGCGTGTGGAAGTACAAAGGGATGTGGGAGAATTTCTCCGATATCGTCGGCTTCTGGGCGGATATGGAAAACCCGTATGTGACCTATCACAATGACTATATCGAGTCTGAGTGGTGGGCGCTCAAGCAGATCTGGGACAAAGGGCTGCTGTACAAGGGCTTCAAGATCGTGCCCTATTGCCCCCGCTGCGGCACGCCGCTTTCCAGCCATGAGGTGGCACAGGGATATAAGAGCGTCAAGGAGCGCTCGGCGATCGTGCGGTTCAAGGTGGCAGGCGAGGACGCCTATTTCCTGGCCTGGACGACGACCCCCTGGACGCTGCCCTCCAATGTGGCGCTGTGCGTGAACCCGGATGAGCCATACTGCCGCGTAAAGGCGGCCGACGGCTATACCTATTATATGGCCGAGGCGCTGCTGGATAAGGTGCTGGGTGGCCTGGCCAAGGACGGCCAGCCGGCCTATGAGGTGACCGGCCGCTTCACCGGTAAGCAGCTGGAGCACAAGGAATACGAGCCGCTGTACGACTGTGCCAGGGTGCTGGCGGATAAGCAGCATAAGAAGGGCTTCTATGTCACCTGTGCCGACTATGTGACCATGAGCGATGGTACCGGCATCGTGCATATCGCGCCGGCCTTCGGCGAGGACGATGCACAGGTTGGCCGCCGGTATGACCTGCCCTTTGTCCAGTTTGTGGACGGCAAGGGCAATATGACCGCCGAGACCCCCTTTGCCGGCCTGTTTGTCAAAAAGGCCGATCCGCTGGTGCTGGAGGATCTGGACAAGCGCGGCCAGCTGTTTGCTGCGCCGAAATTTGAGCACGATTATCCCTTCTGCTGGCGCTGTGATACCCCCCTGCTGTATTATGCACGGGAATCCTGGTTTATCAAAATGACGGCGGTGCGGGATGATCTGATCCGCAACAACAATACCGTCAACTGGATCCCGGAAAGCATCGGCAAGGGTCGTTTCGGCGACTGGCTGGCCAATGTGCAGGACTGGGGCATCAGCCGCAACCGCTATTGGGGCACGCCGCTGAATATCTGGCAGTGCTCCTGCGGGCATATGCACGCGGTTGGCAGCATCGAGGAGCTGCGCAGCCTGTCGGATAATTGCCCGGCAGATATCGAGCTGCACCGTCCCTTTATTGATGCGGTGACCATCCGCTGCCCGCAGTGCGGCGGCGAGATGCACCGTGTGCCGGAGGTGATCGACTGCTGGTTCGATTCCGGCTCCATGCCCTTTGCGCAGCACCACTATCCCTTCGAGAACCAGGAGCTGTTCAAGCAGCAGTTCCCGGCGGACTTTATCTGCGAGGGCGTGGATCAGACCCGCGGCTGGTTCTATTCGCTGATGGCCATTTCCACTCTGCTGTTCAATTGCGCCCCGTTCAAGAATGTGCTGGTGCTGGGGCATGTGCAGGATGCCAATGGCCAGAAGATGTCCAAGTCCAAGGGGAACGCCGTGGATCCCATCGAGGCGCTGCAGACCTATGGCGCCGATGCTATCCGGTGGTATTTCTACTCCAACTCTGCGCCGTGGCTGCCCAACCGCTTCCATGGCAAGGCGGTGCAGGAGTGCCAGCGCAAATTCCTCGGCACCCTGTGGAATACCTATGCTTTCTTTGTGCTGTATGCCAATATCGACGGCTTTTCCTCCCAGAAGTACACGCTGGAGTACGACAAGCTCTCCGTGATGGATAAATGGCTGCTGTCCAAGCTGAACAGCACCATCAAGGCGGTGGACGAAAATCTGGCTGCCTACCGGATCCCGGAGACGACACGGGTGCTGGAGGGCTTTGTGGATGAGCTGAGCAACTGGTATGTGCGCCGCAGCCGTGAGCGCTTCTGGGGCAAGGGGATGCCGCAGGATAAGATCAATGCCTACATGACCCTGTATACCGCCCTGGTGACGGTCTGCAAGCTGGCTGCCCCCATGATCCCGTTCATGGCGGAGGATATCTACCGCAACCTGGTGTGCAGCGACGATCCCTCGGCGCCGATGAGCGTCCATCTGTGCGATTTTCCGCAGGCGGATGACAGCCTGATCGACACCGCGCTGGAGCAGCGCATGGAGGATGTGGTGGAGATCGTGGTGCTGGGGCGCGCCGCCCGCAATGGCGCCAACTGCAAGAACCGCCAGCCGCTGCGCAAAATGTATGTGCAGGTGGCGGACGATCTGGACGCGTATTTCACCGCCATCATCGCCGAGGAGCTGAATATCAAATCGGTGGAGCTGATCCGGGATGCCGGCGCCTTTATGAGCTATGCCTTCAAGCCGCAGCTAAAGACCGTTGGTCCCAAATTCGGCCGGCAGCTGGGGGAGATCCGCGAGGCTCTGGCTGCGCTGGACGGCAATGCCGCCAAGGCGCAGCTGGATGCGAACGGGGTGCTGGAGCTGGCACTGCCGAGCGGCACGGTATCGCTGTATCCGGAGGATCTGCTCATTGAGACTACGCAGACACCGGGCTACTATACGGTCAGTGACCACGGCATCACCGTGGCGATCGACACCACGCTGACCCCGGAGCTGGTGGAGGAAGGCTTTGTGCGGGAGCTGGTCAGCAAGCTGCAGACCATGCGCAAGGAGGCCGGCTTTGAGGTGATGGATACCATCACGGTCTATGCCGACGGCAACGAGAAGCTGCAGAAGCTGATGGAAAAGAACGCCGACAGCATGCTGTCGGATGTGATGGCGACGGCGCTGCACACCGGTACGCTGGCCGGCTACCAGAAGACATGGAATGTCAATGGCGAGGAGATCACCCTCGGTGTGGAGAAAAACGCGTGATATAAGCCCTTGCTATTTCTGCAAAAAGTGTGTATAATACCAATAGACCGAAAGAAAGGTGGTTTTTACAATGATCGTAACGAAGGATACCCTGATTGGTGAGATTTTGGATGCTGACCGCACGACGGCGCCCTATTTCCTGGAGATGGGGATGCACTGCCTCGGCTGCCCTTCTGCCCGCGGCGAGTCGCTGGCACAGGCCTGCGAGGTGCACGGCGTCAGCGCCGATGAGCTGGTGGAGAAGCTGAATAAGCACTTCGGCAACTGAGCCAAAGCAGGTAAAACGCCCCGCCGCCGGCGGGGCGTTTTTTCGGCAGAAAACTCTTGGGGGGAAGAAAAACCATGACATTGGATGCGCGCCTGGCGATGGTGGCCGCCTGCATCCGGCCGGGCAGCCGGCTGGCGGATATCGGCACGGATCATGCCTACCTGCCGGTGTGGCTGGTGGAGGCGGGGGTCTGCCCCTCGGCCATTGCCTCCGATCTGCGTCCGGGGCCGCTGGAGTCGGCCCGCCGCACAGTGGAGGCGGCCGGCCTGTCCGACCGCATTTCCCTGCGGCTGGGCGATGGCCTTTCTACCATTCAGCCGGGCGAGGCGGAGGATATCGCCATTGCCGGTATGGGCGGGGAGACCATTGCGGCCATTCTGGCTGCGGCGCCGCTTGTGCAGGATAAGGCGGTGCGGCTGGTGCTGCAGCCCATGTCCCGCGCGGAGGAGCTGCGCCGCTTTCTGCTGGAAAACGGGTTTTCCCTGCTGGCCGAACGGCTGGTGACGGATGGTGCCCACCTATACCCGGTGATGACGGCTGTCTATACGCAGGCACCGCCGCCCGCGGATGCGCTGCCGATCTATGCGGGGGCGTTTTCGGTACAGGAGGGAAGGCCGTACCGCCAGCGCATGGCGGCACATCTGCGCCGCCGGGCCGCCGGCATCGCCCGCGCCGGCGGCGATGCCACCGAATGGTTGCGGCTGGCCGGGCAGCTGGAGACTATGGAATAAAAAACGGACGCGCGGAGAAGTCCGCATTCACTTAAGGACGAAGGATACTCAAAAAGGATACGGCATAGCTTACGATCATGTAGGCTATGCCGTTTCTTTTTGCTCTTGTTGCGGGATATCGACCACGCCGATGAAGTTCCACCAGATGACCAAGGTCTGCTTTTTTGTCCGTGTGCCGGGGACTTTCTCCGGTTTCTTCACCTCGATCTTCTCCACGAAAGAACGGATAATCTCTGCTGTGAGTTCAGTAATGTCCGTGTACCGGCGCACCATTCCCAGGAAGGAATCAACATTCAGGCGTTGCTCCCGAGCCTCCGCAATGGCAGCCTCCAATTCGGAGGCTCTTGTTTCCAATTGCTTTTGCTCGGTTTCGTAGGTTGCAGACATTCGGGAAAAACGGTCATCGGATATTTTTCCGTCGATGTTATCCTCGTAGAGCCGCTGCATGATACTATCCAGCTTCTTGATGCGCTCTTTCGCCTGAACAAGCTCTTTGTTGCTGCTACGCATTAGGCGATTGAGCTTCTTTTCGTTCTGCTTCGTGACCAGTTCTACAAATTCCGTTTCATGGGAACGTGCATAAGCCGTAATGCTCTTTAATTGCCGAAGTAGGATCTCTTCCACCTGGACATTGTGGATTTGGTGGGGAGAACACAGCCCTTGCCCCTTTCGGTAGGATGCACAGGTGAAGTACTCCTGCTCGTGTTTCCAGCCCCTCGATCTGACTTGGTACAGTTTGGCTCCACAGTCGGCGCAGAACAGCATTCCGGATAGTATCGGCATCTCACCGATCGGAGTAAGTCTCCTGCGCCCGTCCCGAATACGCTGGACGATATCGAATGTCTCCTGATCGATGATCGGTTCGTGGGTGTTCTCAAAGATCGACCATTCGGAAGGATCGTTCCACACGGTCTTTTTGCACTTGAAGGACTTCCTTCTTGTGCGGAAATTGACCGTATGGCCCAAGTATTCGGGCTTCATCAGCAAATCGGCTATGGTGCGTTGCTGCCAGAAGCCGGGCTGTTCCGACTGCTTTGCGGGTGTCTTGATCCCAAGCGTATGCATATGTTCGGAGGGCGTCGGAATGCCACGGCGCATCAGTTCTTTCGAGATCTGCGAAGGACCTTTTCCGGCAACGCACATTTTAAACATCTCCCGTACTACCGGGGCTGCCTCCGGGTCTATGATCCAATGGTGTTTGTCATTGGGGTCTTTCAGATAGCCGTAAGGCGGATTGGTAGTCAGCGGTTTGCCGGAATTTCCTTTAGCACGGAACACAGCCTTAACTTTCTTGCTGGTGTCTTTGGCATAGAACTCGTTGAAAATGTTAATGAACGGCGTCATGTCGTTGTCCATCTGATTTGCACTGTCTACACCGTTATTGATGGCGATGAAGCGGATATCGTTGTTCGGGAACACCATCTCCGTGTACATACCTACCTGAAGATAGTCCCTTCCCAATCGGCTCATATCTTTCACGATAATGGTGCCGATACGCCCTTCGTCGATCATACCGAGCAGGCGTTGCCAGTCAGGACGGTCAAAATTTGTTCCGCTGTAACCATCGTCTACAAAATAAGCCGTGTTGGTGAATCCGTGATCGTCGGCATATTTTTTCAGGATAGCTTTCTGGTTCACGATGCTGTTGCTTTCGCCCTGTAGATCATCGTCACGGGACAGTCTGCAGTAAAGAGCGGTGACCTTGTCTCCTGCGACAGAAAAAGACGGTCTGTTTGTTTTGGGAACGCTGATATTCATATTCATAAAAATTCTCCTTTCCGACCGTCTTCAAGCGGTACTACATATTCCCGTACTGTCGCAGAAAAAGCAAGTCATTTCTTCAATGTTTATTTGAATTTTGAGATAACTTTTCCGGAGCTGATGTGCAGTTGCCCAGGATCAGTTTTTTGACTTTTTCAAAAGCAGTTTCCCTTGCAGAATCGCTTTGTACGGAGATGACCGTGAACAGGGTATTGCCCACGGCCATTTCCGAAACGGTGCAGGGTCTGCCTTCATATGTGCCGACCGTTGCGCTCATAGGATCACACGCTTTCTTCAATAACGGCGATCGCTTTTACGGCATCCCTGCGCACGAGTCGGGCATCAAGCAACTCGAACGCAACATATCCCACACGACCGCTCATGGCGAAGCGCTCCTTCAGTGCTTTCATGCTGACGGGAGAGCGGTCTACGATCCAGTAGTACCGGAGGTCACCGAATAGTACAGGCTTTGCTCCGGCGGCAATGTCCGGAAGTTCATTGCAGATGCGGATCGGTTTACCGAGGATGGTATCCGTGCTGCTGTTCCAAAGATAGTTGCCCGAATCGTCTTTCAACTTCCGAAGTGCCGCAGCAGTGCGATCATTCATCAGCCAAGCAGCATGGGTGCGAAACTCCGGCTTCACAGAGAAGAACAAGTCAATGACGGCATCATAGGTCAGCGCAGATACCGCAGTTCCTATTTCTGCCCCTTCGGTATCATGGAGCAGCCCAAACGGCTCGTTTACGCCGCTGCCGCCGATGAATGCTTTGTCCTCCGCATATGCGAAAGACTTACCCATGCGCTCGGAAATGTATTTTTTGAGGTCAAAGTCCGCATCAAGAGCAAACTCCTCGCTCAGTTTGAGCAGGCAGGCGATTTTGTGACTGCCGACACGGATACGGGTAAAATCCTCCTCGACATCAAAGCCCGGGATGGGTGCGCCCTCCGGGACGAAAGATGCGTAATCATGGGAATCAGCCGCCCAGATCACCGCCCCGCCCCGGTACTTCTTCAGGTTCGTTGCGAGTGGACGAATGATGCTTTCCCGGACGACCACCTTACGAAGGTCGGCTTCTCCGGCGGTCGGAGCAAAGTATGTCCCGGTGACGCTGTCCATCGCATCACGCATAGCCATCTCACTGTCGGGTTTAAGTCGCATGGCATTCCAGAAATGTTTATCGTATTCCTGCGTGGCCGTAATATTTCTGATCTCGTTGATCGTTTTCATTGTTTTTATCTCCTTTCGGTTGCTTCATCGCAGTGTCTGCATTTGTACAGACCGTGAGTGGTGGCATCGAGCGGCAGCCCGCAAAGGCGCAGATCGCCGTTGCAATGAGGGCATTTGAGGTCGTATTCCAGGGTATCCGTGAAGCGGGCCGGGTCACAGGTGCGGAGGCGATAACGGTGATATATCTTTCTCCGCTCGTCCTTCGCCAGATATTCCGTCATGAAGATCTTTTCGTGCTCCGCCAAGTACTCCTCGGTCAACCAGTCGTTTTTCGGGAACAGCGTTTTACCGCCTTTGTAATTGTAAAAAGTGTAGTTTCTCATGTGTATTTTCCTCCTCGATAGATGTTTTTGGGTAAGTGTTAATTACCCTTTTGATTTCGCCGTTTTTGTGCGTAAGACCCCGGGCCGTTGCCCAATGGTCAAGACCTCGGAGATTTGAGCCGCCCCGGGTCAATGGCGCAGAATTTGTCATCCGTGTGCGGTGAAGGTCGTGACGGTCGATAAATAAAACTCTCTTTAAGAGTGATATACCGAATACCACACTATAAAGGGTTTTATGAAGAGAGCGTCACCGAGCATCACCGTGGCGTGTTACTCATCCGCAGCGAACACAGATGCGAACTCCGACTTGAGCCGCAGGCCGAGAACTATGCGTCCCTTTTTCGTGTGCTTTCTCTCGAAACCGGAGGTGTCGACCGCTGCGTAAAAGTCCGTGGTGGAACGGGTGTATTCTCCGCTTCGACCGCAAAAGCTGCGATATGCGGCGTACAGATCACCGGAGCGCTCACTGTAGGTATCGCCAACCTCGCAGCACTCCTCCAGAAAGTGTGTCAGCCAGTCGCTGTTTTCTCGATAAAGTGCCGTGGCTTTCTTAACACACTCCGGTTGGACGATACGGAAGTTGTCCGAGATAACTTTCTCGGCTCCCTCGATCATCCACGCAAGAACGGCAGGACCGGCATTGTCGAAAAGGTAGTCGGCGTAGTTTTTGACATCACCGCTGCCATCGATCCTTGCGTTGAACGGCACAACGATCAATCTGCGCCAAGTGCCCGGGTCATTGGCACCGACTTTCGGCAGATGATTCGTGTATAGAACGAGCGTATGCGTGGGTGTAAAAGCGAATGGGTCTTTGTACTTCTTTTCGGCGTATATCTCGTCCGTAGAACAGAACTGCTTTACTACAGATGTGTTCAGCCTCATGCCCTCTTCCAACTCGGCAGCGATCAGCAGATGTTTGCCCTTTGTCTCCGCCAGTTCCGGTTTGACATTCCTCTTGCAGCCTACCGTCAAAGCATCGGCGGAAATGTTGCCACTGTAGGAGCCCATGACACGAGCCAACACGTTCCAGAAGGTGGATTTGCCGTTCCTGCCGTCACCGTGGGCAATGATCAGTGCCTCGATGTAGACATGACCGATAAGCGCCAATCCGGCAATGCGCTGCACATATTCCTTCAGTTCGACGTCCCCACAGAAAAAGGTGTGCAGGGCATTCTTCCACAGGTCTGCTCCACGACCGCCGGGAGAAACCGCAGTGCATTTGGTGATAAAGTCCTCGGGACAGTGCACCTGTTTGCCGTTCATGCCTTTTCGAAGGTCGACGGTATATTCGGGCGTGTTGAGCAGAAACCCGTCCTTGTCCAATTCACAGTGATCGATCTCCACCATTGGTCGGGCTTCACGCAGTGCTGCAACCTGGTATTTGGAATCTCTGCGCTGCAGAACGAACTTCCTGTAGGCAGCGGCATCACGCTGTGCGAAGAGCGCAGCTTTCTGTTCATCGCTCATGAATTCGGAAGCTTTCTTTCCGTGCTCGGCGATAACGGCTTTTGCTCCGGTCTCTTCCAGGCGCTCCTCGGCTCGGGCAAGCCAGGCTTCAGCCTCTGCGAGTTGGGTATCCGTAAACTGTTGCATCGCCGCTTGAGAGCGAGGTTTTGATTCTTGCCAACAGACACCGTCATATACGATGTAGTCGGTGGCCGGGGAATAGCGGACATAATTGCGGCAGTGCTTGGCAAAGGCATAGGCTTGTCCGACGTCGGAATAATCATCCGGTTTGCAAGGCGTGGGATCGTTGTATTCTTCCGGCGGCACATACCCCGGTTGAGCGGAAACCGCTTTGCCGAATTTCACGGCGCTGCTCCAGATGCTATCCAGTTCGTTTTCATCTAAAGGAGGGACGCAGCTTTTCGCCTTTTCGAGAAATATCCCCCTTGCCTCGTGGGTATCGCCGTACCGCTTGACCAGCCTCCCGGCAATGTGGGACATGACAGTGTTTCGCTGCCCTTCGGGGATGTGTCCGTCGGGTAGCTCAGCGAAAGAGTTGCAGACCTGTGGCTCTTTCAAGACCTGAGCCTTGTCCTCCATAAAGCGGTTAAGGTTCATTGTTTTCACCTCCGTGCAGTTTGATTACCGGATCCTGTACGCCGAAGAAAAATCGTGCGGCATCCTTCGCTCCCGTGTCGAAATACGGAAAGAAAGCCATGACCGACTCTTTCAGCATACGGTAATCGTCTCCGTTCGTGATCGGGTCGATGGGAAAGATGATGTGGAACCGGGGTCTCGGTGAGCGGGTACCTTTCCATGCCATATGGTGGCGGCTGTAGACTAAGTAGAACGGGACACCCGGAAAAGCCTTTTCCACATCCGCAGCGGTCTTCCATTCGCATTCCTTATCCGAATGGTCGTTGTCGCAGTCAAACGGCAAACAATCCGAACGGATAAAATCCGCAACGGCTCTGTGGTGATCTCTGTATTCGGCAAAGACCTGGTCGTACCGAACGGCTTTGCGCAGGTCCTCGACCGAAGTGATCTCCCGTTTGACCGGATAGCAGGCATTGAACTTATTGCCCCGGCAGTTTGCGGTGTACAGTGTGATCGGTCTCACGGCAGTCTCCTCCTTTCGTAAAAGTGTTTTTCATGGTGTTGTCCTCCTTCCTGAGGAAGCGTCCTCACTATACAGAGAAAAAACAGGGGTTTTGTCAGGGTGTTTTCAGAAATTATTTTGAAATTTCTTCTTTGCCGCATCCAGGCTTTCTTTTACGGCGCCGGCGGATGCTCCCTCCGCTGCTGCTATCTCGCGCAGCGTCATATTCTCACTCAACATCCATAAGCGGCGTTGCTGCGTCTCGGTCAGTAGTGTGAGTGTGTTTCTAATATGCTCAGCTTCCTCCTTTTGGATAACGATGTGCTCCGGTGTGTCGAGGTAGGCAATGGAGTTGCCTTCACAGTCCAGTGCCTCAAGATGATATAAAGTGTGGTAGGTTTCCCGGCGTTCGGCATTTCGGATGAGCCGTGCATTCTCATTAAGATACTCAATGATCCCCTTTAACGCCTCCGGCTCTCCGTCCGGTATGATGAGTTCAAAGGGTGACTCATACGGATCGTTGTAGCATATCTTCACGGTGTGTTACTTCCCACCCGAGAACGAAAAGAGCCGGAACGCACCGCCGCAGAATAAGGCCTGATCATGAAAAGGGCGCACTTATCCTGGGGTACAGTCATACATCCCGCCGAAGCGGTGAAATATGATATGTATCCCGGCCCTTATACGTAAATCAGGCTTTGATATTGTGTTTGTGTTCGAGCGGAGAAAAGAGTCCTTCACTCATAGGTAGGCCACGAAAACAGGAAAATTGAACCCCCTACTCTTCAGAAGCTTTCTATAGGTAAGCCACGAGAAAGGCAAAACGGGACGGGCTTATAGAAAAAACTGCTGACGATTCCGAAATCTTCCGCACGGGAGAAATTGCGGTCCCGTTACTCACCGGAAGTCAGATTCCGGTTTGACCGAAAACTTTGAAAGTTCCTCCGCTCACTTACCACCGGACACGGGAAGTGCATTTGGTCCCTTGATTTTTGAAATTCTCTTTTCATAGATCCATCTGGACAGGAATGAACACATTAGCCGAAAAAAACAAAAAAATAAGCCCTCTCACAGAAAATTTCTGTGAGAAGGCGGTTTGGTTCAAATACAAACTATTTTGCTGTTAATAAATCACATTCAAACCTATATAATGAAAGCCGAAACCCCAATGGCAAGAGGCTTCGGCGTCATCGACTACTGTCAATAGTTTTTAATTAAAAGTTCTGTAATGTACCCTCGATGTTCTGCGTTGCGGTTAATTTTTCTTTTGGCGTTTATACGCTGTATATCATAGTCAGCGTACAGATCCTCAAAGAAATCATCACTCGGGTCAACATTTTTAGGATCAGAATTGCTTAAAATAATGTAGGCACCTCTTGCATCCAAATCTTCTATAAAGCCTGCCAACGCACGCTGACTGCTGTCATCAAATTCCGTTTCAGTATATGAGATGAAGCTGTCGCGACCTTTAAGGGGACGATAAGGTGGGTCGAGGTATACAAGCGTGTTTCTATCAATAAATGTGTTAGATGCAGAATAGTCCCCGCAAACAATCTGTACTTTTGTCAACGCAGCAGAAACAGCAAGGATGTTTTCTTTGTTACAAATCAAAGGATTCGCTTGATCGCCTTTCGGAACATTAAACAAGCCGTTTCTGTTTGCGCGATATAGCCCATTGAAACATGTACGATTCAAGAAAATAAACAGTGCAGCACTTGTTACTCCCGTTTTGCTTTTTCCAGATATAATTAAATTATTGAATTCATCGCGCTTGCTGTAATAATACTGTTTTCTGCCCTCGTTATTGAGAGACAAATATTCAGTTTGATATCCTGTTAATAGTGCGATCAACTCATCTGCTTGATCACGAACAACGATATACATATTAATTAGTTCTGCGTTTACATCACTAATGTATACCTCGTCGAGTTCATAGTTTGACAATATATCAAAAAGGACAGCGCCGCCACCAACAAAAGGTTCTACATAGCGCCGAATAGTGTCCCCAAACCCCCCGGGGTAGGCGTGGGAGATTTCTGCCAAAAGCTGTGTTTTACCTCCGGCCCATTTCAAAATAGGCTTCAAATTCTTTTGTTGCAAGTGTGTCACCTCCTTGATCGCATCAATGTAGTACAATTCAAAATAATATTATACCACAACTCTCGTCAAATTGGAATAGGTATCTGCAAATTTATACTTCTGTTCTTTTAGGATCCTTGATTTAAAAGCATCTCTCTTTGTCGATCTGACAATATACGAAAAATATTATAAAAATATTCGAGAAATGCTTGACAAATATTTTATCGAGTGATATCATATAGACAACGGAGGTGTCGAATTATGGCTGTAGATAAGAAAGCAAATTTTATTCGTATTGCGGAAGCGAGAACGAATAAGATCATAGAAAGCATTACGCTGCTGGGTAATCTATCAAATACCTCTTACTATGAATATACGCCAGATCAGATAGAGGCTATGTTTTCGGCAATCCAGGAGGAACTGGATAACCAAAAAAAACGGTTTGTAGATAGCGGACCCAAAAAGAAAAAGTTTAGACTCTGAGGAGGTTTTGTAGATGGCTGAGCAAATGTGGAGATTCCCGGATAACAACTACACAAGTGAGAATGGTCTGGACACCAGTGATATGGAAATGTTCAAAAAAGACCCTGTTTCTTCTTTAGCGAGAGAAATCTGCCAAAATTCTATCGATGCTGCTTTTGGTGAAAAACCTGTGCGCGTTGAATTTGGCTTGTTTCAGGTAGCAAGAGAGGAAGTCCCTGGTATTGATGATCTGGCGGCACAAATTGATGCCTGTTATGAATATAAGAAGGACTCTCCCAAAGAAGAACCTGCCCTTCGAGAACTAAAAAAGAGCATTAGCCGTGATACGATAACCTGCTTGCGCATTAGTGATTTTAACACATCCGGCATTTTTGGCGTGAAAGTCAACAAAAGCGGAGTCCCCTTTTATGACCTTACAAAAGGTTCTGGTGTAAGCAACAAAGGTGGCAGTAGCGGTGGTTCTAAGGGCATTGGTAAGTTTGCATCCTTTGTCGTCAGCACAACAAACACTGTCTTTTATTCTACAAAAGCCAATGATGGAACATCTGGTTTCATCGGCATCAGCAAATTGCGTTCGGCACCGATATCAGGGAATGACGAGAACCTGTTAACGATCGGCGTTGGCTACTATGCTGAAACCGAGAGAAATCTACCTATTTTGCGCGAACTGCACCTTGATAAAGAGTTTGTGAGAAGTGAGAACCAGTATGGTACCGATGTCTTCATTGTTGGTTTTAATAACTTTAATGGTTGGCAGTATGACATCATTGCCAAGGTGCTCGAGAGTTTCATGATGGCAGTAATGCGTGGTGAACTGGAAGTAATCGTAGACGGCATTGTTGTAAATCAGAATACTGTCAGCGGCATTATCTATGACGAAGCATTCCAGAGTGGTCGCGGCAAAATCGAATACCGCGAAATTCGTGCCCAGTATGAACTGTTGCAGGATGACGAATCTGTCATTGTAAAAGAACTTCCCGTTGATGAGAATAACACTGTAACGGTGTATTTGAAGCAATACGACCAGCAGGACGAATGTAATGCAACAAAGCATTGTGTTATGGTAAGATACCCCTATATGAAGATTACCTACATAAGTCCTGGTGCATTTTTGCCGTTTTCTGCACTTTGCGTGATTCATGATAACGAACTCAATAAAAAACTGCGTGCAATCGAAAATCCCCAGCATACCGATTGGGAGATTAAGCGTTTGAACGATTTCCCCGATGAAAAGCGCACAACTCGCAAAATGAAAAAAGCTTTAGAAACTGCTGTGAACGATTTTATCAAAGAGGTTCTTCGTGCGAGTTCCGGTGAAACCACCGATATCGAGGGCGCAGGAGAGTATCTTCCCTCGCAGGATGAGGTTGGTGGCGCATCCGGCAGTGCCATCTCAACCGAGCAAGTATTGATTAAACCCATGACGATAGTTAAGCCTCAGACACCAAAAACAGCAAAAGCTGGCGAAGCCGGCGAAACGTATGAGTTTGGAGAAGGTGAATTGGTCGAAAACGGTGACCCCGGTAAAAAACCAAGAAAAAAACCCAAGCCAAAGCCTCAGCCCAATCCCAATCCTAAGCCGGAGCCTAAAGACCAGACAGAGGTCGGTCCTGGCAAATCTCCCGTTTTGAAAAAAGTGCCGTTGAGTGGTATGCGCTACCGTACCGTGGTTACAAACAAGGCAACTGGTAAATACGATTGCATTTTCACATCCCAGTATGATGAGAACGACTGTGAATTTGCTATTCGCCTTTGCGGTGAGGCAGCAGACAAATATCCCATTGATATCCTCTCAGCATCCATCGATGGTGTAGAATGCACTGTCCAGGACGGTAGAATTATTGGAATGAAAATAGAAAAAGGTAAAACCTATAAGATTTCTTATTCTGTCAACAGCACAGAGATGTTTGCAAGTGAGGTGATTTTGAGTGCATATCGGTAATAGAATCTTTCCGTATCCTGTTTTGAACAGAAACGAAGCGCTTTCCGACTACGTTAAGGATTCAGTTTTTAAGGCTGAATTTGATGTTGATGAAAATGGTGCGCCCATTGTGCAAAATGGCGAGGTTGTCTTCAAGAATCTCCACTATACAATCACGGATGCATCCCTTATCTCTTTGCTGGAACAGGGTAAGCTGAAGGGTGCTTTTATTGTTGAATGTTCTGCGTCTGTGTACAGAAGCCGTTTCGAGATCAGCACCATTCCATATGACCTCAAGGTTTCTGCTCATGAGATCAACGGTAATGTTGTAGTATCCTGTTATCTGTATGCAGCAGAGGATATTGCTAATTTTAAGAGTATTGGTTTTGTTCCAGAATATGCCGGTTATTCCTTTGACATTGATAAGTTCGATATTTTGGCGGTTGATGATGGATTTAAGTTCAAAATCGACCTTGATCCTTCTGAAGACGATAAGGTAGCATCCATTTTCACGGTTGTGAAAAAAGAGGGCGATGGCGATCTGTTGTCATGCGTTTACGATGAGAAGAGAATTGTTGTTCATCTGCCCGCTGCGTACTATGGCTGCTATGATAACATCAAAACCAAGAAAGAGTGCAACAATATCGCATTTGCTATGATCGCAATTCCTTCTTTGGCCTACTGCTTGGAGGATATTTACTCCAAATATGATAGTCTTGAAGAGATTTTGGATGCCCACTCTTGGTTTAATGCTGTCTGCATTAGTTATAAGCGGAGGACCGGAAACGTTCTTACTTTCGAGGAATTCGAAAATATGAGTAAGTTGGAACTGGCTCAAATGGTTTTGAATAGTGCATCCTGCAACGGTCTCAAGGACTTTAATAATATGCTCCTTGGCGGCATGAACCATCCTGAGGAGGAGGGCGAGGACGAATGAGTAAAATTCATGTTAAATATATGACAGATGAGGCCCTGGCAACTCTAAAGGCGAATACCGATGATGTTACCGTGAAACTCATCGAAAACCCCAAAAGCTCCATGTGGCTCAAAAGCTTCTTTTCCGACACTTTGTGGGTAACTAAAAAGTATGAGATTGAAGAATTCACTCTCAAGGTCCCGAAGGACGATAAGGATCGCCAAACAGATATCTACAACTCCATTCTACTATATGAGCGGCTGCACCATTTACCTCTTTATGTTCTGACTGATGAGCGCTTTTGGTGTTGGATGAATTTTGAGATAGGATATGAAGTAGCACTCAAATATATGCCTGTGAAGAAAGAATCCTCTGTATTTAAGGATCACTGGCTGTTGACGCAGGGTAAACGCCGTGGCTTATTTTTCGGTGTTCTTTCTCGTTGCTACTTTCGTGTCGCACTATCAGTTGATGAAACACTCAGCGACCCCTATGAACTCTCAAAGTTTGTTATTGAGAATCCTCTCCGCTTTAGAGAACTGACTTGGAGATCTTTCTCCAGTGAAAGAATGATTGTACTTGGCGCTCTGAAGGCAGAAAAGCGTGTGCTGACCGAGTATCCTCTGGCGGAAGAAAACACCAAACACTTTGCAGAAATCGCTAAATTGTTATCAAAGCTTGGCAGCGTGATGCTTCTCGACTGCATGACCGAAAAAGACATCGAAGAATATGTCTACAAAAAGTATAGAGCAATGGTAGAAGAGGAACTTGCGAATCGAGGTCTACTGAAAAAACTAAAAGATGCGGTGGCGGCTGCCTTTCACGGCTGATACCCACTCTTTAATACCGGAGTGCTTTTATGGAGGTAATGCAATAGAATATACTATCGCATCTATTTGTACTGCTATACGGTAAAGATGCATAGCCATCTCAGGACATCATAGATGCGGAAAACAAAAATGGTAATAATGAAAAGACCACACAGCAGACTATGTAGCCTGTTGTGTGGTCTTTCTGTTGGCACCGCTTGAAGACGTCACTAAAACCAGTTAATTTGAACTGTCGTTAAGTGAATGCCTCCAATGCCCTTCTCCGTGCGCCTGTTTTTCTCAGGGCTTTTTGGCCGGCGGTTCCTCTGGCTCCAGCCCGGGGATATCCGGCAGCGTGACCCCCGATATGCCGGCACCCAGTGGGCCGATCAGCGGGAACACATTGTCGGTCTCGGTGGTATCCTGTATCTCATAGGTGCCGTATTTGTTCACCTGATCCCAGGTATCCACCGGTTCGCCCATCACCGGATCGGCCGAGGGCGTCTGGGTGTCCAGTGGCTGCGGTTGTTTTTTCTTTTCCATGCTTCTCACCTCAGCCATAGTATGCCGGGGCAGAAAGCGAATATGCGCCTGTGCTGTGCCGGCCTTACTGTGTCGGCTTATCCATGCGGTAGGAAAGGATCATCAGGCTGTCGCCCAGATGCACATTTTCCACCGTAGCCTGCGGGTGATCGTGCTGGATGTCGTAGTGTGAAAAATTCCAGAAGACGGTGATGTGGCTGGCGATCAGGCGTTCCACCAGCTGCGGCGCTGCCTCCTTGGGGATGCAGAGGATGGCCATTTGCGGCTTGTGCTCCCGGCAAAAGCTTTCCAGGCTGGCGGTTGGCCGGATCGGCTGCCCGGCCAGCGTGGAGCCGCACAGAGCCGGATCGTCGTCAAACAGGCCGACCAGGCGAAACCCGCGCTGGGCAAAATCCATGTGCTTGGCGATCGCCTTGCCGAGGTTGCCCACACCCAGCAGCACAGCGCCGGCCGGGTGATCCATGCCGAGGATATGCCCGATCTCGTTATACAGCGGCTCCACGGCGTAACCATAGCCCTGCTGGCCGAAGCCGCCGAAGCAGTTGAGATCCTGCCGGATCTGGGAGGCGGTCAGCCCCATGCGGAGGGAAAGCTCCTGCGAGGAGATCCGGGTGACCCCGCTCTCCTTCAGGTCGTACAGAAACCGGTAATACCGCGGCAGCCGCCGGATGACCGGCATGGGGATATCGTTGCCCTTTTCTGCTTTTGCCATGTATCTCTCCTCCTTGTGGTACATTTCATTATGGCGGATACCGGCTTTTTTGTCAAGCATCAAGCGGTTTTCGTACCGGATTATTTTGCGCTGCAATGGCACAAAAAGGATTGACAGGCAGCAAAACTGGTGCTATAATAGTGCCGTTGCGGATGAAGCAATGCCATATGCGAGGGTGCTGGAACCGGCAGACAGGCACGTTTGAGGTGCGTGTGTCGAACGACGTGGGGGTTCAAGTCCCCTCCCTCGCACCATAAAAGGGCTACAAAATAGATGTAGCCGGTGAAAACCCCGATTTCATCGG